>Ga0209343_10010605_pt1 | contig 10461 bp, 7 predicted proteins | sample RifCSPlowO2_02_FD_184026 | JGI IMG/M metagenome (GOLD analysis project Ga0209343, IMG submission 184026) | Groundwater microbial communities from Rifle, Colorado - Rifle CSP2_plank lowO2_0.2 (SPAdes) (version 2) | ecosystem: Environmental > Aquatic > Deep subsurface > Groundwater | place: Rifle...
CGCATTCGAACCCACACCGGCACTGGCCCCGGTACTCGTGCCGTCTCCGGGCTCGGATTGCCATGCGGACAGCACATCTTCACGGCTGATCACCTGCCCCGCGTTGGTGACCAGCAAGGACAGAAGCGCCCACTCGCGTTGCGTCAGTTCCAGCGCTTCATCGCCGAGCCAGGCTTGCGGCAATTTGGCATCCACCCGCAGACGCCGCGCGCCATCGGTGACCAGTTCCAGCGAACCCCCAAAAGCGGGTAACCGGGCGCGCCGCAGCATGGCGCCCAGGCGGGCTTGAAGCTCAGCCATGCTGAACGGCTTGGTCAGGTAATCGTCGGCCCCGGCGTTGAGCCCCTGCACCCGGTCCTCGACACCGTCACGTGCGGTGAGTACCAGCACCGGCAGCGCGGGCAGGCGTTTGCGCAGCCAGCGCAACACCTCCATGCCACTGACTTTGGGCAAGCCCAGGTCCAGAATCACGCCGTCAAAGCGGTTGGACTCCAGCAAGGCCTGCGCGCGCTCACCGTCGCTGGCAGGGGTGACGGTGTGACCGGCCTGGGTCAGCTGAGCACCCAACGCATCGCGCAGCAACTCGTCATCTTCAACAATCAGCAAATGGGACATGGCCCAAGCATAACAAGCAAAGCGGGCGCTGCCCCATCAATGCGCGGGGGTGGCTGGCAGCGGGCACTGCAGCCGGGCCTGGACCGCCTGAACCCGCGCCAGATGAATCAGCTCACCTATTTTTTGGCCGCTAGCCCCCATCGCCATTGCGTCAGACGCTATCTTTTCTGTAACAACACCCTGCGCGGCCGACAAGGCCGACAGCAGCCGGGGCCGCTGCGGATAGGGCGACTCGGCCAGCCCCAGCCGCCCGCGCGCGTCGCACTCGCAGGCCAGCAAGATTTGCCCAAGGCGCTGCGGCTTGCGAAAGGCATCGCAGCGCTCCAGCAGGCGCACCAGTGCGGCCGCATCGAAATTGCCACTGCGGTGAATATTGCCGTGCTCGCGCGCCACCACGTCGGCGAGCTCCCGGCAATCGGTGGGCAGGCGCAAGCGCTCAGCCAGGCCCTTGAGGAGTTGCGCACTGCGCTGCTCATGCCCGAGGTGGCGCGGCAAAACGTCAAGCGGTGTAGTGCCCTTGCCCAGGTCATGCGTCAGACAGGCCAGCCGCACCGGCAGGTCGGCGCCCAGGCGGGCCGCCATGTCGAGCACCAGCGCCATGTGTGCGCCGGTGTCGATTTCGGGGTGGTAATCGGCACGCTGCGGCACGCCCCAGAGTCGATCGACTTCCGGCAGGATTCTGGCCAGCGCCCCACAGTCGCGCAGCACCTCGAACATGCGTGAGGGCGTGGCCTCCATCAGCCCACGGGAGAGCTCCTGCCAGACGCGCTCGGCCACCAGATGATCGACCTCGCCGCTGTGCACCATCTCAAGCATGAGTTGCAGCGTCTCGGGGGCCACGCTGAAGTCGGGAAAGCGCGCGGCCAGACGGGCCAGGCGCAGGATGCGCACCGGGTCTTCAGAAAAAGCGGCGCTGACGTGGCGAAATATTTTGTCGGCGATGTCCTGCCGGCCGTTGAAAGGATCCACCAGGACAGCCGGCGCCGTATCCGAGATTTTAATATCAAATAAGCCTCTAGCCCTTATGTAATCTGCATCAATAGCTATCGAATTAATAGTCAAATCGCGCCGCGCCAGGTCTTCTTCCAGCGTCACATCGGGCGCGGCGTGAACGGCAAAACCGTGGTAACCGGGCGCAGTTTTGCGCTCAAGGCGTGCCAGCGCATATTCCTCGTGGGTTTGCGGATGCAAAAACACCGGAAAGTCCTTGCCCACCGGCACAAAGCCCTGCGCGACCAGCTCATCCGGCGTGGCACCGACCACCACCCAGTCGCGGTCCGTCACCGGCAAGCCCATCAGGGCGTCGCGCACAGCACCACCGACCAAGTAGATTTGCATGTCAGCGCTTCAGGCGGTAAGGCTCTTCAAAATCAAGAAAGTCCTGTTCTGCCAGCGCGCCGTCGATCCAGGCTTTCACACCGGGCAGCGCCTGCACCCGCGCGACGTAGTCGGCAATCGCGGGCGGCAGTGGTAGCGCGTAGCTTGTCAGGCGGGTGCAGATCGGGGCAAAGTAGGCATCCGCCACCGAAAAGTCGCCAAACAGCATCGGCCCGCCGTGGGCCTTGAGCAACTCGTCCCACATCGCGACCAGCCGCGCCACATCCAAGCGCACCGCGGGCTGGTCGCGCCAGATCAGGGCCCCAACCTCAGGCAGCCTCGCTTCGATGTTCATCGGGCAGTGACTGCGCAGGCCGGTGAAGCCAGCGTGCATCTCGGCGCAGACGCTGCGAGCGCGGGCACGCGCGGCCTTGTCACGCGGCCACAAGTGTTTGTCCGCAAACTGCTCGGCCACATATTCGGCAATCGCCAGCGTGTCCCACACCACCAGATCACCATCAATCAACACCGGCACCTTGCCGGTCGGTGTCAGGGCATTGACGGTTTTCTTGAAGCTGGAATCCGGCGTGAACGCGTCAAAGCGAACCTTGATTTCTTCAAATGGGATCTCCGCTTGTTTGAGCAGCACCCAGGGGCGCATGGACCAGCTGGAGTAGTTTTTGTTGCCGATGACGAGTTTGAGCATGAAATTCTCCAAAACGTGAATGCTAGCAGCGCGGCCAGTGATTGGTTTTGATTGCTTCTATTGATAGCTGTCTGCACATACTGGACGGGGACTGTCGGTCTATTTCACCTAAATCCATTCGGATCTTTCTGATACTGGCCGGGTACTGCTGTGTTGGATTTTTAAGTTATTTTTTCCCCACTCACTCCCCCCGCGGGGCGGGAGAGGGCGGGGGGAGTGAGTGGGGGAAAAATTCCAGAAGAAAACCGTCGCCGCAGCGCCTGCAACCTGCAACCTGCAACCCGCCGAGCCTCAAGGCAAGTCGGAATCGACCGGTGCCGCCCCGGCACCGCGTGGCCCGACCAGTCCGAGGCGGCTTTTCAGCGACTGCGGTTGACCGGAAATGAGCGCGGCGTAGCTGGTGGTGTTGGACAAGACTTTTTTCACGTAATCACGGGTCTCGGTGAACGGCACGTTCTCGGCCCAGATGGCGGCTTCCAGCGCTGGCGCCCCGGCTTGCCCGCGCCAGCTGCGCGGGCGCCCGGGCCCGGCGTTGTAGGCGGCGGCGGCCATGGGCATGGAGCCGTCAAAGTTGTCCAGCACCAGCTTGAGGTAGCCGGTGCCAATCGCAATGTTGGTGTCACGCTCACTGAGTTGTTGCGGCTTGAAGTTGACCAGTCCGATTTTTTTGGCGGTCCAGCGGGCCGTCGCTGGCATCACTTGCATCAGCCCGGCGGCACCAACACCCGAACGGGCGTCCACGATGAAGCGGCTTTCCTGCCGGATCAAGCCATACACGTAGGCCGGGTCCAACCCGATTTCCGAGCTGCGTTGCAGCACCGCGTCCTTGTGTGGCATGGGAAAGCGCTGCGCGAAATCGATCACATTTTTAGTCCGCTCGCTGGTGTTGATGCAGCGGTCCCACACCTCATGCTGGCAGGCCAGGTCGGCAGCGGCCAGCAGTTCGCGATCGCTCATGCCGCCGCGTTGGTGCATATTGACGCTGTAGTTCCATTCACGCACGCCCTCGCTGCGCAAGCCGATTTGAATGGCATACAGACTGCGACCAAGGCCGGGGTCGAGCCGGGCCGCGTCCTTTTCTTCGGCTGTCAACGCGGCGGGCGCCGCGGGCACGGTCACGCGCTGGCCAAGTTCTTCCAGTGCCAGTTGCTCGTAGAAGCCGCGCACGCTGGCAATGCTCTGCAGCAGGCGCTGCGGCTCGACATGATCCGCCTGCGTTTTGGCCAGCTTCAGCAGGGCGCGTGCGCGCCAGTAAACCCAGGCGGCGTCCTGGCGCTGGTTCTCGCTCATGGCCGACGTGGCGGCCAGCACCTGCGCCCAGTTGCCCGCCCGCAGCGCAGCGCGCACCTTCCAGGCCAGTTGATCGGCCTGCATGAACTTGTCTTGCCCTTTCATGAAGTAGGCCAAGGCGTCATCCGACAGGCGCATGGCGGCACGTTTACCGATCACGCCCCAGACCCAACTGCGCTCTTCCTGACTGAGTTGGGTTTTCCAGCGCAGTTTGTCAATCTCGATGGCAGCAGCGGCAGGGTCTTTAACAGCGAGGCGAATCATGGCCAGCGTGACCAGCTCTTTGGTGCGCAGCCGCAGCGCCAGCAGCTTGCCTTGAAGGAAGTGTTCGGGCCGGGTGTAGATCGCGCTGACCGTGTTGGCCCATTCGGCATTGAGCAGGCCAACCGCCTGGGTGGCAATGCGCAGGTTGTCGTTTTCGAACCCCTGGCGCGCGCGCAACCAGACGGTCTGGGGCTGGAGCTTTCTGGCTTTGAGTTGCTGGTCTGCGGCGGCCGCACAGCCGTCATCGGCATCGCGCTGGGCCAGCCACAGGGCCTCCACTTGTTGCACCACATCGCGTTCGCTTGACTTGAAGTCGGTCAGCAAGGCGTAGCACTGGACCGAACGGTCATCGTTCATGCGAAAACTGGGGTACTCGGCCATGAAAGTGCCCCATTCCTGCCGTTGCCCGAGCAGCAGCAGCCAGTCGTTGCGCAAGCGGTCCTCCTGGTAGGTACCGGCAAAGCGGTTCAAAAAGAACTGGATTTCAGCCGGGCTTGCGGTGTCCAGGCGGGCACGCAATTCCCAATAAGCGGCCCAGGGTTCCAGGGTGTGGTCACGCATCTGGGGCAACAGCTCGCTCAGACGTTTGGTATTGCCCTTCTTGAAGGCCTGGTTCATCTCCAGAATAGTCTGGTCGGCGGCCGTGGTGCCCGCCGCCCTGGACTGCGCCTGCGCCGCTGGATTCGCCGACAGGGTCAAGACGCCCAGCAGCGCAATCGATGTCAAAATGGTAGAGAACTGCATGTGGAGATTATGGATACAACTGATGAAAAGAAAGCGCAGGCCAAAAAAGCCCTGCGCAAACGCCTGGTTGAACAACGTCTGAATCTCCCGGATCGACAACAACGCGCCAACCTGTTGCAGCGCGTGATGCGCATCTGGCTGGTCGGCCGCCCGGATGCTGTCATTGGTGCCTACTGGCCGATCAAGGGTGAATTCGACCCCTTGCCGGCGCTGCATCGGTGGAAAGAAGACGGTGAACTGATCGATCAGCCTCAACCTCGCATGATTGGACTGCCGGTGGTGGACAAAGTTCACAAGACCATGGCTTTCCATGCCTGGTATCCCGGCTGTCCGATGGAAGAAGACGCTTACGGCATCCTGAAACCGAAGGACACCGAGGTCATTGTGCCCACCCTGCTGTTTGTGGCGTGCGTGGGTTATGCAGCGGGCGGCTACCGGCTCGGTTATGGCGGCGGTTTTTATGACCGCATGCTGGCCGCGCTGACACCCCAACCGTTTACCGTCGGGCTCGGGTTTGCGCAAGGTTTTTTGCCGGACTTCGAGCCCGAGCCGCATGACGTACCGCTCGATGCCATCCTGAACGACAACGGCGTGGTGTGGCCGGTCTAGGAAAGAGGCCTATGACAGCGCCTCGCCTGTCGCCTGGCGTGTGAGCGCGGCCTGTGCCGTCAACCAGTCGCAAAAGGCACGGGTCTCGGGGCGCGCTGCGCTGCGCGGGCTGACGATGAGCCAGTAGGCCAGGGGCGAGTCCAGGCGCATGCCCGGTAAAACCTCAACCAGGTCGCCTGAGGCCAGGCTGTCTGCCACCTGTGGCGTACGGGCCAGTGCCACGCCTTGGCCCGTCAACGCCGCCTGCACAATCTGGTGGGCATAGTTGAAATAGAGCCAGCGCTTCGGTTCCAGCTTCTTGAAATCGTGCTCATCCAGCCAGCGGCGCCAGGTGAGCCACTCCAGATGTAGTGTGCGGTGCGCGTCGCTGGCTTCGATCAAGGCGAAATGCGCCAGGTCTTCACCTCGCTTCAGAGGGGGTCCACTCTTGAGCAGCCAGGGGCTGGCCACGGGGGTCAGTTGCTCGCCGAACAGGCGCACGGCGTTGGACGGCACGCTGGAAGGCAGGGTGTAGCGCAGCGCCAGGTCGATGTCGGTGGTGTCCAGGTCGACCGACACATCCGTGGCGTCAATGCGAATGTCGATGTCAGGGTGCTCGCTCTGGAAGGCCTCCAGCCGCGGGATCAGCCACATGGAGGCAAACGAGGCCCAGGTGCTGATGGCCACGCTTTTGCGTCCGGCGCTGCGCCGGATCAGGCGCACCGCGCTGTCCATACGCTCCAGCGACGGCGACACGGCGCGCAGCAACTGGGCGCCCGCGCTGGTGAGCTCGACGGCACGTGTATGGCGTAGAAAAAGGCCTACCCCCACTTCATCTTCCAGCGCCTGAATCTGGCGACTGACGGCGCTTTGGGTCAGCGACAAGTCATCAGCCGCGGCGCGAAAGTTGAGATGGCGCGCCACGGCCTCGAAGGCGCGCAACTGACCGACCGAAATGGGGCGCGTGCGCAGATGGTTTTCAGAATGTTGCATGCAGTATGAGCGCGGGACGAGTCCGTCTATTGATGCGTAAATGGAATGAATAGCTTAGCTTGAATTCATTGGACGAACAAGCTTTTTGTGACGATCATTCAATGCCAAATTGCACTATTGGAGTCTGTCATGGTCACGCAACATTTAACGCAATTGCAACATTCCCAAGACGCCGCCGTCTTTGTGTGCTGGAAGCTGATGCCGGGGCGAGCCATCAGCCTGCGGCCGCGTCAGGCGGGTGTACTGCGCATCGAACAGGGACAGGTGTGGGCCACCGTCGACGGCTCACCGCGCGTACCCGCCAATGAGCTGGGGGACCACTTTTTGCAGGCCGGACAACAATTGGCGGTTCGCGCCGGGCAGCACCTGGTTTTTGAGCCCTACGGCGCGGCAAACGCGACGCCGGTTTACTTTGAGTGGACCCCGCTCCCCGAGTCGGTCACCCTGCGCGCATCGCGCTGGCAGGCGGCGGTGATGGGTCCGCTGCGCGATTTGGGGCAGGCGGTGCTGATGGCGGGCCTTGCCCTGGGACAACTGGTGCTGGGGCTGGCCGGCTACGGCGAATATCTGGTGGCCGGGCGCGGTCGTGTTTTGTCAAAACTCGAAGCTAACCAGCCTTGACCCCGGCCCGGAGCCTGCCAGCAGCTTGGGATTGGCGCGCCATGCAGGTGCCAGCCTCGAACGGCAAGTCGCAGCACGACGGGCCGAATTCAGGGTCGCTGCGCATCGGACAGCCCTAACATTCCACAATATTGACCGCCAATCCGCCGCGCGAGGTTTCCTTGTATTTGGTTTTCATGTCGGCGCCGGTCTCGCGCATGGTCTTGATCACCTTGTCGAGCGACACCACGTGCTCGCCGTTGCCAGCCATCGCCATGCGCGCCGCATTCACGGCCTTGACCGCGCCCATGGCGTTGCGTTCAATGCAGGGCACTTGCACCAGGCCGCCGATGGGGTCGCAGGTCAGGCCCAGGTTGTGCTCCATGCCGATCTCGGCGGCGTTTTCAATCTGCTCGGGGCTGCCGCCCATCACCGCGGTCAAGCCGGCTGCGGCCATTGAGCAGGCCACGCCAACCTCGCCCTGGCAACCCACTTCGGCGCCGCTGATGGAGGCATTGAGCTTGTACAACATGCCGATGGCCGCCGCACTCATCAGGAAATTGATCACGGCGTCGTCGACGCTGTTGTGCCCGGCCGCATGGGTCTGCGTTGACCGTCCGTGCTGGCTCAGCACAAAGCGGTCGCAGTAGTGCAGCACCGCCGGAATGACCCCGGCCGCGCCGTTGGTCGGCGCCGTTACCACGCGCCCGCCCGCGGCGTTCTCTTCATTCACGGCAAAGGCATAGACATTGACCCAGTCCAGCACCGACAACGGATCGGCCAGCGCTTGCTCGGCACGCTCGCGCAACTGGGCCGCCAGCACCGGGGCGCGGCGTTGCACCTTGAACGGACCGGGCAGTGTGCCCTGCGCGCTCAGGCCGCGTTGCACACATTCGCGCATGACGCGCCAGATGTTGAGCAGACCGGCACGGATTTCATCATCGCTGCGCCAGGTGCGCTCGTTGGCCCACATCAACTCGCCAATGCTCAAGCGCTGCCGCTGGCAAGTCGCCAGCAGTTCAGCGCCCGAGGTGAAGGGGTAAGGCACTTTCTGGTACTCGCTCAACACGGCCTCATTGGGGCTGCCTGCGGTGACCACAAAACCGCCGCCGACGCTGAGGTACTTGGCTTGCCGAAGTAAACGGCCCTGCGCGTCCACCGCACTGAACTTCATGCCGTTGGGATGCTCGGCCAGGGCCTCGCGGCGGTACATCAGCAAGTGCTCTTTTTCCTTGAACACAATGGGCTTGAGACCCAGCAGCGCCAGCGTCTGCTGGGCACGCACGGTCTGGATCAGGCCGGATACCGCTGCCACGTCCACCGTGTCGGGCGCGTGGCCCATCAAGCCGAGCATGACCGCCACATCGGAGCCGTGGCCTTTGCCGGTGGCCCCCAATGAGCCATACAATTCGCAGGTCACGCCCTGGGTGGCGTCGAGCCAGTGCTCGCGCTCCAGCGTCTGGGCAAACAGGCGCGCCGCGCGCATCGGCCCCACCGTGTGCGAGCTGCTCGGTCCGATACCTATCTTGAAGAGATCAAAAACACTGATGGCCATGGGCTGATCTTATGCGGATATGGCCAGGCCTCAACGCCCGGCCGTCAGCAAGGCTCGGGCGTCGGCCGCGTAGCTTTGCAGCGTTTTGATGGCTGCGAGCCGCTGTGCCGGTGTCGTGCTGTTATGCAGGGCGGCCAGGGTCTGGCAGGTCGCCTGCGTCGCCATTTCCTGCTGATTTCGATAGACAGGATCGGGCGAATTGACGGCGCGCGCCAGCCAGGCGTGCAGCGCTGCCCGGACCGCCTTGTCGCTGGGCGTGCCGCTCTGGACTTGGCGCAAGGTTTGCAGCACGTCCTGGTGGCGGCGCTGGCTCTCGCTCTCGCGCAAGTCGGCGTCAAACGGCAGCGCCGCAACGCGCTCGCGCAGCAGGGCCAGTTGCGGCTCCTCCAGGCTGCCATAGAGCATTTCGGCCCGATCTGCCAGTTGCTTGACGCGCCGCGCGTTGCGCTCGTCAAGAGAAACCGTCAACCATTGGGCGCGCCATTTTTCGCTGCGTTTGTCCAGTTGGCGCTGCAGGTGAACGAGCTGCTCTGGCGTCAATGTCGGCGCCAGCGTGGCGATGCTCGGTTCGGCCTGATCAAGGAGCGCCTGCAGCCGGGGTTTGAGTTCGCCGTAGACCTCGCACAGCTGGCCGGGCGTGACCGTAACAGGTGCCAGCCGCTGCAATTTCTCCAATAGATTGACATAACGTGGCAGCTCGCTTTGGCGATGCCAGGCCTGTAGCGCTGCCAGATCGGCACGCACCTGGACTGACTGTGGGTCGTTGAAGTCCAGGAAACTGTCGAGCCACCAATAGCTCAACTCGGGCGCGCTGTTGTAGCCCAGTCTGACCGCGCTGCACCCGGATAACAACAGGGCCGGCAGCAACGCCCAGAGCAGAGCCCGCAGTCCCCGCGCAAGCACCGCCGGTAGCCCGCCGATAATGTGAAAAAATTGATTCGGTCGGGTGGGAAAAAGAATGGAAACAGGCATGAGTGATATTTCAGAAATCAAACCAGTGGCGGCTGCCGTGGACGTGGTCATCATGGCCGCCGGCAAAGGCACGCGCATGAAAAGCAGACTGCCCAAAGTGTTGCACCTTTTGGCCGGGCGCGCTTTGTTGCAGCATGTGGTGGACACGGCGGGGCAACTGTCAGCCCGTCAGGTGGTGGTCATCACCGGTCATGGTGCTATGGAAGTAGAAGCGGCTGTCTCAGGTAACACGGGGGCTAGAGCTGGATTTGATATAACTTTTGTACGCCAGGATCCGCAGCTTGGCACCGGCCATGCGGTGCAGCAAGCGGTGCCGCTGCTGCGCGACGACGGTATGGTGGTGGTGCTTTCGGGCGACGTGCCCTTGATACAGGCGGCTACCTTGCAGCACCTGATCGCCGCCGCTGGCACCGACAAGCTGGCGCTGTTGACCATCGACTTTGCCGACCCCACGGGTTACGGCCGCATCGTGCGCCGGGGTAACGCGGTGCAAGCCATCGTCGAGCAGAAGGACGCGACGCCTGTGCAGCGTGAGATCACCGAGGTCTACAGCGGCATCATGGCGCTGCCCGCCCGGCAGCTCAAAGCGTGGCTGGCGCGGCTGGACGACCAGAACGCCCAAGGCGAGTATTACCTGACTGACATCGTGAAATTCGCCGTGGCCGATGGTGTGCCGGTGGTGGCGCACAAGATTGCCGATGCGACCCAGGTCGCGGGCGTCAACAGCCCGGTGCAACTGGCTGAATTGGAACGCGCTTATCAAAAACAAACAGCCTTGCATCTGATGGAACAAGGCGTGCGCCTGGCTGACCCCGCG
>Ga0209343_10010607_pt1 | contig 10460 bp, 10 predicted proteins | sample RifCSPlowO2_02_FD_184026 | JGI IMG/M metagenome (GOLD analysis project Ga0209343, IMG submission 184026) | Groundwater microbial communities from Rifle, Colorado - Rifle CSP2_plank lowO2_0.2 (SPAdes) (version 2) | ecosystem: Environmental > Aquatic > Deep subsurface > Groundwater | place...
ACGAAACCGCCAAATCGGTGGGTGAAAACAAGACCATTTCCAAGATCGTGCTCGAGCATATCCTCCTGCTGGCGGTAGCGCAGGAAACAAGCCAGGGCGAGGGAAAGCCCAAGGTCGTGAATGCCGTCACCCTCGAGGTCACCCCGGATCAGGCGGAGAGAATAGACTTGGCGCGCAGCGTGGGCAGCCTTTCCCTGGTGCTGAGAAATCAGATCGATACCACGCCGGTGGCCACCGTGGGCGTTTACAAGAAGGATTTGCTCAAGAGCGCTCCCGAGCCCGAGCCCGAGGTCAAGCCCGGTGAGACTAAGCCCGTGGTCAAGAAAGCGACGGTCTATCGCGCGCCGTCCAAGGCAAGGGTTGAGGTCATTCGGGGAACGGTTAGGAGTGTCGAGGAATTCGAGACTCCAAAGGAAGGGCAGTGATGCCAGCGGCAGCGCATTCCGGTAACGCTGTGGTGGCATGACGGCGGAACCGGGTGGGATGTGACGCAATGTTGTTCACTTTGATTACGCGCAATAACAAGGGAGAATCGGTCATGAACGAACACAAGATCATAAATAGCCGGCTGTGGCCATATGGCGGCAAGCTTCTTGCCGCTGCACTGGGGATTGCGCTGATTGCCGCGCCGCCGTTGCAGGCAGCGGAACCTGCCAAGGTGGAAGCCGTCAAGGCCGAACCTGCCAAGACCGCGCCGGCGAAGCAACCCGCCAAGGCTGCGGCGAAGAAGCCCGCCGTATCGTCGGCTGCAGCGGAGAAATCGGTCCGGTCTATTCCAGCGGTGACTGAGCTTGCGCCCTATTTGGAACTTTCCGTAGGTCAATCTCACGTGATCAGGCTGCCGGAAAAGACAAGGTTGGCAAAGGTATCGGTAGACAACCCGAACGTGGTGCAGGTCACGGTGACCAGTCTCAGAGAAGTCTTGTTATATGCCAAGTCAGCAGGCTCGACGGTGCTGATCCTGAAGGACAAGTCCGGTCAGACTACCGTGGTGGACGTGGCCGTGGTGGGCGGGTCTGTCTCGGCATTGCAGGGCAAATTGCAGCAATTGCTGAAGAACGAGAAGAATATCAAGGTGGAATCGGCGGGGGATTCCGTGGTGCTGACCGGTACCGTGTCCGATGCCGTCAAGGCAGAACGGGCCGTTGCGCTGGCCGAGGCCTACAGCGGCAAGAAAGTCATTAATTTCCTCCAGGTTAGCGCCCCGCAGCAGGTGATGCTGGAGGTGAAGGTGGCGGAAGTCTCCAAAACGCTAACGGAAGCATTGGGTGCCAATTTCGCGGGTAATAAATTGGGAGGGTTTAACAGCAACTGGACCTACTCGCTGCTGGCTAACTTTTTAACTGGGGTGACTCCGGCCGGTGTCGTCACGATTGCCAACGCAGCCGGCACAAAAACCCTGACTCTGGAAGCCGCGAAACAAGACCAACTGGTGAAAATTCTTGCCGAGCCGACCATCATGGCGATGAGCGGGCAGGAAGGTGCCTTTCTTGCCGGCGGAAAAATTTACATTCCGGTGCCGCAGGCTGGTGTGGGGGGCGGGACGATCATCACTCTGGAGGAAAAGGAATTTGGTGTCGGGTTGAAGTTTACCCCTACCGTGCTGGAAGGCGGGCTCATCAATCTCAAGGTGGCGCCGGAAGTTTCCGAATTTGCAACTTCTATTACGACGCCCGGCACTTCGTTGCCTAACCTCTTGACTCGTCGTGCCTCCACTACCGTGCAGTTGCATGACGGCCAGAGCTTCGCCATCGGCGGCCTGATCAAGAGCAATGTCTACGAAACCATCAAAGCCTTTCCGATTCTTGGTGAGATACCTATTCTTGGAGCGCTGTTCCGCAGCAGCGATTTCAAAAACGATCGGAGCGAACTGGTGTTCATCATCACGCCGCGCCTGGTGAAACCGCTGCCGCCGGACTATGCCCTGCCGACGGATGGCTTCGTCAAACCCACGCGTGGCGAGTTCTTCCTGCAAGGCAAGATGGAAGGCGCGCCCAAGGATGAAGCGCCGGCGGCACCCGCCGAGCCCCCCAAGGAGCAAGCCCCCGCTGCAGGTGGCTTTCAGATGAAATAATGCCCGAAACCCCTCTCCCCCTGGGCTAATCCATGCAAGTCCCCTCTCCCGCAAGCGGGAGAGGGCTAGGGAGAGGGGAAGCAGACCCGAGGTTTCACGAAAAGGAGACAAACATGAAAAGCGAATTGATCACAGGGATGAGCGCCGGATTGCTGGTTGTTCTGGCCGGTTGCACCAACACCACCCCAAATCTGGACGCAAAATTCGGCGACGCCGTGAACCAGGCCAAGGCCCAGCAGATCATCAATCCCGACGCATCGAGGAATACCGATCCGGTGGCGGGCATCGACGGCCAGGCGGCAAAAGCCAGCATAGACAACTATCACAAGGCCTATGAATCGCCAACCGCGGCGCCGAGCGGTTCCATTGGCACCATCGGCGGCGGCGGATCCACCCTGAAGTAAGCTCAGGCTGAGACTGTGGTGGTATATGGGGAAGCCAATGAAAACCGGAGCGAGCTTGAAAAACCGGCAGGGCGGCGCAGTCGCCGTGATGGTTGGTATCAGCATGGTTCTCCTGGTCGGCTTCCTCGCCATGGTGATCGATCTTGGCCATCTCTACGTCGCCAAGGCCGGGCTGCAAAATGCGGCGGATGCGGCGGCCTTGTCGGGAGCCAAGCAGTTGAATGGCACGCTGCTTGGAGTCAACGACACAACTACCAATAACGGCGCCGTTCAGTGGGCAATTGCGGCGGCGGTGAAGAACAACTACGACTTCTCGGCTAAGCCCGTCGATATCACCATAGCGGACATCTGGGTGGGTAATTGCCCTGATGATGGCTGCATGGTTCCCGCATCATCCATCACGACTGACGACGCAGCGGCTGGCAGGACCTTCCTTAAGGTACATACGCGCAACCGCGACTTTGGAACCTGGTTTGCACCCATCTGGAACATCTTTACGACCAGTACCTACGGTATGGCGGTGGCGGGGCCGCTCTCAATAGATGTCAGCCCGGTGGCCGTGTGTGTTATTGACAAAAACGCACCAGAGATGGGTTTTCTGCGGGGAGTGACCTACAATTTGCCCAGCCTGAATCCCATCAGCAACGGAGATCCTATCTGGATCAACCCGGCGGATCCCTATCCCGGACCTTGTGACGCGAATCACGGCAGCACGGATTTCCTTGCACCCTTCGTCTGCACAGGCCGGATTTCCAGCCTCACCTCGGTTACTGGTGAAGTCTGGGTCAACACAGGGAAGCAGTCCGCGATGAACGGACCGATGAATTCGCGGTTTGGTGATCCGACGGCCTATACCGGTGGGCATGCTTGCGATCCGGCGACGGCGCCAGCGGACATCAATGTGAAGGAATACATTTGCACGAGAACGGGAGGCGGATCGAGCCCTGATGATTGCAAGAATAACCCCCCTGCCGGATCGCCACAAGACTGGATGGAGCCGCAGAGCGGCATTGCCATGCCATCACAGCAGGGTATCACCATCACAAACAGGGTGCCTATCGACAAAACAGTGTCGGGTGTGCGAACCGCGTCTACCGCCGCGAATTTCAGTGATTACGGCGCGCTCTGGTCATATAGTCGCGAAAAAAACTTTTCCACCGGTGAAGATTACACGCTCGATGACTGGCCAACGCTCTATGGAGGCAGCGCAGTCCCCAGTTCCGGCGTCTATGGTTATCCCTCTGGTGTTCCTTACACGCAGACCAGCGGCAGCATCTATTTTGATCCGCCGACGGGCGCGGGGGCTGCGTTTGCGACAGCGAACCGGCGGGTGCTTAACGTGGTGCTTATCGACTGCGAGGCAGGCTCCTCTATTACGGGCGCAACCTGCAATGTGCACCTTCCCGTCCTGGCAGTCGGCCAATACTTCATGCAACGGCAGAGCAACCTGCCCAATCAAATATTCGGCGAATTTGCCGGGCTTCTGCCGTCTGCTCAACTCAAGCCGAAAATCGTCCTGATGAAATGAAAACGAAATTTAAATATAGGCGAGACTACAAATTAAAAGAGCGCGGCGTGGCGGCGGTCGAGTTTGCCATCGTGATTTCGCTGTTGGTGCTGATCACCGGCGGCATCATCGAATTCGGGCGGGTGCTCTGGTACCTCGACGCGCTCACCAAGGCGACGCGGGACGGGGCGCGTTTCATGTCTACTGTGCCCAAGAACACGATTTTATCCAATATCACCGCCGCGCAAAATTTGGTGGTGAACGCGGCAAATGCCGCGAATGTCTCGCCGGTTTTGACGGGCGGAAACGTCGAAATCAATTGCACGTACTTGGATAGCGGCGGAACTGAAGGTGGTTGGGGCTCATGTCACAACGATGTGCCAGTGCACCTGCGAGTGGCGATCACCAGTTACAACGTGGCTTTCGGCAGCTGGTTTCCGATTCCGCTGCCCGCAGGGGATTGGTTCCTGACACCGCACACCACCATGCGCTACATGTGTGATGCGGGGGCAACAACACCATGTTGAACTGCCAAAAAAATTCTCGGATCAGGGCTAAGCAGCGCGGCGCCACCGCAGTGGAGTTCGGCATTATCGCCGTAGTGTTTTTCACGCTGTTTTTCGGCATCATCGAGTTTGGCCGTGTCTTCTACCTGTACAACACCGTGCAGGAGGTGACGCGTTGCGCGGCGCGTGCGGCGGTGGTGACGTGGAAAGGTAATTGGGGAAGCATCCCACAGCAGTGCCTGTTCGGCGCTGACGAATTGGTGGCGGGCTGGGAGGTTCATGGAATCAATGTCCGCCTTCGCGCCCTGAATCTTGCGGGCAACGAGGCGAATCCTGGCAGCGTATATGCGAATCTTTCAAACTGCGCTGATTCACCCGATGATGCCAATTGCATCCGCTTCGTGGAGGCCAGTGTGTGGTGCACGGGCGTCCAAAACTGCACCAATAACAGGATTACCTACCAGCCCATGTTCGGGCTGATGATTCCTGTGAGTGGTGTGGGCATCCCGAATTCGACTGTGGTCATGCCGGCCGAAAGCCTAGGCTACTACTAAATACAGTACATGGTTAGCATCTACAATATCGAAAAAGAAAGCGTCTAACGTGAAAATCGCCGTCATATCTGCAAACAAACAGCACATGGAGAACATTCTCCATATGCTGCAGGACATGGAGCCTCATTACTTGGTTTCATTGTTCGATGGTGGCAAGGAGCAACTGGGTCCGGTCGCCGACCGGGAACTGCCCGACCTGATTGTCATCGAAAGCGCCGGCGACGGGCGGGAGGCAATCGCAGCCCTGGAAAGCGTCAGTCAGCGTCATCCCGCCATGAACTTCATCATGCTGTGCGAGAAGGTTTCGGCGGAAAATCTGATCCAGGCGATGCACGTCGGGGTGCGCGAAGTGCTGCCCACTCCGGTTTCTCCCCAGGTGCTGAGGGAGGCGGTGGTGCGCGTCGAACAGAAGCTGGTGCGCGCGGAGAAGCGCCAGCATAAAGGCAAGGTGTTGGCCTTCATTGCCTGCAAGGGCGGTAGCGGCGCCACTTTTCTCGCCGCCAATCTGGGCTACGTATTGGCTGCCGAGCATGGCAAGCGGGTGGTGCTGATTGATCTGAATCTGCAATTCGGCGATGCCTCGATGTTCGTTTATGACCGCGTCCCGGCCACCACGCTGGCGGATTTGTCCCATGAAATCTTGCGTCTGGACGCATCTTTCCTTTCTTCCAGCCTGGTGCAGGTGCTGCCGAATTTTGGCGTGCTGGCGGCCCCGGACAACCCGGACAGGGCGGCGGATGTGTTGCCGGCACATATCGAAGTGCTGCTGCGTTTGGCTGTGGCTGAATACGACTACGTGATCCTGGATGTGGGGCGCAATCTGGAAGCGGTGAGCGTCAAGGCTCTGGATTATGCGGACCTGATTTTTCCGGTGTTGCAAGAAACGCTGCCTTTCATCCGGGACGCCAAGCGCATGATCTCCACCCTGCAATCCCTGGGTTACGGCAGGGACAAGATTCATCTGATCGTCAACCGTTACGAAAAGGGGGGCGAGATCCAGTTGGGCGATGTCGAGCACACCCTAGGCATGAAGGTGATGACCACTGTTCCCAACAGCTACGAGGCGGTCTCGGCATCGGTCAATCAGGGCGTGCCGATCCTGAAATTGGCCAAAAACGATCCGGTTACGAAAATCCTGCTCAAGCTCGGGCATGACCTTGAGCATGAAGAAACACATGAAAGCGGTTGGCTGGGCCATTTGTTCGGCCGTGCCTGATGAATGGGATTTAACAGGCAATTTTTTGTAGCGCCTGCAATGGAAAAATGCAGCATTACCGGGGTTTTTAAATTGTAATTCTTTCACCGGCGCTGACTGGTTAATGCGCCGGAAATCAAACGGAGAGTTGAATCATGACATTACGCGACAGGCTTGAAAACATCAAACAGGACGCCGCACAGGTGCCAGTGAAGGCACCGCAGGTGGTCGCGGCTGAAAACCGCTCCTATCAGGAACTGAAGTCGCGCATCCATCATAAACTGCTCGAACGCGTCGATCTGGCAGTCATGGAAAGCCTGTCGCCGGACAGACTGCAGGAAGAGCTCAAGGTTATGGTGGAGCGCCTGCTCGCAGAGGAAACGCTGGCAATCAACGAATCCGAGCGCAAGAGCCTGGTGCAGGATATTCAGCACGAGGTGCTGGGACTGGGGCCGATCGAACCCTTGCTGGCGGATCCGACCGTTTCCGATATCCTCGCCAACACCTATCGTCAGGTTTTTGTGGAGCGCGCCGGCAAGCTGGAACTGACCGACGTGCGCTTTGAGAACGATGCCCACCTGATGAAGATCATCGACAAGATCGTGTCGGGTATCGGCCGGCGCGTGGATGAATCCAGCCCGATGGTAGATGCACGGCTGCCGGACGGCTCGCGGGTGAACGCGATCATCCCGCCCCTGGCGATAGATGGGCCGATTCTGTCCATCCGCCGCTTTGCCGTCACTCCGTTGGGCATGGATGACATTATCCGCGGCAAGAGCCTGACACCGGAGATGGGGGAAATTATTGGCGGGCTGGTCAAAGCGAAAGTGAACCTGCTGGTTTCCGGCGGCACGGGAACCGGCAAAACCACCCTGCTGAACATCCTGTCCGGCTTCATCCCCGCTAACGAACGCATCATCACCATCGAGGACGCTGCGGAACTGCAGTTGCAGCAGCCCCATGTGGTGCGTCTGGAAACACGGCCGCCCAATATCGAAGGTAAGGGCGAAGTGGCCCAGCGGGCGCTGGTGAAAAACAGCCTGCGCATGCGCCCGGACCGTATCATCCTGGGCGAGGTGCGCGGCGCCGAGGCGATGGACATGCTCCAGGCGATGAATACCGGCCATGAGGGCTCGATGACCACGGTCCATGCTAACACCCCGCGTGACGCGCTGACCCGCCTGGAGAATATGGTTGGAATGGCAGGGTTGAATTTGCCGACCAAGGCCATGCGCCAGCAAATCAGCTCCGCTATTACGGCGGTGATCCATGTGTCCCGGCTGACCGATGGCAAGCGTAAGGTCACCAGCATCCAGGAAATCACCGGCATGGAGGGCGATATCGTCACCATGCAGGAGATATTTGTCTTCGAGCAAACCGGCGTGGCTCCGGATGGAATAGTGCTCGGGAGTTTCCGCGCCACCGGCATCCGGCCCCAGTTCATCGAACGTTTGCGTACCCGTGGCGTTGCCATTTCCGACGACATCTTCGACCCCACCCGGTTGTACGAATAGGAGAGCGGCGTGGATTATTTCTACTATCTGTTTATCATTCTCGCCTTCATCGCAGTAGTGTTGTTCCTGGAAGGAACATACCTTGCCTGGAACGCCTACAAAGGGCCTGAGGCGAAGCGGATCGAGCGGCGCTTGCGCGCCATGTCCGCCGGAGCGCACGAAGGCGAAAATCTGTCCATTGCCAAGAAACGCCTGCTTGCCGAGACGCCGGCCTGGGAACGCCTGTTGCTGGAAATTCCGCATATTCACCGTCTGGACAGGCTGTTATTGCAGTCCGGGTTAACGCTGAATGTGGCCGGTTTTCTGTGGCTCACCATTATCGGCTCATTGGCGGGCTTCATTCTGGCAGCAGTTTTTGACTTGCCGCTGTTCGCGATCATAGTGGCGGGAGTGGCAGTGGGCGCCCTGCCCCTGTTTTACGTGCTGAATGCAAAGCGCAAGCGCCTGACCACCTTTGAGCAGCAGTTGCCGGATGCGCTGGATCTGATGGGGCGGGCTTTGCGGGCGGGACATGCCTTTTCCGGCGCATTGAAGATGGTGGGCGACGAGATGCCGGAGCCGGTGGCGGGCGAGTTCCGCATTACCTTCGACGAACTCAACTACGGCATCAGCCTCCAGGACGCATTGCAAAATATGGCCACCCGCCTGCCCGGCGATGATCTGCGCTATTTTGTCATCGCGGTGCTGATCCAGCGCGAAACCGGTGGCAATCTGACGGAACTGCTGGACCGCATCAGCATGCTGATCCGTGCTCGCCTGCAGCTGATGGGGGTGATCCGCGTACTCTCTGCCGAGGGCCGTTTGTCAGCCTGGATTCTGGGTTTATTACCGGTCGTCCTGGGTTTTTATATGTACATCGTTAATACCGAGATGATGAGCCTGTTATGGACTGATCCATTTGGAATCAAACTGGTTTGGAGTACGCTGGTGATTGCGGTCATTGGGGTTTATTGGATGCGGCGCGTTATCAGAATTCACGTATGAACTCGGATCATTTTTGGGTGAACAACACATGACTACCATACAGTCCATTTATCTAATTGTTATTTTCGTGGTGGTATTCGGGGTAGCCTTGGCAGTCCTGCTGCAATTGGGCGCGCACCCGGTACAGAAACGCCTGGAGGGCATCACGGCGGATAATCCCGAGTTGTCGCCACAGCAAGCGGCGCCGGCTTGGGTCCAGCGGGTGGTTAAATTGAGCGGCCCGCTCGCCAGGGTTGCCTTGCCGCAACAGGGTTGGGAAAACTCCAATCTGCGCATTCGTTTCATGAACGCGGGCTTCCGTTATTCCTCGGCGCCGGTGGTGTTTTTTGCCGCAAAGACTTTGCTGGCTTTGGTTTTGCCAGGGCTGCTGGTGCTTTATTTCGGCATTTTCGGAGGGCAGGATACCAAGCCGATTGAGGTGCTTTCCTCGCTTCTCGCTGCCGCTATGCTTGGTTATTTCCTGCCTAATGTCTGGTTGATGTGGCGTATCAAAAACCGGCAGCGGGAGCTTTTCGAGAGTTTCCCCGATGCCCTGGATCTCATGACGGTGTGCGTGGAAGCAGGGTTGGCGCTGGATGCTGCACTCGCCAGAGTGGGCGAGGAAATGCGGCTGAAAAGCGTCACCCTGGCGGAAGAGTTGCATCTGGTCAGCCTGGAAATGCGCGCCGGCAGCAGCCGGGAAAGGGCATTGCGCAACCTGGCCCTGCGCACGGGGTTGACAGAGATAGACTCGCTGGTGGCTTTGCTGGTGCAGTCCGACCGTTTCGGCACCAGCGTGGCGGACTCCCTGCGGGTTCATTCCGACGGTCTGCGCACCAAACGCAGGCTTCGGGCGGAAGAAGCGGCCGCAAAAATCGCGGTCAAGTTATTGTTCCCACTGATATTCTGTATTTTCCCTGCATTGATGCTGGTGCTGCTCGGACCGACGTTCATTACTATTTTCCGGGTGCTGTTCCCAGCGTTAACCGGGGCGCAATAGGATTTTAAAAGGAGCTATGCCATGAAAACCAGCCATATAATTTTATCAGCTGCATCTGTTATTCCTCTGCTGAGCGGTTGCGCGTCTTATCAAAAGACTGCCGACAGCGAGGCATGGAGCATCAAGCCTGTTTACCATGTCAGGCACTCCACCGAGACGCCGGATGCCTATTACCAGCTGGGGCGTTACTATCAGGGGCAGAACCGCTATCAAAAGGCGCTGGCGGCTTACCAGAAGGCGCTGGGCATCGATGGCACTTTTGCCGAGGCACGCAACGGGCTGGGTGTGATCTACGCGATGCAGGGCAGGCAGCAGGAGGCGCTTGAGCAGTTCAGGCTGGCCGTGAAGCAGGCGCCGAATGCCGCCCATATCCACAACAATCTGGGCTATGCCCTGTATCTGAGCGGATCTTATGCCGAGGCGGCAAGCGAACTGGAGCGGGCGGTTGTTCTGAATCCAGCCAACCAGGCGGCGCATACCAATTTGGCGCTGGCGCTGAACAAGGCGGGCAACAGAGAAAAAGCAGTGCAGGTCATGGCCCAGGCAGCCAAGCCGCAACCTGCCGAAAATGCACCTCAGGTGACTCAGGAAACGCAGCAGGTGCGATCTGGGACGCCAACTCTCGTTCCCGCGCCGGCCGTTGCAACGACAGCGATTGCTTCTTCCGCACCGCAGCAGGTGCTGGCGTTGCCAAAGGACTGGGGCGTGATCACGCAGGCTGCGCCGAAGCAGGCTCCACTGTC
>Ga0209343_10010609_pt1 | contig 10459 bp, 9 predicted proteins | sample RifCSPlowO2_02_FD_184026 | JGI IMG/M metagenome (GOLD analysis project Ga0209343, IMG submission 184026) | Groundwater microbial communities from Rifle, Colorado - Rifle CSP2_plank lowO2_0.2 (SPAdes) (version 2) | ecosystem: Environmental > Aquatic > Deep subsurface > Groundwater | place: Rifle...
CGGCGCACCGCGCTTGACCACGCGCAGGTACATCGCGACCGGGTACGACGTGAACTCGCCTTGCTCGATCGACAAACTGAAGGGCACGAACACCACGCCCGCTTCGGCGTTCAGGAAGTAGCCGTGCCACGCCAGCCTGACGTCGGACGCGGCCGGCTTTCCGGCGGCGACCTCTTCCACGAGCTTGAAGAGTGGCCTGACCTGGTTCCACTCCTCCTCGGTCAGCGTTCTAGGTTCGACCGTTACGGTTGCGGAGGTCGCGAGAACGGTCGTCGCGAGAAGGACGTTCCCGAGTGTCGAGGCGCGGGCAACCGCCATGGCCTACAAGATCAGAATTTGAGGACTTGAGGATTTGAGAATATGAGGATTTGGCGAATATTTGGCGCTCAGCCCTTGGATCGCCTCGCCAAATCTTCAAATCCTCACTAAATCCTCAAAATCCTCAAATCCTCAAATCCTCAAATTCCCCGATCAGGAGATCACCACTTGATCTGCGCCACGAGTCGAAGCAGCCGCCCCTGGAGAATCGTGTTCGGGAAGTCCAGCCTCGAGCCGAACGCGTTGTTCTGGGTCGTGACGACGGCGGAGTTGAGCGCGTTGTAGATGTCCGCCTGCGCCGTGAACTGATAGCTGCCGACCTGGAAGCTCTTCTTGAACGCGATGTCTGTCTGGTTCCATCGCTCCAGATACTTGGTCCCCGGGGGCGTCAACCGCACGTTTGTGACTTCCGTCCGTTGGCCGCTCGGGAAGACCGAGGCCGGCACGTTCCAGACTGTCTGCGACTCGTTGCCCGCAAAGCTCACGATCGTGCCGCTGAACTCGAGCCCGTACGGCAAGGGCAAGGTGCCCGCCACCTTGAAATCATGCCGGAACGGAATGTCCAGCAGGCGCTCATCGCAGAACCGCCCCCCGCGCTGGAAGGAGATGTCCGAGAACAGATCGTTTGACGCGGATCCGTTCGGGTTGTCCTGTTGGCACGTCACCGCCACGTTCCGGGCGGTGCTCCACCCGCCGAACAGATTGGACCCGTTGGGCAGGCGGCTGTTGAAGCTGATCTCGATGTCGTTGGAGATGTGCGTGTTGGTATCCGAGTTGTAGTCCAGGATGTCCACCTGCCCCTGCTTGTTGCGGTTGAGGTTGTAGATGGTGATCGTTTCGCCGTTTCCGATCGGGTTGGTCACCTGAAACGGCGTGTAGTCCAGTTGCGTGTCCTTGAGCAGGTTGTCTTGTCCAATCAGCCCGTAGTACTGCCGCCGGTACCAGGCAGCAGTCACCGACAGGCGGTCCATTAACTGGCGCTGAACGCTGGCGGTGTACTCCACGTTGTACTCGCGCCTGATGCCGTCGATCGGCGTGCGCGCCGACTTCAGACCGAAGTTCCTGTTGTTGCTCGGACCGATCTCGTTGTCCTGGACGATGTCGTCGTTGTCGGTCGGTCTGGGGATGCCCGAACGCGTCGCCGTCCCCGGAATCAGATCGCGATCGGACCAGTCGCGCAAGTCAGTGGCGAGCCCGCGTATCGGGTTGTAGTTCTTGGCAAAGCTGCCCGCCATGGGCCGCACGTACTTGTTCGCGCCGAACTTGAGCGCCGTCTTCGCATCGCCGAAGACGTCGTACGCAAGGCCAAACCGCGGCGAGACATCGTGCCAGATCGGCAGCCCCTTGATCTCTGGAAAGGTCGCTCCAGGCACGAAACGACCCGCCTCCCTCCACTGTTCTTTGATCATCGAGTTGAAATACTCGTAGCGGAGGCCCGCGTTCACAGTCAGTCGTCTGAACCTCCACGAGTCCTGCCCGTAGACCCCGATGTCCGCCTTCACGTATTCCTCGGTGCCGTACGGGTTGATCGTCACGATGACCGATTCGGGGACTCCGTTGCGGTACTGCTGCGTGTTCAGGTCGCCGTGCGACAACGCGTCGTTGCGGTCCTGCCCGAACGACCACTGGAACCCGCCCTTGAAGTTATGCGATCCGGTCACGTACGACAGGGCCGTGGTGACGTGGTTTCGGTCTGGAAGCGTGCCGCCGTATCCGGTGGTGGCCACGGTGCGTTGCTGAGTGATGATGTCGTAATGGGAAACATCTCTGTACCACTGGCCGGTCTGACTCTGGAGTGCCGGATCCCACGGGCACGGCGTGGACAGGCAGGTGCGCACGTTCGAGGGACGCGGCCACCCCTGCGTCGTCGGGAATTCCGCCGGCTGATACCCCGTGTGCAGGCGCTCGACGATTTGCGTGAAGCCGAGCTCGTAGAGGAATCGGTTGCTGATGGTTGATGTGAGCTTGACCCCGGCATTGTGGTAGTTCGCCTCGCCCGGATTACGTCGGCGCGATGCGCGCGACGGCTCGATGCCGAACGTGAACTCACGGCCCTTGTACTTGAAGGGACGATCGAGAAACACACTCAGCTTGTTTTTCGGTGTGGCCTGGTACGTGAGCCGGGCCAGAGGAATGCGCACGTACTGGTCCACGATGGCCGGGCTGCCGTCCGGCATGTAGGCGTTGGCCACCTTCTCGTCGACCGACATGAAGCGCATCGACGCGAAGAACCACAGCTTGTCCTGCAGGATCGGCCCGCCGAAGGATGGGTTGACGTCGTGGATGTTCGTGATGCCCGTCGGCAGTGACAACCCCCTGGCCTTGAGCTCCGGGGTGAGGTTGTTGCTTTGCCACGAGCCATCGGTCACGCCAAGATACAGCGACCCGTGGAAGGCGTTGCCGCCATCGCGCGGGATCATGTTCAGCCGGATGCCCCCGGACGAGACCTCTGCCCCCTGGGAGCTGGTCGTGAAGCTGGTTTCCGCGAAGGCCGCCTGGTTGATGTAATTCTGAATGGCGCCGTCGTTGAACGCCGGGCTGATCAGCATCCCGTCGTACTGCATCGTGGTGTGCAGCTGGCTGGCCCCATGGACGCGCATGTTGACCTGCTCCATCATCTGCGCGCCGCCCACGTCCGGTTTGCTCAGACGGACGCCTTGCGCCAGGTAGCCGAACGACTGCGTGTTGCGCGGCGTCGGCAGCGCGTCGAGCAGATCGCGGGTGATGACCTGCGTGCGCGCGGACGACTGAACGTCGACCATCGGCGACTGGCCCGAGACGGTCACGCTCTCCTCGAGGGCTCCAACAGACAGTTGCACGTTCAGTGTCGCCGTGAAATCGGCCGGCAGCACAAGGCCGTCGCGCACGTTGGTGCCGAAGCCTGTCAACGAGAACGTGACTTTGTAGGTGCCGGGCCTCAGGTCGATGATGGTGTATCGGCCCTGGCCGTCGGAGACGACCGTCCGGACCTTCTCGATCAGTACCGGGCTAGAGGCCTCGACCGTGACGCCCGGCAGGACCGCACCGGTATTATCGGTGAGCAAACCCGCGATCGCGCTCTGTGCCGCTGCCTGCGTGGGCAGAAGCGCAAGCCACACAAAGCCGACGAGTAGACGGGCCGCGAGTCTGACGATTCTCATCTGCGCCTCCTGCAAGGAATTCAACCAATAACTCAGTACGAGAACGATGAGAGCGTTCCTGGAACCACAGATAGAATTGGATGACGGACCGAAATATATGTCTTTTCGGCGCCCCCTGCCAAGGCCAATTTGGCATATCCGGGGGCCGAGTCGATCCCGATCCAATAGACCGGAGTTCCTAGTCCGAGTTCCTGGTCCCTAGTCCCCAGTCCCTAGTCCCCAGTCCCCAGTCCCTAGTCCCGTCCCTAGTCCCTAGTCCCTAGCCCAGAGTCCCCAGCCTCCAGTCTCCAGTCCGCAGTCTCGGAGCCTGTGAAGAAATCGCCGTAGTGTCCGCCTGTAGGCGGACTTTTCATGGTCCGGCTGAAGCCGGACACTACAAACCTGCGATTTCTTCACACGCTCTCAGTCCCCAGCCCCGAGTCCCCAGCGGTCGAGCGGGCACGTGGGCGATTTGATAAACTGGTACCGGCAATCCGTTCACAGATGTCCTCCACAAGGAGCAGATCCATGTCGGTCTACGTGGCAGGGGGCAGGACCTCGAAATTCGGCACCGGCGCACTGGCGCTTGGCGTGGCGCTCGCCCTGCCAGGCGTGGTCGTCGCGGCGCCAGCGGCGCCGACCTTCACCAAAGACATCGCGCCGATCTTCCAGGAGAAATGCGAAGCCTGCCATCGGCCGGAGTCGATCGCGCCGATGTCGCTGCAGACCTACGAGGAAGCCCGGCCATGGGCGCGGTCGATCAAGGCCCGCGTGGCCGATCGGCAGATGCCGCCCTGGCATCTCGACAAGAACGTGGGCATCCAGAAGTTCAAGAACGACCGGTCGCTGAGCGACGACCAGATCGCGACGATCGTGAAATGGGTCGATACGGGCGCGCTACAGGGCGATCCGAAGGACATGCCGCCACTCGTGCAGTGGCCCGAGGGGCAGGGCTGGAACTACGCCGCGCAGTTTGGCCAGCAGGAGCCGGACATGGTCATCCGGTCCAACGAGTACACGATGGCGGCGCACGCGCAGGACGCGTGGGACAAGCGCCAGACGCCGACGGGGATCACCGAGCCGAAGTGGGTGCGCGCGATTGAGATTCGTCCGGCCACCGTCAAAGGCCGCCGTATCACGCATCACGCCATCGCGTATCTGCAGCAGACCGAGCCGGACGGCGCGTCGGCCGCGGGCTTCGGCCTCCTGGCGCCGCTCATGGAATGGGCCGTCGGCAAGCAGGGCGAAATGATGCGCCCCGATACGGGCAAGCTCCTGATGCCCGATTCGCGCATCACCTGGGACATTCACTACTCGCAAGCAGGCGAAGAGATCACGAGTGCCGTCGAGCTCGGCCTGTATTTCTATCCGAAAGGACAGGAGCCGAAATTCCGCACGTCGCTTGCGCTCGTGCCCGCGGCGCTCGGCGACATGGACGTCAGGCCGAACCAGATCACGGTGACACAGGGCAACACGGTGCTGCGCCAGGCGGCGCGCATCGAGAGCTTTCAGCCCCACATGCACCTGCGCGGCAAGGCCATGATGATGGAGGCCATTCTGCCGACCGGGGAGACGCGGGTCCTGAGCTACGCCGACCATTTCAACTTCAACTGGCACAACACCTACGTGTACGCCGACGAAGTGGCGCCGCTCGTGCCGAAGGGTACGGTACTGAAGATCACGGCCTGGCACGACAACACGCCGGCCATGAAGAGCAACCCTGACCCGAACCAGTGGGTGGGCTGGGGCGACCGCACCGTGGACGAGATGGCGCACGCGTGGGTGAACATCACCCAGCTGAGCGACGAGGATCTGCAGGCGGAGATACAGAAGCGCCGCGCCGCCCAGCCGAATACTCAACAGCCGTAGTGCGGGTCTTTAGACCCGCCAGTTGTAGTGCGGGTCTTTAGACCTGCCAGTTGTAGTGCGGGTCTCTAGACCCGCCAGTTGTAGTGCCGGTCTCTAGACCCGCCAGTTGTAGTGCGGGTCTTTAGACCCGCCTGAGATTGATGTTTGGTCGGCTTGGGCTCCTGCGGTCGCTCGTATCCCACCTGCGTCTCGTGCTACGCCTGATCCGCGAGCCTCGCGTCCCGCTGTTGACGAAAGCGCTGCTCTTCGCGGCAGGGCTTTACCTCATCTCGCCGCTGGACTTCATGCCCGATGTGCTCCCGCTTCTCGGACAGGTCGACGATCTGGTGATTGTGCTCGTCGCGCTTCAGCTGTTCGTCCATGTGTGTCCGGCGCCAGCCGTGACGTTTCATCGAGACGCGATCGCGCAGGGCAGGCGGTTTTCGTCCATGCCAGGCTCCCACGACGTCATCGATGCGGAGTGGCGCCGCGAGGATTGACGTGCATCGCGTGTGGCGCCGGAGCCCGCGGCCGGCCCGCGAAATGACGGCAGGCGCCTTCACGGGACCGCGCTCGATGGCGACCAGCGAATTCACCGACAACACCATCAGGTAGAGCGCGCCCTGGATACCGGCGATGGCCGCGATGACGTTTCCCCACGGCCTCTTGCGCCAGAGCAACACGCCACCGACCACGAGCGCCATCACCATCATCGACATGTCGAGAGCGGCGACCAGCTTGAACGCCTCGGACTCGACGGGCGTCGGCCGTCCAGCGAATGCGTATGCCGCCCACATGCCGAGCCACACGCCGCCAAGACTGAGCGCATGGCCGCGTGGTGGCCGAGCTTGTTCCGCCCGGCACGAGGCGCGGCCGATAACCTCGACCATTTGCAAATGTGGCCACATGTGGCTATATTCATGACGTGGAGACCGGCATCCGAAAGCTCAAAGACAACTTGAGCCGCTACATCCGCCGAATTGAGGCAGGCGAGCGGATTTCGGTCACGGCCCACGGGCGTGTGGTCGCCGAGCTCGTTCCTCCAGGACGCGGTGGCCGTACGTCGCCCGGAAGCCGGTGGGACGAGCTCATGGCGGCCGGCATTCTCCACCCCCCCGTGGAAGCGGGTGACCCGTTCGAGGACTGGCCGGACATCCGACTGCCGCCGGGCACCGCCGCTGCACTGATCGACAGCGATCGTGGCGAAGCGTAGCGCCCCGCGGCGACGCTCGACTCGGAGGACAGCCACGCGTGCCCTCCGACCCCAGGCTGTCGGAGCGAGCATTCGGTACATGGAGTCGAGCGCGCTCGTTGCAGCGCTGTTGGAGCATGACACGGCGGCCATGAAGCCGCTTCCGGTCGGAACACAACACGTGACGTCGGCTCTGACCCTCGCAGAGGCAGGGAGGGCGATAGTCCGGGCGCGCGCGACTGGTCGGTTGACCGCAGCAGAAGAACAGGCGGCCGTTCGAGCCCTGCGAACCTTCGAGCGGCGCTGCTTCGTCCTCGACGTTGACCGAGCGGTGCTCGATCGCGTCCGCCGCCCCTTTCCTATCGAACCGATCCGCACGCTCGATGCCGTGCATCTCGCAACGACAGAGCTACTCGGCGAACCACCGCAGCTGGTGACCGTCGTGACGCGGGACGCCCGTGTCCGCGACAACGCACGGGCTCTTGGATACGCGATTGAATGATCAGACGGAGCGATCGACTGCGCCGATCGTCGGCGCGACCAAAGTCCCGCCCTACGTACGACTTGTGAAGATTTTTCGGGGAAGTACTCGATCGTGACGAAACGGTCCGCGCGTGATCGCACTGACGCAGATGCCAAGCGGCGTGTGGGACGAATCCCAGAGCGGTTCATAACAGTTCGACCGTCACGTCTTCAGATCGAATCCGTCGCGGAGCTTTGAGTCCCTTCAGACGAATCAGTTTGGCTCGGCGCTCGTCCTTGTGCGGCTTGCACCAGAGGCAGCCGGATCGCTGGTGCTTCGGTCGTCGACGTTTGTGGTGCACGTGAATCGTCCTCCTGTGACCGCCCAAATTGCCACGCGCCGGAAGAACCCTACGCAGCCTCGCGCGGATGCACGTCCCGTTTGATCCGGTCTGCTAATGCGCGCGTGGCGACGTCGAGATCGTACGCAGCCTGCAGGTTCATCCAGAACTGCGGCGTCATGGCGAAGTAGCGCGCCAGGCGCAACGCGGTGTCCGCCGTGACGCTGCGGCGGCCGTTCACGATCTCGCTCATCCTGGTGACAGGCACCCGCAGGTCGCGGGAGAGGCCGTTGATGCTCAGCCCAAGCGGTGCCATGAGATCCTCTCGTAGGACCTCTCCGGGATGCACCGGCGGTAGTCGGCGACTCTTCGCCATCATTTCCTCCTGCGCTAGTGATAGTCCACGATCTCCACATCGTCGGCGTCCCCGTCGTGCCAGACGAAACAGATGCGGTACTGATCGTTGACTCGAATGCTGTGTTGGCCGCGCCGGTCGCCCGCGAGCGCCTCGAGCCGGTTACCAGGAAACGCCGCCAGGTCGCGGAGTTCTCGAGCCGCGTGTAGCTGCTGCAACTTCCGCTGGGCAACCCGAGCCACCTGCTGCAACCGGCGGCTGAACCGACCCGAGAAGAGCGCCTCAGCTTCGGTGTCTTTGAACGACCGAATCACGTGAGTACCAAGCTATAACGTCTGGCGTTATACGTCAAGCAGTATGGGCGCACGCTCACGTTGGCCCTCTTCTTCCCCGGCCCTTTTCCCACGCATCGCGGCCTGCTCGCCCTTTCCATACGGGTCTCCCGGGCGAACGCATCGGTTCGAATCCAGTGCAGCGTTTCCTTCTGTTTGCCCGTCTCGAGAAAGTAGTCGAGAGCTTCAGCGCCAAGAGATGGCTCAACGAATAACTGTCGCGGCCACCGTTCCTGAACCTGACCGCCGAGAACGATGTCGACTTCTGGCGCCGTCAATGAACCGGATTCGGCAAGGAAGAAGCCCCATGACAGATCGTCCTCGAAGCAGTGGAGGACCAGATGTCGCCGCCGGCCCGAAGCCATCGTGTGCCGAATGTGTGGCGCAGCGCGTGCGGTGTGATCGGCGGGATTTTCGCGTGCACCGCGCCCTTGGCCAGTACTTCACGTAGCCGTTGCGGATTCTGCTTCCACAGCTTGCCTTCCTCCTCGAGCTGCTCCCTCAGCGCGGCGCTTGTGTCGGGCTGCATCGGCACATCGCGCTCCTTGCGGAACTTGCCGATGACGTGGACGGTCCCACACACCCGGTCGATATCCCCGCGTGCGAGGGAGCGGAGCGGGGCATTGGGGCCCCCGCGAGCGACCGAGCCGGGGTTCGGGGCGGAGCCCCGAGCTGAGGATGTCTCGATGCCGCGGATCTCGTCGAGGCGGCAGCCGGTCCCGAGCGCGAACCGAACGAAGCGCTGGAAGCGCGGGTGGAGCGCTTCCAGCAGCAGCGTCTCTTCGTCGAGCGTCAGGACACGAGTCCGCGGCTTGTCCTTCCCGCGCTTGATCCCGCGGAACGGGTTGCGGACGTCGTAACCCTCGTCGATCGCGCGCTCGAAGATCGACTGGAGCAGGCCGCGCTCCCGCCGCACCGTGCTCTCCGAAACCAGACGGCGGTTCTTGTGGCCCGGATTGCCCGTCATCTGAGTCCGCCGCAGGTTCAAATACCGGACGATGTCGGACTTCGTGATCTCGTCGAGCCGCCTGGCGCCGAAGTGCGGAAGAAAGTGCGCGACGATCTGCGCGTCACGGTTCCATGGGTGCCAGATGGCCGTCAATGCGTTCCACTCATGGCGAGTCATGGCGACATCGGGCAAGGACCTGCCGGGCCCTGGCCGTGTTTACGCCGACGATGAGACACTGACGTTCGAGCTTTGCATGCGAATCGTTGCGCTCAGTGATCAGCATGGGTTCATGCCGGACATCCCGCCGTGCGATCTCTTGATCGTCGCTGGAGACGTCTGCCCGGACCGTTTCGGGCCGTTCATGGCTGTGCACGACCCGTATCAACAGCAGGCGTGGTTTGACCGGACCGTACGGCCCTGGCTCGCCGCCACGCCAGCGACGCACAAGCTCCTCACGTGGGGCAATCACGACTGGTGCGGGCAGATGTGCAGCTTCCGCTCGGACACGCCTGCGCACGCGCGATCGACCGACCTTCAGATCCTCGTGGACGAAGGAACGACGGTGCCGTCCGTCGGGGGCGCGGGTCGCGAAATGTCCGTGTGGGCGACGCCCTGGTCCAACCCGTTCATGCGGTGGGCGTTCATGAAGCGGCCGAGCGATCTCGAGCGCGTCTACGCGACGATCCCCGACGGCATCGATGTCCTCGTGTCGCATCAACCGCCGCTCTACCACGGCGACCGCACCTTCAACTTGGACTCCGGTCGCGTCGAGCATGTCGGGAGCCGGGAACTGCTCGATGCTATCGAGAGAGTCCGACCGAAGGTCGTGATCTGTGGGCATGTCCACGGGGGCTTCGGCCGTTACGAGCATCAGGGCATTCCGATCTACAACGTCAGCGTGGTCGACGAGAGTTACAGGCTCGTCAACGCGCCGACTGTCATCGACCTGCCGGATCTCTGGAGCAGTTCGGGTCAGAAGGGGCCGAGCCAGCCTGGGAACAGCCGCTCGTAGACGTGTCTTGTGTTCAGGATTTCGCGCTGTTCATCGATTGTGAACGCGCCCGAGGACTGCCGGAGGATCGATGGGTAACCTGATCGTCGTTGACTGCGAAGCACCCTTCGGCGTCGGAGCGCCCTCTGTCGGCGACATGACGGAGTTTGGCGCCGTTGACGTCAACGCCCTTCGGGACGGTCGGATCGAGACGTTCCACGGCGCGGATTGTTCTGAGGACACGTTCCGGCAGTTCCGGGAATGGTTGACTCCCCGGATGCCGGTGGTGTTCGTTTCGGACAACCCGGCGTACGACTTCCAGTGGATCAACTTCTACTTCTGGCGCTACATCGGTGAGAACCCGTTCGGGCATTCCGGACGACGCATCGCCGACTTCTACGCGGGGCTGGTCGGCGACTTTCGAAGCACTCAGAAGTGGAAGCGTCTCCGCCGAACCAAGCACGATCATCATCCAGTGCACGACGCGCTCGGGAACGCCGAGGCGCTCATTCGTCTGTTCGATGGCGAGCGCTGATCTCCGCTGCGCCAGCA
>Ga0209343_10010612_pt1 | contig 10457 bp, 7 predicted proteins | sample RifCSPlowO2_02_FD_184026 | JGI IMG/M metagenome (GOLD analysis project Ga0209343, IMG submission 184026) | Groundwater microbial communities from Rifle, Colorado - Rifle CSP2_plank lowO2_0.2 (SPAdes) (version 2) | ecosystem: Environmental > Aquatic > Deep subsurface > Groundwater | place: Rifle...
CAGCCCATGTCGATCTCCGCCGGCTGGGTCATGCCGTCGGTGTCCTGGCTGATGATCACGTGGCCTTTTTCCAGGCGCAGCAGGCGCTGGGTTTCCACCCCGAACGGACGGATGTCGAAGGCCTTGCCGGCGTCCATCAGCGCATCCCAGAGTGCCTCGCCGTAGCGAGCCGGGACGTGGATCTCGTAGCCCAGTTCGCCGACGAAGCCGACCCGCAGCAGGCGCGCCGGAATCCCGGCCACCGTGCCCAGGCGCACGCCGAGGTAGGGAAAGTCCTCGGCCGACAGGTCGACATCGCTGCACAGCCTGGCCAGCACCTGGCGCGAGTCCGGCCCGGCCAGGTTGACCGCGGCCAGGGCGGCGGTGACGTTGGTGATGTCGACGTCGAGGCGCCACTGCGCGTTCCACTTGAGCATCTGCTGGTAGATGCGGTCGACGCCGCTGGTGGTGGCCGAAACGTAGAAATGCTGGTCGGCGAAGCGGGCGCATACCCCGTCGTCGATCACCACGCCGTCCTCGCCGGTCATCAGCGCGTAGCGCGAGCGACCCACGGGTTGCTTGAGGAAGGCGAAGGTGTAGAGGCGGTTGAGCAGTTCCGCCGCATCCGGGCCGCGCACGTCGAGGCCGCCAAGCGTCGATACGTCGATCAGGCCGACCTTCTCGCGCACATGGCGCGCCTCGGCCTGCATGCAGGCGTCACGCTCGGCGGCCTTGCCGTAGAACGCCGGACGCTGCCAGATGCCCGCGGGCATCATCTTGGCGCCGGCTTCGAGGTGGCGCTGGTGCATGGGCGTCTGCCGAAGCGGATCGAAACCGCGACCGGCGACGTGGGCGAGTTTTTCCGCGACAAAGGGCGGCCGGGCGGTGGTCACCCCGGTTTCGCTGACGCTGCGGCCGGTGGCCTGGGCTACCAGGCGCGCGGTCGTCAGTGCCGAGTGGCGGCCCTGGGACGGGCCCATGCCGACCGTGGAAAAGCGTTTGACCAGCTGCACGTCACGATAGCCGTGGCGGGTCGCGTTGATGATGTCGCGCACCTGCAGGTCTTCGTCGAAGTCGACGAATTCCTTGCCCTTGGGGTGGGGGAAGATCGGCCAGTCGAAGTTTACCCGCGGTTCGACGCGGAACTCGTGGCTGCCTGCCTCGCTGTCCAGGCCGAGTCGGGACAGGGCGGCTGCAGCGGCCCGGCGGCCATCCTCGAGGACGTTGGCGAGCTGGTGCCGGCCATTCACCGAACCGGCGACGCCGAGGTTGCCCGGCAGGCCGGTCAGGGTGAAAGCCGCCTCCTGGTCGCTGTAGCTGAGCTTGCCACCGGCCTGGCAGAGCAACTGGTAGACCGGCATGTAGCCGGCGGACATGCACAGCAGGTCGCAGTCGATCCGCTGGCTGGCGGCGTCCACCTGGCCCTGGCCGCTGATCCGGCGTACCTCGACGCCGCTGATGTGGCGCATGCCTTTGCCGTGCAGCGCTTCATACACGGTGCTGCCGGCGTGGCAGGCGATGCCGCGGCTGTGCAGGGCGGTGATCAGTGCGCCGTTGTCCGGTTGCGCGCGCATGTCGACCAGCGCGGCGACGCTCACGCCCTGCTCATGCAGGTCGAGGGCGGCCAGGTAGCCGTCGTCGTTGCCGGTCAGCACCACCGCGCGCTGGCCGGGTTTGACCGCGTAGAGCTTCATCAGGCGCTGGGCGGCGCTGGTCAGCATGATCCCGGGCAGGTCGTTGTTGCGGAACACCACCGGCTGGTCGAAGGCGCCAGCGGCGACGATGCACTGCCTGGCGCGCACCTTGTACAGGCGATTGCCCTGGATCACCGGCAGGAAGTTGTCGGTGAACCAGGCGTTGCAGGTGGCCTGGCTGAGGATGCGGATGTTGGCGTGGCCCTCGACGGCCTCGAGCAGTTCGCGGCCCAGGCGTTGCGCCTGGTCGCCGTCGATGTCGAAGCGCGCCCAGGTCAGCGAACCGCCGAGCAGCGCCTGCTGTTCGATCAGCAGCACCTTGGCCCCGGCATTGGCGGCGCTTAACGCGGCTTGCAGGCCGGCCGGGCCGGCGCCGATGACGGCGACGTCGGTGAACAGAAAGGCCTTGTCGTGGTACTGCGGCTGGAAGTGCAGATCAAGCACGCCGAGGCCGGCCTTCTTGCGAATCAGCGGCTCCCAGACTTTCCACATGCCCTTGGGCTTGTAGAACGAGCGGTAATAGAAGCCCACCGGCATGAATTTGGCGAAGTGGCCGAGCAGCGCATCGCGGTCCTTGTCCAGCGAGCCGGAAAAATTCTGCCCGCTGACGCTGAGGCCGTGGCTGAGCGGGTGCATGTCGGCCAGCACATTGGGTTCGCTGGGCAACTGCACCAGGGTGTTGGCGTCCTGCCCGGCCATGCTCAGCGGGCCGCGCGGACGGTGGTACTTGAACGAGCGCGAGAGCAACCAGCGGCCATTGGCAAGCAGGGCGCTGGCGATGCTGTCGCCGTGGAAACCCTGGTAGGGCTGACCATCGAATTCGAAGGTGAGCGGCTGATCGCGCTCGATCAGCAAGCCCATGGGCGCGGGCAGACGGCTGAGCGAAGTCATACGGTGGCCTCCTCGAGTGTGGCCGGTGCGGCGAAGTCGACGCGCTGGTTGAAGAGTTCTTTGGGATCGAAGGTGCGGATGATTTCGTCGGTGACCGTGTGGCGTTCGGCGAGGAACCAGTAGCTGGAGGCGTTGTGCATCCACCACTCGGTGACCACACCGGCACGGTTGTCGCTGTTGAATACGTAGGCGGCCCATTCGGCATCGCTGCACAGGGTCGGGGCGGGCATCTGCTTGAGCTCGCCGCCGTAGCTGAACTCACTGATGTTGCGGGGGCCGTTCAGGGGGCAGGGCATGATCTTCATCGCGTGTTCCTCAGTGACTGGCCGCCGTGGCACCCATCTCGTTGACCTGCTGGAAGGTCGCGAAGCGGTCCAGAGCGAACGGCTTGATCAGGTCGGGGGTCTTGCCGCCGCTGGCGACCAGCTCGGCCATGGTCTTGCCGCAGATCGGCGTGGCCTTGAAGCCCCAGGTGCCCCAACCGGCGTCGAGGTAATAGTTGTCGACCGGTGACAGGCCCATGATCGGGCTGTAGTCCGGGGTCATGTCGGTGATCCCGGCCCACTGGCGCATCAGCCGCGCGTTGGCCAGGAAGGGGAACATCTCGATGGCGTGGGCCAGCAGGCTTTCCTTGAGCTCCAGGGTCGAGCGGGTGTTGTACAGCGGGTAGGGGTCGGAGCCGCCGCCGAAGACCATCTCGCCACGGCTGGTCTGTTGCACGTAGCAATGCAGGGCGCTGGAACTCACCAGCGGGTCGAGGAACGGCTTGAATGGCTGGGTGACCATGGCCTGCAGCGGGTAGCTGTGGATCGGCGCGCGGATCCCGGCCTTGGCCATCAGCAGCGAGCTGTGCCCGGACACGGCCTGCACCGCGCAGCCACATTTGATCGTGCCGCGATTGGTTTGCAGCGCGACTATCTTGCCGTGCTCGATCACCAGGTCCTGCACGTCGGTGAGCGGGTGGATTTCCACGCCGAGCTTGGCGGCCTGCTTGGCGTAACCCCAGGCCACGGCGTCATGCCGCGCGGTGGCGCCGTCGAGGTGCCAGAGGCCGGCGATGACCGGCAGATGGCCGGGGTCGAGATTGAGGCTCGGCACCAGCTCGCGGATCTGCTGGCGGTCGAGCATCTCGGTACGCCCGCCGAAGTGCTTGTTGACTTCGGCACGCTGGCGGAAGGCGCGCACCGTGGCATCCGTGTGGGCCAGGGTCAGCTGGCCGCGCTCGGAATACATGATGTTGAAATCGAATTCGTTGGAGAGGTTCTGGAACAGCTTCACCGACTCGGCGTAGAAGCGCACCCCTTCGCTGGTCAGGTAGTTGGAGCGGATCACCGCGGTATTGCGCGCGGTATTGCCGCTGCCCAGGTAGGACTTCTCCAGCACCGCGACCTTGGTGATGCCGTGGTACTTGGCCAGGTAATAGGCGGTGGCCAGGCCATGGCCGCCACCGCCGATGATGACCACGTCATAGCTCGATTTGAGCGCGCGCGGTGGCGGCAGATCGACCTCCACCGGGTAGTCGGACGACAGGCCGTATTTCAGCAGGTTGTAAGGCATGCGGCCTCCTGGTGGGCGCGGGACGCGAAAGGTTGACGGGGGCCGCCTGGCCCCGGCGGCACCAATGCCGCCGGGGTCTGCAGCGCACAGACGGTGTTCACCGGAAGATCACCGTCTTGTCGTGGTTGAGGAACACCCGGTGTTCGGTGTGGTACTTGACCGCCTTGGACAGGGCGACGGTTTCGGTATCGCGACCGATGGCGACCAGGTCGTCCGGCAGGTAGCTGTGGTCGACGCGCTGGATTTCCTGCTCGATGATCGGGCCTTCGTCGAGGTCGCCGGTGACATAGTGGGCCGTCGCGCCGATCAGCTTGACGCCGCGCTCGTAGGCCTGGTGATAAGGCTTAGCGCCCTTGAAGCCGGGCAGGAAGGAGTGGTGGATGTTGATGGCGCGCCCCGAGAGTTTCTTGCACAGGTCATCGGAGAGGATCTGCATGTAGCGCGCCAACACCACCAGTTCGGTGCCGGTCTCCTCGACGATGCGCAGCAGCTCGGTTTCCTGCTGCGCCTTGCTGTCCTTGGTCACCGGCAGGTAGATGAAGCGAATGCCCATGCGCTCGGCCATCGGGCGCAGGTCCAGGTGGTTGGACACCACGGCGGTGATCTGCATGTGCATTTCACCTTTCTGGAAGCGGTAGAGCAGGTCGGACAGGCAGTGATCGTATTTGCTCACCATCAGCAGCACGCGCATCGGCGTGATGGTGCTGTGCAGCTCCCAGTCCATGTCGAAACCTTCGGCGACCGGCATGAAGCCCTGTTCGACTTCGGCGATGTCGCCGTGCACGCCGGAGTTGAAGCGAAACACCGCGCGCATGAAGAAGCGCCCGCTGAACTCGTCGTCGAATTGCGCCATCTCGCTGATGTAGCACTGCTGTTCGGCCAGGAAGGTACTGACCGCAGCAACGATGCCCGAGGTCGCCGGGCAACTGATCTTGATGATGTATTGGTTCGGGGCGTGGTGCATGGCGTCCTCGTCGGGAATCAGGGGCGGTTTTTCTCGCTGGCAAAAGAGAAATTCATCCGCGAATAAAATTAACCAAAAGGAATATATATTTCTTGTGGGGATTTTTATAAGCGAATGAAAGTCGCGCGTCTATACCTGTGGGGAATTATTTTGTCCTGCTGGGAATGTTTTTCAGCGGCCTGCTACAGGCGGCCGAACCGAAAAGGCGTGGGGTCGACCAGGGGCGTGTCGCCGAGCAGCAGGTCGGCGGTCAGGCGCCCGGCACCCGGAGCGATACCGAAGCCGTGGCCGGAATAACCGGTGGAGAGGAACAGGCCGGGCAGTTGCGCGACCGGGCCGATCACCGGGATGGCGTCCGGGGTGACGTCCATGACCCCGGCCCAGCTCTGCGCCACGCGCAGAGTGCGGAAAAAGGGCAAGACCCGGCCCAGCGCCTCGCGCGCCTCGGCGAGAATCGCCAGGCTCGGTTGCGGGTCGAGCACCCGGCACTGTTCGAAGGGGCTGGGGCGGTCCAGCGCCCAGTGGCTGGGTTGGCGCAGTTCATCGAGAAAGGAGCGATTCAGGCGCAGGCGCAGCTCGCGGTACTGCTTGCCCAGGGCCGGCAGGAAGTCGGCGAAATAGCGCAGGCTGTCCGGGGTGATCGGCGCCAGGTTGCCATTGCGCTGGGCTATGGTGTAACCGCCGTCCTGGCGCTTGCGCACGGCGAAGCGGCTGGCGCCCACGGCCAGCTCCGGGCCGCCTGGCATCGGTTCGCTGCGCAGCACCGAGGCCACGACCTTCAGTTGCGGCAGGCGAATGCCCAGGTTGCGGCAGAACAGCGAGGACCAGGCGCCGCCGGCCAGTACCACCTGGTTGCAGCGCAGTCGGCCGTGCTCGGTGATAACCCCGCTCACCCGGCCGGCCTCGATGTCCAGGCCGCGTACCGCGCAGCGGGTGATCAGCCTGGCGCCCAGGCGCTGCGCGGCGCGGGCAATCACGGCGCTGGCGCGCTGCGGTTCGGCGCGGCCATCCAGCGCGGCGTGCAAGGCCCCCGCCCAGCCGGCGCGGGCCGCGTCTGGCAGCACGCCGGCCAGCTCGCGCCGTTCCAGCAGGCGGGCTTGGGCACCGTAGTGGCGCGCGCCCTCCAGCCAGTCGGCTTGCTGTTGCAGCTGGCGCGGGTTTTCACAGGCGTAGAGGATGCCGCTGCGCTGAAAACCCAGGCCTTCGCCCATTTCGTCCTGCCAGCCTTGCCAGATCTGCAGGCTGGCCAGCGCCAGGGGGATTTCCGCCAAGTCACGGCCCATGCTGCGGCACCAGCCCCAGTTGCGCGACGACTGCTCGGCGGCGATCTCGCCCTTTTCCAGCAGCACCACGGGAATACCGCGGCTGGCCAGCCAGTAGGCGGTACAGACACCGATGATGCCGCCGCCGATGATGGCGACTTCGCTCTGCGCGGGCAGCGCCGATGAGGTGTTGAGGCGTTCGATATGCGGGTACATGGGCGGCGCTCCGGGCAGTTGGCTCGGCTGCAGCTTGGCGCAGGCGATGGGGCGCGCAACTTGCATCGGTGTCGCCGCTGAATAGTTATCAACCGGTGAGAAAAGCATGGCGACCCGCATGAGCGTCGGTGGTACCCAGAGCCTGGATCGCGCCTTTCAGCTGCTGCGTTTACTGGCGGCGGCCGGCGCGCAGGGCGCCGCCCCGAGCGAGCTGGCCGCGGCCTGTGGTTGCTCGCGGCCCACCCTCTACCGCCTGTTGCAGGCGCTGCGCCGCCAGGGTTTTGTCCGCCGCAGCCAGCTACGCGGGCGTTATGAGCTGGGTTATGAACTGTTCGCCCTGGGGGCTCAGGCGGCCAATGCCGGCGGGTTGCGCGAGCTGGCGCGGCCGGCGCTGCTGCGCCTGACGCAGCGCTTTGGCGACAGTTTCTTCCTGCTGGTGCCGGACGGTTACCACGTCCTCTGCCTCGACCTGCTGGCCGGCAAGCAGCCGGTGCAGAGCTACAGCGCGGCGGTAGGCGGGCGCATCCCCATGGGCGTGGGGCAGGCCTCGCAGGTGCTGCTGGCGCACCTGCCACGCGCCGAGCGCAACGAAATTCTGCAGCACAATCGGGCGGTGTTGCGCCTGGATTACGGGCTGGATGCCGAGCTGATCGCGGCGAGCCTGGACAGCGTGCGTCGGCTGGGGTTTGCCAGCGGTCTGGGCGACCGCCGCCTGCCGGGGTATACCGGGCTGGCGGTGGCGATTGTCGATGCCGGCGGGCAGGTGCGTGGCGCGCTCAGTTGCGCCCTGGCCCGGCCGCGCATGACCGAGACGCGGCGCCGCGCGCTGGCGGTCGCCATGCAGGAAGAAGCGCAGAACCTGTTGCAGCGCGCCCAGGGTTTGCTGCGCGCCTACTCCTTGCCGTAGTTCATGATCGACAGCAGGCGGATCGGCACCTGCACCAGCTTTTCCGGACCATGCGGCACTTCGCCGTCGAAGGTCAGGCTGTCGCCGGGGGTCATGCTGTACAGCTGGTCGCCATGGCGGTAGACCAGTTCGCCTTCGAGCAGGTGGAGGAACTCGGTGCCGGGATGGGAGAAAGTGGGGAATTCCTCGCTGGCGTCATCCATGGTCACCATATAGGCCTCGAAGGTCTTCTTCGGACCCCGGGTGTGGTTGAGCAGGTGATAGGTGTGGCCCTTGTCGGTGCCGCGGCGCACCACCTCCAGGCCTTCATCGGCCTTGACCAGCAGGGCGCCGCTGCCTTGCTGATCGTACTGGCTGAACAGCTTGGACATCGGCATGCCGAGCACGTCGCACAGGCGGCTGAGGGTATCCAGGCTGGTGGACACCTGGGCATTTTCGATCTTGCTGAGCATGCCCTGGCTGATGTTGGCGATGCGCGCCACATCGGCAATCTTCAGTTCCTGGGCCTGCCGCTGGCGCCGGATCTGCATGCCCAAATACTGTTCGAGTTTGAGGCGTGGATGCACTTCGTCAGTCTTGCGCATGTTGCGTTGCACCTTATAGGTTCAGGAATAAAAATTTCGCACCAGTAATGTGCGAAAACTTTCCCCGGAATACTCAGATATTCCGCGCATGAAACCATTTTTCTCCGGTGAATAGAAGCAAGCCGCGTTTTTGCTGGGGTTGCGGCTTCTGCTGGTAGGTTGGCAAGTTGTTTGCATTTCTTTTGGGGAAAGTAAAATTCCTATGCGGAATATAAAGCGACCCACAGGAGGCAGGCCATGTTGCCTAGCGAAACCCAGCGAATCATCGATCAGCACGCTATCAAATATGTGCTGGCCCAGTTTGTCGACATCCATGGCGCCGCCAAAACCAAGTCGGTACCGGTCAGCGGTCTGCAAGCCGTGGCCGAGGCGGGCGCCGGCTTTGCCGGTTTCGCCATCTGGGGCATGGGCATGCAGCCCCACGGCCCGGACTTCATGGCCCGCGGCGATCTCTCGACGCTGATCCCGGTGCCCTGGCAGCCGGGCTACGGGCGGGTGGTGTGCGTCGGTCATGTGAATGGCCAGCCGCACCCCTATGACAGCCGTTACGTGCTGCAACAGCAGGTGCAGCGCCTGAGCGATCGCGGCTGGACCCTGAACACCGGCCTGGAGCCGGAGTTCAGCCTGTTTCGCCGCGATGCCGAGGGCAAGCTCAAACCGGTGGATGCCAGCGACAAGCTGGAGAAGCCTTGCTACGACTACAAGGGCCTGTCGCGTTCCCGCGAATTTCTCGAGCGCCTGACCGAGTCCCTGCAGCCGGTCGGCTTCGACATCTACCAGATCGACCATGAGGACGCCTGCGGCCAGTTCGAGATCAACTACACCTACAGCGACGCGCTGGAGTCGGCCGACCGCTTCACCTTCTTCCGCATGGCTGCCGGCGAGATCGCCAACGACCTGGGCATGATCTGCTCGTTCATGCCCAAGCCGGACCCCAAGCGCGCCGGCAACGGCATGCATTTCCACCTGTCGATCGCCAGCGCCAGCAGCAACAACCTGTTCCATGATGCCAGCGACCCGAGCGGCATGGGCCTGTCGAAGCTGGCCTATCACTTCCTCGCCGGCCTGCTGGCCCACGGTCCGGCGCTGTGCGCCTTCGCCGCGCCGACCGTGAACTCCTACAAGCGTCTGGTGGTGGGCCGCTCGCTGTCCGGGGCGACTTGGGCGCCGGCCTTCATCGCCTATGGCGACAACAACCGCTCGGCGATGCTGCGCATCCCCTACGGGCGGATCGAGTTCCGCCTGCCGGATGCCGGCTGCAACCCCTACCTGGTCAGCGCCGCGATCATCGCCGCCGGCCTGGATGGCATCGACCGCCAGCTCGATCCGGGCCAGGCCTGCAACGAAAACCTCTACAGCCTGAGCCTGGAAGAGATCGCCGCGCGCGGCATCCAGACCCTGCCGCAGAGCCTCAAGGAAGCCTGCGATGCGCTGGAGGCCGACCCGCTGTTTGGCGAGGTGCTCGGCCCGCAGATCGTCGACGAATTCATCAAGCTCAAGCGCATGGAATGGGTCGAGTACAGCCGCCACGTCAGCGACTGGGAAATCGAGCGCTACACCGAATTTTTCTGACTTTGCGGCGCCCGCCAGGCGGCGGGCAATCGCCAACACCCTTAGGTTTCAGGAGTTACCAATATGTGTGGAATCGTAGGTCTGTACCTGAAGAACCCGGCGCTGGAATCCCAGCTCGGCAAGCTCTTCGAACCCATGCTGCTGGCCATGACCGACCGCGGTCCGGACAGCGCCGGCTTCGCCATCTACGGCGACGAGGTACGTGACGGCTGGATCAAGCTGACCCTGCAGAGCGCCGGCAGCGACTATGCCTGGAACGCCCTGATCGGCGAGCTGGAAGGCCGCCTGGGCTGCTCGCTGGACTGGTTGCAGAACGCCAGCGCCGCAGTGCTCAAGACCAATGCCAGCGAAGCCGCGGTACGTGCCGCGCTGGCCGAACTGGCGGCGGATGTGCGAGTGATGAGCGTCGGCCAGAGCATCGAGATCCTCAAGGGCATGGGCCTGCCGGCAGAAATTTCCCAGCGTTTCTCCCTGGCCAAGATGCAGGGCAGCCACATCATCGGCCACACCCGCATGGCCACCGAGAGCGCGGTGACCATGGAAGGCAGTCACCCGTTCTCCACCGGCATGGACCTCTGCCTGGTGCACAACGGCTCGCTGTCCAACCACTTCCGCCTGCGCCAGGAACTGCGTCGCCACGGCATCGCGTTCGAGACCGACAACGACACCGAAGTGGCCGCCGGCTACCTGACCTGGCGCCTGCGCGAAGGCGACAGCCTCAAGGCCGCGCTGGACCACGCCCTGGAAGACCTCGATGGCTTCTTCACCTTCGCCATCGGCACCCGCGACGGCTTCGCGGTGATCCGCGATCCGATCGCCTGCAAACCGGCC
>Ga0209343_10010614_pt1 | contig 10457 bp, 7 predicted proteins | sample RifCSPlowO2_02_FD_184026 | JGI IMG/M metagenome (GOLD analysis project Ga0209343, IMG submission 184026) | Groundwater microbial communities from Rifle, Colorado - Rifle CSP2_plank lowO2_0.2 (SPAdes) (version 2) | ecosystem: Environmental > Aquatic > Deep subsurface > Groundwater | place: Rifle...
GCGCCAGCAGCAAAAACAGCGCCACCAGCCGCACCCGCAGCGAATGGGCCAGCGCCTGGCGGGCGCGGCGGTGCCAGCGTGGACGGCAGGAGGCCGGGCTGTCTTTTTTCATTCGCGGGCTTTGGCCAGCGCCAGGGAGTAACCCGCGTTGCGCAGGGTTTTGATGCAGTCCAGCGGCTCCAGCTTTTTGCGCAAGCGGCTCACCACAATGTCCACCGCCCGGGTGTACAGCTCAGCCTCATGGCCGCGCAGTTGGTTGAGGATGTCGTCACGGCTGAAGACCTTGCCCGCCTCCCGCGCCAGCAGGTGCAGCAAATCGAACTCGGTGCTGGTCAGCTCCAGCGTTTCACCCAGGCGCTGCACGCTGCGGGTGCTGGGGTCTAGCACCAGGCCTCCGTCAAACACCAGGCGCGCGGTGGTGTTGGGCGCGGGCGTGGCAGGCGGCGCGGCCACGCGGCGGCGCAGCACGGTTTGCAGCCGGGCCACCAGTTCGCGCGGCTCGAAGGGTTTGGGCACGTAGTCGTCGGCGCCCAGCTCCAGCCCCACCACGCGGTCCATCACGTCACCGCGTGCGGTGAGCATGATGAGGGGGATGTCGCTCTCTTTGCGGATGGTGCGACACAGCTCGAAGCCGTCCATTTCCGGCAGCATCACGTCCAAAATGGCGGCGTCCAGCCCGCCCTGACGCAGCCGCGCCAGACCGGTGCTAGGGCGCAGGGCGCACTCCAGCGCCATGTCAAAACGCTGAAAATAGGCGGTTAAAGGGGCGCCCAGTTGCGCGTCGTCGTCGATCAGCAGGATGCGGTGCATGCGGCATTGTCCCACCGGCGGTGGTGGCGGGCGATGAGCCTGCGCACCCGCTGCTGCTGGACCTGGGGCAGGCGGTCAAACTGGTCGGCCGCGTCCATCACCGTCTTGAACACCATGCCGCAGCCCAGTGCGGGGTCCGCCAGCAAATGCTGGGCATGCACCCGGTCAAACCGGGGCCCCCACACCAGCGCCAGCAATTCGGCATGGGGTTCGCTGTGCGCCGCCAGCATGGCTTGGCCGTAGCGGCGCGCGGGCTCAAGCAGCGCGTTCAGTGCACTCGTGGCCACAGCGCTCTACCCGCGGTGAAACCAGCGGCCACGACCTTCCATGTAGTCGCGCACCTTTTGCTGCTGCGCGGGGGTCAGGTGGTCGTAGAAATCCGCCAGGGCCGCCAGCACTTCCGGGCTCTTGCTTTGCAGCGCCGTGGTCTTGTCGGTGATGAGCGCCTGCGCACGCGCGGTGTCAAACTTGTCACCCGCCACCAGGGCCTTCACCTCGGCACGCGGGTCCTTGGTCTGGCCGACCAGGGCGGTGCGCTGCGCGTACAGCGTGTCGCCCAGGGTCGCCAGCCGTTTCTTCTGGTCTTCGTTCAGGTCCAGCTTGCCGGCGACCCGGTCCACGATTTTGGTGCGCTTCTCGGCGTATTCCTCGGCGCTGAGCTGTGCACCGAATTCATGGTGGCGCTGACCGCAGGCGGTGAGGCCCCCCAGCACAATGGTGGCGCCCAACAAGCCAAGCACCGTGCGTTTGAAGTTGCGTTTAAAGAAGTGTTTCATGGTGGCCTTTCGAACCCCTGAGGGTGTGTTGAACATGAGCGCCATGGTGCGCCGAGCGTGTTGATACCGGGTGTCAGGGCGGTTTCGGTTTGTTTCGTTATGTTTCAGTGGACGGACTTGCTGCATGTCCCTTGCCCCATGGCTTGCGGCAACGCAAAGACAGCGGCCCGTTGCGCCGTTCAATGGAGCCCTGTGAACCACCCCTTCGGACGAACCATGAAAACGACTACCTCACGAATCCACTCCCGCGTTTTGGGTCTGGGCGCAATCGCCCTTCTGGCCAGCAGTTGCGCCAACATGACGGATGCCCAGCGCAGTGCCGCCATTGGTGGCGGCTTGGGTGCCGTGGCAGGCGCCGCCATCGGCGACACCAAGGGCGCGGTGGTGGGGGCCGGTGTGGGTGCGCTGGGTGGCTACATCTGGTCCACCGAAATGGCCAAAAAGAAAGCGGCCATGGAGCAGGCCACGGCAGGCACCGGCGTGGATGTGACGCGCACCGCCGACAACCAGCTCAAGCTGAATATTCCCAACGACATCTCCTTCGACACCAACCAAACCCGCATCAAACCCAGGCTGCAGCCGATCCTGGACCAGTTTGCGCAAGGCTTGAGTTCCCAGCCCAACACCGAAATCCGTATCGTCGGGCACAGCGACAGCACGGGCACGGATGCCATCAACGACCCGTTGTCGGTCAACCGTGCCGCCAGCACACGCAGCTACCTGGTTGCACGCGGCGTTGATGCCCACCGCATCCTGATCGATGGCCGGGGTTCACACGAACCCATTGCGGACAACAGCACCGACGCCGGGCGCGCTAAAAACCGCCGTATCGAGATTTTTCTGGCCGAGCGGGCGGGTTCCCAGAGGTAATTCCATTTCCAGGTCGATGGGAGACTAGGCACCCCGACGCAGGCAGTGCTTTAGCGTGTCCTGTGTCACCTGTCGGTACCACAGGAGGATAAGGAGGGGCAACGACATATCGCATTGATATGGAAATGGAATTAGCCCACTGCGCCTGCGTCCCCTGGCGCCGTTTGCGTGCGGTGACGATGTTGTGCGCGAACAGTTCAATCTGTCGGATGACCACTTGCGGGTAGTCTGCAGGGCGAATGTTTTGCCTTGGCATTCATAGATGTTAGAAAAATCAGTTTTTTAGCAAATCTATGAATATATTTTTTGTCGCATTCAGCGACAGAGTCCACAGCAGGCTCTGGGCGTTCGCAACTCGGCATGCACGTCAAACGGCCCCATGGCATTGAGGGACCAAATCCGATGATGCTGACAATGCAACACTTTTACTTGTGGTGTCGTTGGCACAATTGCATTTTCCGGCGAGGTTTTTGCACGGTCTCCATGTACAGGGCGAAGTGACCCTTTGCCGTTAGGCCTCGGCTCGACCGAGGGTGTATTCGTCTACGAACAGGCGATAGCGACCTCTTGGACCTCTGCCGCGATTTGCATGGAGACCTGCTGTAGCAGGTGGCGAGTTGATACGCCCTCCAGCTACCACGGAACACACCAGCGCCACATCTGTCGAAGCGGCGTGTGCACCCTAAAGGCAGTGCGCAACAACAGGCGATGAATGATGGGAGCATAGCCCATGCCGAAACTAGCTGCACCACAGCGGCGCAATGCTGCTACCGTTCCCCCCGCAGCTTGCTGCGCTGTCAGTGCCCCAAAGGCTTGCAACGACTGTACGGCAGGCCGCATCCAAGGATCAGGTTGCCATTCGTGCAGGCGAGCCAAGCCATGCTGCAATGCATCGAGTTGCCCACGCTGAGCCAACACTACCAGTTGCCACAAACGCATATCCTCCTGGTAAGGCGCACGCGGCAAAGTAGCTTCAATCACTGATGTCACGGCGTGCCATTGACCTAGGTAGGCGTGGGCAGCACAAAGATTGGCTAGCGCCCAAACAGGTGCCTTTTCTTGCAGCCGCCAATCGTGCATCCAACATACGACAGCGCGATGCTGGTTCAGTTCCAACAATGCGTAGCTCACATCTCCCCAGGAAAGAGGGTCCGCCCGTAACACTGACTCAAACCTGTTCATCAGCCAGCGAAGGCAAACCCAATGTCCACCCAACTTGAGCCAGCGAACCATCGCGCGCAGCAGATGTGGACCCTGGGCGTGGCGCTGCAAACGCACCGCGCGAATCAAGGTGTACCAGTAGCTCCGCTGCTCGCTCTGCTGCAGCCAGTCGAGCGTTACCCCAATCGGGCCACCGCCACGCACAACCTGGGCCAATACCAAGGGCTTCAATGCAGCGTTCCAGCCAGCCTCACGCATAGCCTCCATCGCGCGTTGGCACCGTACTATCTCAAAGGCTTCACAGGTAAACAAACGGTCCAGCCAAGCGAAGGCCCTGTCCTTATTCTTCGCTTGCGCGGCCAACTCGATGCCCTGGCAAGCTGTAAGCACATCCCGCTCCAGTGGCCAAAGCGACTGCAGTGCTGGCTCGGCCAGGTCGGGCTTTTGCGCCTGCTCGGCAGCTAGGCACAGCTGCCGAGCAGCAAATGAATAGCTTGGTTCAAGTTGCAGCGCACGCTGCAGCGGCGCCAGCGCATCATCGGCACGTTTGCACTTGAGTAAAGCGTGGCCCAAATAAAGATGGGAAACAGGGCTCAACGGTGCGATCACAGCCAATTGTTGGGCAACGTCCAGGTAATCCGTTTCACGTCCCATTTCATCCAGCCAATCGGCAAGGGTACGCAATAAACCTTCATCATGCGGGGCCTCAGCCACCAGCGTGCGCTGCTGGGTGACGGCGCTGTCGCGCTCACTGCGCTGCCATGCGCAGCGCGGCGCCCAAGCCCGCAAATGTACGGGAGCTAGTTCTGGCCAAGGCAGAGTGGGGAGCAGGGATTGCACCTCATCAAGGCGCGAGAGCTTGGACAACCGCACAAAGCGCGCCTGCCAAGCAGCCTCCAGACGCGGCTCCAAGTGCAATGCGCGCTCAGCGGCCGCAAGGGCTACGATGTCATCACTATCCTGTTCAGCCTGTACCAGCCAAGCCCAGGCATCGCCGGGGCGACTGGCTTGCACCTCTCGAATAAACGCATCCAATGGCGTCCAATTTTCTGCCCGGGCGCTCGCACGTCGCAGCAAAGCCCAGACCCAATCAGGACGCGGATTGCGCAGCAGAGATCGGCGTGCTTGCACCCACACATCCGTATCACGTGTACCCACTTCACCGCCCTGGCGCTCGTGCACCCAAGCCAATAAGCCCATCAAATCGTCATCGTCCCAGGCATGAAGCAATGCGCGATTGAGCAAGGCTTCCGCCGCCCCCCAATCCTGTGTCGTCTGTTGGATCAAGTCCACCTGCAAGCGAACAGCATTATTCCAGCCTGGATTGATCTGCAAGGCCCGCGCATTGGCCTGCAACGCTTCCCCACGTCTACCTGCACTGCGCAGTGCGTCAGCATGCTCCCAGTGCAAGCGTGGCAGATGCGCAAAGCGCTCACAAGCCCGCGCCAGTAGGAAAAAAGCTTCGTCGTCCTGCCCCATCATGCGCAGTTGACGGGCCAGCACCGCCCAGCTTTGCCACAGATCGGCATGTTGATCGTTGAGCTGGCGTAGCACGGCCAGAACTTCATCAGCGGGCCAGCCTCGGTGAGCCTCCGCTTGAAAAACAAGGAGACTGTCACCCGACAGCACCTGCCGCCTCAACTCGTCGGCCGCCAATGCCACCGCGGCGCGGGCAGCATCGGAATCAGGCGCATCGCAAATTATGCTGGTCAGTACGCTGGTGTAATCTACATCCAGACGCACCGCTGCCTGCAAGGACACCAGTGCGGCGGTATAACCGTCGCGTCGCAATTGGCAGGCGGCAAGTACACCATGGCTATCTGCTCGCATAGGCGCCAGCGCCAACGCCATTTCTGCCTGACGCACTGCTTCGTTTAGCTGGCCTTTGCGCAATGCCAGTATCGATAGTTCGCGTTGCAGCCAAGGATCACCAGGATGGTGCTGCTGCAGCAAGGCAAGCTGCGCATCCTGCGCAGCCAAGTTTTCCCCTAGCCATTCGTAACGCAAACGCTGCAGGCCGTAATGCGCCGGGCAGGGCGCAACAAGCGCGCTCCAGGTAGTCAAGGCCGCTTCATGCCCCTCGTGACGCGCCAGCAAACGCAATAGCAAGCGATGGTATTGCAAGGAGAATGGTTCCGCCTGGATGGTTTCATAGGCGGGGACCAAGGCCGCGGCAATGTCATTGCGGACCTCGTGCAGCAGGGCACGCAAACGCAATGCAGGCGCCGGGCGGTGTGGCTCACGCACAGTCGCTAACAAGGCTATCGCTTCTTCAAGATGTCGCTGATTCAAATGACGTTCTACCGCATGCAGCTTTAGCGCCGGGTCATCAGGGCGACGCAAACGCGCGGCTTCAAGCGCAGACTCTGCTTCATCACGACGGTCAAGGCTTTCCAGCCAATCCACCAAAGTGATGGCCGGGCTGCCGGAACGGTCACCCCAATGTGCCTCGCGCTGGCGTAGGTGACGCACACCGTCTTCAATGGCTCCCCCAAAACGGCAAGCGCGAGCATAGGCTTGTGCCGCCCACTCGTCGACAGGCTGCAAGGTTGCAGCCCAGCGGTACGGCTCCAGCGACTGCGCCCAACGGCCAGCCTGCCACTCCAGTGCGGCCCATTGGCCCCATAACCTCCCCTGCGAAGGCGTGCGTCGCAAAGCTCGGCGTAGGACTGCGAAAGCCTCAGGCAACCGCCGCCCGTCGAGTGCCAATCGCTCGGACCAGCGCATGAGCAACAACGGATCGGGGTTGGGCTGTTCCACCAACTGGCTCAGGTAGGCCTCACCTGCCGCTTGCCCCCGTATTTCCAGCAATGAACTCAAGCGGCTCAGTTGCAGGTTGACGTCTTTCGGAAATCTCTCCAGTTGCGCTTCCGTGGCGATCAGGATACCCAGTTCGTTCCCGTCATAGGCGGCCAAAGTGCGTTCAGCCCTTGTGAGCAGCCAGCTCCCCGCGTGATGCTTGCGCATGGCTTCCAGCGCCATTTGCGCCGGCTCACGCAAATGGCGTTCCAGCGGAGCCGCCACTGCGTGCAATGCATCCCATGCTTCGACCTCCGGCAAAACGAGGCCCACCAAGCGCTGCACCGAATCCGCCGGCAACAACAACATTGCACGTGGTCCGCCGGACTGTTGGCCGTTGAATAGCGCCTCGGCATCAAATTCGGCATGCAGCGGCATCATGGGGTCGCGTACCAGAAGACTGTGCCGCTGGCGGTCGTAGCCCACCACCGCTTGCAAATGCCCGCTAGCTGTTTGTTGCGTCGTCAAGGCAAAGGGCAAGCCAGCATCCAGAAGTTCGCACGCACTGTCCCAAGTGAGGGTGAATTCGCGTACCACCAAGCCCTGCTGCTCAGCCCACCGCCTCTCAGAGACATCCATCGTTCCGTCGTAGCAAATTGCCTGAGCGATCTCTAGGTGCTCTGCATTCAGACTCCAAAAACGACACAAAGTCGCCAATGTGGCGGGGGCACAGGTCATCTGGTGCTGGCGCACATACTCTAGCTGCAATAACACGCGCCGCCGCCCCGGCAACGGTTGCACTAAACGTTCGGCTAAACGGGCGTAATAGCCATACCCCGGTAAAGACGCGACTTGCAATGCTTGCGTGCGAGCCTCGTCGTCACGCCCAAGCTGCAGCAATGCATCACAGCGGCGCACGGCCAAGGCACCCTTTACCCACCGATCTGCAAGGGGTTGACGGCGCTCGATTTCATTGAGCCATAGCAGTGCCTCTTCATACTGCTCGTTCTCCGCCAGAAGCCCATGCAGCAACCATGCGCCGCTGGCAGACTCATTGCGCGCCAGCGCACCACGCAGCATCGCTTCTGCTTCTTCACGGCACCGGAGATCCAGCAGCACACGCGCTGCTTGTTCTACCGCTGCTCGGTTGTCGGGCTCGCGCGCCAACACACCTTGAGCGCTCTCCAATGCCTCAGAAAATCGATCTTGACGCAACCAGGAGTAGTTGCGCTCAAGTTGCAACCACGTGTCGTCGGGCATCAGGGCCAGCGCATCGGCGTGCAGTCGTTGGGAGCCTTCGAAGTCGCGCAGGTCCGCCATTGCCATTCCACGCACTGACAATGCCCATGCCCGGATATGGGTCGATGAATCCGGTGGCAGCGGCCAGCGCAAAAGCGACTGCCAATACACAAAGGCACCGCGGTTACACAGTTGGGTCCGCAACAGGCCCAATACCGACTCAGGGTGATCCGGGTGCTGCCTCGCCAAGCGCAACATGAGTGCATCACCTGATCGCTCGGCCCCCAATGCACGTAACGCACGCGCCGCGCGGATGCGTGCGGACACGTCAACACTGCCTAACAAGGCGGCAAGGTACGGCTGAACCTGCAGAGAATTTCCCGTGTGCAGCCAGGCGTCAATTTGATCAATATTCAGATCCGGGGCCGACGCATTACCCCCCTCCCAGTTTTTTTTCATGTGGAAATGCTAACAGAGCTCCGCCAGACATCTGCACTGCCTTACCCCAGCCTCGCAAGCTCAGCTTTGCCTAAATTTCGGCGGTATATGAACCCGCTTTTCTTCCTTCTGCTGTTTCCTTGAGCGGCCCCAATCTCCACAGTCACAGGGTGATCCGCAACTCGACAGGCCATCACAAGCCGCGCCGCCAAAATCAAAGTCGCATGACAGATCGCAGAAACCGCCTTGCCTATGCAAAACTGCAGTGTTGTCGGAGTAGCGACGATGCGCGGTGCCGCATTTGACCAGCCGCCGCCGCAAAACCTGGATACCACGCCAGACGCCAAAGCGCCGGATGGCACGGTAGCCCAGCGCCGAACAACTGGCGCATCCGGTATGCGCACGGTAGGCACAGCAAAATCCCTTGTGGGGTGATATATGACGCTGGTAGAAACCGATAAGCGCAAGCGGCATTCTTTTCATGGACGCATTCCGTTTTCAGATCAATACGAGATTAGGCGCATCGACGCAAGCAGTGCTGTAGCACGACAAGGAGCGGCAACGACATATCGCATTGATATGGAAATGGAATCACACCGCGGACTCTTTGTCACCCGTGAGTATCACCACCCCGGTGACTTGCGAAAAATCTCGGTCATGCGTCACAAAAGCCGCCGCGCCGATATCCAGGGCCGTTGCCAACTGAAGCGCATCCGGCAACTTCAGCCGGTACTGCGCACGCAGTTGCGCCGCCAAAGCGGCAATCGGCGTGGAGACTGGAATCACACGGTATTGCGACAAAGCTTTCTCGTAGCGTTTGGCCAGTGCCGTGTGCCCCGCTTTGAACGGGCCGGTCAAAACTTCGGCCAGCGTGATGGTCGATAGCGCGATGGTCAGCTCACCCGCTGCCGCCGCTGCAAACAAACCCGAAAATAGATCGGCAAATTGCGGATGGGACTCCAGCACGTAAATGAAAGGGGCCGTATCCACCATTACCGTGGCACCTGGCGGCAAACCTGCCCACAGGCGAGGCGCTTTGCTTTTCATTTACGCATCGCCCCACTCGTCCCGCAATTCAGCGATGGTTTGTCCCGCATGGGGGCCCCACAGCCCACGGCCGGTGCCACGCAATGCCAATAGACCAGGCACCGCATCTGCAGCGTGCAGTTTTTGAAAATCCTGCACCGGCACCACGGCAGCATAGGGCTTGCCGTGGCGCGTGATGATGCTGGCCACGCCCGCATGGGCATCGGAAATGATGGCGGGCAGTTGGATACGGGCTTGCTCTAAGCCATAACTGGCGTTGGCGGACATGATGAATCCTTATTTCGTACAGACCGTACAGTATATGTCCATCTCACGAAACCGAGCTACCGCGCCAACACCCCCGCCAAGGCCACGCCGGTATGCGTGCCCAGCCGCACCACGGCCTCGGGTGTCGCCGCAGCCACCACCCGCCCACCGCCATTGCCGCCGTCCGGCCCCAGGTCGATGACCCAGTCGGCCTCGGCGATCACGTCTAGGTCGTGTTCGATGACCACCACACTGTGCCCGCCGTTGACCAGGCGGTGCAGCACATGGATGAGTTTTTCCACGTCCGCCATGTGCAAGCCCACGGTGGGTTCGTCCAGCACATACAGCGTATGCGGCACCTTTTGCCCGCGTTTGGTGATGTCGTCGCGCACCTTGCTGAGTTCGGTGACCAGCTTGATGCGCTGAGCCTCGCCGCCGCTCAAGGTGGGCGAGGGCTGGCCCAGCGTGAGGTAGCCCAGGCCCACGTCCTTGAGCAGTTGCAGCGGGTGTGCAATGACCGGCATGGCGGCGAAGAAGTCGACCGCTTCGTCTACTTCCATTTGCAGCACGTCGCCGATGTTTTTGCCACGCCAGGTGACGGCCTGGGTTTCGGGGTTGAAGCGTGCGCCCTTGCAGGTTTCGCACAAGACCTTGACGTCGGGCAAGAAGCTCATGCCAATGGTGCGTATGCCCTGCCCTTCGCAGCCCGGGCAACGGCCCTCCCCGGTGTTGAAGCTGAAACGGTTGGCAGCGTAACCACGCGCCTTGGCTTCCAGCGTGTCGGCAAAGAGTTTGCGGATGGTGTCCCAGAAACCGATGTAGGTGGCGGGGCAGGAACGCGGGGTTTTGCCGATGGGGGTTTGGTCCACTTCGAGCACGCGGTCTATTGTGTCGAACCCTTCCACGCCTTCGCAGCCGGTCCATTCGATTTTTTCGCCGGCATCCAAGGCGTCGCGGCCCGCTTTGGTGCTGCGTTTTTGGACGGCGACTTGCACGTTGGTGAGCAGCACATCTCTTGCCAAGGTGGATTTGCCGGAGCCACTGACGCCGGTGATGGCGACCAGGCGCTTCAAGGGGACGTGGGTGGTGATGTTTTGCAGGTTGTGAAGATTGGCTGCTTTTACGGTGAGC
>Ga0209343_10010615_pt1 | contig 10456 bp, 10 predicted proteins | sample RifCSPlowO2_02_FD_184026 | JGI IMG/M metagenome (GOLD analysis project Ga0209343, IMG submission 184026) | Groundwater microbial communities from Rifle, Colorado - Rifle CSP2_plank lowO2_0.2 (SPAdes) (version 2) | ecosystem: Environmental > Aquatic > Deep subsurface > Groundwater | place...
CTGACGGAGGGCGGCCTCGAAGGGCCGCGCGTCGATCGTGAAGAGGGGGTCGCCGCGGCGGACGTCCCGGCCCTCGGCGAAGTGGACGCGCACGATCTGGCCGGCGACCTGGGCTTTCACGCTGACGCTCGTGTACGCCTGCGCGTTGCCGACGGCGATGACCTGGATCGGCACGGTCCGCTCGACCACGTCGGCGACGACCACCGGGATGGGCGGCGGTGCGGCGCCCGGCGCGCGGCCCGACGCGCTGTCCGAGCAGCCGGGGAGCAGGGCGGCGGCCGCGAGGACCCAGGCGAGCGGGCGTGTCGGGCTCACGCCCTGGACCTCGCGCGCGGGCGCGACGTGGCGCCGCCGTCGGGCGCGCGTCCCGCGGCGCCCACGAGCGCCTCGAGGCCGCGGCGCAGGCACCGGCGGTCGCCGCCCGACATGCGCGCCAGGACGCCCGCCATGCCGCGGAGCCGGATGGCCTGGAGCTCGGCGGCGAGCGCCCGCCCCGCGCGCGTGAGGCTCAGGGCGTAGGTGCGGCGGTCGCCGGGGTCGTCGGCCCGGATCAAGAGGCGCTTCTGCTCGAGGCGGTCGACGATGTGGGTGATCGCGGGCAGCGTGACGCCGAAGGCCCGGGCGGCCTCGCCCATGTGGCGGCCGGGGTGCTGGCCGACGTAGGACAGGACCTGCGACTGCGCGAAGGTCAGGTCGAGCCCCGACGCTTTCTGCCACAGGAGCTGCCGGAAGATGGAGCTGCCGAGCGAGTTGAGGAGGTCCACGACCCGCTCGGCCTCGGGAGCGAAGCGCCCCGGCCCGCGTCCAAGTGTCGTGATGGGGGCTGTCATCCTGCGTGTCCTGCCACCAAACCGATGATCTACTGGATAAACAGTTAAGTCAATAAACTAACCGACGCGCGACCCGACGTCGACTCAGTACGCCGCGGCGCCGAGCTTCCTGTGGTCCCAGCTGACGGTGCGCGTCGGGGTGAAGCGCAGGATCACGCGCTTGCGGCCCTGCTGGAGCACGCGCTCGCGCGCCTCGGGGCCGCCGTCGGCGCCCCCGTAGCGGGCGGCGAGCCGCAGGCCCACGGCGAGAATGCGCTCGGGGTCGCGCTCGATCGCGACGTCGCACTCGAACATCACCCCCCGCAGCTCGCCGTACCGGTCGCGTCCGGCTTCGACCTGCACGGTCGCGCGCGGGTCGCGCTCGAGGTTCCTGACTTTCTGGGATCTTCCGTACGTCCACACGAGGAGCGTGAGCCCGTCCCGGACGTACCAGAGCGGCATCAGGTGCGGCCGGCCGCCGGGCCCGATCGTCGCGCACGTGAGCACGCGCTCTTCGTCGAGGAAGCGGGCCAGCTCGGCCTCGGTCATCGCGATCTCGCTGCGTCGGGATGCCATGCTCAGTACCCTGCCTTACGGTCCACCACGTGGCGGAGCGGATGCCCGGCGAGCCAGCGGGCAAGGTTGTCGTTGAAGACCGGGGCGATCTCCTCGGGGGTGCTCGGGCCCGAGATGTGCGGCGTGATCACCACGTTGTCCAGGCCCCAGAGCGAGTGGTACGGCGGCAGGGGCTCGATCGCGAACACGTCGAGGATCGCGCCCGCGATCCGGTGATCGCGGAGCGCGTCGATGAGCGCGGGCTCGTTCACGACGGCGCCCCGGGCGATGTTCAGGAGCCACGCCGTCGGCTTCATCGCGTCGAACGCGTCCGGGCCGATGAGCCCCCGCGTCTGCGGGGTGAGGGGGAGGAGGACGACCACGAAGTCGGCCTGTCGGAGCGCGGCGCGAAGGGCGCCCATCCGATACACGCGGTCCGCCTCCCGCGACGGCCGGCCCGACCGGCTCACGCCGAGCACACGCATGCCGAGGGCGCGCGCGGCGCGGGCGACCGTGCGGCCGATGTCACCGAAACCCACGATCGTCAGCGTCTTGCCGAGGAGGCGATCGGGCAGGATGTGGTCGATCCAGCGTCGCTGGCGCTGCGCCTCGAGGTAGGTGGCCATCCGCTGGGTCACCCACGAGCACCAGCCGACGACGTACTCGGCCATCCACGGCCCGAACACGCCCGGCGCACGCGTGACCACGACCCGGGGCGGAAGCTCGGGCACGAGCGCCCAGTCCACGCCCGCTCCCATGACCTGCAGCCACCGGAGCCGCCCGGCCTTCGCGAGGAGGTGCCGGGGGAATTGCCACGCGTAGAGCACGTCGATCTCGGCGGCCAGCGGCTCGGCCTCGGACGGGGTGGCCGCCGCGCGGACGACCACCCGGCCCCGCGGCGCGCGAACCAGCGCCGCGTACTTCGGGTCGGTGTGGTAGACGAGGACGGTCGGACGCGTCACCGGAGGAGCGCGTCCTCCGCCGAGAAGTCGATCTCCCGCCGGTCGAGCCCTTCGCTCAGGTACCAGTCGAACGTCTGCGCGATCCCCGAGGCGAGGGTGTAGCGCGGCCGGATCCCGAGTTGCGCCCGGATCTTGGTGGTCGTGTAGACCGCGTGGCAGTCGTAGGCCAGGTTCTGACCGAACGGCGCCGCGGGCCCGCCCGGCGGCGTCGCGCGGTGCGCGAGCGTGAGGGGACGCTCGAGCACCTCGGCGATCAGCTCGACGAAGCCGACCTGGGTGATGGCCTCCTCGCCCGTCACGTTGTACGCCTGGCCGAACGCGGCGGACACGCCCAGGATCGCCGCCATCGCGTCGGCGAGGTCCTCGACGTGGCCGAACTGCCGGAGCCAGCCCCCCGCGCCGGGCACGAGGACCGGGCGGCCACGCACGAGCCGATCGAAGAAGAACGTCTCGTTGTTCCGCGTGTTCAGCGGACCGTAGACGTGTGTCGGGCGGACGATCGTCACGGGCAGGCCCCGCTCGCGGTGCCGGGCGAGCAGGACGTCCTCGCCCTCGATCTTGTTCTTCGCGTACTCGCCCCAGTAGAGGCTGCGCGGCGTGTCCTCGTGATAGGGGATCGGGAGCGCGTGGTCGTAGACCCGGCCGGTCGAGACGAAGAGGGCGTGGCCCACGCGGCCCTCGAGCGCGCCGAGCACCGCCTCGACGTCGGCGCCGGACGTGGGCGCGTACGCGACGTCCACGAGCGCGTCCACGCGCTCGCCCGCGAGCGTGCGCGCGAGTGCCGGGTGGTCCAGGCGGTCGCACACGAGCGTACGGACGCCGGCCGGCAGGCCCGCACCGCGGCGCCCGCGCGTGAGGACCGCCACCTCGTGCCCGTCGCGCCGGAGCGCCCGCACCAGGTGCAGGCTCACGAACTCCGTGCCGCCGATCACGAGGACGCGCACGTCAGGACCTCCGGCCGTGGCCGAGGGGCGCCACGGCGGTGCCGGGGCGTCCCGAGCGTCGGGGGGTAGGGGGGGCGCCCGGCGCCCCCCATGTAATCAGTCAAGCGATCGAGATCGCGAGGCACGTGGTGGTGCGGGTGACGCCGTCGATCGTCCCGATCCGATCCGTGACGAGCCGGCCGACGGCGTCGAGGGTCGGGCCCTCGACGACCGCGATGAAGTCGAAGGGGCCCGTGACCGCGTCCAGGTGGATGACCGTCGAGGCGCCGCCCTCGAGCCGCGCGAGCTCCTTCTTGACGGCCTTGGTCTTGCCGGCGGCGGTCTCGATCAGCACGTACGCCTTCATGAGCTTGCCGGTCGCCTTCGTCATCGAATGCCTCCCGCCGGCGGATCACCGCCGGGCATCGCCCAGCGCCTTGACGAGCGTCGAGCGGAACCAGGCGCGTCGCTCGACGAATCGCGCCCCCTCGACGTCCACGCGCGTGCCGCGCTCGTCGGTGTGATTCACCGGATCGAACCGCGCCGTCAGGGTCGTGCTGGCCCCGGCCACCCGGAGGGTCAACCGCTCGCCCGCGCTCTCGTCGCCGAGCCGGGCGATGAGGATGTAGAGCCCCTGCTCGTCCGTCTCGCCCACGTACGAGAAGCCCGTCTTGTCGCGCACCAGCTCGACGGCGCGCCCACGCAACGCCTGGCCCGCCGCGTCCTTCACGAAGCCGAGGACGGTGTAACGATAGAACACCTCGTGCTCGGCCGCCGTGGGAGAGGCGGCGAACCCGAGCGCCACGACCAGACCGAGCGCCGCCGCCCGCGTCACGCGGCTCAGTCTAGCAGATGGGCGCGCAGAAGGGAGCGGTGGCAGCGCGCCTCGTCCGGACAGCCGCAGAGGAGCGTCACGCGCCCGCGGCGCGCCGCCGCGCGGACGCGTTCGATCGCCGCCTGCGCCTCCGGGCGCGCGAGGCCCGCGAGGTAGCGCCGCCGGTACTCCGCCCACCCGAGCGTGCCGGCGCGGAAGGCCCGCAGCAGCGGGACGACCGGCCCCAGCTCCTTTTCCCAGAGGTCGACGCGATCCTTGCGAATGCCCCGCGGCCAGAGCCGCATGACGAGCACGCGGGTGCCGTCGCGGGCGCCCGGCGGATCGTAGACGCGCCTGGTGACGATCACGACTTTTTCAGCCGCTCGAGCGACTTCTTGAACTTCTCGCACGGGTCGACGTCGTCGATGCGCGGCGTGAACCAGACGTAGTCATAGGGCAGCAGGCGCTCGCCCGCGTCGAGGTAGTCGCCGGGCGTCGTCCCCTTGGCCTCGATCTCGAGGAACGCGAGGCTCGCGACCGTGGCGCCGGGCTCGCGACGGACGAGGTGCACGGGCACGCCGCGGTCGCGGCGCACGTGCCCCGAGCCCGCGATCAGAATCGCGCCGTCGCGCCGGCCCGCACGCGCCAGCGACTCGGCCATGCGCGCGTCGCGTGCCCACTGGACGTCCACCATCCGGTCGAGCGCCGCCGCGGGGGCGTGGCCGCAGTGCGAGTCGCGGATCTCGCCCGCCAGCGCGGCCCGCATCGCGGGCGGCAGCGGCTGATCGAGGCCCAGCTCGCGCTGCACCGCCGGCCCCAGGCCGGCCACGCCGCGGTCGCGCATGGCGTCGAGCGCGGCGCGCGAGAGGTTCGTGGCCACGATCGGGAGGCCCGCGTCGAGCGCGGCCCGGGCGATCGGCTGGTAGTCGGCCCAGTCGGGCCAGCCCGTGTCCTGCCAGCCGACGGCCGTGCCGAGCCCCGCGGCGTCCTTCGGCGCCCGCGCCAGATGGCGCGCGAGCGCGGCGCTCTGGTCGGTCGAGAGCATCTCGAAGCCCAGCGCGGGGCGGCGCCCGGCGGCCGCGAGCGCGCGCACGAGCCGCGCCTGGAGGGCGTGGTGGTCGGGGTTGTCGTGGCGCTCCCCGAGGAGCACCCAGCGGCTCGCCGCCAGGCGGTCGACGAGCTCGCGGGGCGAGATGAAGCCGTCGGCGCGGACGTCGAAGATCTTCCCCGCGAGCGGGTGGGTCCGCCCGATCGGGCTCTGCCAGTCGATCCAGTAGACGGGTGCGCACGCCGCGACGGCCAGCGCCAGGGCACACGTGCCGGCGCGGACGGCCGCGCTCACCGCGTGGCGCCCTGGGTGCCCCCGCGGGTCGTCAGCGTGACGCCGCCGTCGATCACCAGCGTCTGGCCGGTGACCCAGCGCGCCTCGTCGCTCGCGAGGTAGACGGCGCCCCATGCGACGTCCCAGCCCGAGCCTTCCGTGCCCAGCACCGTGGCGCGCCGCCTGCGCTCGCGCGCCTCCGGCCCGAGGCTCTCGACCATCGGGGTCCAGACGGCGCCCGGCGCGATCGCGTTGACACGGACGCCCCTGGCGCCCAGCTGCACGGCGACCGAGCGGACGAAGCCGATGACTCCGGCCTTGGCCGCGGCGTACGCGGTGCGCCCGTGCCCGCGGAGCGCCGCGACCGAGGACACGCAGACGACGCTGCCACCACCGCGCGCGACCATCGCCGGCACCGCGGCGCGCGTGGCGAGGAACATGGACTTGAGGTCGACGGCCAGGACGCGGTCCCACTCGTCCTCGGGGGTGTCGAGCAGATCCTTGCGCGACTCGATCCCGACGTTGTTATGGAGCACGTCGAGCCCGCCCCAGCGCGCGACCGCCGCCTGGACCATCGCGTCGCACGCGACCGCGTGCGTGACGTCCGCGGCGAAGGCTGCCGCCTCGCCACCCTCCCCGCGGATGAGCTCCACGGTCTCCTCCGCCCGCTCGAGGACCTGGTCCACGCAGAGGACGCGCGCCCCCGCGCGAGCGAAGAGAATGGCCGTGGCCTTGCCGTTGCCGAGGCCCGGGCCCCGCGAGCCCGCGCCGGTGACGATCGCCACCTTGTTTTTCAGCCGGTCGCTCATGGTCGTCGACCGCTCCTTTCGCTGGACAACGGGAGCAAGCATACTCCCGAACGCCGCCCCGCACATCGGTGCGGGGCCCGCGTGCTAGAATCCCCGCGGCTGGTGGCTCATTCCGGAGGTGGCCGATGGCCAGACGCGCTGTGCTCGTCGCTCTCGTCGCCGGTGGCGCGCTCCTGTCGGCGGGCGCCGCCGCGGCCGGCGCGCCCACCGACCAGCTCCGCCGGAGCATCGAGCTCGTCCTGAAGGTCGTGCAGGATCCCGTGCTCAAGACGGAGGCGAAGGCCGTCGAGCGCCGGCGGGCGATCCGTGCCGTCGCCAACGAGATCTTCGATTTCGCCGAGATCTCCCGGCGCAGCCTCGGCCCCCACTGGCGCGGCCGCACCCCGCCGGAGCAGCAGGAGTTCGTGCGACTGTTCAGCGACCTGCTCGAGCACGCCTACATCGCCAAGATCGAGAGCTACTCCGGCGAGAGCATCCTGTACGCGGGGGAGCACCTCGACGGAGACGTGGCGACGGTCCGCACGAAGCTCGTGACCAAGCAGGGGACCGAGATCCCGCTCGACTACCGGATGTTCAAGCAGGGCGAGCGCTGGCGCGCCTACGACGTGCTCATCGAGGGCGTGAGCCTCGTCGCCAACTATCGCGTGCAATTCAACTCGGTCATCCGCCGGACGTCGTACCAGGATCTGGTCGCCAGGCTGCGCGCGAAGGCGAGCGAGCCCATCGAGGGCGCGGCGAAACCGCTGCCGCCACTCGACCGCACACCCGCGCGGTCCCGGCAGACGCCCTGACGCTCGACGGGTGCGGGGACGATGAGCCGCGCGCTACGGGGAGCGCGGGCCCGGGTAGCCGTCCCAGCTGAGGCGCGGCCCGTCCGCGGAGAAGCCGGCGGCGACGAGCGCGGCGAACGCGGGCGTCTCGCGCACGGGCCGGCCGGCCCACGTCAGGATCTCGAGCCGGCGCACGGGGCGCAGGAGCAGCGGGCGGTCCATGACCTCCTGGAGCGCCGCGACGACGCCGGGGAGATCGGCAGGCTCCCAGCCGGCCAGCGGCGTCAGATCGCGGCCCTGGCCCTCGGCGAGCAGGACCGGGCGGCCCGCGCGGGCGACGAGCCAGCTCGTCGGGATGCGCGGCGCGGCGACGCGCGCGCCATCGACGCCCGTCAGCGCGAAGACACGGCCCCAGAGGTTCGCGGGGTCTACGAGATTCACGAGCACGTGCGGCTCGGCGCGCCGCGCGGCGGGCGCCCCGAGCTCGGCGAGCGCCGCCGCGAGGGCGTACTGCTCGCCGGAGAGCCCCTCGACGAAGTAGCCGCGGACGACCTCGCCGCCGTACTCCATCCTGAGCAGCGCGTGCCGCAATCTCCCCCAGTCGCCCGGCGCGAGCTCGCGCGCGAGGACCCCGAAGCGCGCCAGCAGGAGGTGGCCCTGCGCCTCGTCGCGCTCCTCCGGCGACAGCGGCTCCTCCCCGCCGAGGGCGCTCCAGCGGCCCAGCACCGGCACGCGCCCGAGGACGCTGCGCGTCTGGCCCCGCCGCCGGCGGCCGGCCGGCGGCGGGGACGTTGAGGCCCCGGGCCCCGGGGAGGCCCCCGCGCCCATCGCGATCGCGCTGAAGGTGTCGGGACTCACCAGCCCGGCCCAGAAGAGCGTCCAGAGCTCGTGGAGCACCTCGTGGGCGCCGAGCCCGGTCGCGCGCGTGAGGTCCTGGGCGAAGGAGGCGCCGCGGAGCTGCAGGTGGAGCAGCACGTTCTTGGTCCGCGCGTCGAGCTCGGTCGGCGCCGTCGGCGCTTCCCGCAGCCAGCCCGCATTTTCCCGGAGCGCCACGCCGACGCGGCCCGCGCGACTGCGTCCGAACGGCGTCCACACGATCTCGCCCGAGAGTCCGAGGCGGTCGAGCCAGTCGCGCTCGTAGCCCTCGACGCGCGCCGGGAGGAACTCCTGCTCCCAGACGCGGACCGGGAAATCCTCGCCCTGGAGCAGCTCGAGCGCCGCCAGCACACCCTCGGGGCCGCGCAGGCGGTGCTCGGGATGGAGGTGGTGGCGGCGGAGGAGGAACGCGGTGAGCTGCTCGGCCCTCGCCACCGGACGCGGGACGCGGCGGGCGTGGACCTGCCGGCGCTGGACCTCGTCGAGGACGGCGAGGTGGACGTACTGCGGGGCCGGCGCGCCGGCGAGGAACTCTCCGCGCCGGAGGAGCCCGCGGGCGACCAGACCCTCGAGCGCGCGCTCGACGTCCGCCGGGGCGACGCCATAGCGCGACGAGAGCCCGTCGACGGTCACCGGGCCTCGCGTCCGGAGCCGGCGCAGCAGGACGCGCTCGAGCCCGTCGCCCGTCGTGAGCGCGGCGTAGAGGGGGGCGTCCGCGGCCGGGATCCACGCGCGACGCTCACCCGCCAGGTCGAGCTCGATCACTCTGCCCTCGGCCGCGAGCGCGGCCAGGAGCGCGTCCGCTCCTCCCGCGACGCGCTCGACGATCTCGTCGGGCGTCAGGTCGCCCAGGTCGTCGAGGATCGCGGCGAGCTCGTTGGCGTCACGCGCCCGTCGCTCGGGGGTCGTGCGCCCGAGCTCCCCCTCGACGGCCGCGACGACCGCGGGCTCGAGCGGGCCGGGCGGGGCGCTCCACGCCTTCCTCATCGGGACGGCGTCGCTCCGCCGCTCCTCGGCGTGGCCGGTGTCGAGGTAGGCCCAGTCCCACGCCAGCAGGAGCGGATAGACGAACGGCGAGGGGAGCGGCGCGTCCACGTGACGCACCCACAGCTCGCCGTCGTGCAGGCGCTCCAGGAGACGCTTGAGGCGCGGGACGTCCAGGGCGTCCGCGAAGCACTCGCGCAGCGTCTCGGCGACGAGCGGGAAGTCCGCGAGGCCCCCGACGGCCTCCATGAGCGCGTCGGCCTTCAGGCGCTGGAGGTACGCGGGCGTGCGCTGGCCGCCGGACAGGCGGGGGATGAAGAGCGCGCGCACTGCGGCGTGCCGGAAGCGCGTGGTGAAGAGCGGCGAGCCGATCAGCGCGCGACCGAGGAGCGCGTCGACCTCCTCCGGCGTCACCAGCGTGACCAGGCGCTCGGGCGCGGGCGGGGCCTGGCCCGGCGCGAAGGACAGGAGGATCCCGTCGTCCACGTGGCTCGCCTCGACCTGCAGCCGGAAGACCCGGCGGATCTTCTCGCGCAGCGCCATGCCCCAGGCGCCGTTGACGCGCATGCCGAAGACCGAGTGGATCATGGCGTGGCGCCCGCCGAGCTCGTCGGCGAACGACTCGACGACGATGCCCTGGTCGTCGGGGATGCCGTCGAGGACCTCCCCGGCCTTGACGAGCCAGGTGCGGAGCGCCGACGCGGCGCGGGGCTCGAGCCCGCACTCGCGCCCCGCCCACGCGGCGAAATCGGGCGCGTCGAGGCGGTCGGCGGCGTCGCGGCGGAGGCGACCGACGGCGCGGCCGAGCTCGAACGAGCGGGACGGGTGCTCGCCCTTCCAGAACGGGATCGTCGGCGACATGCCCTGCGCGTCGTCCACCAGCACGCGGCCCGCCCGGACCTTGACGATGCGCCACGCGTGGGACCCCAGCAGGAAGACGTCGCCGGGCAGGCTCTCGGCCACGAACTCCTCGTCGAGCGTGCCGACCTTGAGATCCGTGTCGGCGACGAAGACGTCGAAGAGCCCGGCGTCCGGGATCGTGCCACCCGAGGTGAGCGCGAGGAAGCGGCTGCCGCGCCGCGCGTGGAGACGCTCGTTCACGCGGTCCCAGAGGATCCGCGGCCCGGCGGCCTTGACCTCCGCGGGGAGCGGCTCGGCGAGCATGCGCACGACCGCGAGGAAGTCGGCGCGCGAGAGCCCGCGGTACGGCGCCGCGTTCCTGAACCGCTCCCAGAGCTCGTCCACCCCGAGCGACTCCACGGCGACGGCGGCAACCACCTGCTGGGCCAGCACGTCGAGCGGGGCCTCGGGCATCCGGACGTGATCGAGCTCGCGCGCGCGGATGCAGCGTACGACCGCCGCGGCCTCGACCAGCTCCTCGCCCCGGGTGACGAGGATGCGGCCCTTGGAGACCCGGGAGAGCAGGTGCCCCGCGCGCCCGACGCGCTGGAGCGCGGCGGCGACCTGGCGCGGCGACTGGAGCTGGACCACCAGGTCGATCGCGCCCACGTCGATGCCGAGCTCGAGCGAAGAGGTGGCGACGAGGGCCTTGAGCGCGCCCTCCTTCAGGCGGCTCTCCGCGTCGAGCCGCGCGCGGCGCGAGAGCGAGCCGTGGTGGGCGGCGACGAGCCCC
>Ga0209343_10010617_pt1 | contig 10456 bp, 9 predicted proteins | sample RifCSPlowO2_02_FD_184026 | JGI IMG/M metagenome (GOLD analysis project Ga0209343, IMG submission 184026) | Groundwater microbial communities from Rifle, Colorado - Rifle CSP2_plank lowO2_0.2 (SPAdes) (version 2) | ecosystem: Environmental > Aquatic > Deep subsurface > Groundwater | place: Rifle...
GTCCCCGCAGTAGTCGCTGCGGTTCGCGGCGAGCTCTTCCGGTGTCAGGCTCGCCGGTCCGGTGACACGCTCGCCGGTGTAGATGCTGATGCAGTTGGTCGCCGGGTTGCCGTGCTGGTTCCGGAGCACGCTCTGGTTCCACCAGCGCTTGAGGAAGCCGGCCGAGTAGATGCCGTCGAGGCGCGTCCGGTCCCGGTAGAAGTCGTACGTGCCCTGCCAGGGGAGGAGCGCGCACAGGTGCGGCGGCTGCATCGAGGCGACGAACCACTGGCTTGCCGCATAGTAGGAAATGCCCAGCAACCCTATCTTGCCGGTGCTCCAGGGTTGGACAGCCGCCCATTCGATCGCGTCGTAGAAGTCGCGAAACTCCGCCGGTGAATTGACGGCGAGCCTGCCGGGCGATTGGCCGGCTCCCCGCGAGTCGACATTGATGATGACGAAGCCGTCGCGCACCCACACTTCCGGATCCGGCCGCTCGAACACGAGGTGTTTGCACGAGGATGCGGCCGGGATCTCCGGGTAGTGTTTGTTGAGCGTATTCCACGCCTCCGCCATGAACTGCTGCAGCGGGACATCCTTGCCGTACGGCCCGAAGGTCATCACCACCGGGAAGCGGCCCGGCGATTCGGGGCGGAAGACGTTGCAGCGCAGCTCGGCGCCGTCGCGCATCGGGACGGCGATGTTGTGTTCGATCAGCATGGAATGATCCCCCTTGTCCTGCTATGGGCTCAGGACGCCAAGGTTACCTCCTGTCGGCAAGACATGCCCGCCGCGGAACGGCACCGTCCCTAAAGCTGCATGTGCCGGTCCACCGGCCGCCAGGCGTTCACGTGCCGGTCGGCGCGCTCCAGGACGGCGTTGATCGCGAGCACCAGCGCTGTCGCGACCAGGATCCCCGTGAACACGCCCACCGAGTCCACCTGCTGGCGCGAATCCTCGATGAGGAACCCCAGGCCCGCGTTGCCGACCAGGAACTCCCCGATGATCGCCGCGCTGACCGCGCGCGGCAGCGCGATCTTGAGCGCGGCAAAGAAGAACGGCATGAGCGAGGTCCAGATGACGCGCCGCGCGATCATCGACTCGCTCGCGCCCGCCACCCGCGCCATGGTGACCAGGCGCGAATCCACGTTGCGGATGCCCGCGAAGATCGCGATGAACACGACGTAGAACACCAGCAGGCCGACCAGCCACAGCTTGGGGGCGTCGTCGATGCCGAACCACAGGATGAAAAGCGGGATCAGCGCGTACTTCGGCACGCCCACCGAAGCCATGATGTAGGGCTCGACAGCGCGGGTGACGCGCGGCGAGCGGCGCAGCAGGAACGGCAGCAGGATCCCCGCCGCGCAGCCGAGAGCGAACCCGATCACCGAGAGACGCAGCGTCACGTAGGTGTGCCAGGGCAGCGCGCCCGTGAGCGTGTCCTGTGCAATGCGGCGCGCGACCTCCATGGGCTGCGGAAAGTACAGCTCGCCCGCGGAGTCCGCGCCGGCCTGCCACGCGAGCACGAGCAGCACGGCGAGCCCTATGCGCCCGCACACGATGAGGGCCTGGCGCGATTTCGCTTGCGGTGCGAGCTCCAGTTCGCCGGCCTGTTCGAGCGTCGTCATGTCACTTCCGCGCGGATCGTCTGATACAGGGACACGAACTCCGGCCGGGCGAGGATGCTGCCGACGTCGCGCGGCCGGGGAATCGAGATGACGTGCTCGCTCTTGACCGAGGCGGGCGGGCGCGACAGCACCAGCGTGCGGTCGCCCAGGGCGATGGCCTCGGCGATGTCGTGGGTCACGAACACGATGGTCTTGTGACCCAGTTCCCAGAGCCGCAGCAGGTCCTGCTGGAGAACCGCCCGGGTCTGCGCGTCGACGGCGCCGAACGGCTCGTCCATGAGGATGACCGGCGGGTCGTAGACAAGCGTGCGGATCAGCGAGGCGCGCTTGCGCATGCCCCCGGAGAGCTCGTGCGGATAATGGTTCTCGAACCCGGCCAGGCCGACCGCTTCGATCAGGGACCGGGCGCGCGAGCGCGTTTCCTCGTCGAGCCGCCCCTGCACCTCGAGCGGGAAGAGCACGTTCGCGAGGCAGGTGCGCCACGGCAGGAGATTGTCGTCCTGCGTGATGTACCCGATCTGCCGCCCGAGCCCCGGCTTGAGCGCCTTCGCGTCGCCGAGCGGCGCCACCTGTGTGCGGAAACGCACCTCGCCGCCGCTCGCCACGTCGGTCTGCGCGATCAGGTTCAACAGCGTCGTCTTTCCCGACCCGGAGGGTCCGATGACCGTGAGGAACTCGCCCTCGCGCACCGAGAAGCTCAGATTGCGGATGACCCAGGGCGAGTCCGCGCCGGCCGAGCGCGGGCGAAAGCGCTTCGCCAGGGCGTGCACCTCCAGTATCGCGTCGCCGGCCATGATCAGCTGTCCATCTGCAGCATCGAATCCGCGCTGGGCCGCCAGCGCAGCAGGAAACGCTCCGCGGCGTTGACCGACCAGTTGCCGACGAACACGATGCACGTCGTCACCACCAGGGCGACGAAGATCCCGGTCGTGTCGTAGTTCATCGCCCGCAGCTGGATCAGGTATCCGAGCCCGCGATTGGCGGAGATCAGCTCGGCGATCACCGCCCCGCCGATGGAATAGGGCATGGCGATGCGCAACCCGGTGAAGATGTACGGCACCGCGCCGGGAAACACGATGTGGCGGGCGACGTCGCGTTCGTTCGCGTCCATCACCTGCGCCATCTGCACCAGCCGGGTATCCAGGGCGCGTATGCCCGAGAGGGTCGAGAAGTACACGATGAAGAACACGGTGAACGCGACCAGCGCGATCTTCGAGGCGACCCCTATGCCGAACCACAGGATGAAAAGCGGCGCGAGCGCCAGCTTCGGCGCGCCGTAGCCGCCGACCATGAACGGATCGAGGATGGCGGTCGCGACAGGCATGCGGCGCAGCGCGAAAGGCAGCGCCGCCGCCGGAACGCCGCCCAGCGCGAATCCGATCACCGCTTCCCGGACGGTGTAGGAAGCATGCATGAGCAGCTCGCCGTCCGCGATGCCCCGGAAAAAACCCGTGAGCGTGCCCCAGGGCGAACTGATCCAGTATTCACCGAGCCAAAGGGTGAGGCCCTGCCACAGCACCACGAGCAGCACGAGGACCAGCAGTTGGTCCGCCCGTTCGACCAGCGCCGGGCGCGCGGGCGCGGGCACGTCGGCGCTCGCGCCGCCGGTCTCGATCGGGGTCGCCATGTCCTCCTCTCGCTCGCAGCGTCCGGCGCGGTGCTTGCCCCGCCTGCATGCTTCGATTACAGTGCCAGACAATTGTCAGACTATCCCGGGAAAAACACAACCCGGCCCCGAGCCGGGGTGTGCAAGGAGGAACAGATGTCACGCGCCTGGAAGACCACCGCCGCAGCGCTTGGCGCCGCACTCGTCGTCGCCCCTCAGCCGGCCCGATCGGCCGACATCAGCATCGTCTTCGCCGTTCCGGCGAATACCCTTACGTTCACCGCGGTCTTCGTGGCCCAGGACGCCGGTTTTTTCGCCAAGGAAGGGCTCAAGGTCGAGCTGCGCAACCTCGTCGGGGTCGCGTCGAACAACGCGGTGATCGCCGGCAGCGCCGATTTCAGCACCGGCACCGCGGCCACGTTCCTGCGCGCCGCGGCGCAGGGCCAGAGGATGTTCGCCATCGCCAACATGGTCGACAAGCCGCTGGTCGAGCTGGTGCTGCGCAAGGACGTGGCTGCAGCCGCCGGCATCACCGATGCCACGCCGTTCGTCGCACGGGCCAAGGCGTTGAAGGGCAAGACCATCGCGATCCAGGGCGTGGGCAGCATCGTGCATGCCCTGCAGCGGCTGGTCGCGTACAAGGGGGGGCTCGATCCGGACAAGGACGTCCGCATCGCCCCGATGAATCCCCCGGCCATGCTCCCCGCGCTGCGGAACAAGGACGTCGACGGCTTCGCGACGTCGCTGCCTTTCACCACGCAGGCCGTGCTCGAGGGCGACGCCATCATGCTGGTGAGCGCAATCGCCGGCGACCTGCCCGAGTACACGCCGTTCAGCTACCTCGTGCTGTACACGCGGCCCGAGGTGTGCCGGAACGAGCGCGACAAGTGCGCCAGGATGGGCCGCGCCTTCAAGGCGGCCGCGCAGTTCATCCAGCAAAGGCCGGCGGATGTCCTCGGGTTCCTGAAGAAGCGCTTCAACCGCCTCAAACCCGATCTGCTCGCCGCATCCTGGGACGCCGTGCGCAAGGCGCACGGCGCCGACGTGAGGATCTCGGACCCCGGGTTCATCAACGCGCAGAAGTTCAGCCTCGACGCGGGCCTGCTCGAGCCCAAGCTCATGCTCAAGGACTTCAAGGGGCTGTACACGGACGAATTCGTGAAGTGATGCGCGTGAAGTGATGCGCGTGAAGCAATACGCGTGAACTGTGACGACGCACTACCCCTTGCCCCGCCGCCACTGCGCACGCGTGGCATAGGTCCCGCCGAGCAGCATGGCGGCCAGCGCCCAGAACACCGGCGCCACGCCGACCGCAGCGCCGATCGCGCCCGCGGCGAGCGGAACGACGGTCTGGTTGACGTTCATCGCGGTGACCCGCAGACCCATCACTTCGCCGACCCGCTCCGGCGGCGAGGCGTCGTAGAGCAGCGCCTGCGAAAGCGGCCCCGACAGGCCCATGCCCAGGCCAATGAAGAACGCGAGGATCATGAGCGGGGGCACCGCGGTGAAGAGGGGAAAGAAGACGAAGCACACGCCGGTCACCGCGAGCGACGCGAGCATCAGTTGCCAGGTGGTGAAGCGGCGCGCGAGCAGCGTCATGAAGGCGCGGATCACCACCGAAGCGATGGAATAGGCTCCGATGATCAAGCCTATGGTGGAAGCGGAAAGCCCGATCTGGGTGCCGTAGACGGGCACGAGGAAGTGCATGATGCTCCAGGTCGTGTGCGCGAGCGCCGATACGCCGAAGATGCGACGGAGCGGCCGGTCGTGCAGCAGCTCCATCACGCTTTTCTGATGCCGTACCGCGCTCGCGGCACCGGACTTCTTTTCCGCGGGCGGCTCGATCACATTGAAGGCAAGAACGCCGACCGGGAAAAGCGGCACGAGGGCGAGCATAAGGAAGGCCGCCGCATGCCCTACAGCGTCGATGAGGAACCCGGTCGCCAGAGGGCCGAGAAACATGGCCGCCGAAAAGCCGAGCGAGGCGTGGCTGAAATTCCTGATGCGATCGTCGGGACCGCCGATCCGGCCGATCCACTGCGTGTGGCCGATGAAAAAGTAGGTGTAGAACGTGCCCACGAGCGTGGCCACGATGAAGAGCGCCCAGAGATCGCGCCAGACGAACCCGGCGCCTGCTCCGAGCGCCATCACGACTGCCGACCAGAGCATGGGCCGGCGCGGACCGGCGCGATCCATCAAGCGCCCGGCAGCCACCGAGGTGAACGAGCTCACCAGTCCGAACAGCGCCGCGAGCACGCCCACCACCGCCGGCGACGCCTGCAGGTGCACGGCATACAGCAGCACCGCCAGCCTCGTCCCGGTGAAGACGAAATGGTTGGCCGAAGAGATGACGATGAAAAGGTAGAGCGAGCTCACCGGGCAGCAGCCCCTCAGGCGAACAACACGATGCCGAGCGCCAGGCCGGCCAGGATCGCGACCATGCCGGGCGCGCTGCGCACGGCGAGCGCCCTGCCGCCGGCAAAGCCCGCGATGCAAAGCTTGAAGACGATGTTGGAGCCGACGGCGATGGCGATCGCCACGGTGGCCTGGGTGGCGGACAGCGCCTGGTACGCGGACAGTCGCATGCTGGAGAGCGCGATCGCGTCGACGTCAGCGAGCCCGGAGACGGCGGCGGTCGCGTAGACGCCGCCCGAGCCGAACAAGTCCTCGAGCCAGGCTGAGAGCACGAGCACGAGCCCGTAGAGCGCCGCGAAGGCGAACGCGGCGCGCAGCTCCACGGGGTTGCTGATGTGCGGCATCTCGAGCTCGCGCTTTTCCTCACGGCGAACCAGTCCAAACGCGAACACCGCGAATCCGGCGGCGAGCGCCACCCCGAACACCGGCGCGAGCACCTCGACCACTGCCGGCGCGACCACCGCCGCCAGCACCGTGATGCGCACCAGCACCATGAGATTGGCCGAGAGGATCACGGTGACAGCGAGCGCGCGCAACCGCTCGTTGCTCGCTGCATAGCGCGCGTAAGCAAGCGTCGTCGCCGTGCTGGAAACCAGCCCGCCCAGCAGCCCGAGCAGGATGGCGTGGCGATGACCGACCCGGCGCAGCGCAACATAGCCGGCGAGCGACACGCCGCTGATCAGCACCACCATCCACCAGACGTGCCTGGGATTGAGCGCCTGGTACGGGCCCATGTCCGTGTCGGGCAGAAGCGGCAGGATGATGAAGGTGACCACCGCGAACTGGAAGATCGAGATGAGATCGCGGCGCTCCAGCGCGCGGGCGAAGCCGCCCAGCTCGGCCTTGAAGTACAGCAGCACGGTCGTGACGATGGCGAGCATCACCGCCAGCTTCGACCAGCCGGCGAGCGCCATCGCGGCGAGCAGGTAGCACGCCAGGGCGGCCGCGACGGTGGTCGTGCCGGGATCGGCGTCGGCGGTGCTTGCGTCGCGGTAATAGGCGGCCACCATGGTCAGCGCCACGGCGCCCAGGCCGACGGCAATGAGCGCGGGCGAGGCGAGCGCATCGGCCAGCGCGGTCGCAGCCGCGCCGGTGAGCGCAACGATCGCGAACGTGCGCAGCCCTGCCTTGGCGCTGGGATTGCGCTCGCGCTCCAGGCCGATCAGCAGCCCGATGGCGAGCGCCGTGAGGAAATCGGGCAAGCGCTCGAAGCCCTGTTGGGCGAGCCAGTGAAGGTCCATGTGCTTTTTCTTATCCCGCTGGAGCGCGATTATTGACTGATTGCTGTACGCGCGCTTGCCCCGGGTGCCCCTATGTTAACCTTCGCCCGGCACACGAAGGAGCCCCGAGTGGAGAATTGGGTCGCCCGGCGCCTGGAGCGCATCGTGAACGTGCGGCCCGACGAGGTGCAGGCATTGCTCTGGGCGTTCGTGTACTTCTTCTGCCTGTTGTGCGCCTACTACATCCTGCGACCGCTGCGCGACGAAATGGGCGTGGCCGCCGGCGTGGCGAATCTTCAGTGGCTGTTCACGGGCACGTTCCTGGTGATGCTGGCGGCGGTGCCGCTTTTCGGGGCGCTGGTGGCGCGCCTGCCGCGGCGGCGGTTCGTGCCCTGGGTGTACCGTTTTTTCCTGCTGAGCCTGGTCGCGTTCTGGGGGCTGCTCGAGCTGGACGAAGGCCGCGTGCAGGTCGCGCGCGCTTTCTTCATATGGGTGAGCGTGTTCAATCTCTTTGTCGTGACCGTCTTCTGGGGCTTCATGGCGGATCTGTTCCGCTACGAGCAGGGGCGGCGGCTGTTCGGTTTCATCGCCGCCGGGGGCACCGCGGGCGCGCTCGTCGGTCCTTCGCTCACCGCGGCGCTCGCCGTGCCGCTCGGGCCAATCAACCTGCTGCTCGTCTCGGCGCTGCTGCTCGAGTGCGCCACGCAATGCGTGCGCGGGCTGCTGCGCACGCCGCAGGCGCGCACTGATGCGACCCAGGCTCGCGGCACCCCGCGCAACCCGGACGCGGTGATCGGCGGCGGCATGCTCGCCGGGTTCACCGAGGTGGTGCGTTCTCCCTACCTCCTCATGATCTGCGTGCACGTGCTGCTGCTCTCGCTCACCAGCACGTTTCTGTATTTCCAGCAGGCAGCGATCGTCGCCGGCGCCTTCGACAGCCCCGCCGAGCGCACCCGGGTATTTGCGCTCATCGACCTCAGCGTCGGCCTGCTGACGCTCGCTGTGCAGCTCACGTTGACCGGGCGGCTACTGCTGCGCTTCGGCGCCGGCCCGGCGCTCGCGCTGCTCGCCCTGGTCACCCTGGTTGGCTTCGCCGCGCTGGCGCTTGCGCCCGTTCTGGCCGCCGTCATCGCCTTCCAGGCGGTAAAGCGCGCCACCGAGTTCGCGCTCTCGAATCCGGCGCGCGAAACGCTCTTCACGGTGGTGAGCCGCGAGCAGAAGTACAAGGCGAAGAGCTTCATCGATACGGCGGTATTTCGCGGCGGCGATGCCGCGAGCGGCTGGGTATACACTGCGCTGCGCGGGCTGGGACTGGAGCTCGCCGGCATTGCGTGGGTAGCCGTCCCGGTCGCGGCGCTTTGGGCGGCTCTGCTGCTGCACCTGGGGCGTATGCAGGCGCGGCTCGCACACGCGGGCGGCACGGGATCGGCAGACAAAGAGGCGAAACAACCATGAACAAGATGACGCGCGCGCAATTCCTGAAGCTTGCGGCAGGTGCGGCAGGCGCCTTTGCCGCGGGCAGCCTTTTCGGGCCGGCGAGTCTCGCCTTCGCCGCCGATGCCCCGGTCGAGCGGCGGCCCATTCCATCCAGCGGCGAGCTGATTCCGGTCATCGGCATGGGGACCGCGGTGGTGTACGAAATCGACACGGGCGATGCCAGGTTCCCTGTGCTGGTCGAGACCGTGCGCGCTTTCCTCGCCAACGGCGGCGCGCTGATCGATACCTCGCCCACGTACGGCCGGGCCGAGAAGAACCTGGGCGAAATATTTCGCCGCATCGGGCAGCGCGACAAGGCGTTTCTCGCCACCAAGATCAGCACCACCGGCGAGCGCGCCGGCATCGACAGCGTCGCCGCTTCGATGCGCGACATGGCGACCGACCGGCTGGATCTCCTGCAGGTGCACAACATCCGCGACACGGCGACGCACCTGCGCACCATCCGGCGGCTGAAAGACGAGGGCAAGGTGCGCTACGCCGGCATCACCACCTCGTTCGACAGGAGCTACGACGAGTTCGAGCGCATCATGCGCCGCGAAAAGCTCGATTTCATCCAGATCGACTACGCGCTCGACAACCGCAACGCCGAGGAGCGCATCCTGCCGGCGGCGCGCGAGCTCGGCATGGCGGTGCTCATCAACCTTCCTTTCGGCCGCGGGCGGCTGTTCAACAAGGCGCGCGGGAAGCCCCTGCCGCCTTTCGCCGCCGACATCGACTGCACGAGCTGGGCGCAGTTCTTCCTCAAGTTCCTGCTTGCCCATCCGGCGGTGACCACGGTGATTCCGGGCACCGACCGGCCCGAGTTCGCCATCGACAATCTCAATGCGGGGCGCGGCCGCATCCCGGATGCGCGCATGCGCGAAACCATGATCCGCTACTGGGACGAGCTCGGCTGATCAGCCGCTTTTTTTCTCCAGCCGCGGATTGGCGTCGAAGAAGCGCAGCATCTCCTTCGACGAGTCGGGTCCTTTAGGGTCGGTGTACGAGCCCCGGATGCTGCCGCCGGACCAGGCGTGGCCCGCGCCGTGGACCAGCCACTGTTCCTGGAAGGGGCGGCCCTGAGGATCGAGGTGTATGTACTGCGTATAGGCGTATCCGTCCGGCACCCGGCCGGATTGGCGCAGCACCCGCGGTTGGGCGCCCGCAACGGCGTGATAGCGGGCGGCGCCCTGCAGGATGACCTGGTCGGCGTTGCGCGGATGCACGACGGTGTCCCGGTCGCCATGGAAGACGATGGTGGGCACGGCCGAGGCATTCGGCGTAGCGGCGCGCGGCGCGGCTCGCTTCCCCTGCATCGCCGCCAGCGCCGAGGCGAGATCGCGCGCCGCGCCGTACGCCAGTCCCGCATGGACTCCCGCGGCGGCGTACAGATCAGGATAGGTCACTCCCATCACGGCCGCCATTGCTCCACCGGCCGACAGGCCGGCCACATAGACGCGGCGTTCGTCCACTTTGTAAGTTGCCATGACCTGGCGCGTCATTCCGGCGATGAGCGAGGGCTCTCCCCTGTCGCGCAGTTGATCGCCGGCGTTGAACCAGTTCCAGCATTGCTGATTGTTCGCCGACGGGGCCTGTACGGGGTAGAGCACCAAGCGCGGCGGCCGCTCGGCCAGCTCGTTCATGCGCGTGCCGACGGCAAAATCGTCCGGGTTCTGGCCGCAGCCGTGCAGCATCACCACGAGCGGCAGCGCCTGTCCCGCATAGCCGCTCGGGACGTACAACTTGTAGGCGCGGGTGCCGGCCTTGTTGGTGTAGGAGCCGAGGATGAATTGGGCTCCGGGCGCGATGGGAGGGGCGGGTTTGCGCTCGGCGCTCGAGAACAAGGCCGCTACGTCGATCGGCTCGCGCATCAGCGGAGTGTCATCCAGGTCCATAGTCGTCCTTATCGCATTCGATCGGCCGCGGCGGCCTTACTCGTTTTTCACACCCTGGACCGCCGGCAATGCCACCCATGGGTCCATATTGACTTTGTTTTCTGGATACCGCTATTGAGTCATGCATAAGTAATGTCCTATCTGAGGCGCAAGAAAAGATCGCAGTGTTTGATAAAGGAACGCAACAACGGCTCGTCATCGCCGATCGCGAGGGTGACAACTTGGGTCTGGGCGAGC
>Ga0209343_10010624_pt1 | contig 10452 bp, 9 predicted proteins | sample RifCSPlowO2_02_FD_184026 | JGI IMG/M metagenome (GOLD analysis project Ga0209343, IMG submission 184026) | Groundwater microbial communities from Rifle, Colorado - Rifle CSP2_plank lowO2_0.2 (SPAdes) (version 2) | ecosystem: Environmental > Aquatic > Deep subsurface > Groundwater | place: Rifle...
GGGCGCAGTGCGACCGCGTGCGCTACCGCGCGGCGATGAAGCGGACGGTCGAGACCGAGCCCCGGCTCGAGGTCCGGCAGGGCCAGGCGGTCCGCTTCGTGCTCGCCGGTGGGCGCGTCGCCGGCGTCGAGGACCGGCTGGGCGTCCGCTGCGGCGCGCGCGCGGTCGTGGTCACCGCGGGCACGTTCCTGCGCGGCCTGATCCACGTGGGCCTGGCGCGCGAGAGCGCCGGCCGCATGGGCGAGCTCGCGGCGGTGGACCTCTCCGACGCGCTCCGCGACCTCGGCCTGCGGCTGGGCCGCCTCAAGACCGGCACCTCGCCGCGGCTCCGCCGCGCGACGATCGACTTCGCCGGGCTCGACGCGCAGTGGGGCGACGAGGTGCCGCGGCCGTTCCACTGGGCGACGCGGCGCCTCCCGCTCCCGCAGGTCGCGTGCCATCTGACGTACACCACGCCGGAGACGCACGCGATCATCCGCGCGAACCTGGACCGGTCGCCTCTGTACTCCGGCGTCATCGCCGCCCCCGGCGTGCGCTCCTGCCCGTCGATCGAGGACAAGGTGATGCGCTTCGCCGACCGCGAGCGGCACCAGGTCGTGCTCGAGCCCGACGGCCTCGAGACCGAGGAGGTCTACGCCAACGGGATCTCGACGAGCCTGCCCGTGGACGTCCAGGAGCGGCTCGTGCGCTCGATCCCCGGCCTCGGGCGCGCGGAGATCATGCGGCCCGGCTACGCGATCGAGTACGACTTCGTGGATCCGACGCAGCTCGCGCCGACGCTCGAGAGCCGCGACGTGCCCGGCCTGTGGCTGGCCGGCCAGGTGAACGGGACGACCGGCTACGAGGAGGCGGCGGCGCTCGGGCTCTGGGCGGGGATCAACGCCGCGTGCGCCGCGCGCGATCGGGAACCGTTCCTGCCGGACCGCTCGGAGGCCTACATGGCGGTCCTCGTCGACGATCTCGTGACCAAGGGGACGCTCGAGCCGTACCGGATGTTCACCTCGCGCGCCGAGTACCGGCTGCTGCTGCGCGAGGACAACGCCGACCTCCGGCTCGTCCCGCGGGGGCACCGGCTCGGGCTCGTCTCGCGCGCGCGCCTGGAGGCCGTCGAGGCGCGGCGCGCGCGGACCACCGAAGAGCTGGCGCGGCTCCGCACGGCGCGCGTGGCCGGCGTGCCGCTGCTCCAGCTCCTCCGGCGGCCCGACGTGACGTACGCCGACCTCGGGCGCCTCGACCCGGCGACGCGCGTGGACGACGAGGTCGCGCGACAGGTCGAGGTCGCGGCCAAGTACGAGGGCTACATCCGCCGCATGCTGGACGAGATCGAGCGCTTCAAGCGCGAGGAGACGCGTCTGATCCCCGCGGAGCTCGACTACGCCACCGTGCCCGGGCTGTCCACCGAGATCCGGGAGCGGCTCGCGCGCGCGCGGCCGCGCTCGCTCGGTCAGGCCTCGCGTGTGCCCGGCGTGACGCCGGCGGCGGTCGCGATCGTGGCGGTGTGGTGCCACCGGCTCGAGCGGGTCGCCGCCGCCCGGTGAGCCGCCAGGGGCCGCCGTCGACGCTCCGCGCGTGGGCGATGTGGTCCTTGCCCGCGCTCCTCTTCCTCGTGGCGTTCTTCCATCGCGGCGCGCCGAGCATCATCGCGAAGGACCTCATGCAGGAGTTCGGCGTCACGGGCGCGGTCGTCGGGCTCCTGTCGGCGACCTACTTCTACGCGTACGCGGCGCTGATGATCCCGGCGGGCCTGCTGATCGACGGCCTCGGCGTGCGCCGCGTCGTGGCCGCGGGCGGCGTCGTGATGGGCCTCGGCGCGATCGCGATGGCGCTCGCCACGGGCGAGCGCCTGCTGTTCGTCGGCCGCTTCGGCGTCGGCCTCGGCGCCTCGGTGACTTTCATCGGCGCCCTCAAGGTCGCGGCGACCTGGTTCCCGCCCTCCCGCTTCGGCTTCCTCTCCGCCGTGACGGCGACGATCGGCATCCTCGGCGCCCTCATGTCGACGGCGCCGCTGGCGTTCCTCGTGGCGCGCGCGGGCTGGCGCGGCGCGCTCTGGGTCGTCGGGGGCGGCACGCTCGCCGCCTCGGCGCTCTGCTTCACGGTGGTGCGCGACCGGCCCGACGCGGGTTCGGGCGGCGCCGGCGGCGGCGTGCTGGCCGGGATGCTCGCCGTGCTCCGGAACCGGCACACGTGGCCGCCGTTCCTCGCGTTCTTCTGCCTCTACGCGGCCGCCGGCAACCTGTTCCTCTGGGTGGTGCCGTACCTGCGCGACGTCTACGGCCTCTCGGCCCGCGACGCGGCGCTGGTCGCGACGGCGCCGTCGTTCGCCCTGCTCGTGTCCGGGCCCCTCACCGGATTCCTCTCCGACCAGGTGTGGAAAAGGCGGAAGCTCCCGTACACGCTGCTCGCCTCGGGCTACGGCGCCCTGTGGGTCGCCCTGGCCGCGACGCTCGGGGTGCTGCCGCTCTGGGCGGTCTACGCGCTCTTCTTCGGCATGGGCCTGGTCGGCGGCGCGTTCGTGCTCACCTGGCCGATCGGCCGGGAGGTGAACCCGCCGCACCTGGCCGGCATCGCCGTCGCCGTGGTGAATCTCGGCGGCTTCCTGGGCGCGGCGCTCACGCAGGGACCGATCGGCGCGGTCCTCGACGCGCGCTGGGCCGGGGCGATGGCGGCGGGGGCGCGCGTCTATCCGGTGGACGCCTATCGCGCCGCCTTCGCCGTGTGCGCGGCGCTCGCGCTGGGCGCGGCGCTGCTCTCGCTGCTCCTGCGCGAGACGCGTGGTCGCAACGTCTGGGAGGATCTCCGCGCCCCGTGACGCCGGAGCTTTTCCCTTTGACATTACGGCTTTCCGTGACCTTGATCAGGAACACGAATCGGGGCACTCTGACGGCGGAGGTCGACGCGCTGGACGTGAGCGGGGGATGCGGCTCGCCTCGAAGATCTTCCTGACCTCGGCGCTCGTCATCGTGGTGCTCGGCGCGGTGGGCGCGCTCTCGCTGCGAGCCGTCGACCGCCTCGTCGACGTCAACCGCGACATCGCGACCCGCGCCGTCCCCGCGATGCAGGCCGCGGTCGCCGCGCGCGAGACCGTGCCGACGCTCGTGCGCCTCGAGGCCCGGCTCCTCGTGCTCCGCGACGCGCGCTACGAGAGCCTCTGGGACGGCCAGGCCACCCGCGTCCAGCAGGAGCTCGAGCGCCTGAGCGACGCCGTCGCGAGCGAGCAGGAGGTCCTGCACCTCGCCGAGGTCTCGGACGCCTTCGAGCGCTACGGCCAGGCGGTCCGGGAGGTGCGGCGGCTCCTCGCGGACGCCCAGACCGACCGGGCCGTCGCGCTCTCGGAGGGCGAGGCGCGCGCCCAGGCCGAGCGCATGGAGATGGAGCTCGACGCGCTCGCGCACGCGACCCGTGCGTGGGTGCTCGCGGCCCAGGCGGAGGCGGCGCAGCTCGAGGCGCGCACGTGGACGGGCGTGCTGCTGGCGCTCGCCGCCGCGGTGGGTCTGGCGCTGCTCGCGACGGGCGTGGTCGCCTACGGGATGACCCGCTCGCTGCAGACGCTCTCGGCCGCCACCGCCGCCGTCGCGGCGGGCTCGTGGGAGGCGCCGATCGCCGTCGAGAGCCGCGACGAGATCGGCCGGCTGGCGGAGTCGTTCAACACGATGGCGGGCCGGCTCCGGCGCATGGAGGAGACCAAGAAGGAGTTCTTCGCCACGGTGTCGCACGAGCTGCGCTCGCCACTCACGTCCATTCGCGGCGCGGTCGATCTCCTGCGCGAGCGCGTGCCGGGTCCGCTCACGGCGAACCAGGGCAAGCTGGTGGACATCGTCGGGCAGAGCGCCGACCGGCTGTTGCGGCTCGTCAACCAGATCCTCGAGGTTTCGCGCCTGCGCGCGGGCCTGATGCCGCTCGCGCGCGCCCCCGTGGACCTCGACCGGGTGCTCACCGCCGCCCTGAACGAGCTCCGCCTCCAGGCGGACGAGGCGCGCGTCCGCCTGGAGTGCGAGCGGGTGGGGGCCGACTTCACGATCACGGGCGACGTCGACCGGCTCCACCAGGTCGTCGTCAACCTCGGGGCCAACGCGATCCGCTTCACGCCGGCCGGGGGGCGCGTCGTCGCGCGCCTCGTCGACGCGGGCGCCGAGGTCGAGCTCCAGGTGGAGGACACGGGCGTCGGCATCCCGCAGGACGCCCTGCCCTTCGTGTTCGACGCCTACCGGCAGGCCCACGCCGGGCGCGGCGGGACCGGCCTCGGGCTGGCCGTCGTCCAGGGCGTGGCCAGCGCCCACGGCGGCCGCGTCACCGTGGAGTCGCAGGAAGGCAAGGGGAGCCGCTTCACGGTGCTCCTGCCGCGCGCATGACCCGTCTGCTCCGCGTGGCCTGGCTCGCGCTCGCGCTCGGCGGGTGCGCCCTGCTGGACGTCGTGCGGCCCCCCGTGGACGAGCTCCGGCGCGCCGACCAGCTCGCCGCGGGTGGCGACTACGTCGCCGCGGTGGCCGCCTACGACGACTATCTCGCGCGGCACGCCGCCGCGCGCGAGGCGCCGCGCGCCCGGGCGAGTCGCGACACCCTCGCCGCCGTGCTGGCCGCGCGCGCCGAGGTGGCGCGCCTCCGGGAGGAGCTGGCGCAGCTCCAGACGGCGCTCGCCGGGCGCGAGGCGGACCTTGCGCGCCTCCGACAGGATCTGGCGCGCCGCGAGGCGGAGCTCGAGCAGCTCAAGCAGATCGACGAGCGGACGATGCGGCGGCGCCGATGAAGCGACGGGTGCTCGTGGTCGACGACGACCGGTCGATCCTCGACGTGCTCGCGATGCGGCTCGAGGCGATGGGGCTCGAGGTCACCGCCACGACCGACCCGGCGGCCGCGCTCGCCGCGGTCGACGCCGGCCGGTTCGACCTCGCACTCGTCGACCTCCGGCTCGGGGCGACCGACGGCGTCGAGGCGATGGAGGCGATCCACGCGCGGCAGGCGCGCCTGCCCGTCCTCATCATGACCGCGCACGGCACGATCGAGACCGCCGTCGAGGCCGTCCGGCGGGGCGCCTTCGACTACCTCACGAAGCCGTTCGTGCCGGACGAGTTCCGGGCCAAGGTCGCCCGCGCGCTCGCGACGCGCCGCTGGACGCGCGACCGCGAGCGCCTGCTGACGCTCGGCCAGACGCTCGCCTCCACCGGGGTCATGACGCGGGTCCTCGACGCGGTGGCGCAGGCGACCGTCGACGCGACGGAGGCCGAGCGCTGCGTCGTGTTCCAGCTCGAGCAGGACCGCCTCGTCCCGATGGCGAGCGCGGGCGCCCCGCCGGAGACGTGGAACGCGCTCGAGGCGGCGGGCGCGGCGGCGATCGGCGCGAGCGCCCCGATCACCCGCGCGGGCGGCGACGGGGGGACGATCGTCGCCGCGCCGCTCGTCGTCCGGGGCGGGCCCGCGGGCGCCCTGGTGATCGCGACGTCGGCCCACTTCGTGCCCGACGAGGACGACCTGGAGCTGCTCGCGCTCTTCTCCTCCCAGGCCGCGGTGGCGGTCCGCAACACGCACGAGCTGGAACGGCTGCGCAGCGGCGCCCTCGCCGCGCTCGGGCGGATGGCGACCCAGGTCGCGCACGAGCTGAAGAACCCGCTCGCGGGGCTCCGGCTCTACGCGCGCCACCTCGAGCAGCGCCTCGCGCGGCGCGGCGACGCCGAGGAGATGGAGCTCGCCGGCAAGATCGGGGCGACGGTGGACCACCTCGCCGGGGTCGTCTCCGAGATCACGGCCTTCGGCCGGCCGCCCGAGCTGCAGCGCGCGCCCCTCGACCTGCACGCGCTGATCGACGAGTGCCTCGACCTGGCCCAGGCGCGGCACCCCGGCGAGCGCATCGAGGTCGTGCGCGCGTACGACGCGGCGGGCTCCGTGGCCTCCGTGGACGGCCGGGAGCTCCGCAAGGCGCTCCTGAACCTGCTCGTGAACGCGCGCGAGGCGCTGGGCCCCGGCGGGCGGCTGACGGTGGGCACGGCCTGGGCGCCGGAGAGCGGGACGGTCACGATCAGCGTGGAGGACAACGGCGTGGGCATGAACGACGAGACGCTCTCGCGTGCGTTCGACCTCTTCTTCACGACGAAGCCCGAGGGCACGGGGCTCGGCATGGCGCTCGCGCGGGCGGTCGTCGAGCGCCACGGCGGCGCGCTCGCCGTCCAGAGCCGGCCGGGGCAGGGCACGCGCGTCCTGGTGCGGCTGCCCCTCGAGGGCGGCGAGGCGGGCGCGTGAAGCGCGGCCAGCCGCTGCTCGTGGTGGACGACGAGAAGACGATCGCGGACGGGCTGCGCCTGACGCTCGGCGCCGAGGGGTACGACGTCCACACGACCGGGACCGTGCGCGCAGCACTCGCCACGGTCGGAGAGGTCGAGCCGCACGCCGCCATCGTGGACCTGATGCTGCCCGACGGCGACGGCCTCCAGCTCACGCGCGAGCTCAAGCGCCGCGACCCGACCATCGAGGTGATCGTGATCACCGCGTACGGCTCCGTGCGCCGCGCGATGGAGGCGACGAAGGACGCCGGCGCGTTCTACGTCCTCGAGAAGCCGTTCGACCCCGACGAGCTGCTCGGGCTGGTCCGGAACGCGCTCGAGCGCCGCCGCCTCGTCGCCGAGAACCTGGACCTGCGGCGGCGCCTCGTGGACCAGGCGACCGACAGCGAGATCCTCGGCCAGGGGCCCGCGATCCAGCGCCTCCTGGAGACGGTCGCCTCGGTCGCCGACACCGACGCCAACGTGCTGATCGTCGGCGAGAGCGGCACCGGCAAGGAGCTCATCGCGAACGCCCTGCACACCAAGAGCCGGCGCGCCCAGGGACCCTGGGTGAAGATCAACTGCGCCGCGCTGCCGAAGGACCTCATCGAGTCCGAGCTGTTCGGCCACATGAAGGGCTCGTTCACCGGCGCCACCACCGACAAGGCCGGCCTGCTCGAGGAGGCGCACGGCGGCTCGCTGCTCCTCGACGAGATCACCGAGATGCCCGTCGAGCTGCAGGCCAAGCTCCTGCGCGTGCTCGAGGAGCGGACGGTGCGGCGGCTCGGCGCCGCGCGGGCGACGCCCGTGGACTTCCGGCTGATCTCGTCCACCAACCGGAGCCCGGAGGCGGCGCTCCAACAGGGGCGCCTGCGGCAGGACCTCTTCTTCCGCATCAACACCGTGTCGATCCAGGTGCCGTCGCTGCGCGAGCGCCGCGAGGACCTGCCGCTCCTGGTGCGCGCCTTCCTCGAGCGCTACCAGGCCAAGCACGGGCGCGCGATCGAGGGGATCGCCCCGGAGGCCTACCGGCGGCTGATCAGCCACACGTGGCCCGGCAACGTGCGCGAGCTCCAGCACGCGATCGAGCGCGCCGTCCTCGTCGCCCGCGGGCCCCAGATCACCCTCGCCGACCTGCCGGAGGCCCTCGAACGCCCGGGCGGCGAGGCCGCCGGGGTCGCCGTCACCCCGGCGCAGGTGCCCGCGGGCTCGCTCGAGGAGATCGAGCGCGCGTCGATCCTGCGCGCGCTCGAGACGACCGGCTGGAACAAGCAGGCCGCCGCCGCCCTGCTCGGCCTGCGCCGCCCGACGCTCTACTCCAAGATGCGCCGGCACGGCATCCCCCAGCGCCGGGACGCCGCGCGCTGACGCCCCGCCCGAGCCGATCGTTACCTCGCGCCGTCGTCGCGGCCGTCGGGTTTTTTTACAGGAACGCTGCACCACTCCATATCAACTATTGATAAGTTCTTGATTCACTAATCCCCTATATTTGGCATCCGGATTGCGGAGCATCGCCCCAAAGACATCGCAGAAGGCTCTCGCTCCTGCCGGTTTACCGGCGTAAAGGAGAACGCGATGAAAAGACCCTGGGTCTGCGCGGCCTTGGCAGCGGCGGGATGCCTGCTGGTCACGGTAGGGCCTGTCGATGCGGAGTTCATCGAGCACGATTCGTACCCGTCGCTGAGCGGGATTCAGCTGACCTTGACGGGCCCCAGCGGCGGCGCCGAGACCATCAGCTTCGCCGGCGCGCTGCAGATCGACGTGGTGTTCCCGGGAGGCGAGGGGAGCGCCTCGGACGGCGACGGCAACGGTCGCGAGGAAGTGCCGACGGAGCTTGTCGCGCTGAGCCTCACTGGCTCGAGCCCCACCCTGGGCACGATCACGCTCGGGCTGAACGCGAGCATGGCCTCCATGGGATCCTACGAGGAGCTCTTCAACGCCACGACGGGCGTCTTGGACATCCCGCCGTTCGTGCCGTCCTCCCCATCCGTCGGAGCGGACAGCTTCTTCGACGTGTTCTTCGAGATCAGTGTCGGGGGGGTCGTCTGGCACAACATGCTCGCGGCGAAGATGGCCGGGGCGATCGACCACAAACCAGCCACCCAAGCGCTCATGATAAGCATCCTCGAGAGCTTCGCTCCGGTCGAGCTGGTCGACGAACAACAGGTCGGCGGGTACCGCATAGGCGGAGGCGGTGTGTCTGTCCCGGAGCCGGGCACGCTGGTGCTGCTGGCGTTCAGCCTCGCGGGGTTGGCGGCTACTGCCTCAAGGGCACGCCGGGGGTAGACGAGAAAGGCGGCCAGTGCGCAGCAGTGCACCTTCACTTCTGCGCTTCGTAACGCGCAGCTCGAGGTCGAGAAGCTCGACGACGTTTCGCCGCTCATCGAATTCGTAGGCCAGCAAGAGCTGGAGCGACCCGAGCTTGAACTTGACGACCCGGACGCCGCGGAGCGCCCCCGTTTTCGCCTCGCCCACGAGGGGGTTCTCGACGATCTTCTTGACCTCGTCGTCCAGGGCGAGCTGGCCCTTGGGAGGGAGACGTCGCTTCACCTTACCGAAGCGCGTGGACTGCTCGACGGTACGCGGCTCCTTCCGGCCCCCGCCGGCCATGGATCAGCGGATCACGCCCCACTCGTAGGGCTTGCCGAGTCCCGCCTTGAACTCCTCACGCGCCTCCAGGATCCCTTCGATCATCGAGAGCGGGAGGTCCGGGTTGTCCGCCGCCACCATGCCCAGGTAGGTGTAGTACTTGAGCTGCTCGGACAGGGTGCGGCGGCTCGCCTTCGCGCGCGCCTGCAAGGCCTGGAGCATCGACCGGTCTTCCTTCCCGAACCGCACCGAGATCGGGGTCGGTGTCGTCGCGCCCTTTGTCATTCCCGTCGTCTCCTCCTGGAGACTACATTGTAGTCGTCGGGCGGTCCCTGTCAATCGCCCGTCGACCCTGGACGCGCTGCCCATGCCGCCCGCTCGCGCGGCGCCCGAAACGCGAGCAGTTCGAGCGCGTCTGCCTGTTCCGTAGGCATCTCGCGGCGCGCGCGCCGGGGAAGCCTGTCTACAACCTCCTGATTTCGCTGGGGTCCATGGCTGGCGCGCCGGCACGGCCGTTGCTTTCTCACGGTCGCGGGGAGGACTTCGCATGAAGAAGATCGAGGCGATCATCAAGCCGTTCAAGCTCGACGACGTCAAGGAGGCCCTCACGGGCATCGGCGTCATCGGCATGACGGTGTCGGAGGTGCGCGGCTTCGGCAGACAGAAGGGACACACCGAGCTCTACCGCGGCGGCGAGTACACGGTCGACTTCCTCCCGAAGATCAAGATCGAGGTCGTCGTCCCGGATCACCTCGTCGACAAGGTCGCCGAGGTGATCGCGGGCGCGGCCAAGACGGGCAACATCGGCGACGGCAAGATCTTCGTGCATCCGGTGGACACGGCCGTCCGGATCCGCACGGGCGAGCGCGACGAGAGCGCGATCTGAGGAGGGACAGAACGTGACGCGATTCCGGTTGGCACTGGCAACGCTGCTCGTGCTGGGGGCCACGACGACCGTGGCCTGGGCGCAGGCGCCGCCGCCGCCCGCGCAGGACGCCCCGAAGGCCGAGGCGAGCGCGGCGCCATCGGTGGCGGCGCCGGCCTCGAAGATCGACAAGGGCGACACCGCGTGGATGCTGACGTCCTCGGCGCTCGTGCTCATGATGACCGCGCCGGGGCTCGCGCTCTTCTACGGCGGGATGGTGCGCCAGAAGAACGCGCTCGGCACCCTGATGCAGAGCTTCATCATCATGGCCGTGATCTCGATCCAGTGGGTGCTCTGGGGCTACAGCCTCGCGTTCGGCCCCGACACGGGCGGCATCATCGGCAACCTCGACTGGATCGGGCTCCGCGGCGTCGGCCCCGAGCCGTTCGACGCCTACTCCAAGACGATCCCGCACCAGGTGTTCATGCTGTTCCAGATGATGTTCGCGATCATCACGCCCGCCCTGATCACGGGCGCGTTCGCCGAGCGGAAGAAATTCTCCGCGTTCCTGCTCTTCACCGTGCTGTGGGCGACGCTCGTCTACGACCCGCTCGCGCACTGGGTCTGGGGCGACGGGGGCTGGCTCAAGCGGCTGGGCGCGCTCGACTTCGCGGGCGGCACGGTCGTGCACATCTCGTCGGGCGTCTCGGCGCTCGTGTGCGCGATCGTGATCGGGCGGCGCCGCGG
>Ga0209343_10010626_pt1 | contig 10452 bp, 5 predicted proteins | sample RifCSPlowO2_02_FD_184026 | JGI IMG/M metagenome (GOLD analysis project Ga0209343, IMG submission 184026) | Groundwater microbial communities from Rifle, Colorado - Rifle CSP2_plank lowO2_0.2 (SPAdes) (version 2) | ecosystem: Environmental > Aquatic > Deep subsurface > Groundwater | place: Rifle...
CGGCGCCAGCATCATTGCGCGCACCGCCGGCATTGGCCGCAGCGCCGCCGAGCTGCAGTGGGACCTGAACTACCTGATCAAGCTGTGGACCGCGATTGACGGCGCCGGCAAAGAGGGCAAAGGCGCTTTCCTGATTTACCAGGAGTCCAGCCTGGTGATCCGCGCGATCCGCGACTACTTCAACAGCGACATCGGCGACATCCTGTTCGACACCGACGACGTCTACGAGCAAGCCAGGCAGTTCATGGCCCATGTGATGCCCGAGCATGAGCACCGCGTCAAGCGCTACCGCGACGACGCGCCGCTGTTCTCGCGCTTCCAGATCGAGCACCAGATCGAGTCGGCCTATGCCCGCACCGTGCAGTTGCCTTCCGGCGGCGCGATCGTGATCGACCACACCGAAGCCCTGGTCTCGGTGGACGTGAACTCGGCGCGCGCCATCAAGGGCGGCGACATCGAAGAGACCGCCACCCGCACCAACCTGGAAGCCGCCGACGAAGTGGCGCGCCAGATGCGCCTGCGCGACCTGGGCGGCCTGATCGTCATCGACTTCATTGACATGGAAGAATCCCGCAATCGCCGCGACGTCGAAAACCGCCTGCGCGACGCGCTGCGGCAAGACCGCGCGCGCGTGCAGTTCGGCACCATCAGCAAATTCGGCCTGATGGAAATGAGCCGCCAGCGCCTGCGCCCTGCCCTGTCGGAAGGCGCGTCGATTCCCTGCCCGCGTTGCGGCGGCTCCGGCCACATCCGTGACACCGAAAGCTCGGCGCTGCAGATCCTGCGCATCATCCAGGAAGAGTCGATGAAAGACAGCACGGCCTCGGTGCTGTGCCAGGTGCCGGTCGATGTGGCGTCCTTCCTGCTCAACGAAAAACGCTCCGAGATCGCCAAGATCGAGATGAAGCAGCGCATCAATGTGCTGCTGGTGCCCAACAAGACCCTGGAAACGCCGAACTACAAACTCGAACGCCTCAAACACGACGATCCGCGCCTGGACAACATCGAAGCGAGCTACAAGATGGCCGAAGAGATGGAAGACCCGACCACCGTCACGCGCCGCAGCCAGGAAAAACACAACAAGCAAGAACCGGTCATCAAGGGCGTGCTGCCCGACGCACCGGCACCGCAGGCCGTTCCGAAACCGGCCCCGGTGGCCGCGCCCGTGGCAGCCCAACCGGTCCGCGCGGTGGCCGCAGCGCCGGCTGAGAAGAGCTTTTTCGCGAAGCTCAAGGCCTTCTTTGTCGGCGAGGAAGCAGCACCCGCCGCAGCGCCCGCCAAGGAAGTCAGGAAAGACGAGCGCGGCGAAGGCCGTCGCGACGAACAGCAGCGCGGTGAACGCGGCGAGCGTGGCGGTGAACGCGGTGGCCGCGATGGCCGCGATGGCCGTCGCGGTGGCCGGGGTGGCCGTGCCGGTGAAGGACGTGGCGAAGCGCGCGGCGAAGGCCGCCCGGATCAGCGCGAAGGTCGTGGCGGCGAAGGCCGCGGTGGCGAGCGTGGTGAAGGCCGTGGCGGTGAGCGCCGTGAACGCAGCACCGAAGGCCGCACTGAAGGCGTGCGCCAGGAACGTCCCGCCGGCGAAAACCGTGAGGCACGTCCCGAGCGCGCAGACCGCGCAGACCGCGCAGAACGTCCTGAAGGCCAGGGCGGCAGCGAAGGCCGCGGCGAGCGCAGCCGCCGCGGCCGTGGCGAGCGTGGTGGTGAACGCGGTGAACGCGCCGCCCCGCGTGATGCAGAACAGCAGAACCTCGCTCTGGCCAACCAGGCCGCCATGGCCGCGGCCATGGCCGGCGGCGACATCCCCCAGCGCCAGGAACGTCCTGCAGACGCCGGACAGGAAGGCGAACGCCAGCAAGGCGGCCGCAACGAAGCCCGCGCTGAAGGCCAGGGCCGCCGTGAACGTGGCGAGCGCGGCAATGGCCGTCGCAACGAACGCCGTGACGAGCGTCCCGATGGCGGCAACGCACCGGTCGCCGGCACCCAGGCCGACAGCTTTGACGCCGCCCACCCCGGCGTCGTGGCGGGCCTGGACGAAGCCGGCAACCCGGCCTTCCCGGCATCGTCCACCGACATGCAGGCTCGCGCTGAAGGCCAGGACCGCCAGCCGCGTGAACGCCGCAGCCGTGACCGTTATGGCCGCGACCGCCGTGAGCGTTCAGAGCGCGGCGAGTCGTCTGCCGAGGGCACGGCTGAAGGCGTCGCAGCAACCGACCGTGGCGCCGCTCCAGCCAAAAACTTTGAGGAAAATCAGGCGATAGCCCCCGCAGAACATGCGCAAGTAGCGACTGAATTGATGGCAAACAGGGAGCCGGTCCAAGCCGCCCCGGCTGCACCTGGGGTGCCGACACCGGTCCCGGCCATCGTGGTATCCGCTGCTGCTGCGCCCACAGCCCGCGCCCTGCCGAAAGTTCAGTCCTTCGATTTACCGCTGCAGGACTTGGCCCAGGTGGCCAGCGCTTCCGGTTTGCAATGGGTCAACTCGGACGCCGGAAAAATCGCCGAAGCACAAGCCGCAATGGCCGCCGAAGCCAAGCCGATTCACGTCCCGCGCGAACGTCCGCCGGTGCCCCAGTTGGACACCGGTCCGCTGGTGCTGGTCGAAACCAAACGCGACCTGCGCAGCATGACCCTGCCGTTTGAGCAGCCTGCCGCGCCGGCAGCAGGTGAACGCGCGGAGTAATCCTGACGTTCGTGCCGCCTAGGCACTTCAGATCAAAGGCAGCTTTCGGGCTGCCTTTTTTTGTCTGCGCTGACTGCTGGGTACCGGCATCACGCTCCGTCTGCGGCTTGCCTCGGACAGTAGGTCTGCCCCCCCACTCCCACCCCTAGTACTGCTGGGCGATGGAGGGGGACCTCACTTGGCTGCGTGTGCTGCACCCGCGTGCATGAATGACGGCCTCGTTGGGTTCGACATGACGCGCTACGCGCGTCATGTCCCCCGTATCCGTTCCCGCTCCTCCACCCGTTTGGCTGGGCCGAGGAGCGCAGGCAAAAAACTAAACCTCTGCCGCCCGCTTGTAAGCCTGCGTCGCAGCCACCTCATCGCCCCGCTGTTCGGCCAGCAGCGCCAGTGCGCGCCAGGCATTGCGGTGCAAGCCGGCGTCCTGCAAGGCCGGAACAGCCTGGGACAACAACTGCCGGGCCTTGCCCCAGAGCTGGCGCTTCAGGCAGGCCATGCCCGCCAGGTACTGCATGTTGGCATCGCGCGGGCGCTGTTGCTGCGCCGTTTCAATACGCGCCAGCCAGGCGGCGTCAATTGACGCCAGCCCGGCTTCAAGCACCTGGATCAGCTTGATGCGCAGGTTGTCGCCGATCTCCGAACGCGGCTGCATCACTGGCTCCCACACCTGCAGCAGCCAGGCGCGAGCCAAGTCGGCGTCGCCGTGCAAAGCCATCAGGCGTGAGGCGGCATGAATCACCAGCTCGGGCATGGCACGCTCGTTGGCATCGAGCGACAACCAGGCGGCTTGCAACTGCGCCGGGTCGTGCGCACCGCGCAATAACTCCAGCGCCAGCCCGCGCACAAGGCTTTGCGCGGCACCCGGCGAAAACGCCCGGTGCTTGGCCAGCAAACGCGCGGTTTCCAGCGCCTGCGGCGTTTGCCTGGCTTGCTGCGTGGCGCGCAGTTTGATGCGCAGGGCCAGCGTGCGCCGCGCTGTGCCTTGTGGCAACTCGTTGAGCAGCGCCAGCGCCGCGGCGGGGTCGCGGTCGTCGGTTGCCCAGCCCGCCGCCCGCAGTTGCACCCCTTCGCGGGTCTCCTGGGCGCTGCGGTGCGTGCTGGTTTCCAGCGCTTGTTGCAGGTGCTCGTCACGCAAGGCTTTGTTTTGCAGTGCCTGCGCGCTTTCGGCCGCCAGCAGGTGCGCCAGCAAGCGGAGCTGGGTCGCCCGCCCGGCACTGTAGCTGCCGACATCGCGGGAAGTTTTTGCCAACTGGCTCAGGCTTTTTTCCTGCGTCAGGGCGTTCTGCGCGAGTTTGGCCGCCCGGATAAACCGCCCGGCCATCAGATGCGAGAGCGCATCCATGAAAGCGGCGTACATGGCCCGTTCCTTTTGCTGGGCGCGCCAGCGCCTGGCCTCGGCCGGCAGCGAAAACACCGCCGACACAGCCCGCAGTGCCAGATACAGCAGCGTCCACAGCCCGGCCAGCAGCAGCACCAGCAGGTTGAAGGAAATATCGACCCGGTGCGGCGGCCAGAACAGCGTGACCACCGCCTGGTTGTTGCCGGCCACCAGGGCGACTGCCACCGCGATGCCAAACAGGGCCAGGAGCCAGAGTGCGCTGCGCATGGTCAATCGCCGTACTAACGGCCCGCAGCAGCCGTGGCCAATGCCGCCAGGGTGTCGTCAAGGCGCGGCAACTCGCCGGACTTCATCTGGCTTTGCACCTGCGCCAGCAACTGGGCGGCCGTCTGCGTCCTGCGGGACGTTGGGTCGAAATACTTGCCCAACATCGCGCGGACACCGTCCAGGTCCGCGCGGGCGCTGGCGGTTTGCCGCGACAGCAGGCCAAGCCGGGCGTTGAGCACTTTGAGTTTGAGGTTTTCACGCAGGAAAAACGATTGCTCGGGCGCCAGCAAGGCCGCATCCGGCTGGTCGATGCGGCTGACCCGCAACAGGCCACGCACTTCGTCGCGTGTGCCCTGCCAAGTGCGCTGCCACCAGTCCTTCAGCCCCAGCCGGTCGAGTAGCGCCATGGCCGCATGAACCGGAGCCGCACTGCCGGAAGCAGCGCGGGCGGGCGCCGGCGCCGCGGCAGGACGCCCGCTGCTGCCCGGCGGCATTGCGTTGGCCAGCGGCAGTTCGTCCACCAGTCGGGCCAGTTCATCGAGTTTGAGCAGCAGGCCGGGCACATCAGTCACCGTGGTGGCCTTGATGCGGTCCACATCCCTGGCAATGGCCCGCTGCAGCGTATTGAGACGCGGCTGCGCGGCGCGCGAAAGCCGCTGGTCGGCCGATTTGAGCGCGGCCAGCAAGGGCTCGGCGCTGCCGGTGAGCTGGGCCTGCTGCTGGGCCAGCCGCAATGACGACTCCACATCGACCACCAGGTTTTCATCGCGCGAACGCGACAGGCTTTGCATCAACTCTTCGAGCTGCGTGCGCTGCAGGCTCACTTCGCTGAGCCGGGTCTCGGCAATCGCCAGGCGCGCCGTCAGTTCGCGCGCGGCTTCCTGCGCCTGCCGCGCCAGGGTGCGGGCTTCGATGGACTGCGCCGTCGAGTCCGTGCTGCGCCGGGCCAGCTCTTCCTGGATGCTGCCGAGTTTTTGCCATAACAAAGCGCTCAGCAGCAAGCCGCCAGCGGCCAGCAACAGGGCCAGCAGCAGCATCCATCGGCGCGGCCCTTCGCTGCGTTCGGCGGCTGACACCCGCTCCAGCACGGGCTCCTTGTCGGACCCAGGTGGTGGGGGGGGTGGCGCTGGGTCGCTGTCGCTCATGATTGCATTGATTCTATCGAGGCCACGATGTCCGCGAGCGCCGGGCGTGACTCGGCAACAACAGCCCAGCCGGCCGCGCGCGCCGCCTCGGCAATGCGCGGATGCGTGGCAACGGCACGGGCCTGCGACCAATCGCGTGCCGGCAGGTTCGCCACCGCTTCGGAACTGCTGAACAGCCAGACCGAGCCGTCGTGCGCCGCCGTCTCCATCCGTTGCAGTTGCGCCGCCGTGAACACCGGCGCGCGCCTCTGGTACACCGCCACGAAATCAACCTGCGCGCCGGCCGCCAGAAGTTGCCGCGCCAGCCAGTCGCGCCCGGACGCACCGCTGGGGGCGCTCTGCCCGCGCACAATCAGCACGCGCCGGCTCTGCCAGTCCCGGCGGCCGACCAGCGCCCACAAGGCTTCGGAATCAAACTGGCTGGCATCCGCTGCGGGTGCGTCGATCAATGCGTCTGGCACGCCTGCATGGCGCAACGCCGCCACCGTGCCCGGGCCGGGGGCCATGAAACGCGGCGCAGTGGCGGCTGCCAACGCTTGATTGACCATAATATCAATGGCTTCCTGCGCCCGGTCTGCATGGGCTGGAGTCGGTTTCAATGCAAAAAAACAGTTCACCGCATTGCCGCTGACAAACATCAACGCGGCATACGCGTCGATCTCGCCCCAAGCCTGCTGCAAACGCGGTGAGTCCGGCAATGCCGCAATGTCAATCAGCGGCAGGGCCTCGGCCTGCAGGCCGTGCTGCTGCAAGTCCTGCACCCAGCGGCGGGCATCGCGCTCGGGCCGGGTCACGATGACGCGCACAGCGTTCAAAGCGCCGGGGTGTTGGCGGCCCAGACCGCGCCGCCGGCGCGCAGCAAGGCGGCGACCTGCTCGCCCAGTGCTTCGGCTTCGGCAAAATTGTTCACGGGTGCGCTGTGCCGGACACGCACCAGGGGCTGGCCGGCCAGCCCCTGCCCGTCGGGTCCGGGGTCGCCCCAGGCAGCCTCCAGCCGCATGTCGCCGCGCCCCGCCGGCGGCTGCGCCTGCACAAAGGCCGCCAGCGGCATGGAGCAACTGCCGCCCATCGCGCGCGAGACGGTGCGCTCGGCCGTCACCGCCAGCCAGGTGGGCCGATGCGCCAGCGTCGCCAGCGCATCGATCAGGTCTTGGCGATCAGCCCGCACTTCAATGCCGAGAGCGCCCTGCCCGGCTGCCGGCAACATCTGTTCCGGCTCGAACGCGCAGCGAATGCGCCAGGCCAGGCCCAGCCGCTTCAAGCCGGCGGCGGCCAGCACAATGGCCTGGTACTGCCCTTCATCGAGCTTGCGCAGCCGGGTGTCGAGGTTGCCGCGCAGCGGCTCAATCCTCAGGTCGGGCCGCAGCGCCTTGAGCAGCACCAGCCGGCGCAAGCTGGAGGTGCCGACGACGGCGCCTGGCGGCAGCCCGGCCAGCGACGAAAAATGGTTGGACACCAGCGCGTCGCGCGGGTCTTCGCGCTCAAGCACACAGGCCAGCGTAAAACCTTCCGGCAGATCCATGGGCACGTCTTTGAGCGAATGCACGGCCAGGTCGGCCCGCCCTTCGCCGAGGGCCACTTCCAGTTCCTTGACAAACAGGCCCTTGCCACCGACCTTGCTCAGTGAGCGATCCAGAATCTGGTCGCCCTGCGTCGTCATGCCCAGCAGCCCAACCTGCCAGCCAAGGCGCGCTTCCAGCAGCGCCTTGACATGTTCTGCCTGCCATATCGCCAGGCGGCTTTCACGTGTGGCAATGACAACGCGGGTGGAAGGTGAAAAATCTGCACTCACTCGTAACCTGTCTGTATCTGGGGAAGGTTCTGGATGCTAGCATGTTGCAGTGCAAAACAAGAGCCAACAAGAGGTGAAGCGATGGTGACGATGGTGACGACGGTGCGTGCAAACAACTCCAAGGAACAGCCTGCGGGGCCAGCCAGGGACAGTGATCGCCCACGTGCCCGAGCCAAGGACAACGAACGCCCGCTGGTCGAAGACATCCGCCTGCTGGGCCGTATTCTGGGCGACGTGATTCGCGAACAGGAGGGTGTCGCCGCCTATGAGCTGATCGAGCAGGTGCGCAAACTCTCGGTGGCGTTTCGCCGCGACGCCGACCACGAGGCCGACAAGGCGTTGAAAAAACTTCTCAAAGGCCTCTCCGGCGACCAGACCGTCAGTGTGATCCGCGCCTTCACCTACTTCAGCCATCTGGCCAACCTGGCCGAAGACCGGCACCACATCCGCCGCCGCGCCATCCATGAACGCGCCGGCAACACCCAGGAAGGCAGCATCGAAGTGGCGCTGGCCCGCTTGCGCTGGGCCGGCATAGCGCCCAGGACAATCGCAAACATGCTGGCCCACGCCTATGTATCGCCGGTACTCACAGCCCACCCGACCGAAGTGCAGCGCAAGAGCATTCTCGACGCCGAACGCGACATTGCCCAGTTGCTGACGGCGCGCGACGAAATCAAGGTACACGCCTTCGCGGCACATGCCGCCAAAGACGCGTTGACGCCGCGCGAGCTGGCCGCCAACGAAGCGCAACTGCGCGCACGGGTCATGCAGTTGTGGCAGACCCGGCTGCTGCGTTTTACCAAGCTCACGGTGGCCGACGAGATTGAAAACGCGCTGAGTTATTACGAGTCGACCTTTCTACGCGAAATTCCCAAGCTCTACGCGGATCTGGAACGCGCGCTGGGCAGCCAGCCGGTACACAGCTTTTTGCGCATGGGCCAGTGGATTGGCGGCGACCGCGACGGCAACCCCCACGTCAGCGCGGCCACGCTGGAATACGCGCTGCGCCGCCAGGCCGACGTTGCGCTGCGCCACCACCTGACCGAAGTGCATTACCTGGGCGGTGAATTGTCGCTGTCGGCCATGCTGGTGGACTTCACGCCCGAGATGCGGGCGCTGGCCGAGCGTTCGCCCGACACCAACGAGCACCGCCTCGACGAGCCCTATCGCCGCGCGCTGACCGGCATCTATGCGCGGCTCGCCGCCACGCTGAAGGACTTGACCGGCGGCGACGCCGCGCGCCACGCGGTCGCGCCGCAAAACGCCTACCTGAAGCCGGAGGAATTCCTGGCCGATCTCCGCACGATGGAGGCCTCGCTGCGGGCCAACCACGGCGGCGCCCTGGTGGCGCAACGCCTGCACCCGCTGATTCGCGCGGTGGAAGTGTTCGGCTTTCATCTTGCCACGGTGGACTTGCGCCAAAACTCGGACAAACACGAAGAAGTGGTCGCCGAACTGCTGGCCGTCGCGCGGATTGAAGCAAAGTATGCCGGCCTGCACGAGATGGCCAAGCGTGAACTGCTGCTGCGACTTCTCAACGATGCCAGGCCGCTGCGCGTGGTCGGCGCCGGCTACACCGATCTTGCCCGCGGCGAACTGGCGATTTTTGAATCGGCCAAAGTCATGCGTGAGCGTTTTGGCGTGCAAGCCATCCGCCACTACATCACCAGCCACACCGAAACTGTCAGTGATTTGCTGGAAGTGCTGCTGCTGCAAAAAGAGGTGGGCCTGATGCATGGCATTCTGGACAGCCAGGACGCGACCTGTGACCTGATCGTCGTGCCGCTGTTCGAAACGATCGGGGACCTGCGCAATGCCGCGCCCATCATGCGCGAGTTTTATGCGCTGCCCGGCGTGGCCGCGATGGTGCAACGCGGCCGCCATGACCAGTACAGCGAGCAGGACATCATGCTCGGCTACTCGGACAGCAACAAGGATGGCGGCATTTTCACCAGCAACTGGGAGCTGTACCGCGCCGAGATTGCGCTGGTCGAACTCTTCGACCAGCTCGCCAACTCGCACAACATCCAGCTCAGAATGTTCCATGGCCGCGGCGGCACGGTGGGCCGCGGCGGCGGCCCGAGCTACCAGGCGATTCTGGCGCAGCCGCCGGGCACCGTGCGCGGGCAGATCCGGCTGACCGAACAGGGTGAAATCATCGGCTCCAAGTATGCGAACCCCGAAATCGGCCGGCGCAACCTGGAAACCCTGGTGGCCGCGACGCTGGAGGCGACCTTGCTGCAGCCGACCAAGCCGGCGACCAAGGCGTTTTTACAGGCGGCCGCCGAACTCTCACAGGCCAGCATGGCCGCCTACCGCGCGCTGGTGTACGAAACACCCGGGTTCACCGAGTATTTTTTCAGCGCCACGCCGATCCGCGAAATTGCCGAACTCAACATCGGCTCCAGACCCGCTTCCAGGAAAGCCACGCAGAAAATCGAAGACCTGCGCGCCATCCCCTGGGGCTTCAGTTGGGGCCAGTGCCGCCTGACCCTGCCCGGCTGGTACGGATTTGGCTCGGCCATTGCGCAGATGCTCAACCGCGGCGGCACACCCGCCAGCCGCAAGGAAGCGCTGGCCCTGCTGCAAAAGATGTACCGCCAATGGCCCTTTTTTCGCGCCCTGCTGAGCAACATGGACATGGTGCTGGCGAAAAGCGACCTGGCGCTGGCCTCGCGTTATTCCGAGCTGGTGAGCGACGCCAGGCTGCGCAAAAAGATTTTCTCCGTGATCGAAGCGGAGTGGCACCGCACTGCCGAAGCGCTGACACTGATCACCGGTGAGAAGCAGCGCCTTGCCGGCAATGCCGCTCTACAGCGCTCCATTCGGCATCGCTTTCCCTACATCGATCCGCTGCACCATCTGCAGGTCGAGCTGGTGCGGCGCTACCGCGAAGGCAAGGCCGACGAGCGCGTGCAGCGCGGCATTCATATTTCGATCAACGGCATTGCGGCCGGCTTGCGCAATACGGGCTAAGGAAACAAGCGACGCAATTTCCCATGGGGCAATGCCTTCAGCGGCGCGGCGCTTGCGGCGCGCCCGCTGCAAGGCGTGGTTCGGCGGCACCTCGTTCGAACAGACTCGCGTAACGCCCCGCGTATGCGCGCGCAAGAAGAACCCCGCACACGATCAGCAACGCTGCCATCGGTATCCCCTGCGGATTGAGGACTGCGTGAAACAGCACGACGACCGCCATTATCGGAGCGAGCAGCGCCAATCCCAGAGCGGG
>Ga0209343_10010631_pt1 | contig 10447 bp, 8 predicted proteins | sample RifCSPlowO2_02_FD_184026 | JGI IMG/M metagenome (GOLD analysis project Ga0209343, IMG submission 184026) | Groundwater microbial communities from Rifle, Colorado - Rifle CSP2_plank lowO2_0.2 (SPAdes) (version 2) | ecosystem: Environmental > Aquatic > Deep subsurface > Groundwater | place: Rifle...
TCCGATCTGATGGCACCCGGACTGCGGCCGGGATGGGCTTCGCCATAGCCGGTGATGCCTTCAGAAGTCTCCACACGGATGATGATCGCATCGCGCTTTATCGTGCTACCAACCCCCATCGTGACGGTCTTGCCCTCGGGCAAGCGGTAGGACAGGGGGATCGCGGTGATTTTTGTGATTTTCATGTCATGCCTTCTTTCATCTTCATATAAATATGTCTTTATTGACAATGTTGTCCGGCCGCTCTCCGCGAAGCAGCGCCAGCATGGTCTCGACGGCCAACATCCCCATCGCACGCTCGGCGTCCTGCGTGATGCCCGCAAGGTGTGGCGTCAGGAGGACTCTGGGGTGCTTGCGCAGGCTGCTGTCCACCGGAAGCGGCTGGACCTCGAATACGTCGAGTACCGCACCGCTGATCGTGCCTGCCGTCAGGGCGCTGGCCAGATCGTCTTCGCAGATAACCAGGCCCCGTGCAACGTTGATCAGCACGGCGCCCGGTTTGGCAAAAGCGATGACACGCCGATCGATCATGCCCCGCGTCTGCGGCGTGAGCGGGCATGCCACGACCAGAAAATCACTGGCCGCAAACAGCGCCTCCAATGAAAGCGCCTCGACATCAGCGGGCAGGCGTGACGGCGTGGTGGTGTGCGCCACCACCTTCATTGAAAAACCCTGGCTGGCTATTTCGCCGATGCGCCTGCCAATCGCGCCATAGCCGATCACGCCCAGCGTACGCCCGCGCAGGTCAGCCGTTCTTGCCCCGGCTGTTTGGCGGGACTGCCAGTTACCCTGGCGTACCTCCCGGTCGAAAAGCGCCAGCTGCCGGCTCATGGCGAACATCGCCGCAAAAACATATTCGGCCACCGCATTGGCGTTGACGGCGGGGGTGTTGGCGACCGGTATCTGACGCGCCGAAGCTCGTGCGACCGGGATGAAGTCCAGCCCCACGCCGTGCCGCACGACGCCGCACAGCGGAGCCGGCGTGTCGAAGAGATTGTCGGGCAACTGCCGACGCACGATGAGCCCCTGTACGCCGGGTAGCAGGGTGCGCAATGCCGCATCGCTTTCTTCACGGGACAATCCATCAGGCAACACGACAACGTTCGCCTCCAGGGCGAGTCGTGCGTGTGCTTCAGGGTGAATACGGTCGGTCAAGAGAATCGTTGGACGTACCATTGGCTGCCGATTCATCACGGGCGATCTAGGCTTCTGCCGCGCAAGGCTGCGACGCAGCCAGGAGGGTAACGAGCTCAGGCACCGTGGACTGTGCGGGGCTTTTCCTGCTGGCCGTGTCGTAGGTCTGCCTGATCGCATCCGCCGTGCCATGCATTGCACCGGCCTCCTGCGCCATCGTCGTGTAATAACCCATGTCTTTCAACGCATTGGCAATGGAGAAGCGAAAGCCGGAGTTATCGCGCGATTCGATATAGGGACGCAGGCGATTGAGGATGGCGCCGTCGCCTCCGCCTTTCGCCAGGATTTCCACGAAGACCTGGGGATTTATGCCCGAGCAGTCTGCGCATGCCGCCGCTTCGGCGAGTACAGCAGAAAACCCGAGGGAGACAAAGTTATGCAGCAGCTTGAGCCGGTGGCCGGATCCGACCGGACCGGCCAGGACAATGTTCTCGGCATAGCACTCAAGCACCGGCTTGCAGCTCTCGAAGAGCGTCGGGTCGCCGCCCACGATCAAATTGAGCCGCCCTTCTGCAGCCTCTTTCGGCGTGCGGGTCATGGGCGCGTCGAGAAAGCGCCCCCCCGCCTTTTCGACGGACTCGGCAATCCGGATCGTCGATGAGGGAATGGCGGTGGAGCAGTCGATCACAATCGTGCCCGGCTTGATGCCTTCGAGCAGGCCGCCCCTGCGGTACAGCACATCCTCGACTTCCGGCGTGCCGGTCACGCACAGGATGATGATGTCGACCACCCCAGCAAGGGTCGCCGCGCTGTCTGTCGTGGTTGCGCCGGCCGCGATCAGTCCCTGCACCGGCTGGTTCCCGGGATGCTCAAGCAGCACCACGGGATAGCCGTGTTTGATGATGTTGCTGGCGATCCCGTGGCCCATCATGCCGATCCCTACCATTCCGATTTTCTTCATGCCGATTTCCTTCACGTTATTCCCTGCCCTGCCCACCGTGCCGCCCGTCCCGCCAGTACAACTATGCGGCACGCTTTTTCCCCAGCCCGCCGGCGCAGATGTATTTCACTTCCACATAATCCTCAATGCCGTATTTGGAACCCTCGCGACCGACGCCCGACTCCTTGATCCCGCCAAATGGCGCAAGCTCGGTCGAGATGATTCCTTCATTGAGGCCGACGATGCCGCATTCGAGCGCCTCGGAGACCCGCCAGGCGCGTTCATAGCTGCCGGTGTAGAAGTAGGCGGCGAGTCCAAAGGGCGTGTCGTTGGCCATCGCGACCACTTCTTCTTCGCTGGAAAAGCGGATCAGCGGTGCGACCGGGCCGAAGGTTTCCTCATTCATCAGCTTTGCCGCGGGTGACACGTTGATCAGGATGGTGGGCTGGAAGAAATGGCCACCCAGCGCGTGCGGCTCGCCCCCCGTGAGGACCTTGGCCCCCAGGGCGATGGCGTCGCTGATGTGCTCCTGGACCTTGTTCACGGCAGCGGCATCGATCAGCGGGCCAAGATTGACGCCGGCTTGCATGCCATCACCGACCACTTGGGCTTCAACGGCGTCCTTCAGCTTTGCGGCAAACACGTCGTAGATCATGTCCTGCACAAAGATGCGGTTCGCACAGACGCAGGTCTGTCCTGCATTGCGGAACTTTGACGCCATCACACCCGCTACCGCCGCATCGAGATCGGCATCGCCGAACACGATGAAAGGTGCGTTGCCGCCGAGCTCCATCGAGACTTTCTTGACCGTGCCGGCGCACTGCGCCATCAGTTGCTTGCCAACTTCGGTGGAACCGGTAAACGAGAGCTTTCGGACCACCGGGCTGGATGTCAGCGCCCCGCCGACCACATCGGATCGGCCGGTCACAACGTTGAACACGCCTGGTGGAATGCCGGCCTCGATGGCAAGATCGGCCAGCGCGAGTGCCGAAAAAGGCGTTGCCGATGCGGGTTTGACGACGATCGTGCACCCTGCAGCAAGCGCGGCGCCAGCCTTGCGCGTGATCATGGCATTCGGAAAATTCCAGGGCGTGATCGCGGCCACGACACCGACGGGTTGTTTGATCACGAGGATGCGGCGGTCTGCGGTGGGCGCAGGAATGATGTCGCCATAGACGCGCTTGGCTTCCTCGGAAAACCACTCGATGAAGCCGGAACCGTAGGCAATCTCGCTGCGCGCTTCGCTCAGTGGTTTGCCTTGCTCGGTGGTCAGTATGGTCGCCAGGTCTTCCTGGTGCGTCATGCACAGGTCATACCAGCGACGCAATATTTTGGACCGCTCTTTGGCGCTCATCGCGCGCCACGCGGGCAGTGCCTTGTCTGCGGCGCGGATGGCGCTTTGCACGTCCTTGTCCGTCAGGCGGGGAACGTAGGCGATGACTTCATCATTGGCGGGGTTGACGACGGCCAGGGTTCCGCGGTCGGAGGCGTCTACCCATTGCCCGTCGATATGGCATTGCTGGCGAAAAAGAGAGGTACGTTTTAAGTTCATAAGAATTTCTGTGGACAGGAAATCAGGAAACAAGGTTGGTCGGCACGGCGCCCCGATTCAGGGCCTCTATGCCTCCAATCAACAGCCATCCCATGGCATCACGTGTTTCGTGCGTGGCACTGCCGATGTGAGGCGTCAGGAAAATGTTGTCGAGACTGCGGTAGCGCGGATCGATGGCCGGTTCGTTCGCGAATACATCGAGTCCGGCGGCGAACAGATGCTTTGACCGCAGCGCCTCAATGAGGGCGTCATCGTTGATCAGATCACCCCGCGAAATATTGATGACCACGGCACCTTCAGGCATTTTCGCGATTCGATCGTGATCGAGAAATCCCTTCAGCTCCGGCCGGCCCGGTGCTGCGATCAGGAAGATGTCACTCGCGCCGAGCAGGCCGTCCAGTGTGTCGTGATAAATGGCGCCCTCTTCGAGCGCATGCGACAACCGGGTGCGGTTGTGGTAGTGAATTGCAAGCCCAAACCCCCGGGCGCGCGTGGCAATGGCGCGACCGATCCGGCCCATGCCGAAGATGCCCAGGCGACGTCCGGTCAGGCCCATGCCCAGCAACTGGGTGGGGCCCCAGCCCGGCCAGGAGCCGCTGCGGACCATGCGGTCGGCCTCGTAGCCGCGGCGGCAGGCATTGAGCACCAACAGCATCGCAATTTCAGCGCAGGCATCGCTCAGAACGTCAGGCGTGTGCAACACCTTGATGTCGAGCGAACGCGCTGCAGCCATGTCGATATGGTCGTATCCCACTGACAGCGTAGCGATGGTCTTGAGGCCGGGTTGCAGCTTGCGGAGCACCTCGGCAGTGATCGCCTCCGTCGCGGTGACGAACAGCACTTCCGCGCCGTGGGCCCGACTGGCAATACCGGAGGGTGTCAAGACCGTGTCTTCCACGTTGATCTCTAGGTCAAACCGCTGTCTGAGTTCTGCTTCAATCGCCGGCGTAAAACGCCGGCACAGGAAAGCCTTCTGGAGTGGGTGCGTGCTCATAGGGGGAATAGGCAAGGGTTGCGTTTCAACGGTTTTCGAAGTCTAAAGTGATAATACCAATTGGTATGACGACTTTTATTTATTGGTATTACAAACTTGTCCTATCAATTTGTCAAGCAGGTATTACCATTGAATCTCCGTCCATCCCGTGACCTTGATTCCGGAGCTCCGATGTCCAACGAGAAGAAGCAGAACAGCACCCCGAAGCCGGTCGTCGAGCCGACGCTGGCAGACCGGCTCACCCTGGTCCTCGCCGAGCAGTTGCGCAGCGGCGTTTATCCGGTCAATGCCCGCTTGCCGACCGAAAGAACGATGGCCGAGGAGTTTGGCGTCAGCCGGACGGTCGTTCGCGAGGTGATTTCCCGACTGAAATCCGAGGGGCTTGTCGAAACCCGTCAAGGCAGCGGGACGGCGGTATTGGACCCGCAGTCCTCGGCGGCATTCCGGCTTTCTTCCTCCGAAAATAATCCGGCGGAAGGCGTGCTGCGCATCATTGAATTGCGCTGCGGAATCGAAGCTCAAATGGCCGCATTGGCCGCCAGGCGGCGTACCGCTTCCGAGATGGCGGAGATCAAGCACGCGCTGAAGATGATCGACCGGGCGGTGGCCAACGGTGGCGACGGCGTCAAGGAAGATCTTGAATTCCATATGGCAATTTCCCGCGCGACCCGGAATCCCCATTACACGGATCTGCTGGGCATGCTCACCCGTGCGCTGAAGGATGCCATCCGGGTGACTCGCAGCAATGAGGCGCGCCGCGCGGATTTCACCGCGCAGGTGCGCGCCGAGCACGAGGCCATCAGCGCGGCAATCCTTGCGCGGGATCCCGAAGCCGCGCGCGCAGCTGCCTTGCGCCACATGGAGAGTACCGTCGCCAGGATCGAGCTCGCGGAGGCCGGCTTCTGGACTGGGGAAAGACGCGACACGGCTCAGCGCCTGGCACGCACTGATCTCAAGACCGTCCTGGACGCGCCGCAGACGATGCCGATTTCGTGACGTTGTGCTCGCGTGCAAAGGAGGACCTTTTGGAAAGGGCTTACCGTCAGAGCGAGGGGTGTAAATTTGAAAATGGAAATTCGCGACGAGTTGTTGCCCGCACATGCGCAGGACAGTGGGTCGGTCAATTCTTTCCCCCTTCCGAGGGGGGCTGTTGTCAAGCGTCCCACTATGCTTTGATCATGTTGAGGCCGGGTACTTGGTTTAATTGACGCTTGCGCCCGAAGTTTTGATTACCTTGCCCCACTTCGCAGTTTCCGATTTGATATAGCTGCCAAATTCATCAGGCGTATTGCCAACAACCTCGGCGCCCAAACTACTCAAACGGGCCTTGACATCGGGCATGGCGAGGATTGCCACGACTGCATCGTGCATTTTTGCGATGATCTCCTTCGGTGTCCCCGCGGGAAAAAGGATCCCGCCCCACGAACTGGAATCGAAGCCTGGAACACCTGACTCAGCAACTGTGGGCAAGTTCGGCATTGCAGCTATCCGCTTTGCCGAAGCAACGGCCACAGCCCGCAGCTTGCCCGACTTGATGTGAGGCATGGCCGACACAACCGTGGTGAACATCATCGAGACCTGTCCGCCCATCACATCAGTGAGCGCGAGACCATCGCCTTTATAGGGAACATGAACAATGTCGATACCGGCAACACTCTTGAAAAGCTCCCCAGTCAGATGGTTAGACGAGCCATTGCCGGCAGAGGCAAAATTCAACTTGTTTGGGTTCGCCTTTGCATAGGCAATCAGTTCCTTAACGTTATTGACTGGAAGAGACGGGTTCACCAGCAACACGATAGGCACAGTAGTGGTCAGCGTCACAGGGGCAAAGCTCGCCACATCGTAGGCAAGGTTTGTGTAAAGGCTCGGGCTGATCGCATTGGGTCCGACATTGCCCATCAACATCGTATAGCCGTCCGCCGGCGCTTTCGCAATTTGCTCCGCAGCTATATTGCCATTTGCCCCCGCCCGGTTATCGACGATGACCGGTTGCCCCCATGCTTCGGAAAGCTTCTGTCCGATAATCCGCGCCGTGACGTCAGACGCGCCGCCCGGCGGGTAGGGCACAACGAAGCGAATAGGTTTTGCAGGATAGCTCTGGGCCAAAACACTGCTCGTCATTGTGGTCAAAGCCAGAGCAGACAATCCCAAGCCAAGCAGGCGCATAAGCACATTCATAAAAATTCTCCAACAGATGATTCAATAAAAAACGGCGTATTCAAGCTAGAGGTTCGGCTTTAAAGTCCCCCCCTTGGAAAGTGGCTGAACCATGTGCTGATAGATGCGTAGCCATCCCCGGCGCTCCGCCGGCACAAATGGTGCGAGGGCGGCGCGGCGTGCAGCAAGATCACCTGCATCGATATTCAGCTCGACCTTGCGTCTGGTTACGTCGATAAAAATTTCATCTCCATCGCGCACCAGAGCAATCGGCCCGCCGTCAGCGGCTTCCGGCATCACCTGACCGATCGTAAAACCCCTGTTCAACCCGGATAGCTGACCGTCGGTGATCACTGCGATCTCCTCGCCAAGACGGGTTCCATTCACGGCTGCAACAAACCAAGAAGCCGATGCAACGCCGGGGCCACCTCTGGCTCCTAATCCGCGGAGCACGATGACTTGCCCTCCGGTGATTTCGCCGGCGGATAACGCAGCCATAGCGTCTTCCTGGTTCTCAAACACGCGGCACCGGCCCCGAAAGGTGGCCGCCTTGCCGCCGATACCGAGCTTCATGATGGCGCCCTCTGGAGCGAGTGATCCCCTTAGCATGATCACCGACGGCCCAGGATTCAGCGGCTGCTCCAGGGTAGCGATGATCTTGCCATCAAGCACTCGTGCATGTGTCAGGTTTTCCTTGAGCGTCCTACCGGTGACCGTCATGACATCACCATTGAGAACAGGCTCAAGCCGCTTCATGACAGCCAGAGCGCCGCCTGCCGCTTCAAGATCCTCGATTCGCCCAGAGCCGTTTGGTTTGATTGCGCATAAGAGAGGAACTCTTCTACCAATCTCATCCAGCAGGCGGTAGACATCGACGTCTATTTCTCCTTCTGCGGCGACACCCTGAAGATGGCGCAGCATATTAATCGAGCCGGAGACAGCCAGTCCAACCGAGATGGCATTTTCGAATGCCAGAGGCGTCATGATTTGCTTGGGACGAATGTCTTTGTTCACCAAATCGACAATGCGACAGCCGGCTTCGCTCGCAAGTTGCTTCATCCGATCGCTTCGGGCAGCCACTGGTGCACTACCAGGAAGAGTCATGCCGATTGCCTCGGCCATGATGTGCATGGTATTGGCCGTACCCATGCCGGCGCAAACACCGGGCCCCTGCACCGCGACGTCGCACATGTCGCTGATGTCTTTGATTGATATTTTTTTGGCAGCCAACTCGCCGACTGATTCAAAAACGTCTTCAATGTCAACTTTATTGCCGGCGACCTTGCCGCAGGCCTGGTAGCCGCCAATCACAAGGATGGTAGGAATATCAAGTCTTGCGGCCGCCATCATGTGGGCCGGAGCGGTCTTGTCACAGCTACTCAGGCAGACCATGCCATCAAGAAGTGCGCCCTCCACGGCCACCTCGATGTCGTTCACCAGCAGATCGCGTGATGGCATCAGGTAGCGACCGCCTCGCCCTGCTCCGGTAATGAAATCGCTGGGGGCCGTCGTTTTAATTTCAAATGGCAGACCACCTGCGTCGCGGATGCTCTGCTTTACGATGGCCGCCACCTCGTCGAGATGGCTGAAACAGATAGACAACTCGGACGACGAATTAATGATGGCAATCTTCGGCTTTTCCATGTCCTCGTCGGAAATGCCCAGCGCGCGCCATTGCGCCTTCCGGAGTGCCCAGCGTGTTGTTCCGGGCTCAAAATTTGAGCGGTATTTTTTCATCATGCTTGACTTTGGTTTAAAAGACTGTGTGAATGGGTTTTGTCCATCTCGGCGCCCAGATAGACGCCTTGATAGATCAACTGGCGCCTGAGCGCCGGCATGTCGAGTTCGCGTAATGCCTTCCCTGAAGCGCTTGCCTGCGCCGCTGCCACTCCAGCAGCCTCCCCGAGGGCCATGCACACAGCGGCAACCCGCATTGATGCGTGCGCGTCATGGGAAGCGGATGAGCAACGCCCAGCCACGAGCAGACGCTCCAACCCGATCGGCAACATCATTCGAAAAGGTAGTTGGTAGTAGGTGCCAGGAGCCAGGAACACCCACCGGGTTGCGCGTCCGGCACCATGCTCTTCGACGGGCCACGCACTGCAAGCGACGGCATCGGAAAAGCGTCCCTCGCTTAATACGTCGTCCAGCGTCAGCCAATAGTCGCCGCGAATTCGACGACTTTCCCTGATGCCGATTTGTGCGCCTATATCTGCGATGTAGCAGGATTCGTATCCGGGTACGAACTCGCGAAACGCCTTGAGGTAGGTTTTAAGTTGCCGCCTCCCACCCACTTCGGCGTCTGTAAGCTCGGCAGTGTTCAAAGGATCAGGCGCCCGATCTCCCTTGAGAACGCGTGTGATGTTCATGTGCATGGAGCCAGGTTGGGTGCTAAATGCCCCTCCGGTAGTCCGAGGCAATGCCAAACCCGTGGCGGCCGCACTTTCAAGATGCGTTCTTAACTCATCACGAGTCAATTGGCTTGCCCGATCCACATCAACTCCACCGAACCGGAACATGGTCGTCGGCGCCTGAATGATCTCCGGGTCATGCTCGAAGGAAGCTCCGGCCATGGATGCAATGTCACCATCGCCAGTGCAGTCAATGACGACATCGGCAAGACAGGCCCAGCGCCCGTCGCGTCCCTCAAATGTGACGCCACAGACCTGATCGCCTTTTTTATGAACATCGACCGCGAGACAGTGAAATGCAAGCTGAACGCCAGCTTCCAGAACCATCTCATCTGCAACAATCTTGATTGCAGACGGGTCGTATGGCAAAGAAGCTGTCTTGAGCCAGCGCAATGGCGCTTTTGCTCCTCCAAGCTGCCCGAGGCGTTCGATAAGCTCTGCTGCAAATCCCCGCACAATCGGGAAAACTTCGTCGTCGGTCACCGTGTATAAACCACAGATGCTTCCCAGCGTCACCATGGAAAGCGTGCCGCCAAGATAACCATTGCGCTCGACCAGGAGCACGCTGACTCCCAATCTGGCGGCCGCAGTGGCCGCAGCAATCCCGGCCGATCCACCGCCGACGACTAACACATTCACCTCGTGCCGCACCGGAAGCTGACGCGCGGGCTCGTTAATAACCGGACCTTGTCCGTCTTCTTTTTTCACGTTCTATCTCCAAATGAATTGAGTCTCGTGCGTGGACTGCACTTCGCGAGAAAGGGCATCTGACTTTTCAAACAACCGCGACGAACCACGGACGTCGGCATCAAAAATTCTTGCTTCGATATTCGGTATGGTTGTGCGTCGCCTACCGACCGGTTGACCCGCGAATCACGAGTTCGTTTGGCAGACAGATGCTCTGCCAGTCCCCTTCGTGGCCGCGAATACGCTCGATCAGTAAGCTGATCGCGGTTTCCGTCATTCGAACCAAGGGCTGTCGAATCGTCGTCAGATCAAAGGCGTGCCAAGATGCCATTTCAATATCGTCGTATCCCACAATCCACAATTTGGAAGGAACATCGATACCGCGGGCCCGAGCGGCATCTCTCGCCCCAAGAGCAATGACATCGTTGACGCAGAAAATCGCATCGGGCGGGTCGGAGAGCTCAAGCAGACGCGACGCAGCCTCGAAGCCGGTCTTGTAGGAAAACGTGTCGACTTGCACGCATCGTGTTTCATCGAGCGGAAACCCGCTAGCGGCGAGCGCATGACGAAAG
>Ga0209343_10010634_pt1 | contig 10445 bp, 13 predicted proteins | sample RifCSPlowO2_02_FD_184026 | JGI IMG/M metagenome (GOLD analysis project Ga0209343, IMG submission 184026) | Groundwater microbial communities from Rifle, Colorado - Rifle CSP2_plank lowO2_0.2 (SPAdes) (version 2) | ecosystem: Environmental > Aquatic > Deep subsurface > Groundwater | place...
ACCGGCGTTTCCTCCTTTATTGCCGTTAAGTTTTTGGTAATTGATTTTGGGCCCTTTGGAGGACTCATTAATGCCGGCATGCAAGCCCAGGGCTTCGGCTTTGGAAGTTTTCTTTCGAGTATTTTGATGGGCGTAATCGGTGGAGCAATAGGTGGTGTTATCTTAAACTTATTTTTTGATTTCTGGCTTAAATTAGCAAGAATACTTGTTGGGTGGATTTTTAAGATTACTAATTTGTTCCAGTTTTATTTTTATCCGGGCGTAACTATCTACGTTCTTTTCGGCGCCCTCGGCTTATTGGGCGCAGATTTCGGCGGATTAATGTTTTGGTTAATTAACATCTTTGGCGGGCTTATTGGAATTTATGTTTTTGCAACCTTAATGCAACAAGGCGTTGGTAAATATTATGATCCGATAATTCAAGGATCGGCTTCTAATACCAATGGCTAAATTAGTAATAATTTCTATATGAAATCAGTAGTCGTTATTTTAGCGATAATAATTATCGGAGGCGGAGTTTGGTTTTATTTAAATTTAAATAATAATGATTCGAAAATTATGGATAATTTAAGCAATCAAGAGCCGAAGCCAACTACACAAAATAATTCTCAACCAATACCGTCGAGTGACAAAACTGGTTCTGGAAGTTTTAAATTTAGTTGCTCGCAAATTGCTTCGGCGGAGGAAGTTAGTAAGATATTTTCCAACAACTTCGCTCAGGAGTTAGATATTAAATTAACATCAGGAGACGGAATCGCATGTGGATATAGAGGTTCTGACTTTCTAGGTGTTAGTTTTATAATAGGGGATGTTTTTCCTCAACCTGCCGATAGTGTGGTTGACATAAGCAAGGATCTTTTCAAAGTACATGGAGTAGCTGTGGAAAATATTAATATCGGGACAAATGGTTTTTATGTTACAGAAGACAAGGAAACCCCGTATCATAAAGCTCTTTTCTTTGCTGATAGTTCGAATCGACTTTCTGTGACAATACAAATAAATGAAAAATTTACCCGCGAACAATTAATTTCTTTCGCCAGACTTATTAATAGTAATTTAAACAAATAATATGTTCGACAAGATATTTGATATGTTTAGAAAAGTAGACCGTACCATCAGTACAATAGATAGCATGCAACGCACCGCAGATCGGGTAGAGTATCAGGCCAAAAATGTATCCCAAATGTCTTCTCGCGGCTGGAAATGGATTATTTTAGCGGCGATTGTCGTTATTGCCGTGCTTTACGCAATTTTTGGGTAAAGGCAACAACAAATATGAATGAGAAAATAAATCCCATTGAGGAAAATTCTGCTCCCTTAAAGAAAGAAATGTCGTCAGCGGAAAAATTGGCTGATTTAAAACGACGAAGAGAAATTTTACTTAAATGGATAAAAGCAGGAGAGGGCGTGCCGGCTGACCGCGCAGTGATGGATAAACTTAACGACGATATCGAAAAGTTAGAAAAATAATCGGATATTCATGAAAATTTACATCGGATCAGATCACGCGGGGTTTGAGTTGAAAACTTTTATAAGCTGTGATATAAACTAAATATGGCGTTAAAATTAGACGATAAAAAAATCAAACTTTTGATTAAAGAAGGCGTAAAAGAGGCTATGGATGCTCAGATGATAAAGTTGGGCGCGTTTTTAATCCCTTATGTATCAGAAGCGGAACAGAAAAATATCGTCAAGCTCTACAAATGGCCTTCACGCAAAGCCTCGCGAAGCTATCAAGTAGAACTGTAATGTGGCGGATAGATTTTTCAGCGCGATCGGAGAAATTTTTAAAACAAAATAGAATTCCAAAAGATGACATTCTTGAACTATTAAGTCTTTCGATAAAAAAGTTTCAAGGCGAGAAAGTGAATATAGATATCAAAAAGATGAAGGAAAAATGGGACGAATTCCATCGCATCAGAAAAGGTGAGATTAGGATCATCGCAAAATTTAATTTTGACAACTCATCAATTTTCATCGACGTTATTGATTGGCGTGGTGGAGCGTATAAATAGTTTATGAAAATCTATATTGGATCGGATCACGCGGGGTTTGAGTTGAAAAGTAAACTCATAGCTTATCTCAAAGAAAAAGGGCACGAAGTTGAGGATAAAGGTGCCTTTAAACTTGATCCCGAAGACGATTATCCGGATTTTATTAAACTCGTGGCGGAAGCCGTTTCCAAAGATCCGGAAAATTCTAGAGGTATTGTCATCGGCGGCTCGGGGCAGGGGGAGGCGATTGAGGCGAATCGCTTCAAACACGTCCGTGCGGAGGTGTACTACGGCGGTTCGCCGGATAGCGGGCTCGAGACGGTTAAACTGGCCCGGCAAGATAATGATTCCAACGTTTTATCGTTAGGTGCACGGCTAATTTCCGAGGAGGAGGCCAAAAAAGCGGTTGAAATTTTCTTGTCCACACCTTTTGGCGGGGGACGGCATCAAAGGCGTATTGAAAAGCTAGACCTGTAGGTGGTATCCTAAAATAGGTCAAATATTTTATGCCCAGCCCAAGGTTTATTTTTGTAATTGGCGGAGTGATGTCCGGCATCGGCAAAGGGATTGCATCGGCTTCAACGGCGAGGATTTTAAAGTCTAAGGGATATAAAACAACTTGCGTAAAAATCGATCCGTATCTTAACGTTGACGCCGGCACGATGAATCCAATCGAACACGGCGAAGTTTTTGTGACTGAAGACGGAATGGAAACCGACCAGGATATCGGAAACTACGAAAGATTTTTGGACGAAAACATTTTCTCGGAGAATTACATGACTTCCGGTTCGGTTTATCTTTCTGTTATAGAGAAAGAGAGGGCTTTGAAATATAACGGGGATTGCGTTCAAATCGTTCCGCATGTCCCAGAAGAAGTTATAAGGAGACTAAAATTAGCGGCCAGGAAATCAAAGGCCGATTTTGTTTTAGTTGAGATCGGAGGGACCGCGGGGGAATACGAAAACATTTTATTTTTAGAAGCGGCTCGGATGATGCACCTGAAATCCCCGAAGGATGTTTTATTCATGCTGATAAGCTATTTCCCGATACCGACAAAGATCGGAGAGATGAAAACGAAACCGACGCAGCACGCTGTCCGCGCGTTAAATTCCGTGGGGATCCAGCCGGACTTCATAATCGCCCGAGCCGAAGTTCCCCTGGACGAACCGCGGAAGAAAAAACTTTCCGTGTTTTGCAACGTGCATCCGGAGGATGTTATCTCCGCTCCTGATATAGAAAATATTTACCAGGTGCCCCTTAATTTAGAAAAAGAAAAACTCGGCGCTAAAATTTTGAAAAAATTCGACATGAAAGAAGGGAAGCGCGATATGAAAGAATGGGCGAGAATGGTCAGGAAAGCTCTTTTTTCAAAAAAGGAAGTTAACATTGGGATTGTTGGAAAATATTTCGGAACAGGTAAATTTACTCTCTCTGATTCGTACATTTCCGTTATCGAGGCAATCAAACATGCTTCGTGGCAATTTGGGAGAATTCCAAAAATCTTTTGGTTGGACGCGGAAGCATATGAAAAAAATCCAGAGAGGATGAAAGAAGAGCTTGGAAAATTGGATGGAATAATAGTCCCGGGAGGATTTGGATCAAGAGGTATTGAAGGAAAAATAAAAGCAATAACTTTCGCCAGAAAAAATAAAAAGCCGTACCTCGGCCTTTGCTACGGGATGCAGTTGGCGGTGATAGAATTTGCGAGAAATGTCGCGGGCATGAAGGGGGCGAATACCACGGAAGTTAACGCGAGGACCAAATATCCCGTGATTGATTTGATGGCGGAGCAGAAGGAGAAGGTTTTTTCCGGGAAAATGGGGGGGACGATGAGGTTGGGAGCGTATGCCTGCCGCCTCAAGGATAAAACTATCGCGCGCCGTGCTTACGGAGTAAGAACAGTTTATGAACGGCATCGACATCGTTACGAATTCAACGAAGCGCTTCGAAGTATTTTAGAATCAAAGGGACTTGTGACATCCGGAATCAATACGGAATCGGGGCTGGTTGAAATTATAGAATTGAAAGACCATCCATTTTTTCTTGGCACGCAATTTCATCCGGAATTTAAATCTCGCCCGCTAAATCCCCATCCGCTTTTTAGAGAATTCATAAAAGCTGTGATTTCAAAGAAAAAATGATTGAAGTCATTCCAGCGATTAACGCCGAGAGTTTTGAAGAGGTAAAAAGTAAAATCAAGCTTGTTGAGCCTTTTTCAAAATGGGTGCATTTGGATATTGCGGACGGAACATTTACTCTCAATACGCTTTGGCATAATGCATCGGATTTATCAACGCTCGAAACGCCGCTTTTGATCGAAGTGCATTTGATGATTGCTGATATGGACACACGGTGGCAAGATTGGGTTTTACCGAAAGTGGATAGGATTATTTTCCATGCCGAGGCGGCGCACGACCCGGAATTTGTTTTAAATAAAATCAAAGAAGAAAAAAAAGAAGTCGGCGTGGCAATACGTCCCGAGACAGATTGGAGGAAATTGGAGTCTTTTTGCGCGAAAGCGGATTTAGTGCAAACGCTTGCGGTTTATCCTGGGCACGCAGGACAGGCATTTAAGACAGAGATTTTGGATAAAATTAAGCACATCCGCGAATCCCATCCAAAAGCTATAATTGAAGCAGACGGTGGAATTAATCTTGAAACTGGAAAGAAGTGCGTTGAAGCCGGTGCCAACATCCTTGTTTCCGCGAATTATATTTTCGGGTCAAAAAATATAGAAGAAGCGATAAATAATTTAAAAAATGTCTAATAACGAAAAACCTTGGTCTTGGCCTTATATTGTTTCTGGATGTATCATTGGTTATTTTGCGGGACTCGTAATTATTTATTACTTTACACAATCCCCAATTTCTAAAGGCCCTGGCTTACCTTTTTTGGTGGGTTTTTTTATGCCCTATATCTTGGCAATTGCAGGCGGCATTTCAGGGAGATCTTATTGGAAAAGTAAATATGCTACATTACCACGACGACCTGTCAAAAGTTAGCGTATTCAGGCGGGTAAGTAAAAGAAAATTCCAGTTTGAATTCTCGATTAAAAACGTTTAATATAGAATTATGACTTTAGCTACTATTTCAAAAGCAATAAAGAGCGGCAAGCCGGCTGTAATAAAAGAACGCGGTAACCCGCGCTATGTCATTTTGGATTGGAAGACATATCAGAGATTAGAGATGGTAATGGAAGACGCAGAGGATTCCGCAAGATTAAAAGAGGCACTACGAGATCCCAAGAACAAAAAGAGGATTAAATTTTCAAGTTTGTAATTTTTATGGCAGAGATTTTCTTTAGGCCCAGAGCCATTAAGGGCTTTGAATCTGCTAGCAAAAAAGACCAAAAGAGAATAAGAATAGCTATCAATATTTTGCAAAAAGGAGCATTTCCCACGAATACGAAAAAATTAGAAGGCCATACCGCTGGATATAGAATCCGCGTCGGTAGATGGCGAATTCTTTTTATTTTAGGAAAAGCAGAGATAGATGTAGTTGATATATTTATTAAAAAAGGAGAAAGTGATTATAATTGAGCTATGTCGCATCTCCACGACGATAAAATCAAATTTTTAGAAAAAAAGGCGAATGATATTCGCGAGTCGATTATTGAGATGCTCGTTGAGGCTGGATCTGGGCATACGGCGGGGCCGTTGGGAATGGCCGACATTTTTACGGCTTTTTATTTTCATATTTTAAATCACGACCCGAGAAATCCCTTATTGGAAGAGCGGGATCGCTTGGTACTTTCGAATGGGCACATTTGCCCTGTGCAATACGCAACGCTCGCGCACGCAGGGTATTTTCCAATAGAGGAGCTGAAAACTCTCCGAAAATTTGGGACGCGTTTGCAGGGGCATCCCCATAGGGGAGCGCTTCCGGGGATTGAAATAACTTCTGGTCCGCTCGGATCTGGGTTTGGGCAAGCGGTTGGAATAGCATATGGCGCGAGAATGGATAATAAAAAATTTCGCACGTATTGTTTTATGGGCGATGGAGAACAGGATTGCGGGATTATTTGGGAATCCGCAATGTTCGCGGGGAAAAATAAACTTTCGAATTTAACCGGAATTATCGACAGGAATAATATTCAGATCGACGGGATGACGGAAGATATAATGCCGCTTGAATCTCTTCGTGCGAAATATGAGGCGTTTAACTGGCACGTTTTGGAAATCGACGGGCATAATTTCGAGGAAATCGTTAACGCGGTTGAAGAGGCGAAAGCGATTTACGAAAAGCCGACCATGATTATCGCGCACACGATTCCTGGGAAGGGCATTAAAGAAATAGAGTTTGATTACAGGTGGCACGGAATCCCGCCAAATAAAGAACAGGCGGTGAAATTCTTGAACGAATTGAGAACGCTCGGCGGCAAAATCACAAGTGAGCACCAGTAAAATGGCTACTGTTTCGGTGCAAATGCCCGCATCACCAGTTTCTCAAATAAGCTTGCCCGGAAAAATCGGTCGGTAGTTTTTAGATTTGCTTATTAATTTGATTCATTTCATAATACATCAATGGACGATAAGAGACTTGGAGATCTGGAAAATCGACTTTCTGCTATTGAGCGTGTCCTAAATATTAGGCAGGATGTAATGCCTGGGCAAGAAAAGCCTCCCCAGCCAGAAAAATATATACCTTCGTCGTCGCCTCAGATTCCCAAAGGGGATGTGGAAAGTTACATCGGACGATGGATTTTGGGAATTGTTGGTGTTGTCGCCATTCTTTTCGGTACAAGCTTCTTTCTCAAATATGCTTTTGAGAATGGTTTAATTGGCCCTGCAGGCAGAGTTGCGATGGGAGTTGTAGGAGGGGTTTTACTGATATTCCTCGGGGAATATTTGAGGCCGCGTCTTGTAAAATATTCTTTCATTTTGTCCGGCGGGGGCCTCGGGCTTTTATACCTTTCAACTTACGGCGCTTTTTGGTATTACGATTTCATCGGACAGGGAACGGCTTTTGGATTTATGTCTCTAATCACGCTATTCGGAGTTGTTCTAGCGGTTTGGGTAGACGCGATACCAATTTCGGCGATATCGATTTTCGGCGGTTTTCTAACTCCTTTTCTGCTTTCAACCGGCGTTTCCAATGATTTCGGATTTTTCATGTATCTCGCTATATTAAATCTTACGGTGCTTGCCGTCGCGTTTTTCAAGAAATGGCATGCGTTAATCCAGCTGGGATTTGTGCTGACCATCCTAAACTTCATCTCATGGTATGGATCCTATTATAAAACGGAAAAGCTCTTTTTTGCGATTTTCGTTCTTTCGGCATTTTATGTCATTTATGCTTTGGCTGGGGTTATCGCCAATATAGCCAACAAGAAACTCGCCGATTCGAACGATTTATTCATATTAACAACCAATCCGGCTTGGTATTTTGGATGGCTCTATTTTCTTCTGCAGGCGAAATATGAATTGTCGCTCGGCTTTATAGCGGTTATATTGGGAGCATTCTATATTTTGCTTGCCTACATTGCATCTAATTTGAGATCGGAAGATAAGAAATTAACATTGTTCTTGGGCGCAATCGCTGTTGTCTTTCTGACGATCGCGATTCCTCTCGAGCTTAAGCAAAATGCAATTACCATTGCATGGGCAATAGAAGCCGCGCTCTTATTTGCGCTGGGAGCATACCTCAGGAACGAGGGCATGCGGATTTTTTCACTCGGCGTCTTAATTATTTCCCTGATTCGCCTTTTTGCGTATGACAGCCTTAACCTACAACTAAATTCATTTATAATTTTCTTTAATAAGCGATTCTTTACCTACCTGATGATTATTTTAGGTTCGAGCCTTATGGCTTATATTGCTATTCAAAATAGAGAAAAATTCACTCAATTTGAAAAAGGAACGCAATTTTTTCTCGCAACCGTTTTAAATTTGCTGATCCTTATAGCGATCACTTCGGAGATTTCGTATTTTTTCGAAGCAAAACTTTACAGCCTAAATAATGATATGAGATCTAAACAGGAGCAATCTTTCGTGCCAGGGAATTATTACAACGATTCCTATAACGTATATCAAAATCAGTTGACCGAACAGCATAAATCGGTAACAAACCGGAAAAACGCGACAATATCAGTTTTTTGGACTTTATATGCGATACTTCTGATAACTTTAGGAATAATGAAGAGAAGCGCTTATCTGCGTTGGACGGCTCTTATATTATTTGGCATTACGATTGGCAAGGTATTCTTAGTCGATTTGACTGTTCTCTCGCCTCCGCTTCGAATAATGTCCTTCATGGTGCTGGGCGTTATTTTACTCTTAGCTTCCTATCTATATTTTAAGTTTAGATCCCGACTTGAAGGAGCATCTCAAAAATTAACTATATGATCAAGAAAAGTTTTATAGGCTCATCGCTTTTATTAATGTTGTTTTTGGTTGAGCCCGCTTTCGCTGATTTTTCCACTGCGGATTGGGAATATAGAGCGCGAATTCTAGGAGGTTCCGTTTCAGGATTTGTAACTCTTGAATTGCCATCGTCGATATTTTCGTACCTAAAATCTGATCTTTCTGATCTGCGTATTATAAATCAAGATGGGGAAGTTTCATATATGGTTGCAATCGAAAAAGAACAGAGTTCGATTCGCAATATTGCTTCGAGGATGTTTAATTTGTCTTCGAGCGATCAGTCGTCCTCTTTTATTTTGGATGTAGGTGCGAAGGGAGAATTCCATAATTCTGTTACAATCCAGACTGGCTCTGAAAACTTCAGAAGAATTGTCGAAATTGAAGGATCAAATGACCAATCCGTATGGAGAACTTTGAATCCACGCGGACAGATTTTCGATTACACTGTTCGTGATATTAAGCCGGTATCAGTTCGCGATACGACTGTCTATTATCCTGAAGGAACCTTCAGATACTTGCGCGTGACTATATTGAACCAAGGAGAAACTCCACTTAAGATTTCAGGTGGGATTGTTTCAACGCAAGTTTCGGTTTCTGCTCGCGATATTTCCTATTTGCCAGCCGTTGAAATACTTCAGAATTCAACAGATAAGGCAACGGACGTTATATTGGACTTAAGCGCGAACGGGATACCGCATGGCAAGGTTGCGATCGAAACAACAAGCGACAATTTTAGCAGGGCTGTCCAGATTTATGAAAGTGATGATAAAATTAGTTGGAGGGCAATCGGTTATGCGTATATTTTTTCAGTAAATACTCTAAAATTTATCGGATCCAATTTGGAATTTTCTTATCCCGAATCCAATAAGCGCTATCTGAAGATTTCTATCTTAAACCGCGATGATAGGCCGATAGAAATTTCCGGCGCAAAAATAACAGGACTTGTCCGAAGAATTCTATTCAACTTCAATCCTTCGAAAGAATATTACCTTTATCTCGGGAATAAAGATGCCAAAAGACCGCAATATGATATCGAAAGTATTTCAAAGTATGTTGATTTGAATGGTTTGAACCAAGTCAAAGTGGCGACTGTTGGAAAAAATCCAGCGTTTGTTGAAAAAGTGCCACCTCCGCCTCCGCTTTCCGAGCGTTCCCCGTATCTTCTCCAGACGATTCTTGGGGTAGTCGTAGCAATATTAGCTTTTCTTCTTTTAAGGATTGTTACGAATATAAAAAAGAATTCTTCCGAAGAACCGAAATGAAATTCACTCATCACCACGCGACCATATTTTTCTGGATTGGGCTTTTGGCGTTTGCGGGATTTTCCGCATTTGCATATAGATATTATTTTGCAAGCGTGCCCCAACAAATCGCCTGTACTCAAGAGGCCAAACTCTGCCCCGATGGCTCGGCCGTAGGCCGAATCGGCCCAAATTGCGAATTTGCGGATTGCCCCGATCTATCGAAGTCGAACTTCGATATTGCCGATATTAATTGGAAAACCTACCGCAACGAAAAATACGGGTTTGAGGTGAAATACCCCGAAACCTGGATGCTCGAAAAAAAAGAAAGGCAAGTGGAAACAATTTATGCTTTGACTGATCCTAATAACCTAGAAGTTGGAATTGATATTTATTATTCTTATTGGGGAGTAGGCGCAGAACCATACAGTGGGTGCCCCATCGGAACACATGTAGTTGAATGTAAGGAATTAGAAAATAAATTCGGCCTAAAATATGTCAGAGAAATTCGTACTGGGCAACTGCAATTGGATAAACAGCAACAACTCACGGCTTATTTTTTGAAAGCACTAAGCGAAGATTTTTATATATCTATAGTAACTTTGGTAACCAATGAGAATGGAACACCATTGAAGTCTGGCAAAGAAATTATCAATACTTTTAATGAGATTGTTTCAACGATAAAATTTTTGAAATGACATGCCCATAAATCCAAACTTAAAACTAGCGAATAATATATTAGATCCAAAAACTGTTGAGCAGGCGCCGACGCGGAAGGGATATGGCGAGGGATTGCTTGAAGCGGGGGAGAAGAACGAAAAAGTTGTCGCGCTTTGCGCTGATCTGAC
>Ga0209343_10010635_pt1 | contig 10445 bp, 7 predicted proteins | sample RifCSPlowO2_02_FD_184026 | JGI IMG/M metagenome (GOLD analysis project Ga0209343, IMG submission 184026) | Groundwater microbial communities from Rifle, Colorado - Rifle CSP2_plank lowO2_0.2 (SPAdes) (version 2) | ecosystem: Environmental > Aquatic > Deep subsurface > Groundwater | place: Rifle...
GTCGTCGGCGCCATATACATCCCCGTCGCAGGATCGTATGTCCCGGTCATCGGAGCCGTCGCGTAAGTGCCCGGAGCCGGGGCGTACATGCCTGTCGTCGGCGCCATATACATCCCCGTCGCGGGGTCGTATGCCCCTGTCATCGGGGCCGTCGCGTAAGTGCCCGGAGCCGGGGCGTACATGCCTGTCGTCGGCGCCATATACATCCCCGTCGCCGGATCGTATGTCCCGGTCATCGGAGCCGTCGCGTAAGTGCCCGGAGCAGGGGCGTACATGCCTGTCGTCGGTGCCATGTACATCCCCGTCGCAGGATCGTATGTCCCGGTCATCGGAGCCGTCGCGTAAGTGCCCGGAGCCGGGGCGTACATGCCCGGCGTCGGTGCTGTTCCGTACATGCCCGGTGCCATTCCGGGTGCCATCCCCGGCATCATCGCGCCCGTCGCAGGATCGTACATACCCGGCATCGGTGCTGTTCCGTACATGCCCGGTGCCATTCCGGGCGCCATTCCCGGCATCATCGCTCCCGTCGCAGGGTCGTACATACCCGGCGTCGGTGCTGTTCCGTACATGCCCGGTGCCATTCCGGGCGCCATTCCCGGCATCATCGCCCCCGTCGCAGGATCGTACATGCCCGGCGTCGGTGCTGTTCCGTACATGCCCGGTGCCATTCCGGGTGCCATACCCGGCATCATCGCGCCCGTCGCAGGATCGTACATACCCGGCGCTGTACCAGGAGCCATGCCCGCTGTCCCTGGCGCACCGCCCGCTGTCCCTGGCGCACCGCCTGTTGTCCCTGGCGCACCGCCTGCTGCCTGATCAGATTTACCTGCTGCACCCTGTGCTCCGCCTTGCTGCTTGTTTTCCGCAGATGATTTGCCTTCTCCGGGTTGCCCCTTCCCCTGCTCCTTGCTTTCCTGGCCTTGCTTTCCCGTGTCTTGCTTTTCGGAGCCTTGTTTTTCCGACTCTTTCTTCTCCGAGCCTTGCTGCTGCGATTGCTCCTTTTGCTGTTGCTTCGATTCGGGAACCGGCCCATTCGTTACGGCCTTCAAAATAAATGCCGGTGTGGGCACAAACTGCATTACTCCACCAGGATTAACTTGCACAGTCTGCCCGGGCATGGTCACCAGCGTGCGCATTATGCCGCTCGGATCCACTGCGGTAATGACGTGGCTTCCTTCTATGGTGTGGTTGAGCGTCACATTATTATTCGGCGAAAAATTCAGTACGTTGCCGGAACCACGAATCCCGATGGTCGCCCCCGGAGTTTTCATCTTGAACTTATCCTTGTTGAAGCTCGCAATCGCGCCGGTAAAGGCGCGGAATGTCCCTTTCACCAAAGATAAAACCGTACTGCTGGACTCGTCAGGCTTGCCGTTGTATTGGTATTGATCGATATGCAGCTCGGTATCGGGGCGCACTGCAATAAAAGCGCCGTCGCTCATGCGCAGTTGCGCAATCCCATCCTTGCCGGACACGATGGTTTCTTTCGCTTCGATATCCCCGTCTTTTTCCGCTTTGCGCTCGCCGGCTGCGCCCACTATGCGCACATCGCCGATCACAAAATTAAATTTGCCCGCCGCCGCAATACTTTCTGCAATAGGCAAGGCCGCAAGTAATATGCAAAATACAAGCTTTATCAGCAAATTTGATTTCATGACAAACCTCCTGCTACATGAATATCTCTAAAAATCTCTTCTCAATGAAACCGAGCTATCGTTACGGCGATATTGGTAGAGCGACAAATTTGAACGGTTGTTGGTCAACGCAACCGACCCCTTGATTGTCCACTTTTCCCAGGGGCGGGTGGTAACACCAAAACTCAGGCTCTGCGTTTCATCGCGTGCATAAAAATCATATTCCAGCGATGAGCGAGCATTAGGGCTATCATCCTGCCGGACAGTCACCCCTCCCGACAGGAAGAAATCCGTTTTTTCCAGTGGCGTGAACTGAAAATGCGCAAGCACACCCGTACCCGTGCGATCCCTATTGGCACCTGTTGCGTCATTGATTGGGCGCAATGCATGGTCAACTGAGCGGTTGGCGTAGGCAAAAATCAGCGGGGTTGCTTCCCCCTCGAATATATGCAGCCATGACCCGCTGAGAGACACTTGATTGGTGTCCTCAGTCGGCGTTGTAACATAACGTGGGCGGCTGAGACCCAACGACCAGGTCATCTGATCGCGATCGCCGAAGCTGTGTTTCCATTCCGCGCTTAGCCCGGCAGTATCGCGGAAACTGTTTGTCGGTGTCGATCCATCTTCCCTAGCAAAACCAGATTGCCTGTATATCCCAAAAGTGCCTGTCAGACGATAGCTATCATCGCCGTTCGCAAGGGCGGCTCCGGCACGCAAATCCATGTTCAAATTGTTCATCGGGGCAACTTTGTTATAAACACGTTGCTTGACATCAACTCCGGCAAAAATGCTCACGCCATTTTCTTCGCTCACCAGCCGATTAATATCCGCTCCGCCGGACACAGATGTATACATGCCGGAATAATGCAATAAACTGCCGGTTGGCTGAAAATCAAACATCGATACCAAGGCTGTCCTTGTCAAACCGAGACTGCCAGCTACACCGGCAGTGCTGTCCCCCGTTGCCGCAGTGATATTATTATCATGTCCCACGCTGGTCTCAAGATAAGCGGTCACCTGTTGTATCTTGGCTTGCTGGCGCTCTTCAATCGCATCGAGGTGTTTTTTGATTACCGCCACGACCTGCTCAGGCGGATTTTGCGTATTAAGCACAGTTTCAAATTCCTTTTTTGCCAGATCGTCGCTGCCCATCGCAAAATAGGCGCGCGCCAAATCGAGACGTGCACCGGCAAAATTAGGGTTGACCGCCAACACCCGCTCAAAAGCGATGGTGGCGCGATCCGGTTTGCCGCTATCCAGCGCCGCCATTCCCAACAGATAATCAAAAGCGATCTCACCGGAATACTCGGCCTCTTTCGGCTCAAGAAGATTGTAGGCATCCGCCGGTTTGCCGCCCCTGATCAACGCGGTGGCTTGTTGCAACAAGCCCCCCATCAATCTCTTTGCAGGTGTGAGTCCGGGTTGCAGAAAAGGTGTTGCCGGTTTTTTCATCTGGCTCCCGGTTTCAGCGGGACTGGGCGCTTCCTGTCCTGCGTTGCCGCGCGAAGCAGCTTCGCGTTGCGCATCCTGCTTGGCCTCAGCAACGCGTAACGCATCACCGCCCACACCTGCCCTTGCAGCATTACCCTCCAAGGAAATCAACAAGCTCTTGCCGTCGATTCTGGTGTTATACGTCAGCACACGATCAAGATTAATCACCAGACGCGTGTTCTTGCCGACATGGTCGATTTTTGCGCTGCGCAGGCTTCCCATGGCGAAATCCTGATCGGCTTTGCCCAACCCGTTCGCGGTATCGGGAAAATCGAGCACAATGCGCGGCGGAATATCGGGTTTGTTGATCGTAACCCCGGCACCGACCGGTAGGCTGGTTAACGGTTGCGCAAACTCGATCTTGATAATCGTCGTCCCGTTACCGGTATCGCTGGCATTCAGCGCGACAAGGCTGTTCTGTGCGAACGCACTGCTTGCGACCAACATCAAACCGGAAAATATCCAGCCTGTTTTATCTGAAAATCTCATGCTTCTGCCTAGCTAAATCATCCCATGGGTACACAGTATCTCTCTATGCGTAGCATGAGGTCAATAGGCATCAAGAATAAGTTTAGCTCAATTATTCAACTTGATAGAAGGATATCTTCATAGAAAGATACATTCATGCTGGCGCAATCACCAATACTTGTGCAACAGGCCCTTTGATCCGGCTTGAGCTTTCCGTGGTGGAAACCGTTGCAAAGCAAACCACCGAAGCCGCGAAACTGCGGGTTTCACACTATGTCGTGCTTCCGATGGATGCGTTTGCCAACGCTGTCGCCATGCAACAGGGACTCGTCGATAAACTGGTAACGGATGGTGTCCTGAAAAAGCGCGAGGTCAACGACGCCCCCAAGACGCTGAGTTGAGCTTGAATGCCTCATTGAGTTAAATAATCTGCGATGGACAAACCCCGCCGAATGGCGGGGTTTGTTTTGCAAAAACTCTCTGTAAAAACCGGCTTATTCCAATTCTATTTTGGAACGACAATAATCATGTAGGGTGCGCCCAACGCACTGATAATGGCGGTGCGTGGGACGCACCCTACGACTCTATGATTATCGACTTAGCGTTTGTATACTTGCACCGACGCAGTATTTTCAGCAGGCGATGTCCCCGATGCCGGCATAGTCGTGGATACGCCAGCCGCCAAGCCTTGCGCTTGAGCACCGAACAACATCGGCGAAACCGTAGAATTAACGGATATCGGGGTTGAATTATTGGAGCATGCCCCTGAACAGGTTGCACCGGCATTGGCGATCTGGGTAATAAAAGTCGAGGTGCCGCTTCCCGTCCACGCGGGATTGGTAGAGCTATAAGGTGATTGCGAAATGCTGACGGGCTTATTACTAAAGCTCATGCTGTAGGTGTTGCCCGTAGTGGGCATGTTCCAGCTTGCTCCCGCAAGGGTAACAGACGCTCCACCCTGATTGAAGGTGATTCCCACTGTCCCACCGCTGATAATTGTACCCGCGTTGCCATTTTGGTCAGTTGGCCTGGTGCCTCCCACATAGGCGTAGGAATAAGTGCCCGTAGTCGGAAGCGCCGCAAAATTCACCGGGTCACCAGTCGCCCAGTGTTCGTAAGCGGTATCACTGTTTCTAAGGCCCACATAGGAGCCAGTCAGAACGGTTTCGCTGTAGGTAGCATTGTAGCGACCCCAACTGAGATTGCCTGCCAGCGCATCCGCACCGGTATCCGTGGAAGCGGTTTTGGTTATACTGTAGCTCGCGGTGCCATTCAAGGTGCCGGTACAAGTAAAGCCGCAAGCCGCGCCATAATAATAGAAGTCCGCCGTCGTACTCTTGCTGTAGGCATTCATATAGAAGGTCAGCAACGGGGACTTGTTGATGAGAAAATCCGTCATCACTTGATCCTGCACTTGCAGCGCCAGCTTCGTGGGATCCAGGATAGTAACGGTGAATTGATCCATCCATGCCTCGCTATAACCATACAGTTGAGTGCCGCTGCCGCCGATATCCGACCATGTATTGAGTCCTGCCGCAGCGTTGGCCGAAGCTACCTGACCGCTAATAACCTGCCCGGCGACCAGCGTGTTGATCAAGCCTCCGGTTATGGGGGTTTGCACCGCTGGCTGCTCTGTCGGTATAAATTGCGTCACTTGAGGCGCGGGTGGCGTTGTATCCTTGGGTGCAGACGGCGGTGTAGTAGCAGTTGCACTACCCTCGCTGGTGGCGACTGTAGCTGCGGGAGGCTTGCCCCCTTTGCCCTTTGCCTGCCCCTCCAGCTGGTCGCGCAAGAACGAGGGGGGGGCCAGCAACGGCTTGGGGAGCGCATCTGAACTGGGCACATGGAAGAATTCGTTCTTGCCGAATTCCTTTTCGCCAGCCTGATTGTTGACCGCGATCCGCCCGTCCGTCACGCCGCCGAACAGGCCGTTATCAGCCTTGCTACCGTCTTTGTTGAAACAATCGTTGTTGCATTGCGCCAGCACAAAATGTGTGCCGCGAATACCGATCGTTGCGGATGTCGCCTTGACGGCGTAATTATCCCGGTTGAACCGACCGATCAAGCCGGTGATGGAACGCATCCCACCCTTCACCAGGCTGAAAAACGACTTGCCCACGTTCTTCTCGCCCTCGAATTTATAGTCGTCAATACGCAACTCCGAGTTGGAACGCAGCGCGGTAATGCCCTCGTCGGTGAAACGCACCTGCATGTTGCTGGCTTCACCCACGCGCAGGGTGTCCCCGCTCTGAATCTCTTCGCCACGCGCAAGTTTCACCGTGACCCCATTCCTGAGCGCCGAGGTATCGCCGACCGCGACAAGCACCCTGCCGATCGCTTCGGCATGCGCAACCTGGCTTCCAAAGGGCAGCAAGAGGGCAACAAGCATGACGGATAACCTGATATTTTTCATGTCACACCCCCTAAAATTCGTAACGCGCCTTGACTGCAAGCACTTCGCGTTTATATTGAAATAAACCGATGTTGGAATTCTGATCCAGCGCCTGCACTTCGGCCCGTACGCTGAACTGCTTGGTGTAAAAATAAGACAGCGAACCGTCCAGGCTCCATGATGTGTCGTGCCGGTTCTCGCTGCCTGTGGTAAAAGCGGCACGATACCTGTTTTCCTGATAACCGATACCCGCGCTCAGACCCCAACGTTCGGCGGGAGTCATCGCGAACGAGGCGCGCGCACCGTAAATATCCCGCGACAGATCGTCACGATTGCGCTGGTTGCGATCTTCGCCGTAATTTGCGGAAACGGTAATGACTGGCTGAAAAGGTGTGGCAATTACATGCGTCCAAGCGCCGGAAACGCCAGCAAAATCAGAGTTCCGGTGAGTTGCCGTACTCAACACACGCCCGCCGGTTTTGTCCTTGTTCAGGTAAATACTCATATCGTCATATTCGAACCGCGCCAACTGCGCACCGAATGTGAGGCGATTGGCTTGGTCGAACTGGTGGTTCCATTCACCATTCAGCCCATAGCTCAGGACATAGCTCTGGTTATCCACCCAGCTCTGCGAAGCGAACGCTCCGGCCTTGAACAGGTTTTCCCCCACCAGATAGGAAACGCCGCCGTTGCCCCCCAGGTTGCGCTGGTCGAAAACATCATTGAGGCTGCCGGTATGGCGGCGCGCATCGATGCCGCCCGCAGCGTAAAGTGATACCCCCGGCGAAATCGGATAGTTTCCCTGCGCCCCCGCGCTCGCCGTCAGGAAAGTATCCCGCTCACGCGCGGAAATAGAATTGGGTGAAATGGCAGGAAGGGTGCCGAGCCCCGGTATCAGCGGCGTAGCGCCGCTGGCCAGCCCCGCGTTGATGTTCGTATCAGCGCCAACGCCCGCCTCCACGTAAGCTTTCGCGGTTGGCTGGTAACGCGATTCACGGGCGCGAATCGCATCCAGAAAACGCTCGATAGCGACCCTCTGGTCGCCTGCGCTGCCCGGCAACAAGGTTTCGAACTCATCGCGGGCACGCTGATCCTCGCCGAGGATGAAGTAACCCCGCGCCAACTGAAAGCGTGCATCGCTATTATCAGGATATGACAGAATGTATCGCTCAAAAGCCAATACACCTTCCCCGGCGTGCCCCGCCTCAATGGCCGCTATGCCATAGAAAAAATCAAAGGACGGGTCGCCCAGCATCTCCGGCGATGCCCTGCCAAGCCGATAGGCATCTTGCGGTTTATTCTGCTCCAGCAAAGACCGAATTTCGTCCGCTGATGCTGCCCAAGCTGCTGTATGGAATAGCAGCAGGTTTGCGACAACAACCAAAATCAAAGAGCGATAAATCGAGGAACGATGAACCATAGTTCTTATCCTCCAGATGGTTGTTTTTTCTCCCAAGCGTTTGCAGTATTGACCTCATATATAGCATTGTCAATCGAAAACCTTCGGCAGATGCCGTTCGCGAAAATAGTCTCAGCAATAGATAAAACGCATAGGACGTATCCGCATACTTTTTCAGGTTAAATCACCTTCAGCCCCCGGATCGGGATAAATTTCACTGTGCGGCAGTATACACATATTGCTCAAGCGACCAATCGGTCAATAAGAGCTTATAAAAGCCCCTTCTCCGCAAACGACAGCACCTGCCCGCCTGCCACCACGAAGTGATCCAGCACGCGCACGTCCACCAGCCCCAAGGCCTGCTTCAACGCAGTGGTGAGATGCTGGTCTGACTGGCTCGGTTCGGCAACTCCCGATGGATGATTATGCGCGAGAATCACGGCGGCGGCATTATGCGCCAGCGCGCGCTTGACCACTTCACGCGGATATACGCTAGTCTGGCCGAGCGTGCCGTGGAACAGCTCTTCCGAGACGATCACGCGATGCTGGGTATCGAGGAACAGCACCAGAAAAACCTCCTGCTGTCGCCCGCCGAGCAAGAGCTGTAAATAGTCGCGCACCGCGCCCGGCGAATTGAGCGCATCGCCGCGTTGCATCTCCTCTTTCAACGCGCGCTGCGACATTTCCATTACCGCTTGCAACTGTACGAATTTGGCCTGCCCCATGCCATGCATGTCGCAAAAATCCTTTTCGCTGGCGGCAAACAGTTTGGTGAGATTGCCAAAGCGGGTGAGCAAGCCACGCGCCAAGTCCACCGCACTCTGCCCGGTCACGCCGGTGCGCAAAAAGATCGCCAGCAGCTCGGCATCGGAGAGCGAGGCTGCGCCTTTCTGCAATAACTTCTCGCGCGGTCGCTCGAATTCAGGCCAGTCAGTGATTGCCATTCGACCTCCGTAGGGTGGGCAAGTTGCCCACCGTTTTAATGTCCGCGTGGGCAGATAAAACCTGCCCGCCCTACACACCATCCCATCCTATCCAAGCAGTTTCTTGATAAGATGCGCGACATTATGGGGCAAGAACCAACAAGACGTATTGTGCTCGGCATCACCGGCGGCATCGCGGCCTACAAGGCGGCGGAATTACTGCGCCTGCTGGTGAAACAGGGCGTGGGGGTGCAGGTCGCGATGACCGAGGCGGCCTGCCATTTCATCACGCCAACCACCATGCAGGGGCTTTCCGGCAAGCCGGTGTTTACCGACCAGTGGGATACTGGTGTGCCGAACGGCATGGCGCACATCAACCTGAGCCGTGTAGCCGATGCGGTTGTGATCGCGCCAGCCAGTGCCGATTTCATCGCCAAGCTGGCGCATGGGCTGGCGGATGATCTGCTATCCACGTTATGTCTGGCGCGCAATTGCCCGTTGATTATTGCCCCGGCGATGAACCGCGAGATGTGGCAAAACGCCGCGACGCAGCGCAACATCGCGCAACTGCTGGCCGACGGCGTACAAGTGCTCGGCCCGGATTGCGGCGTGCAAGCGTGCGGCGAGGAAGGCATGGGGCGGATGCTGGAGGCGGAGGATTTGGCGCGTGATGTGCTGGCGTTGCTGCGCAACGCCCCCCTCTCCCCCACCCTCCCCCGCAAAGGGGGGAGGGAGTTAAGCGGGGTGAAAATTCTCATCACCGCCGGGCCGACTTACGAGGCGATTGATGCGGTGCGCGGCATCACCAACCGCAGTTCCGGCAAGATGGGCTATGCCGTCGCGCAGGCTGCGCTGGAGCAAGGCGCAGACGTGGTGCTGGTGTCCGGCCCGACCGCGCTCGCCAAGCCAAGCGGCGCGCAAAGCGTGGATGTGGAAAGCGCCGCGCAGATGTTTGATGCGGTAAAGCAACGCGCCGGAGATTGCGACATTTTCATCGGCGTGGCTGCGGTAGCGGATTACCGCATCGCACAACCGAGCGAACAGAAGATCAAGAAAAGCGCAGGCACACTCACGCTGGAACTCGTGCCCAATCCGGATATTCTGGCGTATGTCGCCGGCCTGCCAAAACCGCCATTCTGCGTGGGTTTTGCCGCAGAGAGCGAAAATCTCGCGGAATATGCCGAACAAAAACGCCGCGCGAAAAAACTCCCGCTGCTGGTGGGTAATCTCGCGCAGCAGGCCATCGGCAGCGACGATAATGAGCTGGTGCTGTTTGACGACAGTGGCAACCGCACCCTGCCGCGCGCCGACAAGCTCACGCTGGCAAGACTATTGATGCAGCACATCGTGCAACTTTATAAAGGAGCAGGCAAATGAAACCCATCTCGGTGGATGTCAAAGTTCTCGATCACCGTTTGCACGAAAACATGCCCGGCTACGCGACCTCAGGTTCTGCGGGGATCGATCTGCGCGCGTGCATCGACCAGAACATGGTGATTCAGCCCAAGCAATGCGAGCTGATCCCCAGCGGTATCTCGATACATTTGGGCAACCCCGGTTATGCCGCGATGATCTTGCCGCGTTCCGGCCTCGGCCATAAACACGGCATCGTGCTCGGCAACCTGGTCGGCCTGATCGACTCGGATTATCAGGGGCAGATTTTCGTCTCGCTGTGGAACCGCAGCCAGATCCCGTTCACGCTGATGCCGATGGAACGCATGGCGCAACTGGTGATCGTGCCGGTGATGCAGGCAAGGTTCAATATCGTGGAAGAGTTTCCGCTGAGCGAACGCGGCAGTGGCGGATTCGGCAGCACCGGCAAGCATTAAGGAATTAGGGCAGGTCTGAGACCTGCCCCTACGAAACAATGACCGCCCCGAATGAACTCATTTAGGGATTCAGGTTCAAACCGCACTCATTCCCTGTAAAATCACGACTCGTCTTTTATCATTCAGATTGTAATCACCATGCGCGTCTCACAATTCTTCATTTCCACCCTTAAAGAAGCCCCATCCGAAGCCGAGTTGCCCAGCCACAAGCTGATGCTGCGCGCCGGATACATCCGAAAACTGGCCAGCGGCCTGTACACCTGGATGCCACTCGGCCTGCGCGTGCTGCGCAAGGTGGAAAACGTGGTG
>Ga0209343_10010636_pt1 | contig 10444 bp, 11 predicted proteins | sample RifCSPlowO2_02_FD_184026 | JGI IMG/M metagenome (GOLD analysis project Ga0209343, IMG submission 184026) | Groundwater microbial communities from Rifle, Colorado - Rifle CSP2_plank lowO2_0.2 (SPAdes) (version 2) | ecosystem: Environmental > Aquatic > Deep subsurface > Groundwater | place...
GACCACGATCAGCAGTGCTGGCAATCCGATCAGGGCGGCATCGCGCCTGGAAATTTCGGACATCTTTATTCTTCGCAGCTTGGCCATGTGCTCAATCCGGAATAACAGGTCGATTCACCGGCGGATCGAAAGTTCGCCAATCAGCCGGTCAATGGCCGGTATCGAATCCGCGTGGGCTTGTCCGCGTCTTCACCCATGCGCTTGCGCCGGTCAAGCAGGTAATCCGCGTAGTTGCCCTCGAACCAGGTGGTTTGCGAGTCGCCCTCGAAGGCGAGAATGTGCGTGGCGATCCGGTCCAGGAACCAGCGATCGTGGGAGATGACCACGGCGCATCCGGGGAAATCGAGCAGGGCCTGTTCGAGCGCGCGCAAGGTCTCGATATCCAGATCATTGGTGGGCTCGTCCAGAAGCAGCACGTTGCCGCCGCTCTTCAGGGTTTTTGCCAGGTGCACGCGATTGCGTTCGCCGCCCGAGATCTGGCCGATCATTTTCTGCTGGTCGGCGCCGTTGAAATTGAAGCGCGCCAGATAGGCCCGGCTCGGGATCACGTAATTGCCGACCTGGATGTTTTCCAAACCGTCGGAAATTTCCTGCCATACGCTCTTGTCGGCGTCGAGCGAGTCGCGGCTCTGGTCCACGTAGGCGACTTTGACGGTCTCGCCGACGCGCAAGGTGCCGGCGTCCGGTTTTTCCGTTCCGATCAGCATGCGGAAGAGCGTGGTCTTGCCGGCGCCATTCGCGCCAATGATGCCCACGATGCCGCCGGGGGGCAGGCGAAAGGACATGCCGTCGAATAGCAGCTTTTCCCCGTAGGCCTTGCGCAATCCCTCTGCCTCGAAAACCAGCTCGCCAAGGCGCGGGCCCGGTGGAATGTAGATCTCGTTGGTTTCGTTTCTCGATTGCACCTCCTGCGAGGCCAGTTCATCGAAGCGTGCCAGGCGCGCCTTGCTTTTGGCTTGCCGCGCCTTGGGATTGGAGCGCACCCATTCCAGTTCGGTTTGCATCGCCTTGAGGCGCGCGGATTCCTGCTTGGCCTCGATTTTCAGACGCTGTTGCTTCTGTTCCAGCCACGAGGAGTAATTGCCCTCCCAGGGAATGCCATGTCCGCGATCCAGCTCCAGAATCCACCCGGCGACATTGTCCAGAAAATAGCGGTCATGCGTCACCGCCACCACGGTGCCGGGGTAGCGTTCGAGGAATTGCTCCAGCCACTGCACCGACAGCGCATCCAGATGGTTGGTGGGCTCGTCAAGCAGCAGCATGTCCGGTTCAGACAGGAGCAGGCGGCAAAGCGCGACGCGGCGGCGCTCGCCTCCGGAGAGCTTGCTCACGTCCGCTTCCCAGGGCGGCAGCCGCAGGGCATTCGCGGCTACATCCAGTTTGCGCTCGATTTCCCAGCCACCCTGGGCATCGATCCTGGTCTGCAATTCGCCCTGCTGTTCGAGGAGCTTGTTCATCTCCTCGTCTTCCATGGGTTCGGCGAAGCGGTCGCTGATTTCATTGAATTGCTTGACCATGGCGATGATCTCGCCCAGGCCCTCCTCGACATTACCGCGAACATTCTTGGCCGCATCCAGTTGCGGTTCCTGCGGCAGGAATCCGATGCGGATGTTGGGCATCGGAACCGCGTCGCCGTCGTGATTCTTGTCGATGCCGGCCATGATTTTCAGCAGGCTGGATTTGCCGGAGCCGTTCAATCCGAGCACGCCGATCTTCGCGCCGGGGAAAAAACTCAGGGAAATGTCCTTCAGTATGGTGCGCTGGGGCGGCACGACTTTTGCCACCCGGCGCATGGTGTAAACATATTGAGCCATGAAAATATCGCTTAAAAAAACAAGCGCGAAGCTTACCCGAACCCATCCGACTTGCCGATAGGTATTGCGCATTGGTATCACGCCGTGAAGCCCGCGACAAAGTGCATTGGGTGTTTAACGTAATTGCAAGTTCGGAGCGCGGAAAAAGCCGATGGGGTAGCGGATGATTCTGTCGATGAGCTGGCGGACCTGGTCGATGCGTTGATGTGTGGCGTATGACAATTTTCCAGCTGCCAAAAAGTTTTGGAAATAGGGCCAAACTCCGCGCCAGTCGGGCGTCTTGGGCCGATTTGCGAATTAAAGTTCGAAGTGCGAAATCTGCGCCCTGACCTGCCGGATCGCTTCCGCAGGCATATAAATTGTCCTCAGGCGGCTGGCGTCTTCGAAGCCAAGCGCCATCCCTGCATGGTTTCGATTGCGAGTACGCCGATTTCAATGACTTTTGTTCTGCTTGAACTTTGTGATGTCGAATCCTCTAAAATGTCCGAGTAGGAGGGCTAAACCATGCTCGCGTACAAAGAAACCTTGACGATCGACGACCCGCAGCATCTCATACTGAAGCAACCATTGCCGCTGCTCAAAGGCCAGCGAGTGGATGTTCTAATCGTGGCCGAGGGCGCAGATGTCGAACTCGAGCTGTTGCGCGACAAGATCGCGAAACGTGGTGTGACCGAAGCGGACGTAAAGGACGCGATCGCTTGGGCGCGGTCCAAGGGGTGATGCGCGTCGTATTCGATACGAACACGGTGATCTCCGCGCTGCTGTTTGGCGGCGCGCTCTCCTGGCTGGTCCAACATTGGCATTCGCGCGTTTCGGTTTCCTTAGTCAGCCGCGCCACCGCAGACGAATTCCTTCGTGTGCTGGGCTACCCCAAGTTTGGGCTCACCGTCGCACAGAGCGAAGCCTTTGCGGCCCGCTATCTCCCCGCCATTGCGGAACTACAGCCGGTATTTCTGTGAAACACGAATTTCAGACAGTTCCCCTACCTGTCCGATTCGGATATGTTGGATTCCGGTATGTCGGATTCCGGTATTGCGAAGCACGGCCCGCGGGGCTAGCATGCGGACATGCGGCTCTTGTTCATAACTTTTGCACTCGTAGTCCTGCACGCGCTCGCGGCTTGCGTGTCGGTTGCGCCGATGCCTCCGCGAATCGAGCGCCTGCCCGAGGGCGCGGCGGGTCCGTTTGTGCCTGCCATGGCACGTCCCCTGAGCCTGGCGCAAGTCGCGGATATGGCGCGAGGCGCTACGCCTTCGAATGTGATTATTCAGTCGCTGCGGGATTCACGCGCGACCTACGCCATTAACTCCGCCGAAGCGAACGAACTCTCACGGCAGGGTGTGCCCTACGAGGTGATCGAGTATTTGCGCTACGGTGAGCGGCAGCCAGCGCCGTTGGCGATTTATCCCTATTACTATCCCCATCCCTATGCCTACGCGCCTTTTGTCGTGGTTCCGGGTATTTATTTTTCGCGCTGGAGTTTCGGCCGTTACCCGCGCTATCCCGCGTCCGGGCTTTCCCTGCGTTTCGGATTTCGACGGTAGTCGACGAAACTATAGGCGAGTTGCGCCGCTGATACCCGGCTTTCCCTCGCTGTCTCGATCCATTCGGATCTGTCGAATTCCGGAAACCAGGCATCACCCTCGAACCGGGCGTCGATCTCGGTGAGATACATGTTGTCCGCCAGCGGCAGGGCCTGCGCGTAAATCTCGGCGCCGCCTATGACAAACGCCTGCTGCTCGCCCACAAGTAGAATCGCCCCGGCCAGCGAAGTCGCCACTTCGCATCCCGGTGATGCGTAGCGCGCCGATCGCGTGACCACGATGCTGCGCCGGTTGGGCAGGGTTTTGCCCAGCACCGCAACAATGGATTCAAAGGTCTTGCGGCCCATGATCACGGGGTGTCCTGTGGTCAGTTCCTTGAACCGCTTCAGATCCTCGGGGAGGCGCCAGGGTAACGCGCCGCGCTTGCCGATAACTCGGTTGCTTGCCATGGCGGCGATGATCGCGATGCTCGCTTTCACACTGCGATCGGCGCTTTGATCGCCGGATACGGATCGTAGCCTTCCAGCGTGAAATCCTCGTAGTTGAACGCGAAAATGTCCGTTACCGATGCATTGATGCGCATGCGCGGCAGCGGGCGGGGTTCGCGGGCCAGTTGTTGCCTGGACTGGTCGAGATGATTCAGATACAGGTGGGCATCTCCCAGTGTATGGACAAACTCTCCGGGACGCAGGCCGCAGACCTGCGCCACCATCATGGTCAGCAGGGCGTAGGAGGCGATATTGAAGGGCACGCCCAGGAAGATATCCGCGCTTCTCTGGTACATCTGGCAGGAAAGTTTATCGCCGGCCACATAGAACTGGAAAAACGCGTGGCAGGGCGGCAGCTTCATGCTGGGCACGTCGGCGGGATTCCATGCGGTCACGATGTGCCGGCGTGAGTCCGGCGAACGGCGGATGGATTCAATCACCTGTCGGATCTGATCGATGTGCCGCCCGTCGGGCGCTGTCCAGTTGCGCCACTGGGAGCCATATACGGGCCCCAGTTCACCGTTGCTGTCCGCCCACTCATCCCAGATGGTCACGCCGTGTTGCTGCAGCCAGCGAACATTGGTGCTGCCTTGCAGAAACCACAATAATTCATACAGGATCGACTTCAGGTGCAGTTTCTTGGTCGTCAACAGCGGAAAGCCCTGATCCAGGGGGAAGCGCATCTGCCAGCCGAATACCGACAATGTTCCGGTGCCGGTGCGATCGGCTTTGCGATGGCCATGCTCCAGGACATGGCGCATCAGATCCAGGTATTGGGTTTCCGGGGTTACGAGCATTTATGGGCTTGTAATGGATTTTGGTTGGCGAGGCAGCGACGCCTCAGATGGCGATATGTGCAAACAACTCTCTGGCGGATTGAAAGCGATTCTCGGGATTCTTGGCAAGAAGTTTCTCGACGACGCTTTGAAATCCGGCGGCCCTCGCCGGCAATTTTGGCACCTCGGCGTTGACGTGTTGATAGGCCAGCGCCGCGGGACTGTCGCCGACGAAAGGCGGAGTCCCGGCAAGCATTTCAAACAGAATCACGCCGCAGCTGTATAGGTCGCCGCGGGCGTCCTGCGGCCTGCCAATGCATTGCTCCGGACTCATATATAGGGGGGTGGCAAGCACCATTCCGTCCTGGGTCAATTGCATCTGTGCGGTGGTATTGGGATCGATGGGTTTGGCGAGTCCAAAATCGACCAACGCCAGCTGATTCCTGTCCCTGAACATGATGTTATGCGGTTTGAGGTCGCGGTGGACCAGGCCGGCGCCATGAACCGCGTCTATGGCCTTGGCGATCTGCATCATGATCTTCAGCGCGGTTTTCGCGGGAAGCCCGCCGCGGATCCTGCTCTTCAGGTCGCCGCCGGCAAAATATTCCATGGCCAAATAGGGCCGGTTGGCGTCCACGCTGAAGTCATGGATGCGTACCACGTTCTCATGCCGGACGCTCGCGAGCAGCTTGCATTCCCTGGCAAAACGCAGAACGAAGGTTTCGTCCCGCGCCAACTGCGCATCGACGATTTTCAGGACAACAGGGGTGTCCTCATCGCCTCGCTGGGCCAGATATACCTTGGACATCCCGCCCTCGCCGATGCACCGCAGCACCCGGTAACCGGCTACCGAGGGCATTTTTTCTTCCTTCGCCGTGCCGGCTTGCGCATGCAGCTTCTGCGCATGCGCGATTTTCAACGAGGCCGCGAGCAGTGCTGGAGACAAGCCCGGCAGAGGTAGAACTGTTTTTGCGCCGGCAAGCAGCGCGCGGCCGGCCAATTCGCTTTCCTGCTCGTCGGTGAGCGCGATCAACGGCGTACTGTTTGCGGAGGAACCGATAGCCTGGGCAAGCTGCCGTATGAAATGTAAATGCTCGCCGTTGCGTCCGACCGCGCAGAGGACGACGTCGCTGGCTTGTTCTTCCGCGATAGCGAAGGCTGCCGCGTCGTAGTTGCGGGCGACCAGCGTGGATTCCGGCAGCGCGCTGCCCAGCATGTCCGCCAGGCGGTAGCGCAGGCCTTCTGTCGCCCCAAGCAGCAAAAGATGCATTTGATTCCGCCTATGGTGCAAATACCGGGCACGTCGTGGAACGCGACCAGGTCCATCCCTCGCAACAACATGGAGCCAATCATCGGTGAATCGTGATGATAATGGTTGTGGCCATCCGACAAAAGCGGAAAAAGATTTGCCGGAACGCGCCGGAACGCGCCGGATGCGCATGCTGGAACAGCGGGGAACGCTAAGCCTCGCCCCGTGCCACCGGGCGGGCGGGATCGGCACACCATTCACTCCACGAGCCAGGGTATAGGCGGCTGCCCGGCAACCCGGCGACTTCCATCGCCAGAAGATTGTGGCAGGCGGAGACTCCCGAGCCGCAGCTGTGCACGACGCCACCGATTGCGGTGCCTGAAATCAGCGCGTCGAATTCCTGTTTCAGCAGCCAAGCGGGCTTGAACTTGCCGTTCAAGTCCAGATTTTCGCGGAAAAACCGGTTGCGCGCGCCGGGAATTCTGCCACCCACTGGATCCAGGGTCTCGTTTTCACCCCGGAAACGATCGGGCGATCTCGCATCAATCAGCGCGATACTGGTGAGATTGTCCAGAACATAGGCGGCAGTTACCGCCTGGACGCCGGATTTTTCCTGAAACCGGCTGACCCGGCTCTGTGGAACCTCGCGGGATACCGGCCGGCCTTCCGCAAGCCACTGTTGCCAGCTACCATCCAGAACCGCTACGTTCTGGTGTCCCAGCCAGCGCGTGAGCCACCACAAGCGCGCGGCGCACATGCCACCTTGAGCATCATAGGCCACGAGCTGTGCTCCGGAGGTCAGCCCCGCGCCCCCGAACTTTTCGGCAAGCCGCTTGCGATCGGGCAGCGGATGCCTGCCATTGTGGGCGGAACGGGTGCCAGCGAGGTCGCGGTCCAGGTGCGCAAAGAACGCGCCCGGAATGTGGCCCGTAGCGTAGTCGCTTGCACCAGCATCGGGTCGCGTCAAGTCATGCCGGCAGTCAAACACGACCCAACGCGGGTCCGCCAGATGCGCGGCGAGAACCGCGGTATCGACCAGGGTGGTATGTGGCAGGGTTGCCGGCGCGGCCTGTGACATTATTGCCGCCAGCGGCGCGCTGGCTGCAGGCTAGATCTTTCCATCCAGATGTGCCCGAATGTACTCATGAAAGTGCAGCATGCCGTCTTCCATGGGTGACTGATACGGCCCGGCCTCATTGAGGCCACGTTCCCAAAGCGTACGGCGTCCATGATCCATGCGCGTGGCGATTTCATCGTCTTCCACGGCGGTTTCCATGTAGGCAGCCTGCTCGGCCTCAACGAACTCCCGTTCGAAAAGTACGATGTCCTCGGGATAGTAGAACTCCACGATATTGGTGGTGTGCTGGGGAGTACGCGGGACCAGCGTACTGATGATCAGGCAATGCGGGTACCACTCGAGCATGATATTGGGGTAGTACACCATCCAGATGGCGCCGTACTTTGGATCCTTTTCGTTGCGATAGCGGCGCACCGCCTCATGCCATTTGGCGTAAACGGGAGTGCCGGGTTTCCTGAGGTGATTCCTGATTCCGACGGTTTGCACCGAATAGGCGTCGGACATTTTCCAGCGCAGGTCATCACAAGTGACAAAATTCCCCAGCCCGGGGTGAAACGGAACGACGTGATAATCCTCGAGATAAACCTCGATGAAGGTCTTCCAGTTCTGCTGGTATTCGTTGATCTGGATGCGGTCAAGCATGTAGCCTGAGAAATTGAAATCCTCGGCGACAGAGCAACCGGCAAGATCTGCGGCGACATTACGCTTGCCGCCGAACAGCAGGCCGTTCCAGTTCTGCAGCGGACTCGAGCCCAGATTGAGACCGGGATTTTCGGTGAAGTGGGGCGCGCCGAGCAATTCACCTTGAAGATCGTAGGTCCAGCGATGCAACGGGCAGACGATATTTTCGGTGTTGCCCCGTCCTTGCAGGATGGTTGCCTGCCGGTGGCGGCAAACATTGGAGAGCAGTTCAGGACCGTTCGCGTTGCGTATGAGAAATTGCCCCCCGTCCCGCCAGGAAAGAGTCTGATAGTCGCCCCGATTGGGAATCATCAACTCGTGTCCGACATAACCGGGGCCCGCATCGAAAAGGAGTTTTTTCTCCAGATCAAAAGCGTTTTTTTCGAAATACCAAGACACCGGCAACTGAGTTGCGCTGGGCTGCAGCGCGAGCCTGCTGGGCACGTCCGACATAAACCCGGGGCTCCTTTCTCCCTTGCGGCGTCGGTAAAAAAGAGTGGCGATTGTAGACCCAATCGCGGTTGGCCGTTTCCGAATATTTGCGCTACTCGCGATCGCGGTTGCCGGGCAAAAAGCCATCGGCTGGCGGGCAATGCGACGCGCGCTGACGCTCCTGCCCGGCATATTTGTGCGTGCCTGCAATGCGTAGCAGGGAACCGCAGAGCGACCGCGCCAGTTGCGCGGATTTGACCGGGAACACCGCTATAAGCTATTGTTACGACTTTGATTTTTCGGATCCCGCCGGCCCTGGCAGGTCCGAATTGTGGACATGCCAAAAACCCCCAAGTCCGATCAACCCCTGAGTTTCGAATCGGCATTGTCCGAGCTGGAAAAAATTGTAACCAGCATGGAATCCGGGGAACTGAGTCTTGAGCAATCACTGAGCGCGCACCAGCGCGGGAGAGAGCTGGGCCAGTATTGCCAGAATCTGTTGGCCCAGGCGCAGCAGCAAGTCAAGATCCTGGAAGAAAACACACTCAAGAATTTCCCCGGTGGCGAGCCCGACGCCTGATTTTGCGACGTGGATGGCGGGCATTCAGGCGCGCATTGAATCCGCGCTTGAGCGCACGCTGCCCGGCTCCGATATCGTGCCCGCGCGTCTGCACGCGGCGATGCGCTACGCGGTCCTTGGTGCCGGCAAGCGAGTGCGTCCGCTGTTGGTGTATGCGGCGGGTGAGGTGCCGCTGGCCGAGCGCACTGAAGAAGCATTGACCCGGCTCGATAACCTGGCTTGCGCCGTGGAGTGCATTCACGCCTATTCGCTGGTGCACGACGACCTGCCCTGCATGGACGATGACGTATTGCGCAGGGGCAAGCCATCAGTGCATGTGGAGTATGGCGAGGCCATAGCGCTCCTGGTCGGTGACAGCCTGCAGTCGATCGCTTTCCAATCGCTCGCCGATGACCGGTCAACGCTTGACGCGAATACGCGGATGGCCATGGTGCGAATTCTGGCAATGGCAGCCGGAAGCCGTGGCATGGCCGGCGGACAGGCGATAGATCTGGCGAGCGTGGGTGAAAAATTGAGCCTGCCCGAGCTCGAGTTCATGCATATTCACAAGACCGGAGCCCTGATCCGGGCTTGCGTAACCATGGGCGCCCGCACCTCAGGAGGGCTATTGGAGAGTGAACTTGCTTGCCTGGATAACTACGCGCACTGCATCGGACTGGCGTTCCAGGTCGTTGATGATGTTCTGGATGCCGAAAGCACCACCGCCACGCTGGGTAAGACCGTGGGCAAGGACGCGGATGACAACAAGCCCACCTATGTCAATATCATGGGATTGTCCCGCGCCAAGGCTTTCGCCGACGAACTGCGCGCGCAGGCGCATCAGAACATCGCGCGGTTCGGCAAGAGGGCGCGCCGGTTGGAAGAACTGGCCGATTTCATCGTATTGCGCAAATTCTGACTTGGAGTAAATTGCGTTCATGAGTTCAATCATCGCTGCGCAGGACCTGCCGGGCAATCACGCCACCGGCCATGAGGCAACAGCCGGCTTGGTTCCCTATGCCTTGCTCAAGACCATCAACGATCCAGCGGATTTGCGCAAGCTCGAGCGCAGTCAGCTGCACCAGCTTGCCGCCGAATTGCGGGCATTTGTATTGGAATCGGTTTCGCAAACGGGCGGGCATCTGTCCTCGAACCTTGGCACGGTTGAGTTGACGATTGCGCTGCATTACGTTTTCAACACGCCAGAGGACCGTATCGTCTGGGACGTCGGGCACCAGACCTATCCTCACAAGATCCTGACGGGCCGCCGCGAGGCGATGGCGCGCCTGCGGATGCTGGACGGGATTTCCGGATTCCCGCGTCGCAGTGAAAGTGTCTATGACAGTTTTGGAACTGCGCACTCGAGCACCTCGATCTCCGCGGCGCTGGGCATGGCCGCCGCCGCAAAATTGAAGGGGGAGTATCGCCGCGCAATCGCGGTAATCGGCGATGGCGCGATGTCCGCGGGCATGCCCTTCGAGGCGATGAACAACGCCGGGGTGATGGACGTCGATTTGCTGGTGATTCTTAACGACAACGACATGTCGATATCGCCGGCGGTGGGAGCAATGAACCGCTACCTTGCCCGCCTGATATCGGGGGGATTTTACGCGGCGGCGAAAAAAGCAAGCGAGCGCGTGCTCGGCGGCGTTCCGCCATTGCTCGAGCTCGCGAAAAAGGTCAGGGAGCATGCCAAAGGGCTGGTTTCGCCGTCCACGCTTTTCGAGGAGTTCGGCTTTCACTATATCGGTCCCATCGACGGTCATGATCTGGATGCGCTGGTGCCGACTTTGCGGAACATCAAGGAGCTCAAGGGCCCGCAA
>Ga0209343_10010637_pt1 | contig 10444 bp, 15 predicted proteins | sample RifCSPlowO2_02_FD_184026 | JGI IMG/M metagenome (GOLD analysis project Ga0209343, IMG submission 184026) | Groundwater microbial communities from Rifle, Colorado - Rifle CSP2_plank lowO2_0.2 (SPAdes) (version 2) | ecosystem: Environmental > Aquatic > Deep subsurface > Groundwater | place...
CGTGCTGCGCGACGGGAAGAGGATCGAGCTGATGCTGCCCGAGAAGCGCATCTACAACGTGCAGCAGATGCCGATGACCGAGGCCGCCATCGATACCAGCCCGCTGCGCGATCTTTACGTCTCGCTCGGCGAGCCGGCGGGCGAGGGCGGCGCCTGGAGCGTGCGCGTCTACTACAAGCCGTTCGTCGTCTGGATCTGGGCCGGCTGCGCCATCATGGCGCTCGGCGGGCTGCTGGCGCTCTCCGACCGGCGCTATCGCCTCGCGGCGCGGCGCGAGGAGATCCCGGCGGCGGCCCGCGTCGCCGGCGCCCGCTGACCTGGCCCCGCCTCCTGGATGAACCGCTTCCTGATTCCGCTCGGGGTGTTCGCAGTGCTGGTGGCGTTCCTCGCCGTCGGCTTGACGCTCAACCCGCGCGAAGTGCCGTCGCCGTTCATCAACAAGCCGGCGCCCGCGTTCCAGCTCGCGCAGCTGCACCAGCCCGCCCTGGTGTTTTCGCAGAAGGACATGCTGGGGCAGGTCTGGCTGCTCAACATCTGGGCCTCGTGGTGCGCCGCGTGCCGCGACGAGCACCCGTTTCTCGTCGAGCTCGCGCGGGATCGCGTCGTGCCCATCATCGGCCTCAATTACAAGGACAAATCGAACGATGCCAAGGCGTGGCTCACGCGCTACGGTGACCCCTACACGGTGAGCGTCACCGACGCCAACGGGCGGATCGGGATCGATTACGGAGTGTACGGCGTGCCCGAGACCTTCGTGATCGACCGTGCCGGCAATATCCGCTACAAGCAGATCGGGCCGATCACGCGCCAGGCGCTGGACGGCAAGATCCTGCCGCTCATCCGGGAACTGCAAAAATCATGAAGGCACTCGCCGCGCTGCTGCTTGCGCTGATGCCGTTCGCCGCGTGGTGCGGAGAGGCGGTGCCTACCGAGCAGGATCCGGTGCACGAGAAGCGCGCGGTGAAGCTCTCCGAGCAATTGCGCTGCCTCGTTTGCCAGAACCAGTCCATCGCGGAATCCAACGCCGAGCTGGCGGTGGACCTGCGCCGCCAGATCCGCGACCAGATCAAGGCCGGCAAGAGCGACAACGAAATCGTGGATTTCATGGTGCAGCGCTACGGCGATTTCGTGCTCTACCGCCCGCCGTTGAATACGACCACCGTGCTGCTCTGGGGCGGCCCGCTGTTGCTGCTCGTGATCGGCGCGGTGGTGCTGGCGCGCAATCTGCGTGAACGGCGGCATCGCGCGGCCGAGCCCGAGCTGACGGACGAGGACCACCGGCGCGCCGAGCAGCTGCTGACGGGCGGCGGGAAAGACCGGACGTGACCGGCTTCCTCGTCGCCGCCGTGGTGATGACCGCGCTGGCCCTCGCCTGGGTGCTGCCGCCGCTGCTGCGCCGCCGGCCGCGGGACGGCGTGGAGCGCGGCGCGTCGAATCTCGCGCTGTTGCGTGACCAACTCGCCGAACTCGACGTCGATATGAAGAGCGGCACGCTCTCTTCTGAGCAGTACTCGAAGGCCCGCGGCGAGCTCGAGCGGCGCGTGCTCGAGGAAACGGCGGCGGAGCACCCGGGGGCGGTCAGCGGCGGACGCACCGGGCGCTGGGCCGCCGCGGCGCTCGCCGTGCTGATCCCGGTGTCGGCCGGGCTGCTCTATCTCCAGATCGGCAGCCCCGGCGCGCTCTCGCCCCAGCAGGCGCTGCCCGGCCATCCCGAGGTCACGATGGACCAGATCGAGGGCATGGTCGCGCGGCTGGAGGCGCGGCTGGAGCAGAATCCGGGCGACGCGCAGGGCTGGGTGCTGCTCGCGCGCTCGAACCTCGTGCTGCAGCGCTTTCCCCAGGCGGCCAAGGCTTACGCCCGCGCGGTCGGCCTGGTGACCGACAATGCCGACCTCTACGCGGATTACGCCGACGCGCTGGCGATGACGCAGGGCCAGAGCCTGCGGGGCGAGCCGGAACGGCTCATCGCGCAGGCGTTGAAGCTCGATCCCGACCACGTGAAGGCGCTCGCGCTGGCGGGAACGGTCGCGTTCGAGAAGAACGACTTCAACGGCGCGATCGCGCACTGGGAGCGCATCCTCAAGGTGGCGCCGGCGGAATCCGGGATCGCGGATTCCATACGCGACAGCATCGCGGAAGCGCGTTCGCGGGCCGGCGGCGGCGTGGCGCAGGCCGCGCCGGACAGCAAGGCGGCGGCCGCGCCGGCCGCTGCTCCGGCGATGGCCGAGGTGAGCGGCACCGTGCGGCTCGCGCCGGCGCTGGCTTCCAAGGCGGCGCCGACGGACACGGTGTTCATATTCGCGCGGCCCGCGAGCGGCCCCCGCATCCCGCTCGCCGTATTGCGCAAGCAGGTGCGCGATCTTCCCGCCGCGTTCAGGCTCGACGACAGCATGGCGATGGCGCCCACTTCGAAGCTGTCGGACCATCCGCAAGTCGTGGTCGGCGCGCGCATCTCGAAGAGCGGGCAGCCCGCCGCGCAGCCGGGCGACCTCGAAGGCCTCACCGCGCCGGTGAAGCTGGGCGCTTCCGGCATCGCGGTCGTGATCAGCTCCGAAGTTCGCTGAGGCTCAGAGCTGGCGGCGCGCGGCCCGGTGGCGCGCGACGAGGAGCAGCACCTCGATCGCGATCAACAGCACGGTTACCCCGAAAGATCCCCACACGTAGGTCCCGTAGCCGCCCATGGCGATGAACGCGGCAAGGCTGCCCCAGTTCATGGCGCCGCCTCCCGCCATTCACGCACCCAGTCGGCATTGCGTTCGCGCTCGAGGATGATCGAGCGCGCGCGCAGGAGCGAGGCGGCGATCGAGTACATCCAGAACGCCAGCGCCATGACCAGCATGCCGGTCAGCATGGTCGCCGCCATCGTCGGACTCCGGGTCAGGCTGACCGAGGCGCCCTGGTGCAGCGTGTTCCACCACTGGACGGAGAAGGTGATGATCGGAATATTAATGACCCCGACCAGCGCGAGCACTGCGCCTGCCTTGTCGGCGCGCCGGGGATCGTCGATCGCCGCCTGCAACGCCATGAAGCCGAAGTAGAGAAAAAGAAGAATGAGCTCAGCCGTGAGGCGCGCGTCCCACACCCACCACGTGCCCCAGGTCGGCTTGCCCCACAGCGATCCGGTCCACAGCGCGATGAAAGTCATCAGCGCGCCGGTCGGCGCGAGCGCGCTCGCCATCATGGAAGACAGCCGCGTATTGAACGCGAGGCCCACGCCCGCCCAGAACGCCATCACGACGTAGATGAACATTGACATCCACGCCGCCGGCACGTGGATGAAGATGATGCGGTAGGACTCGCCCTGCTGCGCGTCGGTCGGCGCGACGAAAAAACCGATGTACAGGCCGGGAATGGCGAACAGCGCCGCGAGCGCGAAGAACAGCGGCACCATCCTGCCCGCCAGGGGGTAGAAGGTCTGCGGCGAGGAATACTTGAACCAGTTCATCTGGCGTGCCCGTATCCCGGATATTACTCGAGAGCAATGCGGATCGCCGCCGCGGCGGCCCACGGCGAGAGCGCGGCTGAGACGAGGAGAAATGCCGCGAGCAGCGAGAGCTGCGCCTCGGCGCCGAGCCCGGCGGCGGCGGCCTCCACCGCGCCCGCGCCGAAGACCAGCACCGGCACGGTGAGCGGCAGCACGATGAGCGGGACCAGCACGCCGCTCGCGCGCAGCCCGAGCGTCAACGCTGCCCCGATGGCGCCGAGCAGGCTCAGGACCGGCGTGCCGATCAGCAGCGAAACCATGAGCGTGAGCAGCGCGGTGCCCGACAGGTCGAACTGCAATCCCAGGAGCGGCGCGATCAGCACCAGCGGCAGCCCGGATACGAGCCAGTGCGCGAGGATCTTGGCCGCGACCAGCGCGGCGAGCGGCTGCGGCGCGAGCGCGAGCTGCTCGAGCGTGCCGTCGGCGTAATCGGCGGCGAACAGGCGCGCGAGCGCGAGCATGGAGGCGAGGAGCGCCGCCACCCACACCACGCCCGGCGCGATTCCGCGCAGCAGCGCCGGCTCCGGGCCGACCCCCAGCGGAAACAGGCTCGCGACGATCACGAAGAACAGCAGCGTGTTGGCGGCGTCCGACTTGTTGCGCAGCGCGAGCAGCAGGTCGCGGCGGATCACGGTGCGCAGGGCGGCAAGCATGGCGTCAACGATCGAGGTTGATGTCGGTCGCGGACCGCGCCTCGATGCGCGCTTCCTGGTGGGTCGTCAGCACGATCATGCCGCCGCGCGCGAGGTGCGCGCCCGCCGCCGATTGCACCCGGTCCACCGCGTCCGCGTCGAGGGCCGCGAAGGGCTCGTCGAGTATCCACAGCGGCGCCGCCTCGCTCAGCGCCAGCCGCGCGAGGGCCGCCCGCCGCCGCTGACCCTGGGAAAGGAGCTTCACCGGCAGCAGTTCGCGGCCGCCGAGCCCGAATTGCCCGATTGCCGCCCGCACGCTCGCCGGCGTGGTGTCGAGCCCGGCGAGCGCGCAGATCGCCTCCAGGTTCTCGGCCACCGTGAGCTCGTCCTTGAGCGCGTTGGCGTGCCCGACGTAGGCGAGCTGACGCCGGTACTCTTCGCCCAGCGCGCCGATGCTCTCGCCGTTCCAGCGCACCTGGCCCGCGCTCGGTTGCGCGAGCCCGCACAGCACCCTCAGGAGGCTGGTCTTGCCGCTGCCGTTCGCGCCGGACACGCGCAACAGCGCGCCGGGCCGGAGCGTGAAGGCGAGGCCGCTGAACAGCGTCGCGCCGCCGCGCGTGGCCTCGAGTTCGCGTGCTTCAAGCATTGGATCGCGGATTGATGCGGCCTGCGTACGAGGCGCTGCGTTTCCCGGGCGCAGCGCGGTTGTCCATCTCAGGCGGTGCCGTAGGTTTGTATCGTGCGCGTGAGAGCGGGAAACCTTCTGAGCAAGCGCCGGTCTTCGGTGACACAGACGGTCTGAAGCCGGCGCGCAAGCGCGATGTACTGCGCGTCACACGCGCTGATCCGGTTTTCGACGGCCAGGGCCAGGGCCGACTCCATGTCGACGCTTTGCTCCCTGGTGCCGAACAGTTCAACGCCCCGGCGCCAGAGCGTTTGTGCTTCGGCGATCGTCGCGCCGCCTTCCCGCGCGAAAGTCGCCAGGACGTTCAGGTATTCGTGACGCCAGAGGGCGGGCAACCGCCAATCCGGATCGCGGTGCAACAAGTCCCGTGCCGCCGCTGTCTTTTCGCCCTCGACCAGGAAATAAGCGACCACGTTGACGTCGACGACGATCACTCACGGCCCTCGCGCCTGGCTTCGGCGATGAACTTGTCCGTCAGCGCGAAGCGTCCCTTGAACGGGGGAGGGGCCTCTCGCGGAAGGGGTTCTTCGCTCAGCGCCCGTTCCAGCACGACCAGAACTTCCTTGGTCATGCTGCGGTGGTGGCGGGCCGCCTGCTGCTTCAATTTGCGGTGCAGTTTCGCCGGCAAGTCCTTGATGACCAGTCCTGGCATCGCAGTGTCCCCCTGTGCTAGCAAATGACTAGCATAATACTAGCATACGGGAACACCGGGGGCGGGCGCCGCATCGGAGTCCATGCCGGATTGCGCCGATGTGGAAGCCGCGATTTGGGCGGCGTCGACGTAGGGCAACGTGAAGGCGATGTTGGTCATGCTCGGCGATATCCCGCTGGTCCTCGATGACGAGGATGTTCCGCGGCTCGCGATTCCGCCTGGTGGCGAGCTGGGTTACGGTACGTTCGTCGCTGGATGGCACGAATCCTCGCTGGTGAAAAGATGCGGGCCGCGGCCATTGCGCCGGCCCGGCCCCTCTACCTTCGGTCAATCCCCAGAGGACGTATCGTAGGTGCGATCCAGATAGTCCATCACGGTTTCCGGTGCGCCGATGGTGGCACATCCCGCGAGCGCGGCGACCACGATGAGTGCGGCGGCTAGCTTACTGAATAGTGATTTCACGACCAGTCTCCTTGTTGCTGTGATTGATGATCCCGTCCTGGACCGGGTATCCCTCTGAATTTCATGAACAATCTCGTATCATGCGCACACCGGGTGGCATGGGTCTTCCCATTAAACCGCGTCCGCATCGCTTTTGTGTCTCGAACCGGCATGGATTGCACTTGGAAAAAAACGACGCCGCACGGTTCCATCCCGTGCGGCGCTTCCGAGGATCAAATTTTCCGGGTGTTCGTGCTCGCGCCTTGTCCCGGCGTCATGCCTTGAGGGACGCGCAGACCCGCTGCAACAATGCCCGGACTTCCTTGCCAAGGGCATGTACTTCCGGTTTGTCGACGAGCTGCAGCACAGCCTCAGGATCCATGAACGCAACCGTTATTGTCCCATCGGCTTCTTCGCGCACGACCACGTTGCACGGCAGCAGCAACCCGATGTCGGGGTCAGCCTCGATCGCGCGGTGTGCGAGCGGGGGGTTGCACGCGCCGAGTATGCGGTACGGCCGGCGTTCGATATTGAGCTTGGCTTTCAGCGTCGCCTTGACGTCAATGTCGGTGAGTACTCCGAAGCCTTCCTTTTTCAAGGCCTCGGTGACTTTCGCGACAGCGGCATCGAATGGAATCTTGAGTTGCGTGGTGAATCCGTACATGGGCTGACTCCGTGTTTGACACTAAATAAAAACTCAGTCTTCGAGGTTTTCGCCAACCAGTTCGACGAGGCTTTCGATCTTGACCGGCCAGCCTGTATTCGCCTGGCCATTCATGAAATTCAGCCGGCAGCTGCCGCAGGACATGACCACACTTTCCGCGCCGGTGGCGTCGATCTGCTGCTGCTTCAGCTCGAATGCCTTTTGCCGCAAGCCGGCTGCGCGGTTGATCAGGAATACGCCGGCGCCGCCGCCGCAGCACCAGTTCATCTCCGCATTGGGATCGGTTTCCCGGAAATCCACACCGAGCGCACGCAGCGCCTCGCGCGGCTCCTCGAGCACGCCGCCATGGCGGCCGAGCTTGCAGGCATCGTGATAGGTAAGCTTGCGCACGCCGGCGCTCTTCACTTTCAGGCGTCCGGCCTTGATCTCGCGGCCGAGGAATTCGGATATGGCGAGGACTTCGAAAGGCAGCGGCTTGCCCGCCATCGCCGCGCCCTCCCAGCGCAGCGCCGGATACGCGTGCCCGCATTCGGGGACGATCACCGTTTTCGCGCCAATGGCGATCGCCTCGTCGATGATTTTCCGCGAGGCCTGGCGCTGCAGGTCCTCCATGCCGGAGAGCAGGCCGAAGTTCGCCGCCTCGAATCCGCCGGTGCGGAACGTCCAGTTCAAACCCAGACGATTCATGATCTTGACCGTGGCGAGAAGGGCGTCCTGGAAAAGCAGGATGTCGATCACCGTGGTGAGGAAGAGCACATCGGCTTTCGGCTTGTCGAGCGGGACATCGAGCCCCGACTCGCGCAGCTTTGCGATGACCTCCTGCAGTTCCTTCGGTCCCACGCCGAACACCGTGCCGCGTTGCTCCTGTTCCTGCGCGACTGCGGCGAGCTCGTCGGGTGCCAACCCGGCGGCGGCGAGAGCCTCGCGCATGACGTTGACGCCGCGCGCGATGTTGATGCCCATGGGGCACGCCATGCTGCAGCGGCCGCATTCCGTGCAGGAATCGTACACGAGCTCCTGCCACTGGCGTAGCTCGTCCGCGGTAATCTCTGCCTCGAAAAGCCGGCGCACGAAGCGCAGAGGCGATACCTCCCGGCCGTACACGCGCCGCAGCAGATCGAGCTTGCGCGTCGGGACGTACTTCGGCTCGTTCGTTTGCACGAAGAAGTGGCAAGCTTCCGAGCAGTAGCCGCACTTGACGCAGGATTCCAGGTCGACTGCCATCTGCCGGTCGATTTTGGAGAGCATGACCACCTTGGCCTGGCGTACGCGCTGTTCGTCGGGGATCTCCGTCTGCTGCGCCATTTCACCCAGATGCGCGATCGCGGCGCCGAACTGCCGGAAGACGTTGTAGTCGATCATGAACGCACTCCCCTGCGCTCATTGAACATGCCGAGCTGGGCGCGCCCCGGAATGAACAGGATCGCGTGCATTAGCTTGCCGAATGGAAACCAGACGAGCAGCAGTTCCACGGACAGGAGATGGATTGCGAGCGGCACTGGATAAACGACCGCCTCGCGCGCATGCACCGCCGACGAGGACTCGAGGATCACTGCCATGCCCGTAAGGAGTGGAAGCATGGTGACGATCCACGTGATGTGATCGTCCGCGCGGGAGATGAGCTTCAGCACCGGATCGGTGAGCCGGAAAAGCAGCGCCATTGCGAGCGAGACGATGGTCGCGCCTGCAGCGAGGACCACGAGCCAGTCAGGCAGGGCGGGCCACCATGCGCCGGTGAGCCGTTTCACGAAATCGATATGCGGCAGATACCCGAACGCAACGATCGCCAGGCCCAGGTGGAAGACGTAGGGATTGATCATCACGAGGGTTGCGCTCGGATGGAAACCCCGGCGCGGCAGCATCCGTGCAAACACGGTGCGCGCTGCCGCGGAAAACATCGTCGTGCTGCGCGGTGTGGCCAGCGAAGGCTTCGCTCCAAACCGGTAAATCCCGTACAGCCGCCACGCGATACCGGCGAAAAAGATCGCGAGCGACAGCGAAAGCAGGGGGCCACGCGCCAGCGCAAGCAAGTCCATCGCGTTTTACCAAATTTTGACGGAAGTATGGTTTTTACGACAAGCGCGTCGAACCTTCTGTACGATAACGAACATAAGCCAGCCTTCGCAGTAACTCGGGCTGCGCTAATTGGCGGGCATCGACTCCATCGCCTGATCGTGCTGCATCATCTGCTCCATCATCATCTGCATCATGTCCATGCGTTGTTCCATCATCTCCTGGCGTTGCTTCGGGTCCCCGCCCATCATTCCGCCGCCTTTCTGGCCGCCCATCATCATCGAGCCGCCCATGCCGCGCATCATCTTCATGTTTTCCTGCATCGTCTGCATATGCTCCTGCATCAGCTTCTGGCGTTCCTTCGGGTCGGTTGTCGCCCGGAGTTTTTCCATCTGCTGCTGCATTTTCTTCATGTTCTCCTGCATCTGGGGCATTTGTTTGTCCATGCCCATGCCCATCGCCGGCTTGGTGGGAGTGGGTTTCGTGTCCTGCGCTGATACGATGGGCGCCGACAGGGCGCAGGCAACGATTGCGGAAATCAGTAATGAGGTTTTCATGGTGGTTTTTCCTTTAGGGTTGAATAAATTCAGGTTTCCATTAACGGGCGACTACGGTTTGCCAAAGCTTGCCGTGAGCACAAGGCAACGATTCATCCAATACACTGACCGTCAACCCGCGCAACAAGGCACCGGTCTAACGTGCCAATGTGAATCAGGGTTAAATCAGCAGGCGCTGAGTGCGCAGGTAGAGGCGAAGCGAAGGTGGAAGAGCAGATTGCGCGAGCGCGAGGTTTGCAGAGCGATTTGCTGCTGCAAGAATTGTAGCAACAGGCGCATCGACCGCGAACCACTTCAGGGGGGAACGATCAAGCGTCAGTACTTCATACTCCCCGACGAGTGGGGGACCCGAAATCAGGGTGGTGCCGCAAGGCGAGTCGGGACTAGAGCCCAGGGGTTCGGAATACGTAACGTCGGAGTAGTGCAGCGGCGGTGCGGCAGAGGCTGATTGCGGTCCGTTGCCGGTGTGCCCGCCCAAGACCGCAGCGGCCACTTCACTACATGGAAACAATGCCGTGTTGAGCCAGAATATTGCCCAGGCCGCCACCAGCCCCACGCGCGCGAACCTGCGCGGACCCCGTGGCCGTCTGGCCTCTGACAGCCTTGCGGCACTTCGCGTCCACGACAGCATATCCGTGGCTTCCGGCGGTCCGGCTGCCGACCTTACTTCTTTCCGGAAATGGCCAAGAAAAGCACGATACCCAGCACGACGACAAGCAAGGTGGGAATCCACATCCAGCTGATTCCGCCCATGCTTCCGCTTCCCATCATCCCGCCGCTCATCGTTGTCCCGGTCATCGTCCCGCCGCCGAACAGCAGAAGCAGTACCGCGACAATGGCAAACGCGATGATAAGGGCTGTCTTGCTTGTGGCGTCCATGGTATAGGTTCCTTAAAGAGGGTGAAATTCAGCCTGCGAGAGTATCTGTATAGATGCAAACGATTTCACCGTCTGTTCGCTACCGAACAGAATGGTCTTTTGGCCTGCTCCTCCTCGGCGTGCCCCATGGATCAGCGCATGCGGTCTCGAATCATTTTCACTGCCACGGGGATCAGGGTAATGACGCCGAGCGCCAGAATGGCACCCACGATCCGGTCGGCTTCGCTGGTGGCCATCTCGTTGCCGAAATGGGCCAGCAGAAAGCTCGCCGGCACGATACCGACCAGGGTTGCAATCGCGAAACGCCAGAATGAGAGCGCTGTCAGCCCCGCGGCATAGCTCACGATATCGAAAGAGATAAAGGGCAGGAGGCGGCTGACGAGCACGATGCCCATCAATGCGGTCTGGGAACCGAGTAACCCCACCGACAGGCGCTC
>Ga0209343_10010639_pt1 | contig 10443 bp, 9 predicted proteins | sample RifCSPlowO2_02_FD_184026 | JGI IMG/M metagenome (GOLD analysis project Ga0209343, IMG submission 184026) | Groundwater microbial communities from Rifle, Colorado - Rifle CSP2_plank lowO2_0.2 (SPAdes) (version 2) | ecosystem: Environmental > Aquatic > Deep subsurface > Groundwater | place: Rifle...
CCAATTGCGACGGGAATGGAGCTCGAAGTAGCGGTGGACGAGGCTGCGGATCCGCTCGCGGTCGGGAGTCTCCGGCACAGGTTGCTTCCTTCGGTTGCTGTCTGTTCCGAACGCGACGTCACGTCGGCCCGGGGCCAGCCGCGCGACCGACGGCCACGATTTGGAGGGCGACAGATGGGACGATCCTAGCGCAGCCGTTGCCGACCTGCAACTCTGAACCAGATCGGTTTGTCACCCAGTGCCGGTTAGATTTGCCCAGCTTGGGGAGGCAAGCAATACCAGGAACGTGGGGAAAACGTGAGGATTTGGCGAGCGTTGGCGTGTTTCGGCGACTGAGGGCGGGCGCAAACGTTAAGACAGGCGCAAGAGGTGAGACAGGTTGTCGATCAGGCGACCTTTGAGAGCTCTGTCAGCCGTAGCTGCAGGCACGCGAACACCTGATCGGCCACATCCTCCGCCAGGCAGTCGAACTCGGTCACGTCCTTCATCGATCTCAACCAGGTGAGCTGGCGCTTGGCGAGCTGGCGGGTGGCCGCCACGCCTTTCTCGCGCAGCGCGGCCAGCCCGCATTCCCCGTCGAGATACTCCCACACCTGGCGGTACCCCACGCAGCGCATCGAGGGCATTGTCAGTTCGAGCGCATACTGCTCGCGCAGTTTCCGCAGTTCGGTGATCAGGCCCAACTCCAGCATGTCCTCGAAGCGCCGCGCGATGCGGTCGTGCAATTCCTCCCGCTCGCTCGGAACGAGCGCGATCTTGATGGCAGAGTAGGGAAAGTAGACGTACTTCGGTTTTTTCAGGAGTTCCGACATCGGCTTGTTGGTGATGTAGTAGATCTCGAGCGCGCGCTGGATGCGCTGGGCGTCGTTGGGTTTGAGCCGCGCCGCGGTTTCCGGGTCGACGCGGGTGAGTTCGCCATGCAGCGCCGGCCAGCCGGATTCATCGGCCATGGAGTCGATCACGAGGCGGATCGTCGGATCGGCCTCGGGCAGCTCGTTGAGACCTTCGATCAGCGCCTGGAAGTAGAGCATGGTGCCGCCGACCAGCATCGGAATATTGCCGCGCTCGGTGATTTCGCGCATGGCGATAAGCGCATCGTCGCGGAAGCGCGCCGCGGAATAGCTTTCGTGCGGCTCGATGATGTCGATCAGGTGGTGCGGCACGCGCGCGAGCAGTTCCGGCTCCGGTTTGGCGGTGCCGATATTCATGTCGCGGTAAATCTGCGCCGAGTCGACGCTGATGATTTCGCACGGCAGTTTTTCCGCGATGGCCGCCGCGACCGCGGTCTTGCCGCTCGCGGTCGGGCCCATCAGCAAAATGGCCGGCGGCCACTTTGGGTGATGAGTAATGGGTGATGGGTGATGAGTAATGGGTGATGAGTGATGGGTGATGGGTAACGGGGGCCCTGCCGCGGGCGCAACCTTGGAGGCGGGTTGTGGAGCGCTTGGTGCTGAGCGCGCAGAGCGAGCGGTGGGAAGGGGAGAGCGATGTACACGGCGTTTCCGCCGCGTAACCTTGAGTTTCGGTTTACTCATTACCCATTACCCATTACCGATTACCGGTTTTCACCGGCCGCGCATGAACAGCTTGTCGAGTTCGGCTATCGAGATCTGGTGCCAAGTCGGGCGCCCGTGGTTGCACTGGCCGGAACGCTCCGTTTCTTCCATTTCGCGCAGCAGCGCGTTCATTTCCGGCACGGCGAGCTTGCGGTTGGCGCGTACCGCGGCGTGACAGGCCATGGTGCCGAGCAATTCGTTGCGCCGTTCGGTGAGCACGCGGCTGCCGCCAAATTCGCGCACTTCCCGCAGCACGTCGCGCGCGAGTTCGCGCGCGTCGGCGTCGTGCAGCATCGCGGGGATGCCGCGCACCACCAGCATCGTCGGCGACGCCATCGCCAGGTCGAAGCCGATCTGCCGCAGCACGTCCTGATGTTCTTCCACCGTCGCCACGTCGAGTGACTCAGCGGTGAAGGTGACGGGTACCAACAACGGCTGCATCGGAATCTCGCGGTCATCGAGCGCACATTTGAGCTTTTCATACATGATGCGCTCGTGAGCGGCGTGCATGTCGACGATGATGAGCCCGTGCCCGTTTTGCGCCAGGATGTAGATGCCGGAGAGTTGCGCCAGTGCAAATCCGAGCGGTGGCGCAGCGTGCCCGGTCGTTGCCGCTTCTTCAGGCGGCCGCAGATCGGGACGCCGGCCGAACAGCGTCTCGTAGAATGCGGCCGGCTGCGCCGCGCCCAGCGCCATGCTGCTCTGTCGCGCGTAAACGGCGTGCGCTGCGCCCGCCGCATTCATGACCGCGTCCGCGGCTTCGCTTGCCGCTGTCGCGCCGGCTGCGGTCCGCGACAGCGCTTTGTTGAGCGCGTGGAATACGAACTGATGCACGCCGCGCGCGTCGCGGAAACGCACCTCGATCTTGGTCGGGTGCACGTTGACATCGACCAGGGCGGGATCGATCTCAAGAAACAGCACAAACGCCGGATGGCGCTCGTGGTGCAGCACGTCCTGATAGGCCTGGCGAACGGCGTGGGCGAGCAGCTTGTCGCGCACGAAGCGGCCGTTGACGAAGACATATTGCGCATCGCGCGCGGTGCGCGAATGCGACGGCAAACCGATGCGGCCGTGAAGCCTCAGGCCCGCGCTGGCTTCATCGAGCGCGAGCGAGGCGGCGCTGAAGTCGTCGCCGAGGAGTGCGGCGATACGGTCCCCGACCGCCTGCGCCTTGAGATGATGCTGCACGCGGCCGTTGTGCTGCAGCGTGAATCCGACCTCGCTGCGGGAGAGCGCGACGCGTTTGAAAGCTTCCTCGCAGTGCGCGTATTCCGTTCCTTCGGATTTGAGGAACTTGCGGCGCGCCGGGGTGTTGAAGTAAAGATCGCGCACTTCGATGCTGGTGCCCGCGGTGAGCGAAGCGGGCGTGGTCCCGGACAGATCCGGCCCGCTGGCTGAGATCGTCCACGCATGCTTGTCCTCGGCGCGGCGGCTCGTGAGCGTGAGCTGGGACACGGAGGCGATGCTGGCCAGCGCTTCGCCGCGGAATCCCAGGCTCGATACGCGTTCGAGGTCGGTGCTCGATGCGATCTTGCTGGTGGCATGGCGCGCGAGGGCAAGCGGCAATTCCTCCCGGACGATGCCGCAGCCGTCATCGGCTACCTTGACCAGCTTCATGCCGCCGCCGGCGAGCTGCACCGCAATCTCGCGCGCGCCCGCATCGACGCTGTTTTCGAGCAGTTCCTTGAGCGCAGAAGCCGGGCGGTCGACGACTTCCCCGGCGGCGATCTGATTGATGAGCAGTTCGGGCAGAACCCGGATTTCAGGCATGCGCAATTATATCGGTAATGAGTGAAGAGTAATGAGTAATGAGTTGAAGCATCGCATCACCCATCACCCATCACCCATCACCCATCACCATTTTAATCGGCGCGGATGCCGGCTTCCTTCACCACGCGGCCAATGCGGGTGAACTCCGATTTCAGGTAGGAAAGGTGCGCATCAGGCGTGCTGCCGATCGGATCGATGCCCTGGTTGACCATTCGATCCTTCACGTCAGGCAGCTTGATGAGCCTGGCGATATCGTTGCTGATGCGCAATCCCTGATCGCGCGCAATGGTCGCGGGCGCGTACAGTCCGGTCCAGGTTGCGATGTCGAATCCGGGCAGCCCGGATTCGGCGACGGTCGGATATTCCGGCGCGAGCGGCGAGCGCTGCGGGCTGGAAATGGCGAGCGCGCGCAGCTTGCCGGCCTTGACGTGCGGCAGTACGACAGGGAGATTGAGGAACATCATCGGGACCTGCCCGCCGATGAGGTCGGTAAGCCCGGGACTTTCCCCCTTGTATGGCACGTGCACCAATTTGATGCCCAATGACAGGTTGAGCAGCTCACTTGCCAAGTGGGGGGTGGAACCGATGCCTCCCGAAGCATAGGCAAGACTGGCGGCATTAGCCTTGGTGAAGGCAGCGAACTCCTTGAATGTTCGCGGCGGAAGTGAGGGGTGAACAACCAACAGCAACGGCGTGGAGCCGACGATGGAGAGGGCGGCGAGATCCTTCAAGGTGTCGAAATTTACCTTGCGAAAAATGAGCGGGGCCGTCACGACGCTGGTCTGTGGCGACATGAGCAGCGTGTAGCCGTCGGGCGCCGCCTTGGCGACCAGCTCGACTCCGATAGTGCCGCTGGCGCCGGGCCGGTTGTCGACGACCACTTGTTGACCCCAGGTCTCGGTGAGCTTTTGCGCCACGATGCGCGCGGTCACGTCGGTCGCGCCGCCGGCGGTATACCCGACGATGATGCGCACGGGCTTGGCGGGGTACGGCTGGGACTGGGCGAATGCGGCGGTTGAGAGCAGCACGGCCAGCGCAACTGCGATGGACGAAAGTATTCGCATGTCTCCTCCCTTGGCTGTTTTCAGCGGGCGCTTCGAACAGCATAGCACTTGTCCAGCGTATCAGGCTCGCCCGCGAGCCGCGCGTTGCGGATACAATTCCGTCTTCCGCGTGGCAGGCACCGCGCGCAACCCCCCACAACTAGGAGAAACCATGAGCATCATTGCCAACCACGCCAAACGGCGCCTCGCGGCAGGAGAGTTGTCGCTGGGCATGGGACTGCGCCAGGCGCGTACCGTCGATATCGCGACCATCGCCAAAACCTGCGATTTCGACTGGCTGTTCATCGATATGGAGCACAGCGCTCTGGACGTGGATACCGCATCGCAGATCGCGCTCGCCGGGCTCGGCGCCGGCATCACGCCGATCGTCAGAGTGCCGGGTCATGAACATCACCACGCGTCGCGGCTGCTCGACACCGGAGCGCAAGGCATCGTCGTGCCTCACGTGGACAGCGTTGAGGAGGCGGAACGCGTCGTTTCACACTGCAAGTATCCGCCGCTCGGTCATCGCTCGGTGGCGGGTGCACAGCCGCTGCTTAGCTTCCGGAACACGCCGGTCGGCGAAGCAACGCGGCTCATCAACGAGGAATCGCTCGTGGTGGTGATGCTGGAGACGCCGCAAGCGATCGCCAACGCCGAAGCCATTGCCACCGTCAAGGGCGTCGACGTGCTGTTGATCGGCACCAACGACCTGTGCGCCGAAATAGGCATCCCGGGGCAGTTCGCCGATGCCAAGGTGGAGGCGGCGTATCAGACCGTGATTGCAGTGTGCCGCAAGCACGGAAGGTATCCCGGCATGGGCGGGGTCTACGAGCCGGCGCTCATGCAGAAATACATAGCAATGGGGATGCGTTTCATCCTGAGCGGATCCGATCTTTCGTTCATGATGGCGGGCGGCCGAGATCGCACGGGTTTCCTGCGCTCGCTGAAAATCTGAGGACGGAACCGCCGATGAACGCCGATGGACGCCGATAAAATCAAGACCAAAGCTTCAACGCAAAGGAAACGCGAAGGGTGCTAAGAAAATAAAAGCAAGCATTTTCTTGGCCTCCGGTTGCGCTTTGCTTTTCCTTGGAGTTCTTGGCGTCCTTGGCGATAATAGCTTTCTTGTTTTTTGATCGGCGTTCACCGGCGGTTACTTCTTGCTTTTTGCTCTTGTTCGATTTGAAGGAGGACACGTGGCTCCAGCGATAGCGAAGGGCGCGTCGATCGGTTTCATCGGTCTCGGCGTCATGGGCGCGGCAATGGCGCGCAATCTGGTGAAAGCCGGGTTCAGGCTCACCGTGCACAACCGCAGCCGCGGCAAAGTGGAGGAACTCATGCGTGCCGGCGCCCAGGACGGCGGATCGCCGGCCGGCGTGGCGCGCGCGGCGGAGGTCGTGCTGCTCTGTCTACCGGATACGCCCGACGTCGAGCGCGTGCTGTTTGGCGAGGACGGCGTGTTTCACGGTCTCAAACGCGACGCGGTGGTGATCGACTGCAGCACGATTTCCGCCACGGCAACGGTGGAGTTCGCGAAGCGGCTCACGGAACGACACGCACACCTGCTCGATTCGCCGGTGAGCGGCGGGCCCAAGGGCGCGCAGGACGGAGCATTGTCCTGCATGATCGGCGGCGAGGCGGCCGTTGTTGAACGCTGCATGCCGGTGTTCCAGGCCATCGGCAAGACCTTCACTCATGTCGGTGGCAACGGCGCAGGGCAGGCGTGCAAGTCGTGCAATCAACTGGTCGTGGTCGGCACCATGATGGCGGTGGCCGAGGCGTTCGCGCTGGCGCGCAAGATGGGGATCGATCCCTGCAAGGTGCGCGATGCGCTGCTCGGCGGCTCGGCTCAGAGCTTTGTGTTGCAGAACCACGGCAAGCGCCTGCTTGACGGCGCCTTGCAGCCGGGCTTTCGGTCGCAACTGATGCTGAAGGACATCAAGCTCGCGCTGAGCGCGGGACGCGACACGGGCACTTTCATGCCGGTCACGGCGCTCGGCGCGCAGCTTTTTGCGGCATTGTGCAATTCGGGACGCGATGGGCTCGACAACGCTGCGCTCGGATTGCTGTTCGAAGAACTGTCCGGCATCAAGCGCTGACGCCGGGATTCAGCCGGGCAGGACGCAATGTTGCCGTCGCGGCCGCTTTCGGCGGCGTTTTATTGATGCATGTCAATAAAAGGCGAATTCGTTTTCCTTTATAATTGCCGCCAATTGTGTCACGTCGCACTTGACGTGTCGCCTCAGCAGGCAGGGAGAATAACGCAATGAAGGTCGGCATTCCGGCGGAAACGCGCCCCAGCGAAACACGAATCTCGGCAACGCCCGAGACCGTCAAGAAACTTACCGCCGCCGGACATCATGCCGTCATCATCCAGTCCGGCGCCGGTGTGGGCGCAAGCATTCCGGACGAGCTGTTCACCGCATCCGGCGCGACCATCGTATCGTCTGCGGCCGAGGTCTATCAACAGGCCGACATCGTGTTGAAGGTGCGTGGTCCGGACGCGCAGGAACTTGCGCAGATGCGCTCGGGCCAGGTGCTGATCGGACTGCTCAATCCTCACAACAAGGAAGGCATCGAAGCGCTCGCGAAGCAGGGCGTGACGGCGTTCGCGATGGAGGCGCTGCCGCGCATCTCGCGCGCGCAGAGCATGGACGTGCTCTCGTCGCAGGCCAACATCGGCGGCTACAAGGCGGTGATGATGGCAGCCAATGCTTATCGACGCCTGATGCCGATGCTCATGACCGCGGCCGGCACGGTGAAGGCTGCGCGCGCGGTCGTCATGGGCGTGGGCGTAGCGGGACTGCAGGCGATCGCGACCGCGAAACGACTGGGCGCGGTCGTCGAGGCTACCGATGTGCGGCCTGAAACCAAGGAGCAGGTCGAATCGCTCGGCGCCAAGTTCGTCGAGGTGCCGTTGACCGACGCAGAGAAGGAGCTCGCGAAAGGCCAGGGCGGCTACGCGCGCGAGATGGGAGAAGACTACAAGAAGCGCCAGGCAGCGCTGATCGCGGAGCGCATCAAACAGGCGGACATCGTGATCACGACGGCGCTCATCCCCGGCCGTCCGGCGCCGGTCCTCGTCACCGAGGATATGGTCAGGACGATGAAGCCCGGCTCGGTCATCGTGGACATGGCGGTCGAGCAGGGCGGCAACTGCCCGCTGTCCGAACTCGACAAGGTCGTGGTCAAGCATGGCGTACACATCATCGGCATCGCCAACCTGCCGGCCCTGGTCGCGGCTGACTCGAGCGCGCTTTACGCGCGCAATCTGCTGAATTTCCTGAGCCTCATGCTGGATGTCAAGAGCGGTGCGTTCAAAATCGACCGCGAGGACGAGATCATCGCCGGCACCTTGATGTGCATGGGCGGTGAGGTGGTGAAAAAGTGAGGATTGAGGATCGAGGAGTGAGGATCGAGGACATGGCGGTTCGCGTTCGCTCTGGTGGTTTTTACTCAATCCTGAATCCTTGATCCTGAATCCTAGTTTGCGGAGCAAACCATGACCGGCACCGTAGATCCAACTGTAATCAATCTCATCGTTTTCGTGCTCGCGGTATTCGTGGGCTACCACGTCATCTGGAACGTGACGCCCGCGCTGCACACGCCGCTGATGAGCCTCACCAACGCGATTTCCAGCGTCATTATCGTGGGCGCGATCCTGGCCGCGGGAGCGAGCGCGCTGGACCTCGGTTCGACGATGGGCGTGATCGCGGTGGCGCTCGCGTCGGTGAACGTCGCCGGCGGCTTCCTCGTCACCCGGCGCATGCTCGAGATGTTCAAGAAGAAAGCGGTGAAAAGTGAACGAGTGAAGGAGTGAACGAGTGAAGCGCGAGAATCGGATTCGGGACTGCGTCACCTTGTTCACTCGCTGCCCATTGCGCGAGCGGGCGCGAAGAGGTGGAACCCGTTCACCCGTTCACCCGTTCACCTTTCACGCTCCGAAGGAGCAGCTATGACTGCCAACCAGATCGCGCTCACTTATCTCGTCGCGTCGGTCTTTTTCATCCTCGCGCTCAAAGGGCTGTCCTCTCCCGAGACCGCGCGGCGCGGCAATCTGCTCGGCATGATCGGCATGGCGCTTGCCGTGCTGACGACTATTTCCATCATTTTGAGCGGCAAGATCGAGTTCATCTTCCTCGCGATGGTGATCGGCGGCGGCATCGGCACTTTCGTCGCGCGGCGCGTGCAGATGACCCAGATGCCGGAGCTGGTCGCGGCGATGCACTCGCTGGTTGGTATGGCGGCGGTGCTGATCGCGGTCGCCGCGGTGAACAACCCGGCCGCATTCGGCGTTGCCGATCCGATGCCGACGGGCAACCGGCTGGAGCTTTTTATCGGCACCTTCGTCGGCGCGATCACCTTCTCCGGCTCGGTGATCGCCTTCGGCAAGCTGGCGGGCCTGGGCAAGCATTTCCGTCTATTCTCGAGCGCACCCGTGGTGTTCAAGGGGCAGCACCTGCTTAATCTCATACTCGCCATAGTGATGATCGGTTTCGGGGTCGCGTTCTTCATGGCGGCAGATAAAGCATGGACGCCGTTCTGGATCATGACGGGGATCGCATTCCTGCTCGGCTTCCTGATCATCATCCCGATCGGCGGCGCCGACATGCCGGTGGTGATCTCGATGCTGAACTCGTATTCGGGGTGGGCCGCCGCAGGCATCGGCTTCTCGCTTAACAATTCCATGCTGATCATCGCCGGGTCGCTGGTGGGTTCCTCGGGCGCGATCCTCTCCTACATCATGTGCAAGGCGATGAACCGCGCGTTCATCTCGGTGATATTGGGCGGTTTCGGCGCCGCAGAGGGTACGGCAGCGGCTGGCGCGGGGCAGAAAACGGTGAGATCAGGCTCTGCGGACGATGCTGCATTCCTTATGTCGAACGCGGAGTCGGTGATCATCGTGCCGGGTTACGGACTGGCGGTGGCCCGCGCTCAGCACGCAGTGAAGGAGATGGCCGAAAAGTTGATCCACAAGGGCGTCAACGTGCGCTATGCGATTCACCCGGTGGCCGGACGCATGCCCGGCCACATGAACGTGCTGCTCGCCGAAGCCGAGGTGCCGTACGACCAGGTGTTCGAGATGGACGACATCAATAGCGAATTCGGCACTACCGACGTAGTGCTGGTGCTGGGCGCGAACGACGTAGTCAATCCGCTCGCGCACGAGAAGGGCAGTGCCATCTACGGCATGCCGATCCTCGAGGCGGCGAAGGCGCGCACCGTGCTCGTCAACAAGCGCTCCATGGCGGCGGGTTATGCCGGGCTGGACAACCCGCTCTTCTACATGGACAAAACGATGATGGTGTTCGGCGATGCGAAGAAAGTTGTCGAGGATATCGTGAAAGCAGTTTGAAACCGCGGATTGGCGGTAAGGCCCGGGCACTACCTTAAGGCAGATTGAGCGGAATGATGACCCAACACGCGCTGTCATTCCCGAGAAGTCGGGAATCCATAGGATGGTTCACGCAAGATGATGCGCCGTATGGGTTCCCGTTTTCACGGGAACGACACACCTTCTGAGCCGCGATCGTGCACACATTTGAGCGCGTGTTTCATTGTGTTAGGAGATCTAACTAGTCGCTGGCGAACAACGCGCGCGGCGGGGCGACGCGCCGGAACAGGATGTCACCGTAATAGGCGTATACGTTCTCGCCGGTGTTGTCGGTGTCGGTCATGATGCCGATCGCGGTGATCTTCCCCGGCGCCTCGCCGAATGCGCGCCTGAAATCTTCATACACGTTGCGCGTCACCTCCTGCCAGGCGCCGACCTTGTCGCGCCCGCTTTCAGCCACGATCATCCTGATGCGCGAGGTGTGGCGATTGGGAATCACGCCGCCCTTGGGCGCGCGGTTTTCCCAGATGTACATCAAGGTCGCGTAGGGCAGTTGCTGGCCCGTCAGCAGCCGCACGTTGTCGAAGAAAATGCGGTCGTCGAGCGGCAGCGTATCGATGTCGCCGTCGAAACTGACGACGACGCGCACCGGGGAATCCTCGGTGTGCTTCTTGGTGTTGTCTGCCTGGGCGATGAGGTCGGTGACCTTCCAGCGCCATTGCAGCAGCGGGTATCA
>Ga0209343_10010640_pt1 | contig 10442 bp, 8 predicted proteins | sample RifCSPlowO2_02_FD_184026 | JGI IMG/M metagenome (GOLD analysis project Ga0209343, IMG submission 184026) | Groundwater microbial communities from Rifle, Colorado - Rifle CSP2_plank lowO2_0.2 (SPAdes) (version 2) | ecosystem: Environmental > Aquatic > Deep subsurface > Groundwater | place: Rifle...
CCATGAATATCTGGCAGCCTGTCGGGCTTAAAGGAAATCGGCTGCAAATCCGCCTGGCCGGTGCATATTTCACCGCTTTATTGGTCAATAGAACGACTATTGACCTGCAAAACCGGCAAAATCTGCACCGGCCAGCCGAATTTTCGCTTCGATTCCTCAAACCCGGCAGGCTGCCAGGCTTTTCTCCCTATTGAGCTTGCGTGCGCTTACCGCTATGCTCAGCGCCCAATGCCTATCTCCATGAGCGCAAATTGAAGCCCTTCCGACACTTCCCGGTCTGATGATCGTCGATGACGATCCGCTGATTTACCAAGGATTGGCGGCTATGTTTGGCAATAGCGTTGAGGTACATCAACCGCACTACGCTGCATAGCCGCATGGATGCGCATGAAAAACCAACCTATAGGACCCAGGCATGTACCTAGAACATTTCGGACTTGACGAACCACCGTTCAGAATCACGCCCGTGACGGTATTCTTTTTTTCCGGCGCCAATCGCGGCGAAATCCTTGATGCGTTGATCTATTCGTTAAGCGAAGCAGAAGGCATCGTCAAAGTCAGCGGCGAAGTCGGCAGCGGCAAAACCATGCTGTGCCGCATGTTGCTCGAGCGGCTGCCCGAACATGTTGAAACCATTTATCTCGCCAACCCGAGCCTGTCGCGCGAAGAAATGCTGTATGCGATTGCCGACGCGCTCGGCCTGAGCATTGACGGCAAGCGCGTCGGCATCGTCATGCACAGCATCCAGAACAAGCTCGAGGAGAAGGCCCGCGAAGGCAAGCGTGTCGTCGTACTGGTCGATGAGGCGCACGCCATGCCGCTGGATACGCTGGAAGAGTTGCGCCTGCTCTACAACTTGCAGGTCGGCAATGACAAGCTGCTGCAAATCATCCTGTTCGGGCAGCCGGAACTGAACGCCAAGCTGGATCAGCCGAACATGCGCCAGCTCAAGGACCGCATCGTCCACCATTTCCACATGCAGCCGCTGTCGCGCAATGCCCTCGAAAGCTACCTGATGTTCAGGATGCGCGCGGCCGGCTACCGCGGGCCGGACATTTTTTCGCCGAACGCCATCAAGCTCATCGCCGATGCGTCCAACGGATTGATGCGCCGCATCAACATCCTCGCGGACAAATCGCTGCTGTCCGCCTTCGTGGAGGACACCCCCAACATCGAGGTTCGGCATGTGCAGGCGGCAATGCGCGACAGCGAACTCAAACCTGCCCGTTCCCTGGCCGGCAAAAAACTGCTGATGGGAAGCGCGGCAGGCATGCTGCTTTTAACGGGCCTGGCAGCCTGGTGGCTGCTGGACAGGCCGCCTGCCCGCACATCTGCCCAGCCGTCCCCGGCAATTGTGCCACAGCCGGATAACGCGCCTGTTCACGCAACCAGCGAAAAAACAAATCCGGCAACCTCCAGCCTGGCTTCTCCCCCTCAACCGGCGGCAGATAATTTGCCGCTGGCGGCCATGCCTGCATCGATAGCAAGTGTTAGTCCGGCGACCGGCAAGGCAGGTCTGTATGAGCAGCGCCTGGCGGCGGGCAAACAATTGCTCGAACAGAAGAAAGCCGTTGCCAGTATTCAATTATTCTTCAACGAAGAGATAAAGCGGGAGCGCATCGAAAACTTCCTGAGGCGCGCGGAAGGGCTGGGCAAGCTCTCCGAAATTTATCTGCTGCCCGCCAAATTTGGCGGCAAGGACGGGCTGCGCGTACTCTATGGTGCATACCCGTCGATTCATGCGGCACGCGACGCGATCAATGAATTGCCGCCGCGCTATCAGGAGACTTTCACCGCATCCGTTTACGCCTTTTAGCCTATTTATAAACCGAAGGCGTATTGAGCCAAACCCGCAAAGCTGCTAGGCTTCGTACCATAAGGGATAAGGAGAAAAGAATGCGCTTACGCAACATAATTTATCTCTGCGCCGTCAGCGTAATTCTTGCCGGTTGCGGCACCAAACCGATTCAGCCGTCGGATAAGCATATCCAACAGCCAGCCGGCCCGCTGTCCGCCGCGACCGGCATTCCGCAGACCATAAAACGCAGCGTCGTTCTACCACCGCCCAAGCCGGCAACCAAGATGGAGACCTATAGCGTCGTCGTCACCAATGTTCCCGCGCAGGAAATCCTGTTCGCCCTGGCGCGCGATGCGAAAATCAATCTGGATATCCACCCCGGCATTCAAGGGACGGTCACCCTGAACGCGCTCAACCAGACCCTGCCGCAAATCCTTACGCGCATCGCCAGGCAAATCGATATGCGTTATGAACTGGACAATGGCAATCTGATCGTGATGCCGGATACGCCCTATCTGCACCATTACAAGATCGATTATGTGAACATGACGCGCGACTCTGATGGGACGATGTCCAATGCCACGCAAGTTGGTTCCAATTCATCCGGCAGTGCTGCCGGAGCAGGCAGTTCCGGCAACAACAATTCATCGCTTACCATCAAGAACAAATCCAATAACCATTTCTGGGACGTCCTGATTCAGAACATCAAGGACATCCTGCATGAGACCGACAAGATATTGCCATCCGGCTCCAGTGAAACCGTAGTGCAGCAGGTAAGCGCGGCCAGCAGCACCGGAACCGGCGTGCAACCGGCAACCGGCAAAAAGTCTGCCCCCAAGGTTGGAATAGAAAGCAGCCCCAATCCAGTGAGCGTGCAAGAAGGTGGCACCACCGTCACACGCACCAACACTTTCCGCGAAGCCGCATCGGTCATCGCCAACCCGGAGAACGGCATCATCACGGTGCGCGCCACCGGCAAACAGCATGAAAAGATCCAGGAATTTATTGCCCAGATAATGGGCAGTGCTCGCAGGCAGGTCCTGATCGAAGCCACCGTGGTGGAAGTGGAATTGAACGATCAATATCAACAAGGTATCAACTGGTCATTATTGCAGCGTGGCGGCACCGGTTTCCAGTTGAAGCAAGCTGCAACAGGCCAGAGCGGCGCCGGAATTGGATTGGTGGCCGGCAATACTGCGAGCATGTTCATTCTCGATTACCTTAACCCCACCTCACGATTGGGTAACCTGGCTGCATCAGTTTCCCTGCTGGAATCATTCGGCAAGGTAAAAGTGCTGTCCAGCCCTAAACTCAGCGTGATGAACAACCAGACCGCGATACTGCGCGTGGTGGACAATCTGGTGTACTTTGTTATCAATGTCACCACCACCGCGCCAACTTCAACCAGCTCGGCATTCAGCACGTATTCAACCACTCCCAACACCGTGCCTATCGGTATCACCATGAGCGTGACGCCACAGATCAGCGATAGCGATACCGTGCAAATCAACTTGCACCCATCAATTTCACGCCTGCTTGGTTATGTCAATGACCCCAACCCGAGCCTGGCCCTGGCAACGCCTCCGGTAGTAAGCCGCATCCCGGTAACCTCGACGCGCGAGATGGAATCGATATTGAAAATCGAGAGCAACCAGATCGCTGTGATGGGCGGACTGATGCAAGACACGGCGACCAACAACACCGATTCCATACCAGGCCTGTCCGGCATCCCGCTAGTGGGCGAGCTGTTCAAGCAGCGCAATGACACGACCAAAAAAACCGAACTGGTGATCTTCCTGCGCCCGACGGTCATCAAGGATGCCAGCATCGACGGCAATTTCAGCGCATACCGCGATACGCTGCCGGATCAGAACTTCTTCAAAGAACCCGCCAGCGGCAACCCTTGAAAAACCTCTGAATATGAGCCTGCTCCTCGATGCACGCAAAAAATCGCTGCAAGCGCAATCCGCGCAGCCGGAGACCGGTACAGGCCCGGATACGGCCGCCCCGCAGACCGGGGATCAGGCACGCAGCGCCGGGCATAATTTGTTCGCCGCAAAATCCCTGCTCCCAATTGCCGGCCTCACACTGCCCAACCGCAATTTGCTGTACGCCTTGGGCGGCACGGTTTTGCTGCTCGCTGCCGGTGCGGCTTATTTGTGGCATGCGGGTTCTGCGAGCAACACGACACCCCTGCACCCTATAAGTGCGCCGCCTGCCCCACCGGTTGGCCAGATACAACCCGCCGCCGCAACAAACCCTTTAATACAAAATATACCGATTACAGAGGTCAGCAAACCAAGCGCCGCAGACGATCTTGAAAAAACCCAACAGGTCGCCGCCATGCCGCAACCGCGCAACAGCGCCCCGACACCCTCAAATAGCAACCCTATACGCATAAAACAGCAGAAAACCGAACCTGTCGATCCGCTGTTGAGGGATGCCTATCTCGCTTATCGCAGCGGCAAACTGGACGAAGCCTGGCAACTGTATCTGGCGATGTTCAAGAAGGATGCGCACCATCCCGATGTACTGCTTGGGCTGGCAGCCATCGCCCAGCAGCGCGGGGAAAACCAGGCGGCGGCACAGTATTTCGGCCGCGTACTGACACTGGATCCGCGCAATGCCGTGGCAAATGCCGGGATGTCCGCGTTAAGTGCGGATGACGACCGCAACGAAAGCCGTTTAAAAACCCTGCTCCGCGAGCAGAGCAATTCAGCCGCCCTGCATTTTGCGTTGGGTAACCTGTATGCAGGGCAATCGCGCTGGGGCGAAGCGCAACAGGCCTACTTCAACGCCTATACGCTGGAATCCGGCAATGCCGAATACGCCTTCAATCTCGCAGTCAGCCTCGACCACCTCGGACAGAAAAAGTTAGCCGCGCAGCATTATCAGCGCGCCATGCAGCTCGACCCATCACACAGCGCGGGCTTCGATCACGCGCAAATTTCACAACGCGAGCAAGAACTGATGCGTTAAATCGCCAAGCCAAAAAACTAAAGTATGGACAACCAACTCCAACAACCGCTGGGACGCATGCTGGTCAATAAGGGTGTGATCAGCGATGACCAGTTGCGTATCGCCCTGCAAGAGCAGAACAAGTCGCACCAGCCGCTCGGCCGCTTGCTGGTGCGCCTGGGCTTCCTGTCGGAAGCCACCATCCGCGATGTATTGTCGGAAAATCTCGGGCAGGAAAGCGTTGACCTCACCGCCGTCATCATCGACCCTGCCGCGCTGGCGCTGATTCCCAAGGATGTCGCGCGGCGCTACCAGTTGTTGCCGCTGTCGGTGGACAAGGCCGGCCGCATCCTGACCCTGGCGATCGCCGATCCGGACAACATCATCGCGCTGGATCAGGTGCGCGCCCTGCTCAAGGATGAATATCGGCTGATCACCCAGCTTGCCAGCGAATCCGACATCCTGCGCGCGATCGACCAATACTACGGCTTCGAGCTTTCCATCGACGGCATCCTGCATGAAATCGAGCCGGGCGAGATGGAATACCAGGCGCTGCAATCCGGCGTCAACGAATTCAGCCAGCCGGTGGTGCGCCTGATCGACGCGCTGCTCACCGAGGCGGTGCAGCGCGGCGTTTCCGATATCCACTTTGAACCGGAAAGCAGCTTCCTGCGCATCCGCTACCGCGTCGACGGCGTGCTGCGCCAGGTGCGCAGCCTGCACAAGAGCTTCTGGCCGGCAATGGTGGTACGGCTGAAGGTGATGAGCAACATGAATATCGCCGAGACGCGCGCGCCGCAGGACGGGCGCATCTCGCTGCGCCTGTCCGGCCGGCCGATCGATTTCCGCGTGGCTTCGCACCCCACCACGCATGGCGAAAACATGGTGCTGCGCATCCTCGACCGGCAGAAAGGCATCGTGCCGCTCGACCAGATCGGCCTGGACGATACCGCCCTCAACCTGCTCAAGATGATTATCGCCAAGCCGGAAGGCATCGTGCTGGTCACCGGCCCGACCGGCAGCGGCAAGACCACCACGCTGTATTCCGTGCTGAACCACATCAACACCGAATCGATCAACATCATGACCCTGGAAGATCCGGTGGAATATCCGATTGCCCTGATCCGCCAGACTTCGATCAACGAGTCCGTCAAGCTGGATTTCGCCAACGGCATCCGCTCCATGATGCGCCAGGATCCGGACGTCATCCTGGTCGGCGAAATCCGCGACCACCCGACCGCCGAAATGGCGTTCCGCGCCGCGATGACCGGCCACCAGGTCTATTCGACGCTGCACACCAATTCCGCCATCGGCGCGATCCCGCGCCTGCTCGACATCGGCATCCTGCCTGACATCATGGCCGGCAACATCATCGGCGTCATGGCGCAACGCCTGATACGCGTATTGTGCAAGGAATGCAAATACCCGTACCAGCCGGATGCACCGGAACGCAGACTGCTGGGCATCGCGGCCAATCAGGATATCACCCTGTATCGCGCGGCCGGTTGCGAAGCCTGCCATCACCATGGTTACAGCGGGCGCATGGCCATCATGGAGTTGCTGAAGATGGATCATGACCTGGACGATCTGGTTGCTTCCCGCGCCAGCACCAGCAAAATCAAGGAGGTTTCACTCTCCAAGGGATTCCGCCCGCTGGCGATTGACGGCATCCGGCGCATCCTGCAGGGCGTTACCTCGCTGGCGGAAGTCAGCCGCGTGGTGGATCTGACCGACCGGATTGGCTGATATGGCCCTTTATTCCTATCGCGCCATCAACGATCAGGGAAAGACCGGCAAGGGCATGCAGGATGCCGCCAATGTCGTGGATCTGGAGTTGCGCCTGAAGCGCGGCGGTCTGGATTTGATCGACGCCAAAGAGTACAGCGGCAAAGTCGGATTAAGACGCGGCAAAATCAAACGCCCCGAGCTGATTACCTTTTTTTTCAATCTCGAGCAGCTCACCCGTGCCGGCGTACCTTTGCTGGAAAGCCTCGCCGATTTGCGCGACACCATGAACGATCCTCATTTTCGCGAAATTATCGCCAACCTGGTCGAATCCATCGAAGGCGGGCAAAAACTTTCCCAGGCCATGGAACAGCATCCCGATGCGTACGATAAGATATTCATCAGCCTCGTTCATGCCGGCGAGGAGAGCGGTAGCGATCGCCTGCCGGAAATTTTCCTGCATATCACCGAATCGCTGAAGTGGCAGGATGAAATGGCCTCGCACACCAAAACCATCATGCTCTATCCTGCCTTCGTCGGCTCCGTCGTGTTGGCGATTACCTTTTTCCTGATGATTTACCTGGTGCCGCAACTGGTCGGCTTCATCAAGGACATGGGGCAGGAAATCCCGATCCAGACGCGCATCCTGCTGGCCACCTCGGCATTTTTCGTGGATTACTGGTATGCGCTCATTGCGTTGCCGATTATTTTGCTGATTGCCGTCAAGCTGATCATCGCCTCCAGCCCGGAGATGCAATTCAAATTCGACAACCTGAAACTCAACCTGTGGGTGACCGGCCCCATTTTGCGCAAGATCATCCTGGCGCGTTTTGCCAACACCTTCGCCATCATGTACGGCTCCGGCATCAGCATCCTCGCCTGCATCGCCAATTCGCGCGATGTGGTCAACAACTACGCCATCGCCAAAAGCCTGGAAGACGTGATGCATGAAATCGAGGCAGGCAAAAACCTCACGCAAAGTTTCCAGCACACCGGCATGTTTCCGCCACTGGTGATACGCATGCTTCAGGTGGGCGAAGCCACCGGTTCGCTGGATAAGGCGCTGCTCAATGTCAGCTACTTTTATGACCGCGACGTGAAGGACTCCATCAATAAAATACAGGCCATGATCGAACCGGCCATGACCATCATTCTCGGCGCACTGCTCGGCTGGGTGATGCTGTCGGTGCTGTCGCCGATCTATGACATTATCGGCAAGGTGCAATTCTGATGAAACTGCTGCTGCTCCTGAGCGCCGACCACCTCCATGCGCAACTCATGGCAGGCGGTAAAATCACCCTGCAACGCGAGTTTACCGATTCACCGGAGGGGCAGGAAAATTTTGCCGCTTTCGTGCAAGAGGTCAAGCACCCAACCTACTTGCTGGTCGATTTGATCGAAGAGGATTTTCGCCAGGAAACCATTCCACACTTGAGCGGCAGCCGCCGTACTGCGCTATTGCAGCGCAAATTCGAACAGTTTTATCGCGGCACCCCCTTCCCTCAGGCAACCCTGCTGCAGCGCCAAAAAACCGGGCGGCGCGACGACGACATGTTGTTCTCGGCGCTGACCAACCCAGCGCTTATCAAGCCCTGGCTGGATATCATGCTGGCACAGCAAACCCCGCTCGCCGGAATTTATTCGGTACCGCAGATCAGCGCACCGCTGGTCGAAGACCATCCATCGAGCCACCTGCTGCTGATTTCCTGGGAAAAATTCGCCGGGTTGCGTCAAACCTACTTCAGCAACCATCGCCTGCAAATATCCCGACTGACGCCCATCCATGCCGACCTGACCTTCCAGCAAGCCGTGGTCAGCGAACTTACCCGAACTTATCAATATCTGAAGAGCCTGAGTCTGCTGCCGTCCGGACAAACACTCGATGTGCGCCTGCTGGGCCATAGCCACGACCTTATTGAACTGCAACTGGAACTGCCGAGAAGCGCAGATATGCGCTATGACTTCGTCGACCTTGCGGATCTCGCCAAGCGACACCATATCGACTACAGCTTCACCGATTCGGATGCCAGCCAGGTATTTCTGCACCAGCTCGCGGCCCGCCCGCCGCAAACTCATTATGCGAACGCAACCCACACGCACTACTTTACGCTGTGGCAATTAAGGCTCGCGCTTAACCTGGCAAGCGGCATGTTGTTGTCCGGAATGCTGTTGTGGGGGGCGGCCAACCTGTGGCAAAGCAGCCACAATGCCGCAGAAGCCGCATCGCTTAAAACCCTGGCGCAACGCACTCTGCACGAAGCACAGCAAATCACCCTCGCCTTCCCGAACACCTACGCTCCCGCAGCCGACATGAAGGCCGGCGTATCCGTCATGCGCAAGCTCAATCAGTATGATTCCGCGCCGGGCGGTATTTTGCCCCCGCTCAGCGCAATACTCGACCGCCATCCGCAAATCGAACTTGACGATCTCGCCTGGCGGATGGACGCGACCGAGCCGATTATCCCCAACACGCTTGCCGATGTCCCGGCTCAAGTCATCATTATCAAAGGGCGCATGACCGATTTCGCGAATAACTACCGCGCCGCGCTGAACTATCTGGAAAACTTCCAGCGCGACCTGATCGCACAGGGCTACCAGGTCGCGGTACTGGCCAAACCGCTGGATGTCAGCCCGAGCGGCAGTATTGCCGACCAACGTGACATATCTACAGATGCACTCGCCTTTTCCCTGAAAATTTCCCGGAGGCCGCAGGCATGAAGCTCTCCGCATCGGATTTCCCGTTGATACGGCAGAGCGTTCTGGCGGTTTGCGCATCGGCCATCATCAGCACAGTCATCCTGTACAGCAGCGGAAAATATGCGGAAAGCACGCAAAACGACCGGCGTGGTGCGCAAACCATGCTCAACGATGCGCGCAACCGGCTGACCACGGCGCGTCAAGACCAGCAAAACATGGCGATCTATGCCGACGAGTATGGCGCATTAATCGAGCAAAAAATCATCGGCGATGACCAGCGCCTGGACTGGATAGAAGGCCTGGAAAAAATCCGCCTGAAGAATCTGGTGACCGACTTCCGCTACAACATCGCGCCGCAAAAAATTTATGCTTCCCAACCGCCGATCGACAGCGGTAATTTCGACATCCGCTACAGCGAAATGAAACTGCAATTCGACTTGCTCCATGAGGCACAGCTGCTGAATTTCTTTGCTGCGCTGCGCACCAATATCAAAGGCTGGTATCAACTGGAAGGCTGCACACTGCAACGCACAGGCAATGAGAACGGGCAAACTGCTGCAACCCAAATCAAGGCCGAATGCAGCGGCGGCTGGATTACGCTCAAGAACCGGAATCCACCAAAATGAACACCACCCTTGAAACAGGCTTGATCACACCTCTCATAAGGGCACGGCACGCCGTGCCCCTACAATTCGCCCCATGCAACGACCCCGTAGGGGCACGGCGCGCCGTACCCCTACCTTTCAAAATTGGTTTAATTACATATATCCTGATAGCCGCACCGCTCACTTACGCGGAAGAACTGGGGCGGTTATTTTTCACCGCCGAACAGCGCGCGCAGCTCGAATACAGCCAGCGGCAAAGCGGCGATATACCGGATAACCCCCGCTCACTGACCGTCAACGGCATCGTGCAGAAACACGGCGGCGAACGCACCGTCTGGATCAACGGCGTGCCGCAACCGGCCGGCAGGAGCGACGAGCGCGCGCCGGAAAGCGTCCCGGTCGCGATTCCCGGCCAATCGCAGCCGGCCAAAGTCAAGGTCGGGCAAAGGGTGATCATCGGCCCGGCGACCACCGAAAAATAGGTCCCCATGCATCCGACTCGACCTCGCCATCAAGCCATAACCAGACAGCGCGGCGCCGCGCTGCTGGTGATGCTGGTGATCATGGTGTTGGGGATTGCCGCCGCGCTGATCAACTCACTCAGCATAGTTGCGCTGAAAACTGCGCGTCAGGAAACCACCGCCGCCGCACTGGCGCAG
>Ga0209343_10010641_pt1 | contig 10441 bp, 4 predicted proteins | sample RifCSPlowO2_02_FD_184026 | JGI IMG/M metagenome (GOLD analysis project Ga0209343, IMG submission 184026) | Groundwater microbial communities from Rifle, Colorado - Rifle CSP2_plank lowO2_0.2 (SPAdes) (version 2) | ecosystem: Environmental > Aquatic > Deep subsurface > Groundwater | place: Rifle...
ACCGGCGCCGATGCGTTATCTTCGTTCCTATGGGCCGCTGGGTTCATCTTCTGGCCTCCTTCTTTGGTTGAGAAAGCCACCAGAGGTTAATCCACGCGGCCCTACATAGGATCTATTTCTCCGGCGTAATGCGTCCGCGTCCTATAAGGGATGCTCCTATGCGGAAGATATCCGGCATGTTGATACGTTCGTCGGAACGACGCTCAAGAACTCCAATCTTTAAGAGGGTATTAAGCAGCCCTAGCTCCCGTACTTTGGCGCGGGCCTGATCAGTCGGGTCAAAAGAAGGCATCTCACTTGGTCCTAAGTACCCTTCTTGCCCAGCCTCACGGTCAATTGCACTAACCGTCCGTTTATTGATCCAAGGCTCAATGATTTCCGCTTCGCTACAAGGCACCCGCAATCCAGCAAGTGGTAGGAGTGCCAGCTCAATCCACTGATATTCCTCTTTCAGCTGATCTACCCGCACTCGTGATGCTGCGCGTAAACCTTCTTTGATTCCTTCTATGGTCAGCACGCGGTCTTCTGCCGCCTCGCTCTTCGACGCCGCTTCACGAAGTGAAGTTAGAAAGCTACGCGGCGTCACCATTCTAAAGCCATCAGCAAGATGCGCCGGAAGCCAAGTAAAAGTCTTACCTTTGCGATGATCCGACCCCATATATCGCCCCGCAAGTTGAATAAATGCCTTCTGCTGGATATTCGGGTCACGTGTAAGTGAAACTGGCAGATACGCTCTGTCGCCCTTAACTTTCAATTCAATTTGCTGTTGCTGAGCAAGCCGCTTGAAAGCTGCGCGTGATGCGTTTTCATTTGCGAGGCGCGTGAAGAAAAGCCCATAGAGGTCAACGTTATCCCATGACAGATCGATTTTTCCCGCTTTAAGCTTCGAAAGGTCAGTGAAGCCCACCGCAGGATCATCTAACTGCTCCGGGCGTAAGAACAATTTCAGGCGCAGCGATCGGTAGCTGCGCATGCCATAGGTCACTTCTAGTAAGGCCCTCGTAAGAAGGCGTAGATTGGCCCAGTTTGTTGAGAGAGTATCCAGCGCATCAAACACGAGAAGAAAGCGCTTCCGGCCTCGCTCAAAATAGGCGTCTGCTTTACGCATAATGGCTTCTCGCTTCTCGGAGTCGGAAAATTCCGCCATCAGATCACGATAGGTTTGCGGCATTCGAATCTTTGCTGCATTGGCAAATGCACGAAGCACAACGACGCGCCAGAATAGTTTCGCAGTGTCCGTGTCCGTCCCATACTGTCGAACCGTTTCTGGCGACGGCGCATCGTCACCTTCAAAACCTGTAAAGCCAAAGCCCACTGAGTACGTATTAAGGGCGAGTTTCGGATAGGCAGTTGACGCCACGGAACGTGCGGCGTCGTCGCCCAAGGCGCTCGCCCAAAAGCTTTTACCTACACCGCGAATGCCTACGACGAGCGAGTTATCTGGATCGAGCGCAGAGACGTGATGGCTGGGCGTGTAGATTTCTGACGGATCTGGTGGTTTCGTCGCGCGGTGAGAGGCAGCGCGATCGATTGCAAGTATTCCTGCGCGTAACTCTTGGACATCCTTTGACATCACGGTTGCGCGTCCTCACTCAGCTGAAGCCGCTCCATACAAAACCGAATGAACGGCTTAAAACTTTTTTCATAACGATCTCGCACGAGCTGCGCCCGGTCCCGGATCGGGTCGAATAGCCGGTAGCGTTCATCCTCAAAGATTGGAATCGGAAAATGAGGGGCATCCTGATCATCAATGCTGAAGCGAAAGCCTTGATCGAGGATATCCGTTTCAGGTCTTGTCTCCGAGGAATAGAAGATGTCATCGAATAGTTCGAAGGTATGAGCTCGATAATCAGCCATAGCTTTTTCATTTTCTGCTTTGGCTTGCACCATACACAATCGGTATCGCCAATCGTGTTCCGTGTCGTGCACAGGAAACTGTGCAAGCTGGGAAAGAAGGAATCTATAACCAATGAGCGTCTGTAGTTGATCGACACCAAACAACAGGATATCAGCCCCAAGCCCAAGAACTGCGGCCGCTGTGGTCTCGTGTAAGCCGGCTCGGGCGTCAACGAGGATAGCGTCGTATCGGCGAAGGGTGGTAAGTCGCGTTACCAAGTCTTGGACATGTTTTAAGAACGTTCTTGGTTTTCCCTGGTTGTCCTCATCTTCAAGGTATGCGCGCGCGAGCTTACTAAGTACCGCGCTTGGATTCTCAAGTGACTTTGCGCCAAACGCTGGAACGACATCTATCCGACCCCGTCCCCCTCCCAACCAAGAAGCGCCAACGCAATCTTGAATAAAGGAATCGTCTAGTTCATGGAGGGCATTTTCAACAAAAAAATCAATCGATCCGAATTTAGGCGTCGTATTAGGCTCGATCAACATCGAGCCAACACCAGGCGCCTCCAAGTCAAGGTCAAGCACAAGAATTGAGTGCCCTCGCTCCGCGAGTTCGGCTCCTAGCACGCTGAGAGCTGTCGAACGCCCAACGCCGCCCTTTATACTTGAAAACACGAGACGGGGCGGCGCGTCGACAAGATCAACTGGCTCATGTAACCAATCCGAGCCTACCGCACGTCGGTCGAGAATTGTCGCTGTAATAGGTCGCTCGTGGCCGGCTAAGCCGAGTGATACACGAATCCCTCCACCTTCTCCAAATACGCGTTCAGCACCAGGAGAGAACTTATCAGCGATAGGGCCAATAGGAGAAACATACGGTCTTAGATTGTCATCGATCGCTGCTTCCACCTTATCGATGATTCCAGCGGCCAATGTGTCGCAGGCGACAAACGATAAGCGTCCGCGCATATCGCGGATAGTTACTCCCGCCGCCTCCGAGATATCTACTCCGACCTTCGAGAGGGTCTCTGCAAATGCGCGAATGCTGTCGTCGAAGGTAATCATTAAAATGCCTGTTCCAAGTGAATCAAAAAAACACTAGACCAAAAATCTCATTTGCCTGATCACGCCATCTTGTTGCACGCGGTTCATCTACCGAACGGTCCGATGCATAGCGGATATCGGTGTCCCAATGCTGCATGAACGATCCATGTGCTATCACGCTGTACAATTTTTGCGTAAGCCGGCCCTGCCCATCACGGATCAACAGCGTCTTGAGGTGAGGAAAATGGACCCAAAAAGGGTCCGTGCGAGGCTCCTCATGCCGTGGAAGGTGGTAACGAAATAGGACTGATTTGATGGCGCATTCAGCGGCAAAGCCAAAATGGTACCCCGCATGCTGGGCACTCTTCGCTGCCAGAAGCGTCTCACCGTCTCGGTAATGCCGTCTCGCTGAGGCGCTTAAGTCGATATTGTAGGTCATAACTAGAATGAAAATCGCAGGACGGAGACGCAGGTAACCATATCAGGCCGCTGTTGCCTATTCAAGCAATTCATCGCGCTTGAATCGAGGATCCGGCAGTTATCCGACGTATCCTCGAGCACCTGGGCCTGTGGGCGCAGGCGATGCAACGAAGTCCCCCACTGGGTCCCGAGGCTTGGCCGCTGTACGCCAGCCTGCCGCTCACCTACCAACGGGTTCCCGACATCGCCTGAGCGCAGGGCGCGTTTAAGTTGGCGTGCACGGGGACTGGATGATTTGCCGCAACATCCGTTGCGAAGCGCCCCAGCACCGCGGATCGGTCGGTGGAGCACGCGCAGGCAGCCCCAATCGCGCGCCATCGGGCGCAACGAGCACCGATCCGGCATCACTGCAGCGTTCAATTGGTACAGGACACTGGCGACGGGCGCATTGATTTTCCAATTTCTTGATTTCAGCTAAAGTAACCTTGAAGATTTAGAGTGGAAACAGGAGCGAATGGTGGTGCTTGATTTATCTGTCCGTGAAAGGCAGGGCAGTTCACGACCCCTTTGATTCTTCAACCCGTCATGATGTTCATTCCGAAGGCCCGCAACATCCGTTCCGACTCCAAGACGCAGATGAAGTATTCATGCCGCGTGATGAAGCGGCCGTGACTGAGCGGATTTCGCGCGAACATCAGGCGCTTGAAGCTCACCTCAAAGTCCATCGGTGATATGAAGAGGCTCTCGAATACTTTCCCCCAGACGTCAGTGCGCTGGATGATGCTCAACAGTTCGCCAAAGTCGGAGTAATCGAGCAAATCCTGGGAGCGCGGCGGCTTTTCCTTGGCTTGCGTTTCAAGCCATTTTTTCCGAATATCCCGGTGCACGATTGTGTTCATCCACGCCGGGCCGAAGTGCTTGGGCATTTCCGCGTTCAACACCTTCCGGAAGTGCTGCTCGACCTGCCTCACCAGGGAGAAGGCATGAGCATGGTCTCCGTCTGACACTATCTCGTTGGGATCCCGACTCGCACTCGAGGGCTTGCGCACCCTCCGTGCGCCGGTGACGCTGGTCTCCAGAACAATAGAACCACCGATCCCCGCTACGCCAACAGCTTCAGGAAATGCCCCCACCGGAATCGCGAGCAATCCGACATCGAATCCTTGCTGCTCCGCGAAGGTGATGCGCTGCTCGACGCCAAGTCCGGCAAATGATACTGGCAGGGCCTGTCCCCACCCTCCAAGCACGTTGCTCACGACTCGGATCGCTGCGTCATCGTACGGGTGCGCTATCTTAACCTGCTCGGCGACCATGACCATCTGGGCGAATGCGGCAAGAGAAGCCCCGGGCCGCTGCGCGGATATCCAGTCCCGCTCAATAAGGGCGGACCGGGCGCTGACTTCCAACATCACTGCCTCCGCGATGCTTGTCAGCTGCGATCCCACGTGCGCCATTTGCGTGCGGATAATGGCGAGGTCCGACTCCCTGAACTGCCGAAAATCGTCCTGGAGTTCGATGAACTTTGGCGCCATTGAGTCTCTTTGGGCCATGATCGCCTGGTTGAGCTGCAACAGCGCAGGGGTAAAGGTTTGTTTGTGCCGCTCACTAAGCGCTCGCGCGGCGGTGCTAATCATCGCCTTCGACGCATCGCACTCCGCGATCGCCCGAGCGAGCGAAGACTCATTCTTAGCCATGTGCAAGGCGGCTTGGACATGCTCCTGAGGGATTCCGACCGCGCGAGCGTCCTCAGCATACTTTATCGCCTGGATGGTTCCGAGGGGCAATGCGGCCTCCAGTTTCCGCTGTTCTTCGAGCATTTTGAGGACGATTTTCATGTGATCCATGCCATTCACCTTCATGAGATATCCAAACTGCTGCCTATTATCCGCCGGTCGGCACTACCTGAGACCAATACGAACCTTAAAGAAGGTCACCGAGACGACTTGCACTATCGTGGTCCGACAACTCCATATCGTCCGGTGGCGCGGGGAACAACGGATTACCGGGCGTCCAGAACTCTGTGCTTTCAGGGTTCTCCTGATAGAAGTCCGGATCGGTGGTCACGCGGATCGGGTCCAACTGATCTGGGGCACGATAGGAAAACTCCTGGCTGCCCAGTTGCTGAACGGTGATGCCAGCAGGCAACAATTCTGGTCTTTGTAACAACAGGCTCAAGTCGTCCAGTGTGTAGGGCGGCTCGGCGCGCGTCGGCTCTTCGAGCGCAGCCGCAGTGGCTTCGTCGATGTCAAAGCCGGATTCGGCTTCGGTCACTGCCGCGTCCAACGAACCGATCAATCTGTCCCGAACAGCGGCACGCTCTGTCGCTGGGGCGAGTGTCGCATCGGCAATGCGCCGCGGCAGCGAAGCAAGAATTGGCTGCAATTTCCCAACCACTGCGGTGAACAGTCCAATCCGGGTTCGCAGCGCCCGATAGACGTCGGTTTCGACGGTATCTTCGTACATCAGGTTGACGATGCGGATTTCTGGGAATTGCTGGCCGAGGCGATCGATACGGCCAATGCGCTGCTCAATCCGCATCGGGTTCCAGGGGCTGTCAAAATTCACCAGTGCACCGCAGAACTGGAAGTTCAAGCCCTCGGCGGCCGCATCGGTCGCCAGCAGAATGTCCGCATCACCGTTACGAAACCGGCGCTGGGTTTCTTCTCGGGAGATCGTGCGCCAGTTCGCGCTTGCGTCGAGGTATTCGCCGCCGCGGCCTGAGTAACACAGAATTTTCCGCCCCGTGGATACCAGCAATCCGCGCAGGTAATCCAGCGTGTCGGTGTACTGGGTGAAAACGATCACCTGCTTGTGACCCGCTTTTACCAGTCCTCCAATGACAGCTTCAAGACGCTTGGCCTTGGTGTCAGACGGCAAGCGGGCAACCATGGCGAGGAGTCGCTCGATGTCGCCTTTCTCTTCAAAATCGAGCGCCTTGCGTTCCAACTCAACAGCCTGATCCGTGTCCATAACCTCGTCCGACGTTTCGTCGTCGGTCAGGTCTTCCTCAGGTCGCCCCGCGCCGAACTTCAGCACACGCTGGTCCGAAAGCTTGCCCATGCCTTCCAGACGATCGGACAGCGTGTTCTTCAACGCCTGGAAGCTGGATGCCAGTCGCCGCCGGTATATGGTCATTACGAAACCGACCGAAGTGCGTTCATCCGCCGCAGCGTTGTTGTAGGTCGAGGAAATGTAGTCTTCCACCGCCTCGTACACCTCGCGCTCCGCCGTGCTCATGGGTAAAAACTGATCGTCCACCCGCCGTGTCGCAATCGGTGTCTTCAGCTTTCCGAGCTTGAAGTACTGCCGCAGCAGGTCGCGCGTATGGCGGGAAATCAGCGTACTGACCGGCGTATGCGTATTCAGCAGGGCAAGCGCCGCCTTGCGATCGGTGCTTTCCAGTTGCCGCCGGGGCGTATTCGCCGAATCGCGCAACGCCGCAAGTATGCGTCGCGCCTTGATGCGGCTATTCCCCGGCGTATTTTTGACCGCCGCTTCGAGGTCAACCGCACCAAAGCTGCGCTCGGTCGCCTGAAAGAGTTTCGCCAGAGCGTCGAATTCTTCATGGGACGGATTAGGCTTGCCCGCAAGCGGGAAGTACTCGAGAAAGGCCTTGACGTTCCATTCCTGCGGCATGCCCAGCAAGCCAAGCAAATCCCACACTTCGATCGGATGCACCTGCATGGGCGTGGCCGTCATCAGCACCAGGCCCTGTGTCCTGGTCTTCAACCCTTGCATCAGGCGCAGCAGGAGGTTGGGGCCGCCTTCGGAGGCCTGTCCCGGACTCTTGCGTCGTGCATGATGCGCTTCGTCCAGAATCACCAAGTCCCAGGGTTTCGAAGCCTCCAGCAACTCCGCCTGGCGCTCGCGCCGGCGCATGAGATGACTGGAGGCGATGACGAAGAGCTCCTTGTGCCAATCGTCCCGCGACACCTCCCGCGGGGTCTTGCCGCGCAGCGCCCGCGACGGATACCACGCCAGTTCATGCCCGTCGTAAATCGGCCAGTTCAGGTTGAACTTCTCGCGCAGTTCGACCTGCCATTGTTTGAGAACCGCCTTGGGCGCGAGAATCAGAATGCGCTTCGCCTTGCCGGACAGCCACGCCTGGCGAATCAGCAGACCGACTTCGATAGTTTTCCCCAGACCCACCTCGTCGGCAATCAGCAACTTGGGTGGCCAGTGGTCATACATGCGATGAAACGCCCGCATCTGATGCGGCCATGGCGTGATCGCGCTGGTTGCCTCGCCCATGCGCTCGCCGTCGGACCGCAGCGGCGCTGTGTGGATGAAACGCCAGACCGCTTCACGGCGTTCGTCCGCATTCACCTGCAAGGGCAACAGCGCTTGCGCGGGGTGGGGCTTCAGCGTGAAACCATCATCCGGTGACGTATCGACTGACGCGTCCGGATCTTCCTTGGGTGGGTTCTGCAAGCGCGCTGGCTGATCGCTTGATGGCAGGAAGCGCATCAGGGCCTTCTTCACCGCCTCGGGCACATCGAATACCATCGCGCGGGGCGACTGATCGCTCCATAGCGTGGCAAACGATTTTTCTTCCGCCTCGATATGCTCCACACCACCCTTCCATGAACAGAACACATGGAAGCTTTCCCAGTTGTACTTCCAGCCATGTGCGGTTTCGTTGACGCTGCCGGAGAAGGCTAGCCGATCACCCGTCTTGTCCTCGATCACCCCGGCTTTCTCGTGGAACAGACCGACGCCGGGTACTGGATGTCTATTCTTGTCGCAGGGAATGGCGACTTTCACCTCGAGAAAGCCTTTCGCCACCATCCAGGACAGCAACTCCAGCGCTTCATGCGCTTTGGCATCCGGCGGCACCAGCGGCATTTTCAGCAGGCTCGCCGCTGCAGTTTCCCGGAGATTCTCACCTCGGATGATGGCCTGGGCTTCATCTTCATTCAGCGTGCATCCGACCAGCATGCGCATGCGACCCTGGTTGCGCACCAGCGCCTCGATGCCGCGTGCCGCCAGCGTCAGTGCCGGAGCAGTGAAGTAGCCGGTGCTGCGGTCATATCGAACCGCCGACTCCAGCGCACGCACATAGAACTGCTCCACCAGATCGCCATCGTCGGGTGTGTACTTCGATTTCCACTGGTGATCGGAGAGCAGTCCCATGCCTCAGGCCGTCGTTGTTGATTCGTCCAACCACAGCTTCAGTTGTTCCGGCTCACCCACTTGCTCGGCGAACGCAAGGCGGCGCAGGCTTTCCAGCGCATCGAAGTCGGCGCCCGCGCCCTGCGCTGCGTCGGGCAGATCGAGCTTGGCATAGCCCTTTCCGACCGGTAGCACTTCCAGCACCGCTTCGAGCGCGGAAAGAAAAGCCGGCTCGGTATCGACGCGGTGCTTTTGCAGCAACTCGCGCGCCGCATCCAGCGTACGGCTGCGCGCCGCGTGGGCAGCGTGGTGGATGGCATCGATCATCGCGGTGCGGCCATCGGGCACGCCCAACATGCCCTTGGCGGCGCGCGTGGCGCTGTCCCACAGGATCAGATCGCTCGCCTTCTTTTCGGCCAGATGCCCCACCACTTCGGTATCGAGGTTGACACCGCATACCCGCGCCAGACGCAAGGCTTCGTCGTAGGGGAAGGCCGGCGCCGCGAAGGCATCCCAGGCCAGCACGAACCACGACGTCAGTGGGTCGAGTTCGGCGCGCGCCTTCATGTGTGTGAGCTGCTCCAGCCGCCAGCGCTTCACCTCACGCCGCGCCGCGTCCAGCGCGTCCTCGGGCGTCACGGCGTAGGGGTCCCATTCTTCCTCGAACAACTCCGTCTGGCGGCGGCGTTTGCGCGCTTCGGGCTCCGGCCGCGGCTGGCCTCGCTTCAGCGGCCAGTGGCGGGAGAAAGCTTCCAGCGCCGGACCAAAGCAGGATAGATACAGATCGACACCGCGTATGCCGCCCTCCTGGAAGGTCTTGATGCGTTCGCGCACGGCCTGCGCCACTTTGGGCTCAACGTCTTCCCAATACTGCTGGCCATCTCCCGATTCGACGCCACGCGGACGGCAGACCAGAAAAATCGTCGAATTGGCCGCCGACTTGTCCTTGATATGCAGCGACCCTTCCGCCTCGGTATTGATCGGCCATGACGCAGTAATGATGAAACCTGCCTCCATCAGACCCTTCGTCAGTGCATCCCACGCGCCGGTGGCCTTGTGGGTGAACATCAGCGTCATGATGCCGTCGGGTTTCAATACTCGGCGCATCTCAGCAAAAATAGCCGCCATGCGCTGCTGGTAGTCACGGCCCGCCAGTGCCTTGGCACCCTTCTCGCCTTTGAACTTGGCCGGATTGGCGACCGCCTCGTTTTCCTTGTCGGTGAGCTGGCGGCGAAACAGATCCGGGTACACGTAGCCGGCAGTTCGCTTCAGCCAAACATAGAAAAAATCCGATAGTTCGGCATACATCACGTTGTCGTAGTAGGGCGGGTCCATGACCACGCAGTCGATGGAGGCGTCGGCGATATGGTCGAGACTGTCGCCGGATTTGCAGGACAGGGTGATGGGCGGCGGCGTGAAGCCCATGAAGTCTAAGCCGAGGTTCGGACTAGCGTGACCAGCATGCGCATCCGGCCGCACCAGTTCCACCAGCTCCTCGATGCATTTGGCTGTCTGCTCAATGGCCCAGTCGTAGCCGAGACCAACAATGAGGGGGGCGATTTCGGCGTGCGACCAGCAGAACGCAAAATCGTGTCGATTGAATGTGTTTGCCATAACTTCACGCGTCGGCATCCAGACCGACATACGCGAGTTGTAGTTGAGCATTTTGTCGATAGACAGGGCCAAATAACAGAAGGCCGCCTCGGTCAATTCCCGATTGGCTGCGCCGCGCAGCTCGGATTCGAGCAACTGCCGATACACCTCGACCGCCGTGCCATGACCGAGCAACTGGCGCGGGGAAAACAGATCGCGCCAAAGTGGCATGCCGTACTGGATCGGCCGATCATCATTCGTTTCCTCTGGAACGCGCTCCGAAGGAATGATATCCATCGCCTCCCACTCCAGCATCCTCTCGGCAAGCCGCTTGCGCACGTTCTCCGACACATCGTCCTCGCGCCGCGGCGCGCGATAACAGAGCTGGTCCCAGGAAACTGGACAGGGCGATAGGTGGTAGAACTGCTCCCGT
>Ga0209343_10010644_pt1 | contig 10440 bp, 8 predicted proteins | sample RifCSPlowO2_02_FD_184026 | JGI IMG/M metagenome (GOLD analysis project Ga0209343, IMG submission 184026) | Groundwater microbial communities from Rifle, Colorado - Rifle CSP2_plank lowO2_0.2 (SPAdes) (version 2) | ecosystem: Environmental > Aquatic > Deep subsurface > Groundwater | place: Rifle...
CTGACCATCGTCGTATCACATCAGCGCGGGGTTTTCGACATCCCTAACCCGCGCAGCTCGCACTCGCAGCCTGTGCCGCGGCTGGGAGGCGTCGGAATTCTTGCCGCAACCCTGATCTCCATCGCCGCCCTGGCAACGGCGCGGGCAACGGGATGGAACGGCGGCTCGCCTTTCACGCGGGACACGGCGGTGATTCTGCTGGCCGGTCTGGGCATGGCCGCCACCGGCCTTTACGACGACTTTCGCGGTCTCAGGCCGTCGCTCAAGTTCCTGATGCAGTTGCTGATCGCAGGTCTGATTGTGGGCACGGGCATCCGGATCGAGTCCGTTTCCTTTCTCATCTGGGGCCCGATTCCGCTTGGCTTCTTGGCCATCCCCCTGACCGTGGTCTGGCTGACCGGTTTTGCCAACATCTTTAATTTCATGGACGGCATCAATGGTATCTCGGGCGTCACTGCCGCCACTTACTTCGCCTTCTTCGCCGTCCTGGCTTGGGAACAGGGCCATACTGAACTGGTGGCCACGGCGGTCATCTTCATGGGAGGCTGTCTGGGCTTCATTCCGAACAACTTTCCGGTCGCCCAAACATTCATGGGCGACACGGGAAGTCTACTACTGGGAATCACTCTGGCATGCTTCGTGGCCCGCCTGGCCCAACTGGCGTCCGATCCCGCGGCCCTCGTGGCGCTTTTGCTGATTTGTTCGGTATATCTGTGGGACGGTACGTTTACTCTTCTGCGGCGGCTTCGAAGGGGGGAGAACATCTTCCAAGCTCATCGCACCCATCTCTATCAAAGGCTCGTTCAACTGGGTCAGAGTCATGCTAGGATTACTGTTCTCTATTTCGCGTTGCACGTGATGATGGGATGCCTCGCCCTCGCATTTCTCCAGTGCGGATTGGCATGGCGGGCGGTGATACTTGGATTTGCCGCACTGACCCTGACGGCATTTACGATTTCTGTGCACCTACTGGAGCGCCGGGCAGCCAAGACGGCACCGGCAGCCAACAGTGCAGGAGCCAAGACACAAGAGTGAACCGAACCCCTCGTTTCTCCCTATGACGAAGCCGCGCTTCGATCTCTACACCCGGACCAATCAAGTTATCGTTGATGGGCTCATTTTTGCGGTGTCCTTTGCGCTCGCCTATGCCATCCGCTTCGAAGGCCTGCCGGAGTGGCACTTCACCAAGCAATTTCTCCTTTGGTTTCCGTATCTCATCGCGTTGCGGTTGTACGTCAACTGGAGGATGGGGATTTACCGCTTTATCTGGCGGTACATTTCTCTCGCAGACGCCCTGGCGATCACCCGCTCCCTTGCCATCGTGTCGGGCATCCTCCTGGCCCTTCGCCTTTTCTATCCCGGCGGGGTCATACTTTCCTCCCGACTGAAAATCTCTTTGACGATTATTACCCTGGAGTTCCTGATCTCCCTCCTCGGCTGCCTGGGGGCGAGGGCCTTGCGCCGCATTCTCTATCAGCGCAGTCAAGCGCAAGCGCAGGCGGAGATGGGAGACCGGCGCCTCCTGTTGATTGGGGCAGGGCGCGCGGGAGTGGCCGTGGCCACGGAATTCGCGCAGCGGCCGGAAGTGAAGCTGGTGGGGTTCCTGGACGATGACCCGAAGAAGATCGGCTCCGTCATTAATGGAATCCGAGTGTGGGGGCCTCTGGACACATTGCCTTCGGCCGTGGTCAAGCATGACGTGGAGGAGGTCATCATCTGTATTCCAAGGGCAACCCGGGAGACGCTGAAAAGGCTCTGGGCCCTGGCCGACCATTGCAACGTCCAGGTAAAGATCGTTCCAACCCTGGAAGAAGTCATCCACGGAAAGGTGAGTATTGCGGCTTTTCGGGAGATCCAGATGGCGGACCTGCTGGGCCGGGAATCGGTAGAGTCTTCTGGGGACGGCCCCGATGTGGCCCACGCCTACCGGGGCAAAAGAATCTTGATCACGGGGGCAGGGGGATCCATCGGGTCGGAATTGGCCACGCAGCTCCTCGCCACCGGGCCCGAGAAGCTGGTCCTGCTGGATAAAGACGAGAATGGCTTGCACGACGTTTACCTGCGCCTGGGAAATTCTAGCAATGGCTCGGTGGTCCACCCCGTGGTGGCCGACATTCGATTTCCGGAGAGACTTCAGGCCATCTTCGAGCAGTTTCGCCCGGAGCTGGTTTTTCACGCGGCAGCCCATAAGCACGTCCCGTTGATGGAATTGAACCCGTGCGAAGCCATTCTCAATAATGTCATGGGCACGCGAAATCTAGTGGAACTGGCGAAGGCAGCAGGAGTTTCTCGCTTTGTCTTCATTTCCACGGATAAAGCGGTGAAGCCGGTTTCCATCATGGGCGCCAGCAAGCGCGTTTGCGAGATGATTGTCCAAACCCGCGGACGCGAAGGAAAGACCCAGTTTGCCTGCGTCCGCTTCGGGAACGTGATGGGCAGCCGGGGAAGCGTCATTCCTTTCTTCCAGCAACAGATTGCGCGGGGGGGGCCGGTGACGGTCACACACCCGGAAGTGAGGCGTTTCCTGATGACCATCCCCGAGGCGGTCCGCCTGGTGATCCAAGCCGCCACGCTGGGATCGAAGGGTGAAATCTTCATTCTGGATATGGGAGACCCCGTCTCGATCATTGATTTGGCGAGGGACTTGATCGAGTTGTCGGGCTTGCGCCCGGGGCAGGATATTCAAATCGAGACCACGCAGCTTCGCCCGGGCGAGAAGCTGAGCGAAGAATTGATTGATGGCGCAACCGAGAGACTTGCACCGACGAGTTTCGGGAAGGTCCGCGTCGTCCAGAGCGCCCCGCTGGATGCCGCAGCTTTCGACCTTCACCTTACGGCACTGGAGGAGGCAGCATTCCACCAGGAGCCCACCAAGATATATGAACTTCTGAGCAGGCTGGACATCGGCTTTCATCTTGCGGCGAACGCGCCGGTCACGGGCGCAAGCCCCCAAGCCGAGGAGATTATTCCATCCAAGGTTTCGACACGGGCCTAAGGCTAGGGTCCCCCAAAAATGACGTAAAGGGCCGACAATGAAGGGTGTGATTTTGGCAGGAGGTTTGGGAACGCGGCTTCTCCCTCTCACGCGTGTCACCAACAAACATCTGCTGCCTGTGTATAACAAGCCAATGGTGTTTTACCCGATCCAGACGCTGGTTGATGCGGGAGTCCAGGACATTCTCGTCGTGACGGGCGGTGGAGATTCCGGAGATTTCCTGCGTCTTCTCGGCAATGGAAGGGCGTTTGGATTGAAACACCTTAACTACACTTATCAGGAAGGTGAGGGCGGCATTGCCGATGCGTTGCGTCTTGCTGAACACTTTGCGGATCAGCAATCCATCTGCGTGGTCCTGGGCGACAACATCATCGAGACCAACATCCTGGCCTCGTGTGAGAAGTTCAGAAAACAGGGGGGAGGAGCGCATATCATCCTGAAAGAGGTGTCTGACCCGGAGCGCTTCGGAGTGCCGGTCTTTGAGGGCGACCGCATCACCTCAATCGAAGAAAAGCCAAAGAAGGCCCGGTCTCCTTATGCGGTCACGGGAATCTATATGTACGACCCTACGCTCTTCGAGCGGATTCGAAAGCTCCGCCCTTCGGCCCGGGGCGAATTTGAAATCACCGACGTCAACAACCTCTATCTGGCCGACGGGGCACTGACTTACAGCATCCTAAATGGATGGTGGACGGATGCCGGAACGTTCGAGTCGCTCCGGCGGGCCACCAACCTCGTGGCCCAGGGCGGAGCCAACAAGATTGACGTCCCGGGAACGATTTGAATAATTGCCGTTGAAAGCAGCCTCTGGGAATCCCCGGCCATATCACTTCAAGGTCGCTCCGCAGATTCGCCATGGCTCGCTCCGAACCCGATGGGCCGCGGAGGGTTGATCGGGGAAAATGACGATGGGTTCGAACTGAATCTTCGGTCTCCTTCGATCAGCGGTGAGAAACAGTGCGAATTCTCCTGACGGGAAATAAAGGGATGCTCGGCCAGGATTTCACGGCGTTCGTGGCGCCACGCCACGAGATCGTCCCGTTGGACCTGCCGGAAGTAGACATCACCGACAACGGCGCGGTCAAAAGGTATGTCGCGCGAACCAAGCCGGAAGTGATCATTCATGCCGCTGCGTTCACCGCCGTGGATGAGTGCGAGCACCACCCGGACAAGGCTTTCTCCGTCAATGCCGAAGGGACCCGCAACCTGGCCCGCGCCGCACGGGATGGAGCGATTCCTCTGCTTTATATCAGCACGGACTACGTCTTCGACGGCGAGAAATCCGGGCCTTATGTCGAAGATGATCCCCCTCATCCATTGGGAATCTATGGAAAAAGCAAGCTGGAGGGCGAAAGAGCGGTCCGCGAACTCTTGAGCCATTTCTGGATCGTGCGAACGTCGTGGCTCTTCGGCCCGCTGGGCAGGAACTTTGTCGGCACCATCCTGGAGCGCGCCCGGGCGGGCGAGCAACTGCGCGTGCTGGACGACCAGTTTGGAGCTCCCACCTACACCGTACACTTGGCGGAGGCCCTGGAAAAGATCGTGATGCGCGGCGGGCCGGGCATCTATCATGTCACCAACCAGGGCTATTGTTCATGGTTCGAGTTTGCACGTACGATCGTCAGGCAGGCGAACCTCGACCCCGAGATCGTCTCACCGATTCCCACTTCCGCCTCGAAGCAGCTCACGCCACGGCCCAAGAATTCTCGTCTCGCCAGCACACGCCTGCAAAAGGAAGGGATTGACCTGCTGCCCCCCTGGCAAGAAGGGTTGCGGTGCTATCTTGACCGCGAGGCCCGAGTATAAAGACAGAATCACCGGGCCCACGAAATGCAGGGATCAGTACTGGAAGGCGCTGGATTCCTCGCGGGCTAACCACTCGGCCAAAGTCTGGGCATTCCTGTCTTTATCCGACAGGAGGTAGCCATCCATTGAAGGCCATTCAATCCCCAGGGCAGGATCATCAAAGCGGATTTCGGACTCGCCAGGGGGATTGTAAAGGGCAGTGCATTTGTACTGGATCTCGGCATGCTCAGAAGCGACGCAGATTCCGCGCGCGAATCCTGGCGGGGCCCAGACCTGCCGCTTGTTTTCGCCGGAGACTTCGATGCCGAACCAATCCCCGAGTGTTGGGGAATTCTTGCGGATATCCACGGCCACGAAAAAAGCGCTTCCCACAATGACCCGCATCAACTTGGCCATGGGCGGATCCCACTGAAAGTGGAGCCCCCGTACCACACCTCGGCGCGACCACGACTGGTTTTCCTGCACGAATACTTCTGGCAAGCCCAACTCTCGGAATCGATCGGCGCGATAGGTTTCCATGAAGTGACCGCGTTCGTCGTAAAGAACATCGGAGACCAGGACGGCGACTGCCCCCAGGTGCATTGATTCGATCCGGATTCCCATTCTCCCCTTCCAGTTCCTTTCCAGCCGGCAGGCTCCGTTTGCGCCAATCCGATGCTGTCCGTTCAAATCCCCGTTTTCAAGGCTGCAAAAAACCGAAACATTATAGCGAAACGACTGTGGGAGCAAGGTGCGTTTTTGCGTGCCCATGCCGGGATGGAGCATGTCCAGGAGTCAGCCACCCTGGCCCGGCATGTCGGATGAAACTTTCCTAACGGTTCTTCGTGCTAGAAGTGGCCACGAGTTCCTTCAGAAGCTGCGAGTAGGTCTGCCAGCCCCCCTTCCAGAACTCCTTAGCTGTCGCGGACGGCCAGAGATGGGCCATGATGATCAGGGGCATGCGGAACACCAACACCCATCCCATCATCAGTTTGAGCAGCTTGAATCTCCCTGGCGTGAAGTAGGACCGCGCATAGCGCAGCATGCTGCGAAAGCGAAGCAATGATCTCGAGGAAAAATCGAGCAGCCTGAAGCTCGCTCCCCCGCGATGGAGAATTCTCGCCCCGGGGAGGTACCAGATTTCCCACCCTGCCCGCAGACAGCGCGCGCAGAGGTCGACATCTTCATACCAAAAGAGATACCCCTCATCGAATAGCCCCAGCTCTTCGAAAACTTCCCGACGAACGAGCATGCAGGCGCCGGGAACTTGTTCCATGCGGTAGGGCTGGTCGGGATTCCAATCGCGCGCCAGCCGGCCGCGACCCAGCCGGCCACGCGGCCAGAGGCGATTGATCCAAAGCAGGTCCGCCACCAAGGACGGAAGTGAGGGAAGAGAAACGGGATAGTAAGAATACTGTATTGAGCCGTCTGCATTGACCAGGCGGCCAGCGACCACCCCGGCCCGGGGGTGCTCGTGGAGGAACTGGACCAAATGTTCAAGGCAACCGTCGTTGAGGACCGCATCATTGTTGAGGATGAAGAAATATCGGCCGCGCCCACGACGAATCGCCTGATTGTTGGCTTTCGCGAAGCCCAGATTCTCGGTGTTGAGAATCAGCTGCACTTCCGGGAAACCCGCGCGCACCAGGTCAACGCTTGCATCGTCGGAGGCGTTATCAACCAGAATCACCTCGCAACGCAGCCCCTGTACCTTGCGCAAGGAAAGCAGACAGTCTGCCAGCCATGGCGCGCCCCGCCAGTTCGCGATGCAAACGGTGACTTCGAATTGCGGGTCGGGAGAGGTTAGTTGGCCCATGGTCGTCCGACACGTCCCTGCCCGCGGCACACTTGAAGCATGGTGCCGTCTGCCACGGTGATTCCCAGCACCCCTGTCCGAAACAGCATCTGAAGGAGGACCAGACCTGCCAACGCCGGATCAATCCGGAACGCCTGCCCGATCGCGGCAAGCGGCCAGCGGACGTACCCACTCCGCAGGCCGGCCATCGCTTGTTTCAAGAATGATCCGGCCACGCGACCCCAGGCGACACGGCGCACCATCCGGGTGGGCATGACCAGGCCCAGCATCGTTTCGGTGATTCGCCGAAGGTCGTCCCGGATAACCCCGGTATTACGCAAACGTTCAGTCGTGGCCTCCGGGTGCAAACGAAACCGGCAGAGTGGTTCAGGCAAATAGCTGATCGGGCCCAGGGCCAGCACCCTCAACCACAAATCCAGGTCCATAACCTGAGGGAATTGATCGGAGAATGGCCCCGCCTTGATGAGGCTTTCACGCCGAAGAAGTGTTGCCGAGGGAGGTCCGAGGACATTCCCGTAAACAAGCGTGCCTGCCACCGCGTCGGCCGTACTCAAAATTGTCTCTTCGGGAAGCCATATGAACAATCGCAGAGTCTGTCCATTGGCATCCACGTAGCGCAACCCGGAAGTGACCATGGTCAGAGCCGGATTTCGGTCGAGCGTCGATACCTGTTTTTCGAGACAAGTTGGCTCAATCATGTCGTCATGGCAGAGGATTTTGACGTAATTGCCCCGCGCCTGTGCTGCGGCATGGTTGAGATTAAAGGCCATACCCAGGCAGCGATCCGGGCAAAACAACCGAATGCGCGGGTCAGAGTAGCTTCGGATAATGTCACAAGTATCGTCGGTCGAGGCGCAATCGGAGACCACCAACTCGAAGTCCTGGCAGGTTTGGCGCAGGACACTATCCACGCACGCGCGCAAGTACCTGGAGGAGTTGAATGTCGGGATGCAAACGGAAACGGTCATTGCCCCCTCTGCCCGCCCACTGCTGAGGATCGCCCCCCTCCAGGCACCGGTCGCTCGGCGGGCAGGCCATCATCCGTCAAGAGGGCGATTCACTCCGCCCGCTTCCCTGCCCGCGCTTTAAGAATCATGGCGAGAGGATGTGCGGCTCGGGAACAGGGATGATGAAGCGGCCGCCGCGCCTGCGAAACTCGGCTGCTTCCTCGAGAACCTCATCAGCAAAATTCCAAGCGAGCAAGAGGGCGAAGTCCGGCATGGCCTCCAGAAGCTTAGAGGGGGGATAAATGGGCAGTCGAGCGCCAGGCATGTACCGGCCCTGCTTATGCTTGGTCCGGTCTACGACGAATTCGATGAGGTCGCGGCCAATGCCGCAATAGTTCAACAGCGTCGCGCCCTTGGCAGCCGCGCCGTAAGCCGCGATGCGGCGGCCTTGGCGTACCAAATCGATCAACATTTGGCCGAGGCGCGCTTTGACTTGAACCACCTTACCCTCGAATCCCACATAAGCCTCCAGCCGGTCGAGGCCCCAATCCTGTTCCTGCCCCATCAAGGCTGCCACGGCTGGGCGCGGCTCGGCCCTCCCGGCGGGAACCACAAACAGACGCAGCGAACCACCATGGATGGCAAGGCGCTCGACGTTTTCGACCACCAAACCGTGGCGGGCAAACAATCCGTCGAGCGCGGTCAACGAGAAATAACACAGGTGCTCGTGATAGATCGTGTCGAACTCACATCGGTCGAGCAGCTCTTTCACGTAGGGAACTTCGATAATCCCAACTCCGTTATCCTTGAGCAAGTTGCGGAGTCCTTCCACAAAACCATTCAAGTCGGGAACGTGCGCGAGCACGTTGTGGGCGTGAACCACATCCGCCCGGTTTCCCTGCTCACTGAGCCGCCGCCCCAATTCCCGGCCAAAGAACTCGCACAGGGTGGAGATGCCGCGCTCGCTTTCGGCGGCGCGGGCCACGTTTACGGCAGGGTCAATTCCAAGCACCGCCACGCCGCCTTGCCGATAGTACTGGAGCAGATACCCGTCGTTGCTCCCGATTTCTACGACAAGACTTTTGGAACCCAATTGGCGTTCCTGAATCATACGAGAGGCAATCTGCCTGGCCTGCTGCAGGACGGTATCGGAAGAAGACGAGAAGTAATAGTAGTGGCGGAACAGAGTCTCGGGCGGGACGGTTTCCAAGAGCTGCAGCAGAGAGCAATTCGAGCAAAAGGCGAGATCGAGAGGCAGCCACTCCTCAGGCTGGCCCAGTTGCTCCGCGTCGAGTAACGCATTCGCCAGCGGAGTCTTACCGAGTGAAAGTACCTTTTCGAGTTGGGGGCATCCACAAGACCGGCAGGTCCGACCTAAGGTGTATGACGGCTTCATCTCAAATGACGCTGGGTCAAGCCCTCCGTTTTGCGCTGGTGCGGACAGGGTGGGAGACTGGTCCCCAGCCCCATGACACCAAGCTCACTCTTCCGGGACAGGCGATTCGCAGGCAGCTCCCGGCACAGGGACTCCCTCCTGCAGACTTGCCTTTGCCACGCGGGCTTCGATTGTAACAGATTCTGTCACTCGACAGGTGTGCCAGGCCCGGGTTGCGGGAGACAACTTGGCGTGGTTTTCATTCCCTGCAGGCTTGCCCGGACCGCGCTGACGGCGTCCCGGCCCGCACTGACTTCATCCTATTCTCTGGATGTCAATATCCGGTTGGAAGCGGTAATGCCGGTCCCTCCGAACACGTCCTTGTCCTTCCCGAATCTGAATTCCAGCAGTCGCAGCTGTTGTCGGCATCGGATTCCCAGACGGACTAAGGCTCGGGTCAGGGCGCCATGCCTCTCGGCGAAGTAGGAGTCATAGAAGACACGAAGCGCTTGATGCAACAAGCGGATCTCCTGGGGGCCATTGGCGCGGATCGTCTGGCTGCCGAAATGAACGACCGCTGCGTCAGGAACATAGTAGACTTGCTGTCCGTTTCGCTGCAGCATGAGGCAATACGCAAGGTCCACGAAGGCGAGCGAAAACCGCTCGTCAAGTTTCCCGTAAGTCTCCCAGGTGGAACGACGAATGATAAACGCCGTGGTCCCCACGCTTTCGACAGGCTGGGCCAGCGAGTAATCAAACCGGACGTTGTAATACCTGTCCGTAAAGCGGTTGCCGGGCACCCACTTATGGAAGCCCAGCGACTGAAAGAACATGGGGAAAAGGCCGGGATAACTCCGGATACAGTGCTGAATGGAACCGTCGCGGTTGAGCAGTTTGGGACTCGCGGCCGCAACGCTCGGATGCTCATCCATGAAGCGCACGAGCGCCTGGAAGGCGCCCGGCTGAACGCACACATCGCTGTTGAGCAGCAACCCGTATCGGCCCATGGCGTGGGTGAGCCCAATATTATTGGTCTTGGCGTAGCGTAGGTTGACGGGATTTGAGATCAGCCTCGCCTGAGGAAACTCTTTGCGCACCATCTCGACGCTGTCATCGGGAGAGCAATCATCCACGACAATAACTTCAAAGGTGATCCTTGTGGTCGAATCGTAAATGGATCTGAGGGTCGCCCGGAGCAAATCCCGGGTATTGTAACTCGCGACGATGACGGATAGATCGAGGCTTGGAGGCATACGAAGAATCAGTCTTAATCGCCGATGATGACCGCCGCAATCCCCCCGACAACGACATGATCGGGAACCGATTGCAAAACGACCGCATTGGCGCCAATCTTCACATTGCTCCCAATCGCAATTCCCCCTAGCACCTTCGCCCCTGAGCCTATGAGTACATCGTCGCCAATCACAGGCCTTCGGGCCGGATCGTAACCCAAGTCCACCTCCTTGGCGCCCAGCGTCACGCCGTGGTAGATGACCGCGTTGCACCCGATACGGTTCGCGCC
>Ga0209343_10010649_pt1 | contig 10437 bp, 13 predicted proteins | sample RifCSPlowO2_02_FD_184026 | JGI IMG/M metagenome (GOLD analysis project Ga0209343, IMG submission 184026) | Groundwater microbial communities from Rifle, Colorado - Rifle CSP2_plank lowO2_0.2 (SPAdes) (version 2) | ecosystem: Environmental > Aquatic > Deep subsurface > Groundwater | place...
GCCTCTCAGCGCCCCTATGCGTCATAGCCTTGGTGAGCCATTACCTCACCAACTAGCTGATACAACGCAGGCCGCTCCCAGAGCGAATTGCTCCTTTACCCTTACGGGACTATCTGGGATTACCCCGCCTTTCGGCGAGCTATACCAGACTCCGGGGTGCGTTCCTACGTGTTACTACCTCGTCTGCCACTCACCAACGCTTCGCATTGGTCGCGGATTTACGCAGATAAAAATTCACGCTGATTAACGCGGATAAAAATCTGCGTACATCTGCGGGTATTCCTGCGATAATCTGCGAACAGTGCGAAGCACTGATGCGTTTGACTTGCATGCCTTATCCATGCCGCCAGCGTTCACCCTGAGCTAGGATCAAACTCTAAGTAAAAGAATGACTTGCGTCATTCTTCCCGTGTTTTCACAAAAGACCGTCATGAGGGCATTGCCCTCACTAGTAGCCTCCGTTATTCACAGTGAAAAGATGTTTGAACTAAGTTCTATTTTCTTTTTTTGGATGGACGAAACAAAAGAATGGATATTTCTTTTGTTTCTACTGTTGTACCCAAACACCCGCTCCTAGCAAATGTTTTGGGTTTCTATCTTCTACTTACTTGCTTGTGTGTGCTCGCCCCGAGAGACTTATTCGCGAAGCGAATTACGTCTTTTTCGGGGTGTGTTTATTTTCTTACCAATCTTATTTTTGGTTTTGCGTACAATTTCCATATAAAGTTTTCAATGTTCTTCCGAAGACTTGCATATCTGTTTTTCGGCGCATCACTTTTAGCTCGCTGAAGTTCTACGAGAGTAGAACGAAAGCGGCCCACGCACATGACTCCTTTGCTCCTTACGGAGCTACGGAAGTCCAACGCAGGAGCGATGGTCGGCAAAGTATACCCGCCTAAATAATCAAGTCAAGGTCATGCCGGTTATTCGGCTAAAAGAAACCCCCGGGCGAAATTACCCGGGGGTCACAGCCATCTCTGGCTGCAACAGAGAGTGAATTCACCCGCTCGGGGGAGGGATAGTATTCACCTGGAGAGCGCACAATGCCTCCAGAGCCTTGTTCACATCATCTTCCGTGAGATAAGACACTGTGCATTGCCCGGCAAAGAACTCGGTTTTGGGATAATCCGGATTCGCCGACTGGTACTGAACAAACTCAAACGGTTTGTCCTTTCGCTTGCCACGCAGCCAAGAACGCGCGGCCACCCTCGTGTAGCCCCCTCCTTTTGAAAAGACTTCAAGTGCAAGAAACGAAGGATCCCCGAGGGTGTTGAAATGACAGCCATTGCATGACGGTGTCCGGTTGTTACCGAACCCGGCCTGGAAGAGCCGGTCTACCCAAGACTTAATTTGATTCATGGCCACTCCTTTTCTCAAAAAAGATCAATGCGAACTAAAAAAGACCCCGTTTGGGGCCTTCTCTGATTCGCGGTTTGTCAAACTTATGCGCGCGTCATATGCCCCATCGGTTGGCCGACGAGGACGACGAGCACATTCCTTTGTGAAGCTTGTTGCCTCATGTCTTTAATGTATCAAAACCCTCATGGGCGTCAATGTCATTGGTGGATAAGAAAAATCCCCCAGGCCAACCGGCCCGGGGGAAAGAAAAACGAAGAGGGATTTGTGGGATCTATGCATATAGTGCTGTTCAGACGCAGTCTGGTCGCCCTTGTGCGATGAACCAGTTTTGAGTAACGCGCTCCGTAGCAGAAACTCGAGTGACAATTCGACCGATCTATTCCTTGAAGACCTTCTCTTTCGTGTCAGGAAAGCTCACGAGGAAGGACAAGGTGCCATCCCGCGGATCTTTGAGGATACTTCCGGTCCTTACTGCGTCATGGTCCGAGTATTGTTTGGACCATCCGCACATTGCGACATGTAGTTGTGCGAGCCTGTCGCTGTGCTCGTTTTGAAACAGAACGCTTGCCATCGTTCTCTAAATAACGAATCTGAATATCGGGTTGTCGCTTTGGAGGAGCTCGTATAACGTGCCAATCGTGTCCATGCGCTTCAAGAGCGGTTTCATGTCTTCTTTTTTCGCAGGCTCAATGCCAACCAAGGCTGGCCCGCTTTCGCGATTATCTTTCTTCGTATATTCAAAGGGCGTAATGTCGTCCGAGGGGCCGGGGCATCATTCAAATAGCGGCGAAGCGCTTAAACTGCCATGTGTTTTAAAATTTCCTTGCCAAAAAATCCTTTGGTGCTTCCATGCTTGTCCCATTCCGGAACATACAAAGCGTATGCGATGGCAGGCGCGCCAACTGACTCATATTGTTTTCGCGCTCCGATCTGCTTGAAGCCCAGCATGTTGTAAAAATGATCATGCTTTGGATTTATTGAGATGCATAAGTAATCAATGTTTTTTGCAAGCGCATGGGAGAGCGCCGCCGCAAACAGCGGAACCGCCCCAAACAGAGTGGGTTTTGTACCGAAAGCTGCGGCATAAACATCATGGTCAACGGCAAATTGAACAACCTCGGCAAGTTTTTCCCCCAGAGAGCGCCACGGAGAAAGTTCATCGGCATAAATTGTGTCCATGGGAAGTCCCTGTTCGCTGTCAACAACGACTGAAATAGTCCCGTATAGAATTTCGTCTCGGATGAGACCAAATGTTACTGCATGAGAGCCCTGCAGATATTGTGCGATACGGCTGCCTGCGCTATACCTCTGTGCTTCATATGCGCGCTTTACAATTGCGCGCGCGGCAAGGCGTTCTGAATCATTACGAAGTACCCGACATTCGGGGTCCTTGCTCATAGAGGCGGGTTTTGCGTACGGTTAAACGCAGATTTCAAAAGGTCCGCCGGCAGGGTGTTGGCATACGCAATGACGTCCCCTACCGTTTCAATATGCGCGATATCTTCGTATTTGATGTGGCCTCCGAGCGCCTGCTCAAAACGGATGAGAAGTTCAAACAGCGCGATTGAGTCCTCTGCAAGGTCAACAAGTTTGCGGTCGTCGGCCAATTCTGCTGGCGCCACATGAAGCGTCTGCGATATGATTTCAACTACTGCATCTCGAGTTTCCATACAATGCGCTTCTTCTCTTAAGATTAACGCTTCCATAGTACGTGCTGGTCGTAGGTATAGCAATTGCTGTTGCAATATATTCATTTCCCATGAGCGAGGACCATATCCTAACTTTATGCATCACATCATCAATGCCGATTGAAATGTGAGATTTGCCTTTTGCACCGATTATCTGCGAGATATCAACGCGCCGCGGATGCATCCGCAATCCGATGCCTATGGCCTTCAGCACAGATTCTTTAAGCGACCAGCATCGCACTAGTTCAACTCGCTGTTCGTGAGGTGGTAAACGAGCCAAAAGTTTAGCTTCGCGCTTTGTGAGAAATGCATCTATGACTGCGGCAGAAAGAGGCCGTATTCGTTCTATATCGGCGCCCAAGCAAATGCCAGGAATCACAGAAGCAACAGCAAATGCAAAAGGAAATGAATGGGAGATAGAGACTGCCACCGGCGAGAGCTCTCCCGATATGAGTCCGTGGGGCTTACCCATTGCATCTTTCTCTATGGCAACAGATTCGAGCGCTATCTCGCGATGCGACGCCCGACAGGCAGTCCGTACCGCACGGCGCGCCGCTTCTTCTCCGGCCTCGTGCAACGCTTTGCGGCCATTCCTTACATGGCGGATGAGCGCCACCGTCATAGTATGTCACCGCCAAAAAACTGCCTCAACCGTTCAAGTTTAGTTGCGGAATCGCCTCGAATAACTTCGCTGTAATGCATATTAGCGTCCTGCACAGTGTCTGGATGCAGGAACGAGTCGGTATTAAAGCCTAAAAGGCGTACGAAGACAGTCGGATAATCGTGAGCAAAAAGCATCTTCGCGCCCCGCTGAAACTCTTCCACCACCGCCCCTTCGTCCACGATTTTGCCCTCGGGAAATAACAGTACTGTATATCCGCGGTCAAGAAGGTCGCGGGTATAGAGCAATTTCTTCGCTCGTTCCATTGATGTTTTGCCAATATCGTATGCCCCAAGCATTTTGATAGTGGAACCGAGCATGAACTGACTTGCATAGGAAGACTTCGTCGGATAGCGCGTCGGTATGGCTCTGTACCAGTTTTGTTTCCCGAGATGGTACGTTACCAAAAAGGGGTCAAAGATACTGCGATGATTGGCGAGCACGAGCGTTCCGCGCGGCACATAGAAATTGTTCGGTACCCATACGCGCAATCCAATGCGCCTGGAGAGCCACCAGTCAAGCGGGCACGTTGTAAGCTGGGTGGTAATAAACCAGCTATCAAGCGCCAGAGTCCCTATTTGCTTTCCAAGGCGATATATCATTTCATTATTTTAGATTAAGTGCACGCGCGAAATACCACTTCTTAATCCTCTGAATGGGGTTGCGATTGCCTCCCCACAGATTACAGCGGCGGAACTTTCGCACATAGGGGTCGAATTGCCATGACACCGGCGCGCTCTCGTAGGGAAGGCCTGCAATCACTTTGTATGCTTCGCACCCCACCATGTTTGCGCAGGCGAGAGTGCCGAGTACCGACGACGGAGCGTGGCGACCCGCAAAGTCAATGCGCTGCGGCGCGAAATAGGAACGCTGCAAGAGGAGAGGGGACAGGCCGAGCGCAAACTGAAAGGCCTGCTCTTGTTCGGACATGGTCTCTTCAATAGCGAAGTACTCGTCAAAGCTCATGCCGCGAGGGTCAAAATTTATCATTGATGTGCCGAACCCGATGGGCCCCGCGCCAAGGACCGGAATGCCGCGCGCGCGGCATTCTCTATAGAGCAGTCTTCTCGCGGCGATAGAAAAGAAGTCAATGCCGTCAAGAGCTACAGAGACACCCGTGAGGAAATCGCCGGCATTCTCCGGCGTAAAAGCCTCAAACACGCGAACTTCTGCTATCGGGTTGATGTCCTTGACCATGCGTTCCAGCGTCTCATTCTTGCGCGCGCCCATCGTGGATGTGCTCGCCCCTTGTTGACGATTCGTATTTGAGAGCTCAAAACTGTCAGGGTCAGCGATGGTGAAATGCCCTACGCCGAGTCGCGCGAGCGTTGTCGCATAAATGCCGCCCACGCCGCCGAGTCCAGCGATAGCGACATGCGCTTTCCGAATTTTTTCCTGATTTTCATCAGAAATGAGGCCGCGGTTGCGGTTGAACGCATCGCGGTACGGCCAGTCGCTCATAGAGAGGTTCATACCTGTGCCTGAATTGTACCCCGCACGAGATGTTATCCCAATACTGCGATGTGCATACTATAATGCCCATTGTGTATGTGGTATGAATTAAGCATGACTCTGCCGATTTAATGCGAATATATGATGGGGAGGATATTCAACACTCGCGAACTTACATAACTGATTAAGATACGCCATGGAATATAGCTTTTTAACTAATCTGGCGGATGGAATGATGTCACTGTTGGGGTCATATGAACCGCTCGTCGTTTACTTAAGCGTATTTCTCTTAGGAGAAAATGGCGTCTTGGCGGCATCCATACTTTCGTCCCAAGGATACTTATCGCCGCAAACTGTCTTCCTCTATGCCGCTCTCGGTTCTTTGAGTGCGGATATATTTTGGTATTCCGTTATCGTATTTGGCTTAAAGAGAACATATGAAAAAAGGTTTTTGAAAGAAAAGCAAAGTGAGGAAAAAATGTTCGTACTAAAAATAGCCGAGAGACATACTTTTTTGTTTCTGACATTTATAAAATTTCTCATAGGCATGAGATTATTTCTTACCATCTATATTTTACTCAAAAAGCATATACCGTTTATGAAGTATCTTTTAATAAACTGCATCGGAACTGTATTGTTCATCGGCGTTCTCTTTCCATTGGGCTGGCTTTTGGGGGAGGGGGTATCATCCGCCCTTTCCCTAGAAAGGGGAGCCGTCGGCCTTGTGTCCGCGGCGGTCGTTGTAATAATTCTAGCGAATCTTCTTCCGCGCCTCTTCACTTTCATTATTGCCAGATATTCAAAGAAAGTTGGCGTAGGCGAGGAAAACAAACCCTCGTATTAATTTTAGAGTTTTACTTGCAGAGCAATTGCAAGGATAATCATGGCGCCGGGAATAATATAATCCAAAACAAACGAAAGCTCTCTCTTCGTTGGGTTGAAGCCAAATCTGAGGAGATAATGATAATAAAATCCCTCATTTTCCTTGCCGAACTGTCCCCTTGTTAAAAGGCATCCCTTGGCCAAATAAATTTGCAGGTGATACAAAACCACGGTTGCTATTACAATCCGCCAATCAAGATAAAAAGGCGACGCGTACCACGCGGCAAGGAGAACTATGTGCAGAAAAAGAAAAGAATAATATCTAAAATCTTTCATATCCGCGGTATACAGCAATGAAATTATAATCGATTGATAATGCGGTAATGCCTCGGCAAGCTAGGGTGAAGACAAATTATAGTATAATTGCCATTGACTTAGAACTCACGCATGACAAGAACAATTCTTCTCCCCTCACAGCTTCTTGGCACTTTTGCCATCTTGGCGTTTGTGCCAACTGGCACGTTCAAGGCAGTTCTTCTTTTACTTCTCTGGACAATTACATTTTGGCCCATTCGTAAAAAAGAGTTTCTTCTTTTTGTCCTAATAAATATAATTTTTGTGTTCAGTGATTTGGGGGCAATTCGGAATAATTTCTTCTCGTTCACAAAACCCGATATAGGCGCACTGCCGTATTTCGAGTTTTTTATGTGGGGTTTTTACCTCATGCATGCGAAAAGAATGTTGAATGGACCATACCCTCCCCGCATTGAGCCCGTTGTGATACTTTTGGCCTCATCGTTCGCTGCAATTTTTGTAATAGCACCGGTTGGAAGTGCGGTACTGATTCTAAGCGCCTCTGTGCTGCTCCTTTCGTTATGGAAGTTTCACGAAAGAGCGGATGTTCTGTATTTTACTTATCTAAGCGGGATTGGTGTTATAGTTGAGTACATAGGTCTTTACTTCAATTTGTGGCAGTATTCTCAAGGATATCTCCTTTCATTTGTTCAAATTATAATAATGTGGGGAGCGGCAGGATTGTATTTTCGTCGCTTAGTTGGGCCGCTTTTTTACGAAAACGAAAAGGTTAATCAATAAAAGGCCTCCGTATTTCTTAACTTGTGTTTATGAATGTCCAGCTTATACCGACAAGGACAAACAATGGACAAGAAAAGTCTTTTGCTGATTTGGTTAGAATGTACGAAGAACATAGAAAAAATCTAGTCGCATTGGACTTTGAGTTTTTAATTAATTTTGGGCAGGCATTATTGAGGGAGGGTCGAATTCGCAAGGCAATTGAAATAACTCGAGAGGCACTCTCTTACACAGATGACCGTGTTGATCGGGCTTTCGTCTATTTATCATTGTGCAGAATGTATAGAATGATGACACTGATGAAAAATGCTCGGGCAGAACTGCGCAGAGCATTTAAGGAACTGGGTGTTGAATATCCTCGGTCAGGTTTTCCTCCGTTCTTTTGGTCCATAATTGGTCTGTTTTTTACCAAAGCTTATTCAAAGACTGGCGGCCGAGCGCCAAAAGAAACATTAAAAATGCAACTTAAGGTTGCGCTCTATGAAGAAGCGGGGCTTTCCACGTATTATTTGCGGGGCTCTAATCTTCTAATGCTCCAGATATCTTTTCGAGCGAAGAAAATAGCCGCGGAGTTGGGTCCATCGCTGGAAATGATAAATTGGCTCGGGGCTACGGGCACATTGCTTGCAATTATTAACCAGCGAGCGTTTTCAGAAATACTTCTTTCACGCGGTGATAAAATTGCTAAAGATCTATCATTGCAGTATCCGCAAGCAAAGCAACAAATGTGGCGGGCACTGTCTGCCGATTACCTCCGAAAACCTCAAATGTCGGTTCGCATTTTTGAACAAATCATTTCTGATTACAAAAATATCGTAACGATGTCTGACCTCAGACTGATTTGCATAACAATGAGCTGTAACTATGTGATACGAGGACACACTGCTCTTGCTTCTAGGGCAATTGAACAACTATTTACCGAGTATGATAAAGACTGTACGGAGATTTTCTCCTGTAACAAGACTTTCATAGAATGGTACAAAATTCCGTCCCTAAGTTTTGGAGGAGAAACTAAAAAGATTGAACAGATATTAAGGAACTCAAGAGCTATTTTTGCGAGTGTTGATGAAGAAAAATGGCAGATTACTCATTATTTAGGGAATGTACTAATTTATTATTACCTAGCCAATCAACACGACTTTGAAGAGGTCAGCAATATATTTAACAGATTTAATGCTTTACGCTTATCGCCTGAACGTACGTTTCTTGAGGGGGGTCATTATTGGGTAGCTAAGACCTACTTGCTATTTGAATTATTCTATCAAGATAAGGCGAACATTCCTGATATTGTTAAGGCAATCTCTGATTTAAGTCGTGTCCAAAAACACCCCTCTATTCAATCTCACTATTTTGTATTGAAAGCCCACATGGCTTTGATTCAAGGGGACTATAGTTCTGTAAGAAAAAATGTGGAAGTTGCCAGAGAAATTGCTGCCGGGATAGATAACGTGTGGGCTGAATGTGAAGCGGATAAAATCATTATGATGTTAAGTTATAAGGAAAGGAAAATTACTGAAGCAAAGGAACAATTTGAAGGTTTGCAACAGAAAGTTAAACATTTGGGGTGGATGGGTTATCAAGTTCAATTAGAAAAATACCAGAACCGCTATTTGTAGAAATGTTATGTCAATAGAAAATGCTTTTAGCGACTGGGGCAAGATTGGAGATGTAGTAGTTCTTGATGGAAGTGAAGCTAGCGCAAGGTTTGGCTTAAATACGATAGGCGCGGAAAGAAGAATTAGGGGCGCTTTAGTGGCGCATGATGTTAGCCAAGTCCAGAAAATTGTTTTAACGGCTAATAAATATAAGGTTGCCCTATACCCGATTAGCGGAGGGCGTAATTGGGGATATGGCAGTTCCTTGCCAGCCGTTAATGATTGCGTAATTCTCGACTTATCTCAAATGAAAAGGATTGTTGAACTTAATAAAGAACTGGCGTATGTCACGCTTGAGCCGGGAGTAACTCAACAACAACTATACGAATATATAGAGAAAAATAATCTGGATTTTATGGTGCCGACTACTGGAGCGGGACCGAGCGGCAGTCTCATCGGAAATGCCTTAGAAAAAGGATATGGTATTACTCCGTATGAAGACCATTTCGGCGCTGTTTTAAATTTGAAAGCCGTATTGCCAAATGGCGAGATTTATCACTCTGCCATGTCCGAATTTGGAGGTCATAGATCTGACGCTATATTCAGATGGGGTATCGGACCTTACCTTGAGGGGCTGTTTGCCCAGGGCAACATGGGGGTTGTCGTCCAGGCGACTCTTGCCTTAGCGAGGAAACCGCAAGATGTCACGCAATTCTTGGTGTTTGTAGAGGATGAGCATTTTGAGGAGGCGGTTACGGCAGTCGGCACCATTAAGCAGCGCTTCGGCTCTATGCTTGGAGGGGTGAATGTGATGAATAGGCGCCGTTTATTGTCAATGCTGGGGTCCAAACATGAGTGGCTGGGTGAGGAAACGGTAACCGAGGTGCACATACGAGAAATGGCTAAAAAGCGCATGATTCCCGATTGGGTTGTTATGGGAGGGATTTATTGTCCGCATGAAATTAAGAGCGGCATCATTAAGAGAATCAAAAAAGAATTCGGACGATCTGCTAAACACGCCGTTTTTCTTGGTCGAAAAGACATAAATCTCGCTAAAAAGCTCCTGAAATTCCTCCCAATTCCTCAAATAAAAAATACCATCAAAGGCGTGGAGCAGGCCCTAAGTATTCTTGAGGGCGTGCCTAGCGAGGTAGCCATACCTCTGGCGTATTTAAAAAACCATAAAAAATCTCCTACGCGTGATAATCTATCACCAGACGCAGACGGCTGCGGATTGATATGGTACTCACCCCTTATTCCTATTGAGGCCTCTTTTGTGAGGGACTATACCCAAGAGGTAACGAGGATTTGTCTCGCCAAGGGAATTGAGCCTTTGATAACATTGACGAGTATATCCGAGCGCTGTTTTGATTCCACAATTCCAATTTTGTTTGACCTTAATGATAAGGATGAGCGTTTGGGGGCGCAGGATTGTTATCGCTCGCTTCTTGAACTTTCGAGAGAAATGGGGGTGTTTCCTTACAGGGTTGATGTTCAGACTATGCGAGAATTATTTGATTCTGCCGAAGGAAGCTGTTCTGCCATTCTTCAAAAAATCAAGGACGTCGTAGACCCAAATCACATCCTCTCTCCGGGACGATACAGCAAATTCGTGCCGTATGAATGACGATATACGATTTATTCTTGAAAACGCTCTCACCGCACCATCGGGGGATAATAACCAACCATGGCATTGGGTAGTGCGTGGGCATTCGCTTGAACTCTGGAGCCGGTTTTCAGATGAACCAATTAATTCGCTTTACAGTAG
>Ga0209343_10010650_pt1 | contig 10437 bp, 9 predicted proteins | sample RifCSPlowO2_02_FD_184026 | JGI IMG/M metagenome (GOLD analysis project Ga0209343, IMG submission 184026) | Groundwater microbial communities from Rifle, Colorado - Rifle CSP2_plank lowO2_0.2 (SPAdes) (version 2) | ecosystem: Environmental > Aquatic > Deep subsurface > Groundwater | place: Rifle...
TAATCTCAATGCCTCAGGCGCCGGCTCGAAGCAAACCACGCGACCTCCAGAGCCAACCCGCTTCGCAGCACACAGAGCAAAGAGCCCCTCATTCGCCCCAATATCGAATACGGTCATCCGATCACCCGCCAGGCGCGCCATGGCGTCGTACACGGCCTCTTCGCCCTCATAACTGCTCACCATGGTGCGAGATTCGACTGCCACACGGAACAGATCGTTCCCGACTGCGATGGGCATCCCCCGTTTAGCGTAAAGAGACCTTAGGCCGATCTCGTAGCATCTCTTCAGCCAGACAGCCACGAGTGGTGATCTGCGAATGACCCTTGTTGCCTTCATTCGCCGAGACAGCTTCAGCAAAAGAGATCCCACTCAGCAGCCCCCCGCTCCCACACCGGCCCGTCCCGGGGCCGGCCTGAGAAGCTCGTCGTACAGGCATAGCATGGCCTCCACGTGGCGCTTGGGGTCGAAGCGTGTCCGGGCCAGCTCGACCCCGTTCTGCCCCATGGTCCGACGGAGCGTTTCGTCACGCAACAGGCGGTTCAGGGCGCCCGCAAAAGCCACGATGTCCTTGGGGGGGACCAGGAATCCGTTATGGGCGTTCACCAGCCACTCGCGAACCCCACCCACGTCGAAGGCGACAACCGGCTTCCCCAGGCCCGTTGCCTCCAGGCCCACCCGGCCGAACGGTTCCGGCCAGACCGAGGGGAATGCCACGACCTGACTCTCCGCATAAAGCTGCCGGACCTGGTCATGGGGGAGCCATCCCGTGAACACGGCATCGTGGCGATCCCCCAGCCTCTCCCGGATCAATCTCTCGAGCTGCGGACGAGAAGGACCATCCCCTACCAGGGTGAGGCAACACCGCTGGTCCAGGGTCGCCACGGCCCGAATGAGATACTCCACGCCCTTTTGCGGGGACATGCGTCCGACGTAGAGGATGGAACCCGGCCGCTCCGCGACCCTCTCCCCTCGCGGAGCGCCTCCTACGAAAGGGTGGGGATTGACCAGGATCCGCGATCCGGGGATTCCGTGCTCCACAAGCAGCTCCCGCATGTACCCGCTGGCCACCACGATCCGCGCCACCGACCGGCTAACCTCCAGGAGTTCCCGGGTGAGCCAGTAGTTTGTCAAGATTCCCCACGGACGCCGGGTCCCGCAGAACTGCAGATACGGCGCAATCAAACAGAACGGCCCAACCCGCCTCTGGCACGCCTCGCCTGTCCACTTGGCAAATCTGCCGTCGCCTGGACACAGGACCGGGCTGGGCCCGTGGAGGAACTGGATGGTGGGCCGGCTTGCGACGCATGCGCGAATCAGGACCGGATCCTCCACACGATGGATTTGAATCACATCCGGGGCAATCCGACGGAGCTGTTCCCCGAGCATGCGTCGCCTCTCTTGCTCCGGGGTGGCCAGGTCGAAGAGGGCCGGCAAGGCGATCTCCTCGCGACCCGGAACGTGGATCCCTCCCTCCAGCGGGAACCCATAGAGAACACTGATTCGAACCCCGTGAGCCTCCAGCAACGGGGAAACCTCGCTGAAGTATCGCTCCGCCCCTCCAACCTCGGCGTAGAGGTGATTGATCTGGAGCAACTTCACGGACCCGGCCTCCTGCTGGCTTCTCGCATCGCTGTCCACTGCGGCCCGTCTCGGACCTCGGAGGCTGGCGGATTCGGTCTGCCCGGCCTCAGCCCTCTGTCCCCCCTCGCGCCGTCCGAATCTCGTCAGCGTGGTCCACGATCCACTTCCACAGGTGGTTCAACCCCTCCCGGACCCCGAGCCGGGGGGCCCACCCGAACTCCGCCCGGGCGCGGCGGATGTCGCTCACGTACACGCGTTGGTCCCCGAGTCGCCAGTCGGAGAACGTTGGATGAAGAGGCCGGCCGATCCGGGCATCCAGATCCGCCAGGAGCTCCAAGAGGGACAGGCGGTTCTCGGGCCCTCCCCCGATGTTGTAGATCCGACCGGCCGTCTGGTCGATCCGGTCCATTGCGGTAAGCATGGCCCCGACCAGGTCCTCCACGTGCAGAATGTCCCGCGATTGCTTCCCGTCGCCGTAGATCGTGAGGCCGGAATCCAGCGCCGTGGAGATCATGAAGTGGGCAACCCAGCCTTGATCCTCAGTGCCAAACTGCCTGGGGCCGTAGATGCAGGACATCCGGAAGACCACCGTGGGCAGGTTGTAGATCCGGTAGAAGTCCCGGACGTATTGGTCCGCGCATCCCTTCGAGCAGCCATAGGGAGAATGGAAGTCCAGCAACCAGGCCTCATCCACACCCGGGCTCCCGTCGGCCAGCGCATAGTACCGATCGCGCTCCACGATCTGCAAGCCCTCCAGGCCCCCGTACACCTTGTTGGTCGAGGTGAAGAGGACCGGAACCCGCCCCGGGGCTTTCCGCGCCGCCTCCAACACGTTCAAGGTACCCAGGGCGTTCACCTCGAAGTCCTCGCGGGGATTGGCCACAGAGGTCGTGACCGCCACCTGGCCGGCCAGGTGAAAGATTCCCTCGACGCCCTGCGCGGCCGCCTCGACCGCCCGGGCGTCCCGCACGTCTCCCCGGACGAATTCCACGTGGGTCGGGAAGCTCCGTCGCAGCCATTCGAGGTTCCGCTCGGTCCCGCGGCGGCTCAGGTTATCGAAGACGACCACTCGGTCCCCGTGTCCGGCGAGGGCACTGGCCAGGTTGCTCCCAATGAAACCTGCTCCCCCGGTGACCAGAACACGTTGGCTCATTGACGCTCCTGTCGCCAGCCATCAAGGTGCTGTGGCGCCCGCCAGTGCGCGAACACGAACCCGTACTCCAGCGCGCGAAAGCGGAGGAAATTCAATCCCGCAAAGGGGAGGACCCGGACGAGGCCACCGTGGCTGCGGGCCAGGCGCAGCCCGGAGCGAAGCGCCCGGATCCCCACCAGAAGGATTCCTGCCGCACCCAGCGCCGTGCCCAATGGAAAGAGGGGAAGGGCTGCGATCAAGCCCGCGAGGATCACCCAGCGCCCCAGGATCCGTCGCACGGCCGGCGCCGGGTTCAGGCGTCGGAAGAGAACCGTGAAATAATATTCCCCACGCCCCCGGCCGACCATCTGGTGGAGGAGGCCCCTGAGATCCTCGGGGGTGATGTGCCGTACCGGGATACTGTGGTCCACCACGCGCCGGAATCCCAGGCGGAGAAGGTTTCGACCGAAGGCCTCGTCCTCGCCCGACGCCCCGGGGAATCGCTCGTCGAACAGCCCGGCGCGTTCGAAGACGGCCCCCCGGCACGACCAGCCCTCTGACCAGACAAGATCGTCCTCCCGGCCCAGTTCCGTGACATGGACCGCGTGCAGAAAGTCCGGGATGATTTTCCCCTGATTCGCGACCTCCGACTCACAGATGACGAAGTCCGCGCCGTTTCGGTAGTGCGGCAGGATCCGCTGGAGGAAGTCCGGCGAGGGCACCACGTCGGCATTGAGGAGCACGAGGATGTCTCCCTTCGCCGCGCGGATGCCTCGATTCCTCGCCCCGGACACGCTCAGTCGCCGATCCTCATGGATCAGACGGATGGAGCCTCCCTCGGCCAGCGGATGGAGGAGCGCCGGGGTTCGGTCGTCCGACGAGTCCGCCACGATGATCTCTTTGTTCGGATAGACGATCCCCAGGGCCGCCTCGACGCAGGCCAGGATGTCGCGTTCCTCGTTATAGCTCGGGATGACGATGCTGACCAGTGGCGTCTCGCTCATCGAGCAGGATCCTCCGCCGTCGTCAGGATCACGGACACGGAAGCCGTCTCTGCTGGGCCGGTGAAGGAGTCATCCTCCCGCCCGACCCTCCTCGCTGTATCCGCCTTGCCAATCACTCGGGCAATTCTGGGTACGCCTCGTGGTAGCGGCGCAGGACCTGGGCGCCGATCACCTCCATTGCGAAGCGATTACAGACGTCCTCCCGCGCAGCCCGTCCCATGCTGGCCCGCAGCGCCCGATCGGAGAGGATCCGCTCGGCTGCCTCCGCCAAGGCACCGGCATCCCCAACGGGGGTGAGAAAGCCCGTGATGCCGTCCCGGACGATCTCCTCAGGCCCACCACAGCGGGTGGAGACCACCGGCGTCCCGCAGGCCATGGCCTCGACAAGGGCCATCCCAAACCCTTCCTGTCGAGAGGAGAGAACGACCGCCTCTGCGTCCTGATATTGCCGCACCAGCTCGGGGAGGGACAGCTCCCCGAGATAGCGAACCTGATGGGCAATGCCGAGAGTCCGGTCGCGGGCATCCAGCCAGGTCCGATCCTCCAGAGGGCCGACCAAACGCAATTCCACCTCCGGGTTGCGCGGCGAAATCCTGGCGAAGGCCTCGATCAGGAGAGGAAGATTCTTGCGCGGGTCATCCAGCCGCCCAACCGCCAGCACGTAGCGAGTTTGCTGGCGGCCATCCCGGTTCCCAGGCGCGAAGACCCTCGTGTCCACGGGAAGGTGAAGGACTCCCACCCGCAGAGGGGGGAGGCCGGTAACCTCCACGAGCTGTCGCCGGACATAGCCACTGATTCCGTCCACGATGGCCGCCCTTCGCAATACCCAACGTTCCTGGCGTTGCAGGAGCGGCTCCAGGCAGCCATTCACCGAGGCCAGCATGCGCCGTCCGGCCGACCCAGGCGAGGTTGCGCCCGATTGGCTGCGACGCTCGTCCGCAACCGTTGTGGCCACCCAGTCAACGAAGCGATGACCGTTCACGGCGAACAGGGCCTCCGCCAGATTCGCCCCCCGGATTACGTGGTACACGTCGAAGCCCCGGAGGGAACCCCGCACCTTGAGGGCGGGGATCAGGTATCGAAGCAGCTCCAGGTGAGCGAGATGATCCACCGCCAGGGCCGGCCGCCCCCAGGCCTCCTCCCATCGAGGGGAACCGAAGAGCAAGTATCTCGCGATCCGCCTGGTGGGGACCGGCGGCCCGAGGTAAAGGGGCGTAACCTCGTACCCCCTGCCGGTAAGGTATCGGCAGAGATTGGCGGTCACTGTCTGTAGTCCTCCGTGGCCCGGCGCAAAGGTGGCCAGGCACACGCGGAGGGCTCGGCGCCGCGGCCGGCAGGTGGTCATGCCACATCACCCGGCACAAGCTCTGATCCTTCCGAGCCGTGTTTCGTTCGAAAGGCGATCGGGGATTTCCTGCTCTCTGGGAGTCAAAGGAGCGGGCTCCGATAACGCACACTGCCGTAGGCCATCGCGAGGAACCCGAGGACCTCACACATAAAGGTGTTTACCGGAACCAGAACATACCGCTGGAACCACGAGAGATATGGGCTGGCCGTCCCCCGGTGTCGGTGCATCGCCAATGCAATCGCCAGGACTGCCACGCCGATGCCGGACCAGGGTGAGATCAGAAGGACCGCTGGGCTCAAAAGCAACAGGAGGATTTCCGCCAGCTTCCGGGGCGTGGACCAGAGGAAGCCGCCCCGCAGATACTGGCGGATCCGGGGGTGCCGCTTGACCAGAAGGGGTAACCGCTCTGTCCGCGGAAAGGTCCGACGAATCGGGTACCAAAAGGACTTGGGATACACCCCGTGCCGGGCGGTCAGGCGATCAATCCACCTGAACCCGTATCCCTGGCCGATGATGCGCCAGGCGATGTCCGTGTCGTCACCACATTCCGAGAGCTGATCGTCGAAAAACCGTCCAGCCTTGTCCAGGGCCACTGCACGGAATGCGATGGCTGCCGTGGGGAAATTCCAAACGAACTGCTTGAGTTCCACCGCATGATAGAAGGGGAACCGGATCGGCTCCGTCAGCTCAATCCGGCCCTGGACAATGCCGAGTGCGGGGTCGGCAACAAACTCCCGGACTACGGTAGCAAACCAGTCAGGTTCGGCGAAGGTATCCTGCGAGATGATGAACACCGCCTCCCCGCTGGCTGCCTTGATGCCGCGGTCGCGGGCGCCGGCGGCCCCGCGGTTCTCCTGGCGGATGACGGTCACGGGCAGGCCCTCTGGGCGCAACCGCTCCAGGATGGTCGGCGTCGCGTCCGTGGAACCGTCGTCGACAACAATGACCTCCCGGCTCCCGGCTGGATAATGGGCTGCGAAAACGGCCCGGAGACAATCCTCGATGGTCTCTGCGCCATTGTACGCTGGAACCACCACGCTGATCCGCATGTCGGTTGACCTGACTCCCGTGAATTCAACGGGGCAGGGCCGCGCGGCCCGCCCTCCTCTTCACGCCGATCGCGCTACCGCTTTCCTGAGCAATCCCATCAGTTCGGAGTAGGCGTCGCGATCCCAGAGGAATAGCAGGCTCGCGAACAGCAGGAGGCCGAGGAGGCCGAACAAGGCCAGGTCTCCTCCGCTGGTTCGCCACGCAAACTCCGGCACCAGGGCCCGGATTCCCCACACCCCCACACCCATCCCGGCCGCCACGACCAGGGCCGACCGGCTCGACTCCACGAAGCCCCAGAAGGACCAGCCCATCGTCCGGAAGACGATAGCCGTGAGGATGGGTCCGGTGAGGCCAAAGACGATGCCCGTGGCCATGGCCGCTCCGTTCACCCCGAAATGCGCCCCGATGAACACGGCACTCACCAGAAAAGGCAACGCCGCCACGGAATACTTGAACCCCACATCCGGCCGACCAACCGCGTTGAGGAGCGTCCCGAGGTGGACGCAGAGCCCCCTGGTCAGGGCATACGGGAGGAGGAGCTGCATGGCCAGGACCGCCGCGGACCACTTGGCCCCATACAGCGTCACCACGAACTCCTGCGCCAGGATGCCCTGCAGGACCACGGCCGGGACCACGAGGAGGGCGGTGGCCTTCGCCAGCCGGTAGTAGACGTGCGCCAGCGCGTCGCGCTGGTGCTGGACCTTGGCCAAGGCCGGAAAGGCGGCGGAGGTCACCGGCGCCGCCAGGTAGTCTGGAACGATCATGCTGCGTTGGTAGGCGAAGGAATACAAGCCAAGGCCGGTGGGTCCCAGGATCTTGCCAATGATCATGTAATCGGCGTTGTTGTTCAGGAAAGCCAACAGGCCGTCCCCTAGCAGGTACCGCCCGTACCGGAAGATCCGCGGCCAGTGCCCGGCCGACAGCCGCAGGCGCGGGCGCCAGGGATGCAGCCACCAGTTGAGCACCACCCCGGCGGCCCCGACGACAAGTTCGGGGAGCACCAGGCTCCAGAGGCCGAGTCCGCCCAGCACCGCGGCGATGGTGAGGGCCGACGCCAACCCGCTCAGCCCGAGGTCCCGGAGCGTCATGGCCCGGAACCGCATTTCCCGCTGGAGTAGGATGCTGTGGATCGAGCCGAGCGGAGTCACCAGATATCCCAGGGCGATCACCCACATGATCCGCGTGATCACGGGATCGCCATAGTAGGTAGCGACCAGGGGCGCCGCCAGGATCTGCAGCCCGCACAGGCCGACCCCCGCTGCCAGGTTCATCCAGAACGCAGCCACGCAGTACTCCTCGACCTCCCCCCGCTGGTGGATCAGGAAGGCTCCCACGCCGAGGTTTCCCAGGAGCTGAATCAGCACGGCGAAGGTCCGGCCGATGGCCACGACGCCGAAGTCCACGGGGAGCAGCCCACGGGCGGCAACGACCCCAGCCAGAAACCCGACTGTCTTGGTTATCAGGTTCCCGGCAATCAGCCAAGCTGCCCCTCGCGCAACTTCCTGCGAAACCCCGCGCTTCCCATCCGGAGCATCCGAGTTCATCCGATGCTCGCCCTGGGGGCAATCCACACACGCGTCCACCTCACGGCTTAATCCAGGCGGAGGCAAAGGTATTCTCGCCGAAGGCATTCGAGAAGCCTGCCCCTCGAATCTGGCGATGGAGCCCGACAACATCAATGGGGCGGTGCATCGGCCGCTCCGGGTCCTCGCCCAGGTCGATGAGCAGGATGAGCACTCCCCCTGGGTTCACGTGCGCGAGCAGTTCCACGAGTACCTGGTGGGGGTCGATCAAGTGCTCGAACACGGCATCCGTGTGGATGATGTCGAATGACCTGTGCAGCTTCAATTCCGTGGACGATGAGACGATGATCTCAATCGGGAGCCCGTACTTGCGAAACCGCCAAGACGCGAAGTCCATCACGTGTCCGGGAATGTCCAGATAGGTCACCCGCTTCCCCCATCCAAGCACGATTTCGCAAAAGGCCCCAAGTCCGCCGCCGAATTCCAGGAATTCACTGCCCGGATGGTCCTTGATCATGCGGACGATTTCCGGATTGAAGCCGTTGAGCTTGTCCAGAATGGCTCTCTTCGAGTAGTTCATACTCAAGAGATCGAAGGCATAGGTGTAAGACACGGCATAAAATCGGCTTGCGGCCTCCTGCCAGGAGACGTTTGCACGGATGGTTTGCCAGCTCTGCTTGTTCAGATCCGTGTTGCGATTGATGCATCGAGCAATCTCGTCAATCGAAAGCCCGGAGAACTCTGCATAGTCATTCACGATTTCATGCGTCGGGAGGTAGGTATACAGGGGAGCGTCGGTCTTCAGCATGGACCGAAGCCACTTGAGGGGGAGAGCGACCGGGTTGATCAGTGCCATGCGTTTCCCCTCACATGCTTGCGCATCGCTTCCGGTGGAAATGCATCAGGCCGATGCTGGGCCATCCGTGGGTTGGACGGATGCGTGGCCGACCTCCCCCGCCCCGGCGTCTGCGGTCCATCCCATCATGTGACCGCTGCGCGCCTGGCGAGATCGCGCCCGCCGCTGGCACCGGCCAGGGCCTCGATCTTCGCCAAAAGCCGTTCCCGGTAGGCGTCCCAGGGATACTGCAGGGCTTGTTGCCGAGCATTCCGTCCCATCTGATGCTGTCGAGACCGGTCTGCGTGGATCCAACGGAGACGCTCGGCAATGGCATCCACGTCCCTCATCGGGACCACGAAACCGTCCACCCCCTCCCGCACGCAGTCCTTGGCGCCGACGTGGTCCGAGACAATCACGGGAAGGCCGGCGGCCATGGCCTCCAGCACCACCAAGCCGAAGCCGTCCTGCACCGACGGTAACACGAGGACCGATGCCTGGCGTAGCACCCGCTCGGGCTGCGTGGACGGCCCGCAGAGCCGCACCGAACCGGGGGTCGCGCGCCGGATCGCCTCCAGCACGAGAGGCCGGACGACCGGCTCCACGGGACCCACGATGAGCAGTTCGGCGTTGGTCAGGCGGAGCTTCGCCCAGGCCTGGAGGAGGTACAGGATGCCTTTCTGCAGGCTGACGCGCCCCAGAAACACGACCCGGAAGGCGTCGGGCGGAGGCTCCGCCGGGGTGAACCGCCCGGCATCAACGCCCAGCGGGTTGAGGAACAGCTTATGCTCCGGGTACCCGGCGGCCAGGAAGCTGTCCCGGACGAATTGCGACGGGACTGCGATAATGTCGGTCGCCGCATATTCGGCCTGGGCTCGCCGGACCTCGGCTGGGTGCATGGGGCCCCTTGGCAGCCCCATCAGGCGACACTCTTCCTCCAGAAGGGTGCGCTGGGCCCCAGCTTCCACGCCCCCCCGATCCAGGATCGTCATGGCTCCTTGCCGACGGGCCACGCCAAGGCTCCGCAACGAATGATGGGCCCAGCCATAGAAGACGTCACACCGGCCGACGTGCCTCGCGGCCCACCCGTCATACATCCGATCTCGCGCACGATCCGGGATGACGTGCCTTGCGATCCGGTTGGTCACCAGCCACGAGGGAAATCGAACCAGTTGCCCTTGCGCGGGGCCTCCCTGGCCGTCGAGGACCAGGAGGCGCTGCAGGCATCCCCTGGACACCAGGCCCTGAACCGCCTGGGCCGCCACGCTCCCGATCCCGCCGCCGTCCAGCGCGGCGCCGATGGAGTACACCACGGCGGGCACGCCATTTTCCCCCTCCCCGAGGCAGCCTGCACCCTCCCGGGGGACTGCCACGGGGTGTTGCTCGCGCCGCATCATCCCTTCGAGGTTTTCACACAGTCATTCACGAAGCCAGCGAGAAGATCCGCGCTCTTCTCCCAGGTGAATTCCTGGATGCGCTCGTATCCTGCCCGTGCCAACCTCCGCCGGAGACTGTCGTCGTCCAGCAAGCGGAGGACATTCCGAGCCAGGGCTTCCGGGTCCCGTGGTGGGGAGAGCAGGGCGGTCACCTCGTGCTCCGCATACTCCCTGTTTCCCCCGCAATCCGTCGTCACCACAGCACACCCGCAGGCCATCGCCTCGGCGGGGGGAAACGCAAAACCTTCGGCCAGGCTGCTGCAAATGAAGATGCTCGACTGATTGTATATCCTGACGAGTTCTGCCTCCGGGACGTTCTGGTGGTACTCCATCCAAGGCGGCAACCGATCGGGGCGAGGTCCGGTCCCGAACACAATGGCCTGGATGCCAGGCTGCTGTCCCTTGCATAACTCCAGGGCCCGCACGGCATCCCCGGGCGCCTTGTAGGGTGCAGTGGAAAAGAACATGCTGATGCATCGGGGTCGCGCGGCGATGTCGCAGAGCATCCGAAACCTCCGATGATCGATC
>Ga0209343_10010651_pt1 | contig 10436 bp, 9 predicted proteins | sample RifCSPlowO2_02_FD_184026 | JGI IMG/M metagenome (GOLD analysis project Ga0209343, IMG submission 184026) | Groundwater microbial communities from Rifle, Colorado - Rifle CSP2_plank lowO2_0.2 (SPAdes) (version 2) | ecosystem: Environmental > Aquatic > Deep subsurface > Groundwater | place: Rifle...
ACCAACCGCGGCCATGATCTGGGGCGCATCATCCTCGCCGGTCCTGCCGCGCCGGATACTGGCCGCCCGGGCGAGATCGCGGGCTACGCGGCCGAGCGCGTGCTGCGCTCGCCGGCGACCGGGCAATTCGTTTCGGGGCACGAGATCGGCCAGCGTATTCGCAAGGGCGAGACGGTGGGCCGCGTCGGGCAGGCGCCGGTCGTTGCGCCGCTGGACGGCATGCTGCGCGGGCTCATTGCATCCGGCACCGAGGTGCGGCCGGGGCTGAAGGTAGGCGATATCGACCCGCGCGGCAGAACCGAGTACTGCGATTCCATCTCGGACAAGGCGCGCGCCATCGCGGGCGCCGTGCTCGAGGGCGTTTTGCGGCATGTGAACCGCCCGCACGCGCCGGCGAGATGCTGATCCGAGCGCTCGGGCTGGAGCACGCGCGGCTCGTTTCCTTCTGTGGCGCCGGCGGCAAGACCACGCTGATGTTCGCGCTGGCGCGCGAGATGGCCGCACAGGGCGAACGAATCCTGATTTGCACCACGACCAAGCTCGCACGCTCGGAAGGCGAAGGGCCCTGGCGTTCGTTCGCCGCGAGTGGCGTGGACGAGATGCTCGGGAACGCGCGACGCCTTGGGGCGCAGGCTTCGCCCGGGGCTGTGCTGTGCTATTCGGCGCTCACGGTCGATGGCACGAAGCTGCTCGGCCATCCCCCTGAAATGATCGACCGGCTGAAGGAAGCGCCGGAGCTCGATCGCGTGCTGGTCGAGGCGGACGGCTCGCGGAAAAAGCCGCTCAAGGCGCCGGGGGCGGATGAGCCGGTCGTCCCGTTGGCCAGCGACGCCGTGCTCGTCGTTGCCGGTCTAAATGGCCTCGGATTGCCGCTGGCCGATGAAAACGTCTTTCGCTCCGCAGTGTGGGCAGCGTTGAGCGGGACCGGAGGCGGCGACCCGGTCAGCGCCGAGTCGTTCGCGCAAGTCGCGGTGCACGAGGCGGGACTCGCCAAGGGGTGCCCCGCCGGGGCGCGCAGAACGCTCGTCCTGAACCAGGCCCATGGCCCGGAGCGGCGCCTGCTGGCCGAGCGCATCGTTCAGCTGATCGCCCAATCGCCGTCCAATCCCTTCGACAGGATCACCAGCGGGTGCTTGCGTTCCGTGCCGGAGATGCGCGGGTGGGATATGGTTCGCAGGCGCTAGCAAGCTCTGAAAAAAAAGAGCTTCAGTCTCGATTTTGACGTTACATGGACCCGCTTTTTTGATGGTTGGCATGATTCGCGCCAACCATCAAAAAAACGGGTCGATCAGTAAAAGCAGAAATGAACCCACCGGTAACAAAACAAAATATTTGCAGAGATGACACTCGGCACTGGCCCGAGGAAAATGGCAGCGTTGCTGTGCTTTCCAGAGATTGCTGCATGTCGATGGCGCCTTCCGTCTCGCCAGGCTCCGCAGGGCACATTCTGCTCGTCGAGGATGACGCGGAGATCTCCCGGATGCTGCGGCAGGTGCTGGCGGAAAACGGCTTCACCGCCTGCTGGGCGACGTCAGCAGCGGAAATGGAGCCTGTCCTGGAGCGCGGCAATGTCGACCTGGTGGTGCTGGACGTCATGCTGCCCGGTGAAGACGGGTTCAGCATCTGCCGCCGGCTGCGCGCCACCTCGGGAATACCCATCATCATGCTGACGGCCCTGGGCGAGCACGTTAACCGGATTGCCGGTCTCGAGATCGGGGCCGACGACTACGTGACCAAGCCGTTCAACTCGCGTGAGCTCGTCGCGCGCATCCGCGCGCTTCTCCGGCGCACCTATGACACGTCCCTGTCGCGCGGCCGGCCGCGCGCCCTTCGCTTTGCCGGATGGCTGATCGATCCGACGTCGCGCCAGCTTCGCAATCCCGAGGACGTCCTGGTGGCGATGACGAGCGCGGAATTCGATCTGCTCCTGGCCTTTTGCCGGAACCCAGGGCAGGTTCTCTCGCGCGAGCAGTTGCTCGACCTCACGCATGGCGGGTCGGCCGGGCCGATCGAGCGCAGCATCGACGTTCACGTCAGCCGGGTTCGGCAGAAGATCGAGCCAGACCCGCACGATCCCAGCTTCATCAAGACGGTCCGCCTGGCGGGTTACATCTTCACGCCGGCCGTGAAGGAGGTCTGATGCGGCTTCTGCCTCGCCTGATACCGCGTAGCATCACCGCCCAGATCACTGCCATCGTGGCAGTTTCCGTGGTGCTCGGGTTCATGCTCGTTGTGACCAGCCTGTTCGTCTTTTTCGACGGCGGCTCCACACACAATTCATCTGACGCGGCCGCTCGGATCGCCAAGGTGACTCTGCTCGTGAAAGCCTCCGAAGGCCCCGATGAAGCGGCCGCCATCGTTGCGGCCGCCCAACGGGCCGGCATGAAAGTGACGCACGTCGCGTTGACGGACCTGGAAACGCCGACTGATAACGTGCAGCTGCCATTATTGGCCAGGCTTGTCGCGGGCAGACTGGAGTCCAACTGGGGGATCGACGTCGTCGGCGGCGCTCGAAGAGCGGCCGACAGCGCCGACCAACTGGCGGTGAGGGTTCGCGACGACAGCGCCCTTCTGTTCGACGTGTCGGCTGTCACCAAGCCGTGGCACCTTGTTTTGGCGCCGACCGTCTTGACGCTGACCATCGTTCTGGTTTTCGTGACGCTTCTCTCCGTTTACGCTGTCCGCTGGATCATCGCGCCGCTATCCTCGGTTGCGGCGGCCGCGCATTCCTTCGGCCGATCTCCTGATGACAATCGGATCGTGAGCCGCAGCGGCCCGCGCGAAATCGCGCAGGTCGCGGACGCCGTCAACGACATGCGCATCCGCATCCGCGCTTTGCTCGATGATCGCACGCGCCTGCTCGCGGCCATCAGTCATGACTTGCGGACGCCGCTGACGCGGCTGCGGTTGCGGGCGGAACGGATCGGCGATCAGGATCTGAGAGACGGCATGCTGCGTGAGATTACGCAGGTCACGCGCATGCTTGACGAGACCCTGGATTACTTGCGCGAGGACGTTCGATCGGAGAGCACGTCCCGAATAGATCTGCCGAGCTTCCTGCAAACGCTCTGCGCCGAGTTTGCCGATGTCGGCCACGCCGTCTCCTACGAGGGCCCGGCGCGCCTCACCTGGAGGTGCCGGCCGAACGTTCTGACGCGCGCGATTGGCAACGTCGTTGACAATGCCGTCAAGCACGGCTCCGTCGTGACGGTAGTTTTGCGCGCGCGAAACGACGGCGCGGTCGAGATCGACGTTACCGACGACGGCCCGGGTATTCCGTCGTCGCTGCGCGACAAGGTGTTCGCCCCGTTCTTCAAAGGCGATAACGCCCGGAGCTCGGCAAATCGGAGCGGCTTCGGCCTCGGGCTGTCGATCGCGCGCGACGTCATCAAAGACCAGGGCGGCGAGATTGTCCTTCTCGACCGGACACCTCGCGGACTGATCGTGCGCATGTCCTTGCCGGGCGAAGCCAACGCGCTTGACTGCTGACTCGGCGTCCAGCCGAACACCGTCAGGCCGGAAATATCTCTTAACATTACTTAACACCGCGCCGTCGCCGTGGCTCCTATCATGCGCGATGGAGAAAAACGGACATGGCTGACTGGCCCCTTATCCCGGCACAAACAATATGGCAAAGCTGTCATCCCTTACACGGCGCTCGTTCTGCGGCGGGCTTGCCGCAACGGCCGTTCTAGCGCTGGCCGTGCAGCGCGGCACGATGGCGCAGACTCCGCAGCGCGACATTCAAAGGGGTGAGCTCGAGGTTCCTGGTGCACGTCTCTACTATGAGACCCACGGAAGCGGCCCGCTCATGCTTATGGTCGCTGGGGCCAGTGGGACAGGCAACAGCTTCGCAAGCGTGGCGGGACATCTCGCGGCGCACTACACCGTTGTCACCTATGATCGACGTGGCTTTTCCCGCAGCCAGCTCGATGGACCGCAGGACTACGGCCGTCGCCTTGAGACTGAGGCCGATGATGTCCGACGCTTGATCGAGCACTTGAGGGACGAGCCCGCGCTTGTCTACGGCAGCAGCTCCGGAGCCATCATTGTGTTGGAAGTCCTCACTCGCCACCCGTCCGTGGTTCGCACGCTTGTTCCATTCGAGCCACCGGCCGTCAGGCTATTGCCTGATGGGCAGAAGTGGTTGAACTTTTTCTTCAAGCTTTACGAGCTCTACCGCCAATCTGGGATCGAGCCGGCGCTAAAGGAGTTCCGCGAGCAAGCGTTTGCAGAGCCAGATCGGCAGGCGATGGCCCGCGCGATGAACCTCCAGAACCGGCAGATTGTCGCCAACGCGATGTATTGGTTCGAACACGAGCTGCGCCAATATCCGGCGGTCAACCTCAATCTTGATGCACTTAAGACCCATGCGGATCGGATTGTGCTGATGGCCGGGCGGGAATCGCGTGGTCACCCAGCCTATGAGGTCAACGTGGAACTGAGCAAGAAGCTCGGCCGGGAATTAATCGAACTGCCCGGTGGCCACCTCGGTGTCGCGACTCAACCCGCCGAGTTTGCGCACGAGTTTGTGCAGGCTCTTGCGTCGGCAGGGCACGGTCCGAAGCGGTAGGGCCCTGCACCCGCGACGCGGTGATTGGCTTGTCCGGCAAAAGCGTCTTGAATACAAAACAACAGAGGAAGCCATGGACACTCGTGCAGAGATCGAGAAGCTCACTGCGAAGTTCGCGAAGGCAGTTACGGACAAGGATTTCGGCGCCCTGGGACCTCTCTACGAGGAGCGGGCCCGCTTTCTCCCCCCCGGGGCGCCCATGGTCGAGGGCCCAGCGGCTATCCGGGCGAGCATCCAGAAGATGGTCGAAGCCGGGATACAGGCTCTTGATCTCCAGGCCGTCGATGTCATCGAGGCCGGTGACTTCGTCATCGAAATCGGGCGCACCACCGTGACGATCCAGCCGCCAGGTGTAATGGCCCTGATCCTCTTGCTTATGGGGAAGAGAAGATTGATCAAACATGGCAAGTCCATCGTTGTGTGGCGCCGGCAGAAAGATGGCGCGCTCAAGATCGTGGCGGACACGTTTAACAGCGACTAACAGCGACCGCACTGGACGGTGGAGAAGGATGACAGCGTGCCCTCCTTCGGCCTCGGGGTGTCTGTCACAGAACAACGGCGTGCAACAGCCATGATCATGACACCGGGCCTCCGCAACTTCGCGCTCACCGCGCATGTCACTTCCTCGGTCGGCTCGCTTGGCGCGGTCGCTGCATTCCTGGCTCTCGCCGTCGCCGGGCTGACCAGCCAGGATGCTCAGATGGTGCGTGCCGCCTATCTCGCGATGGGGTTCAGCGCCTGGTTCGTCATCGTCCCGCTGGTCCTCGCTTCGTTACTGACCGGGCTTGTCATGTCACTGGGCACTCCATGGGGCCTGTTCCGGCACTATTGGGTCCTGGTGAAACTCCTGCTGACCGTCCTTACCGCCATCGTCTTGCTGCTGCAGATGGAGCCAATCAGCTACATGGCAGCCGTAGCGGCAGAGACGACATTGTCCGGTGCCGATCTCCTCGGGCTGAGGAGATCACTCAGGTTCCACGCCGCTGGCGGCTTGCTGGTGTTGCTCGTGACCACGACGCTGTCGGTGTACAAGCCGCGGGGCATGACCCCGTACGGGGCGCGTAAGGACGGCCGCGGATCGACCACCAGCACACCACGCTGGGTGAAAGTGTTTGGGATGATCGCGATCGGCCTGGTCCTGCTGGTTGTCATCCTGGTTTTCACCGGCGTCGGTGGTCCCCACGGCCCTGGCCGACACATGCCGTGATGACCATGACACCCCCTCCTCCGCAAGTTCGCGCTCACCGTGCATATCACTTCCAGAACCCCGGAGGGGTCGGTTACACCTTGAACGACTCCAGCGTCTCGGGGGCGAACAGCTCTTCGGGCGTGAAGCGCCGTTTCGACAATCCCTGCTCGTGGTGGTAGCGCAGGAATGTCTCCAGCACGTGGCCGTTGGGCTGCAGGCCGTACGGCCACCAGTCCTCGCCCATTTCGCGCCGCGCCTCTTCCACGTGCGCGCTCAACCAGGGCAGCATGGTCATCGAGGCGGCCGTCTGCGCGAACCCTTCGTACGTTTGCCGCTGCGCGGCGAGGAACGCCTTGTAGAGCGACTGCGCGATCCAGGGACGCTTCTCATACAGGTCGCGCCGGATTACCACGGTGTGCATGATCGGGAAGATCCGGGTGCGGCGGTAGTACTCGCGCTCCACCTCGACATAGTTTTCGAACAGCCGCCGCACCTTGCCGGGCTGGGTATAGAGCGTTGACGGTGTGCGGGGCGACTGCATCGCATCGATCTCGCCGTCGGCCAGCATCCGGGAGAGCGTCTTGGTGGGATCGATCGCCCCGAGGTGGATGTCGGAGGGAAGGTCGAGACGGCGTTTTTCCACCCGGCCCGGTTCTTCCACGCCGCCGGTGAGGTATTCCATGCTGGCTACGGGCACTTTGTATTCGTCCGCGAGGATGCCGCGCGTCCATACGGGCGCGGTCAACTGCCATTCGGGTACGCCGCAACGCTTGCCGATCAGCTCCTCCGGGCGCGTGATGCCGCTCGCGGCCGACACGAATATGCAGTTGTGGCGGAAAGCGCGTGACGGGAAGGCGGGAATGGCGACGAACGGCGGCCGCTCCTCGCCCAGCGACGCGACATAGGACGAGAGCGACATTTCGGCGCAGTCGAATTCCCGGTGGCGCATCATGCGGAAAAACGTTTCTTCCACCGAGAGCGGCAGATAGACGAGCTCCAGGCCGTCGGGGCGGATGCTGCCGTCGGCGAGCCCGCGGGTGCGGTCGTAGTTCCAGCAGGCGAGCGTTAGCCGAAGGGACGCCATGTGCACTCCGTTTCCTGAAGAGCCGAGCGGCTCGGGTTTTGTGGCGTGCAAGTATACTGGGCGGGGAGTGCAACGGGGTTCACCCGACCAAAGGAGGGTTTCTATGAAGCCGGTATTTGCTTTCCTGGCCGCGCTGGGCGCTGCCTGGGCCGCCAGCAGCTTCGCACAGGAGTTTCCATCGCGCGCCATACGCATCGTCGTGCCTTATGCAGCCGGCGGGCTGCCCGACACCATGACGCGGCTGGTCAGCCCGCATCTCTCTAAATCGCTCGGCCAGCCGGTGCTCGTGGAAAATCGCGGCGGCGCCGGCGCGATTCCGGGCACCGAGCAGGTGGTGAGGTCTCCGGCCGACGGCTACACGCTGCTGATGACCGATGTCGGCCAGGTCGCTATAAATCCGCACCTGTTTTCAAAGCTGTCGTACGATCCGCTCAAGGACCTCGTGCCCGTGAGCCTGATGGGCACGTCGACCCTCTTCCTCGTGGTGAACCCTTCGCTCGGTGTCAACACCCTGAATGAATTCATCGCGCTCGTGAAATCCAGGCCCGGCCAGTACAACTACGGTTCATCGGGCATCGGCAGCGTGCTTCATCTGGCGATGGAAGCGCTCAATACTTCCTTCGGCCTGAAGCTCGCGCATGTCCCGTACAAGGGTTCGGGCGAATCGGTGCCTGCTTTGCTGGGAGGCCAGGTGAATGCCGTGTACGCTTCGCTGCCTTCGATTGCGGCGCCAGGGTCGTGAAAGCCTCGGGCGCCAGGGTCGACTGAGCGCGCATTCCGAATATTTGTTGGAGTCCTCTATGCATGCCGATCCCAAGATTGCAGAACGCAAGTGCTACATCAACGGCCGCTTTGTCGCGAGCGCCAAACAGTTCGCCAAGATCAATCCGGTGGACGGCACGGTCGTGGCGCAGGTGCACGAAGCCGACCAGGCGATGGTCGATGAAGCCGTCAGGGCCGCCAAAGCGGCGCTGAAAGGGCCCTGGGGCAAGATGCCGCTGCAGGCGCGCGTCGACCTGCTGCGCAAGGTGGCCGAGGGCATCGAAAAACGCTTCGAAGATTTCGTGCAGGCGGAAGTGGCCGACACCGGCAAGCCGGTGGAGCTTGCCAGCCACCTCGATATCCCCCGGGGCGCGGCGAACTTTCGCATTTTCGCGGACATCGTGCGCACCTACGGCACCGAATCGTACCTCCTCGATACGCCGGACGGGCGCGGGGCGGTGAACTACGCGGTGCGCAAGCCCCTCGGCGTGGTGGGCGTGATCGCGCCCTGGAATCTGCCGCTGCTGCTGCTGACCTGGAAACTGGCGCCGGCGCTCGCCTGCGGCAACGCGATCGTCGCCAAGCCGTCGGAAGAAACCCCTTCGACGGCGACGCTCCTGGCCGAAGTCATGCAGGACGCCGGCGTTCCGCCGGGCGTGTACAACGTCGTGCACGGTTTCGGCCCGGGTTCGGCGGGCGAATTCATCACCACCCACGCCATGGTGGACGGCATCACCTTCACCGGCGAGACCACCACCGGCTCCGCCATCATGCGGGCGGTGGCGCCCACGGTGAAGCCGGTCTCCTTCGAGCTCGGAGGCAAGAACCCCGGAATCGTGTTTGCCGACTGCGACTTCGAGGCCGCGCTCGCCGGCATGGCGAACGCCGTGTTCTCCAATACCGGGCAAGTGTGCCTCGCTCCGGAGCGGCTCTACGTCGAACGCCCGATTTTCGAGCGGTTCGTCGCCGCGCTCAAAGCGCGCGCGGAAAGCCTGGTGCTCGGATGGCCGCAGGACAAGAAAACCGCCATGGGGCCGCTTATCTCGAAGCAGCACCGCGAAAAGGTCCTGTCCTACTACGAGCTGGCGGTGAAGGAAGGCGCGACAGTGGTGACCGGAGGCGGCGTGCCCAAGTTCGGTGACGCCCGGGACAACGGCGCTTACGTTCAGCCCACGTTGTGGACCGGCCTGCCGGAGACGGCGCGGGTAGTGCGCGAAGAGATCTTCGGCCCGTGCGCGCACATCGCCCCCTTCGACAGGGAAGAAGAGGCGATCGCCATGGCGAACGACACGCCTTACGGGCTCGCCTCGACCGTGTGGACCCGCGATGTGTCGCGCGCCCACCGGGTCGGCCAGGCGATGGAGGTCGGCATTTCCTGGGTGAACTGCTGGTTCCTGCGCGACCTGCGCACGCCCTTCGGCGGCGCCAAGCTCTCGGGCATCGGGCGCGAAGGCGGGCTGCACTCGCTCAATTTCTATTCCGAGCCGAGCAACATCTGCATAAAACTGTGACCGGCAGCGCCTCGCGGGCGTTCGCCTGCCTGGTGGCGCTGCTCGCCGCCGGCTGTGCCGCGCTGCCGGGCGCGCTCGCTCCCGGCGCCGCGTTTCGCGATTGCCCGGATTGCCCCGAGATGGCGCCCGTTCCTGCGGGCCGATTCCTCATGGGAACGACTGGCCAGGACGCGGACCGATGGGATGACAGGCGCGAGTCGCCGGCGCACGAAGTGATCATTCGCCGGCCCTTCGCCATGGCGAAACACGAAGTCACGCGCGGCCAATTTGCCCGATTTGCGGCGGACACCTCCTATAGCGCCTCGGGCTGCACTGTATGGACCGGGCAGGCTTGGGTGCATCACACGTCGCTCAATTGGATGGACCCCGGATTTCCGCAGACCGACGAGCATCCGGTGGTCTGCGTCGCCTGGCAGGATGCCAAGGCCTTCACCGCCTGGTTGAGCAGCCGCACCGACGCCTCCTACCGTCTGCCGACCGAAGCCGAGTGGGAATATGCGGCCCGCGCCGGCACGACCAGCGTCCGATTCTGGGGCGATGACGTCGCGCTCGGGTGTCTTTATGCCAACATCGGCGATCAATCGCTCAACCGCGCGCACCCCATGGAAGGATTGGCTCCCTGTGAGGACGGCTACACTTACACGGCGCCCGTGGGCAGCTACCGGCCCAACGCCTTCGGCCTGCATGACATGCTGGGCAACGCCTGGGAATGGACCGAGGATTGCTGGCACCTCGGCTACGACGGCGCGCCGCTGGAGGGCGCGGCGCGGCTGCAGGGCGATTGCTCGAACCGTGTGCCGCGCGGCGCGTCGTGGAACAGCCACTATCGCAACGTGCGCTCCGCGAACCGCGGCACTTACCAGGCCGCCGGACGCTACTACCACATCGGTTTTCGCGTAGTGCGCGATCTGGACGCGGGTCCCGATCCGGGCCGCTGATCAGGTCTAGCGCATCAGCGCCTTGGAGGGGCTGCTTTCGGTGAATCGCTCGTCGCGGATCAAACGCCGTTCCCGTGAAGGACGCGAGGTTTCGGGCAGCGGAAGGGTCGGCACGATCTGCGGCCGGCGTGCCTGCGGCACGACCACGACCGCGGGAGAGATCCTCGGCCGGTCATCCGCTTCGCAATCCACGCCGCGGTTGAGAACGCATTGTTCGTAGGCGCGTCGCCGCCTTTGCGCTTCGTCCTCCGCTGCGAGGGCGCGCTGGCGGCGTTCGAGCTCGAGCTCGCGCTCCAGGAGCTCGAGGCGATCGCGCAGCACCTCGCTGCGCTCGGCGCGCACCGGAGCCGCGGCAGCGGTCACATCGGGCTTCGTGGAA
>Ga0209343_10010652_pt1 | contig 10435 bp, 8 predicted proteins | sample RifCSPlowO2_02_FD_184026 | JGI IMG/M metagenome (GOLD analysis project Ga0209343, IMG submission 184026) | Groundwater microbial communities from Rifle, Colorado - Rifle CSP2_plank lowO2_0.2 (SPAdes) (version 2) | ecosystem: Environmental > Aquatic > Deep subsurface > Groundwater | place: Rifle...
CCAGACGCCGAACGGCTGGACGTCGGACGTCGCCGGAGTCCAGTAGGTCGTCGAGGGAGTGGCTGAAGCCGTCCCCGATACCGCGAGAACCAAAAATAACAAGGAAATTACAATGCGCCTCAATAGTTTCATGCTGTGTCGCCTCCTATGCTTATACAAAGACGGTGATGACTGTTTGCCTGTCCCACGACTTCATTGTCTGCCCGCACAACATTGTGCCGGTATGCCTTCAGTAGCTGCGATAGCGATTCGTGATCGGCATCCGCCGATCCTTTCCCAATGCCCGGTGCGTGATCTTGACGCCCGGCGGTGACTGGCGGCGCTTGTACTCGCTGCGATCCACAAGCGCCATGACTTTTTCGACCGTTTGCCTGTCAAATCCAGCCTCCTGCAAATCAGCTTTTCCCTGATCCTCTTCGACGTACCCGCGAATGATGGGGTCCAGCACTTCATACGGGGGAAGGGAATCCTGATCCGTCTGGTTCGGGCGTAATTCAGCCGTCGGCGGCCTGGTCAAGACTCGTTTGGGAATCAGCGGATCGGCCTCACGCCCGTTCCGCCACCGGGCAAGTTCGTACACCAGCGTCTTGGGCACGTCCTTGATGGCGGCAAATCCGCCGGCCATATCACCGTACAGGGTGGCGTACCCGACGCTCATTTCACTTTTGTTCCCCGTCGTCAGGACAAGCCATCCATATTTGTTGGACAGCGCCATCAGGAGATTCCCGCGAATTCTCGCCTGCAGGTTTTCCTCGGTCACATCCGGAGGCCGCCCCTTGAAAACCAGCGCCAGAAGCGAGGTATAGGCGTGAAAAACCGGTGTAATAGGCAGGCTGTGGAACCTGATCCCAAGGCGTCGGGCCACGGCTTTGGCATCCTCCCGGCTCTCCACTGAAGAGTACGGAGACGGCATGAACACGCCGATAACATTCGGCGCGCCCAACGCGTCCACGGCCAGAACCGCGGTCAACGCCGAGTCGACGCCCCCGCTCAGACCCAGCACCGCCTTCTGAAATGCGTTCTTTCTGGCATAATCGCCGATGCCAAGCACCAGCGCCCGATACACTTCCTCCAGAGGAGACGGCATGGCAGGAATACCTCCATGCACCAGACTGCGACGGATAGGACGGTAGCGCGCCGAAAGGACCACCTTGTCGACGGTGACACCCCTTCGTTCGAGCAGACGCCGGTCGTCTCTCCTGCGCGTGACATGCAAGCGAGCGCGCGACACGGCATCGACGTCCACGTCGGCAACCACCAGATCCTCCTCAAAAGCCCGGCCGCGGGCAACAATGCCGCCGCTCTGGTCCACCACCAGGCTGTTCCCGTCAAACACCAGCTCGTCCTGCCCCCCGACCAGGTTGGCGTACGCCACCACCGCCAGATTGTCCATGGCGCGCGTGGCCAGCATTTCCTCTCGAAAGCGGAGCTTTCCCCTGTGGTAGGGCGAGGCACTGCTGTTGATGATTACTTCCGCGCCCCCGACCAAAGATTGCGCGCGTGTCGGGCCTTCCGGGAACCAGATATCTTCGCAGATGTTGAAGCCTATCGTGATGCCGTTCAAAACCACCACGGAAGATCTGTGACCTGCCTGGAAATAACGGTTCTCATCAAAAACTCCGTAGTTGGGAAGATAGGTCTTATGCTGTGTGGCCACGACCCGTCCGTCACAGATAAATGCAGCGGCGTTATAGACGTCGTCCTGGCGATCGGCGAAGCCCACCACAGCGGCAATCCCCTTCTTGACCTTCCGGGCGACCCTGTTCAGAGCGGCCAGGTTGTCGGCAATGAACTGGGGGCGCAGGAGAAGGTCTTCCGGCGGGTACCCCGTCAATGTCAGCTCTGGAAACACAACCAGGTCGGCGCCTGCCTCGCGGGCCGCGGAAACCCCACGGAGCACGAGCGCCGTATTCCCGTCAAAATCACCGACGGTCGTGTTGATCTGGGCCAGAGCGATTCTCAGCAGTCTCATCGTGCCATGCGCCCCAAAAAAAAGTCCTCTCGCCGCAGGCATCTCGATTGGTGCCGGCAAGAGGACGTCATCGTCCATAAAATAGAAACGGCGCCTTTCCCTTCACAGCGTAGGAGCCTCGCTGCCGTGCTCCTAAAGGGAAAGACGCCGTCGTCGACCAGCACGTCATCGTGCTACGGGTCTTATACAGGACCTTTCTCCTACATGTCAAGACTATTTTCCCGCCACCCGCTTGTCGAGATCCCCGGCGAGCAGAATGGCCTCGGCAATCTCGCGCATCGATCGTCGCGTGTCCATGCTCTGGCGCTGCATGATCCGAAACGCGTCTTCCTCCGTGATATGCTTGCTCCGCATGAGCTGGCCTTTGGCGCGTTCGACCAGCTTGCGCACCTCGAGCGCCTCCTGCATTTCAAAAGACTTCTCCATCAGGCTTGTGTTCTCGATCGTGATCGCCGCCTGATTGGCTACTGCCTGCAGTACTTTGATTTCCTCAGCGGTAAACAGGTGCTCGTGCGCCGTGTAGCTGTTAATGACTCCTATCGGCTTGTTTTTCACCAGCATGGGAACCGACAGCAGCGAGCAGAGCCCTTCTTTACGCGCCAGGTCCGGGTACGTATAGCCAGGATCTTTCGTCACATCCAAAACCGCAATGGGCCGGCGATCCTTGAGCGCGCGGCCGCTGATACTCTGTCCGACCTTCAGGTTCGGCTTTCTGCGGTAGCTCTCGCTAAGGCTCTGCGTGGCGGCAATGCGGAGTTCGTCGTGCTCCTGGTCCAGCAGCATGATCGAGCAGATCGCCGACCCCATCATCTCCGCCGTCATGGTCACAAGAAGATGCAGGACTTCTTCCAGGAGACGCCCTGACGTAATGGTCGCACTGACCTGGGAGAGCGTTTCGACCTGGCGGGCCTTGTGAGTGATTTCCGCGTGGAGCCGGGCAGTCTCGATTGCGCCTCCGACCTGGCATCCCATCGTGGTCATGAGCGCAACCTCATCCGGACGATGTCGGTGGGATTGCTTGTGCTGAACGTTGATGACCCCGATCACCTCTCGCTTGGCGATGATCGGCACGGAGAGAAAGGCCTGGTGGCGGTCTTCGGGAAGATTGTGGAACACCTTGGATCGTGGATCATCGCTGGCATTGCTGGCGATGGCAACGTGTGTCCCCTGCTGTGCCACCCATCCGGTAATCCCTTCACCAAGGCCCAATCGGATACGGCCGATCAATTTGGGATGAGGGTTCTTGGACGCCCTGAGGATAAGCTCATCCCGGCGAGGGGTCAGCAAATAGATGAGACAGGAGTCGGCCTTGGTCACATCGACAGCGATCTCAACGATATCGCGCAGGACCGCATCGAGATCGAGATTTCCGCTGACCGTTTCACTGACTCGATGCAGAATCTCGGCTTCCCGCGTCTTGTCGCGGAGCGCACGCTGCAGAGCGGCAACCGACACCCGACTGTTCTGCTTCATCCCAGCCACGCTCCCCTCGCGGACGACGACTATAGCATGGGGGGCGGATCAGGTTCCAGCACGTTGCGCAGCGAGAACTCGACGGATATGCGGCTCGTCGACGGGTTGCACCGACACATGACCGATGCGATCAGGCAAGACAAAATGGATGCGCTGATCACGGACTTTTTTGTCCTGCCGCATGGCACGGAGAAGTGCAGCGGGAGGATACGGGGGCAACTGCTCAGGGAGCCCGGCCCTATGCACAAGATCGCGGATGCGTGTAGCGACGCGCGTGTCAGCGAGGCCAAGCTGAACGGCCAATTGCGCGGCCACGACCATGCCGATGGCAACGGCCTCCCCATGCCGGTAACGGCGATATTGTGTGACCGTTTCCAGCGCATGGCCTACCGTATGCCCAAAGTTCAGGATGCGCCGCCGATCCCCTTCTCGCTCATCTTCAGACACAACGGCCGCCTTGCAGGCTGAGGACGATTGAATGATGTGATGAACGGTCGGAGGGTCAAAGTTCAGAATCCCACGCATCTCGGTTTCGAGAAATTTGAAAAACCGCGCGTCGGCGATCACTCCGTACTTGATGACTTCAGCAAGCCCTGCGCGATACTCGCGGGCTGGGAGTGTTTGAAGAACATCAGGGTCGCTCAATACCAATTGGGGCTGATAGAACGACCCGATAAGGTTTTTGCCCAGTGGATGGTTGACGCCGGTCTTTCCTCCAATGCTGGAATCGACTTGCGCAACAAGGGTCGTCGGCACTTGTACGAAAGGAATGCCGCGCAAATAGACGGCGGCGGCGAAGCCGGCGAGATCGCCGACTACCCCGCCCCCCAATGCGAGGAGCATGGTTTTGCGTTCGTACCGGCGGCGGACAAGCTCATTGAGGATGGCGGATACCCATCTCATCGACTTGGTTCGCTCGCCGTCGGGGAGGCATATGACGCTCGTCCGGAAGCCTGCGGATTGGAGGCTGCGCGTCAGTCTGGAGCCATAGAGGCGATGAACCACGGTGTTGGTGACGACCACTGCATTCGCGCTTTTTGCGAGAGGGAGCAGGTGCTCCCCCACCCGGTCGAGAAGACCCGCCTGAATGATGACGTCGTACCCGCGGTCGGTGAGATCGACACGCACCCGGTCAGGTTGCGGCAAAGAGCGGATGGGTTTGATCGATTTTGATTTCATCGGGCACAGCAAGGCGGATTCGGCATGCGCCGAAACTCGTTCCACTCTAGTCAGAATTGTTTGACGTAGGCCTGGTAGGAGTCGTAGTTCCGCCGCATCTCGTCCAGCGTATCGCCACCGAATTTCTCGACCATTGCGGCGGCGAGCTCGTACGCCACCACGGCTTCCCCCACCACACCCGCCGCCGGAACCGTGCAGATATCGGAACGCTCGATGGTCGCCTCAACCGGCTCCTTCGTTTGTATGTCGACGCTTTTCTTTGGAGTATAGAGTGTTGCGATGGGCTTCATGGCCGTCCTCAACACAATCGGCTGACCATTGGTAATGCCACCCTCCAAACCGCCCGCGTTGTTGCCGCCCCGGATGAAGCCCGCCTTCTGATCATAGAAGATCTCATCGTGCACTTCCGAGCCGAACCGCCTGGCTGCCTCAAATCCCATGCCGACCTCGACCCCCTTCATCGCCTGGATGCTCATCAGCGCCATGGCCAGCCTTCCGGTCAGACGGCGGTCCCATTGCGCGTAACTACCAAGCCCGAGCGGGGGATTCGTCACGATGACTTCGAAGATGCCTCCCAGCGTGTCACCTTTATGTTTGGCCTCACGTATCCGTTCCACCATGAGGGCCGAACTCTTTGCATCAGGGCACCTCACGTCAGATGCCTCCGCCTGCTGGAAAGCCTGCTCCGTGGTCAATCCTTCCGTGGAAGCCTTGACCCCACCGATCTCGACAGTATAACTGTATACCTGCATCCCGAATTCAGCCAGCAACCGCTTCGCAACCCCTCCGACTGCCACACGGATGGCCGTCTCACGGGCGCTGGCCTTCTCCAGGACGTTGCGGATATCGCGGTGGTTGTATTTGATCGCGCCGACCAGGTCAGCGTGCCCAGGGCGCGGGCAGGTGACGACTTTCTCGGTGACCGGAGGCCCTGGCTCTGGCGACATGATGTCCTTCCAGTTCTCCCAGTCCCTGTTCGAGACATGCAGCGTGAGGGGGGTGCCTAGCGTACTTCCCTTGCGTACGCCGGACCAAAAATCGACACGATCCTGCTCGATCCGCATGCGGCCGCCACGGCCATAGCCCTTTTGCCGTCTGGATAGATCGCGATTGATATCGTCGGCTGTCAAAGGCAGGCCGGAAGGAACCCCCTCCAGGACGGCGATCAGCCCTTTCCCGTGGGATTCCCCCCCGTTCAAATACCGCAGCATAGAGGGACCGTACCCTACTTGTCGCTAGTCTTTCAAGATTGTCGGTGTGACGAAAATCAACAACTCTGTTTGCTGTGTTGAGATGGTCTCATTTTTGAAGAGCCATCCCAGGAATGGAATCCGGTTGAACCACGGGATGCCGGATGTTGAATCCGATTTCGTTTCCTCAAAAATTCCTCCCAGTACTGTGGTTTCCCCGTCGCGGAGAAGAATTTCCGTCGTCGCTTCTTTCTTGTCAATGGGAACACCTGCAGCAGTGGCCGGCGAGCCGGGCGAATTCTTCGTCGCTTTGATCTCCAACCGCACCATATTGGCATGTAAAATGACGTGCGGCGTGACGTTCAGCGCCAGTGTGGCATCGACAAACGTTGTCTGTGTGCCCTGAAGCGATGTCGTCGCAAAGGGGATTTGGCTGCCCTGTTCTATCTTGGCTGGCTTGTTATCAAGGGTAATGATCTTAGGCGCGGAGACGACTTTGCTCAGCCCCAGGGATTCCCCTGCCGACAGCCGCAAGTCAAGTGCGCCGCTCGTTCCCAGAAACTTGCCGATCAGCAGCCCGAACGTACTCGTTCCGGCCACAGCTGAAGGAAGATTGACCAGGAAGTCGCTGGCTTGAGCGAATGCAGCCCCAGTTGCGCCAAGGTTCACCGTAATCGGCCCTTCCGCATGCTGGCCTGGCAGAGGCCTATTTCCCGTTCCAGGGATCGTCTGGCTTCTCATGCCGCTGATTCCCCATTGGACGCCAAGCCCACGTGAAAAGGTTTTGGTCGCCTGAACAATTCTGGCTTCAATCTGCACCTGCGGAGTCCGCTGGTCGAGATCGCGTACGATTTTCTCGACTTTGACGAGGTTGTCCGCGACATCGCGCACAACCAGCGAATTGGTCCGCGTATCGATTTTTATTTCGCCCCGTGGGCTCAGATTGCTTTTGGCCACATCGACCGACTTTGCGGCATCCGCGTAATTGAGATACATTATTTTAGTTGCCAGTTCTTCGGCCTTCAGGGTCGCATCCTTCGCTTTTGCCGCCTCGTCCCTCAGTTTCGTAATATTCGCAAGTGAGTCAATCCACAGGATGTTGCCTTCCCTGACCTGGCCGAGATTATTTAATTTCAGAATCAGATCCAGCCCCTGGTCCCACGGCACACTCAGCAGCTTGATGGTGACCTTGGCCTTGACGCTTTCGCCGACGACCATATTGAGGCCGCTCACATCTGCGATGAGTCTCAAAACACTGCTGATCTCTGCGTCCTGAAAGTCCAGCGAGATGCGCTTTCCTGAAAAACGCTCGCCTCCTCCTGCCGCTCCGCTCTCCGCCGCATCGCCAGACTTCGGCTGGGCCAGCGCCGGCAACGGATCCAGCAACTTTAATCTTTCAGGGGCTGGAATCGTGACGCTCCTGCGGCTATTTCCCCCCGCCGGCTTCTCTGTCGTTGCGGGGGCGCTTCGTAGAGGAGCCGACGCTTCCTGTATGCCCGGCATGGGCACACGATCAGACAGCGTCACTCTGAGCTGGGAACCGCTTTTGTCAATCGTATACGGAACGGCCCGTTCAAGATCCAGCACCAGTCGTAACTTCGGCTGCGGTAATTGATGCATCCCCATTCTGATCTGACGCACCATTTGGTGCCCAACAGAAATCGCATGACGCTTTGTCCCGTTGACAACCCCCGGGAGATCCAGGATAAGACGATTCCCGTCCAGCCGCATGGCTTGGAAGCTCAACTCCCCGTCTCCCGTGATCACAACCACCAACCCCTCATCCAGGCGTTGGACCTCAATGGCAGTTACTGTCTTTGCGGGGCTTAACGGTTTTTCAGGCAGTGCCTCTGGTGGCGCAGGCGCCAAAGGAGGCGCGTCTGCAAATTTGACCGCTGGCGTCGGCTCAATAACCGGTTTGGGAGCCTCCGCCTGAACGGCCTGCGTACTGGCCGTGCGCTCCGCAGGCGGCGCTTCTGCGTGAACTGCGGGGAGCGGCTCTGAACCTGTCGGCTCCACCAATGTTTCACTCTGGGCACAGCCTTGCCCCAACCCTAGAGCCAAGACTCCAGCCAGGAGTACCTGCAGGTGAGGGGATTGCGTTTTCATTAGCTTACCTCTTTGGGACGTAGAAGGATTTCAACATCCTTTGTGCTTTTATTGCCTGCGATGTCAATACTGGGTTCGGACACTATGACAGCTTTATCAGTGATCGCCGAAATCACTCCATTGTTTGTTCCCATTAGCATACCTTCTTTTACCGTATAGCCTTTGCCGTCCGGCGTTCGAACCAGTCCATAATAGCCGTAGCCCCCCCACATGATGCCCAGCAGCTTCAGATCGCTGAGCTGCACACGCTGAAGCGGGGGCATTTCCAACCTGGTTTTATCGATCTTAACCAGACGGGTAAGGGATTGAAACGGTTCACGCCGACTCTTTGGGTCATACGTGTAACCATCCACTGCTTCCGCCAAGGGAAGCGGTTGGGCGGCCGCCGCCACCGGCTTCAAAGGCGTCCCCGCACTTGTGGCTGGTTTCGAAGTTTCCTTCACACTCCCCGCGGCTTGAGCGGGCGGAATAGGCGTTGCCGGCGACTGCGCCGTTACAGGTTTTGATACAGGCGCCGGCGCCACACCTCCCTGACCTGACTGTCCTGTTGCACCCGTTAGAGGTACGGGCGGAAGAGAAGGTATCGGTGCCGTCGCAGGCTTGGGTGCGTTGGCTGCCGGAATTGGCGCTCCCTGGATAGCTTGGGCGGGCGCGCCTGCACTTTGCTGATCTGCGGTTTTAGCGCCAGACTGCCCTGGAACGGGCTGAGGCTTGGCGGCGACTGGTTTAGGCGGTGGTGCAGACTGTTTCGGCTCCTCCACTCCCATGAACAGCGACATCGCCTGCCCATAAAGAGGATATCCGATCAAGACTAGGCTGATTACAAAGGATACAGACCACCGCTGAAGGAGCGTTCGCAATAGTTTCATGGATGCAGCCTATAACCCTCTTTATTTCCCGGGCGGCTTGGCGACCACAGGAGGCGAAGCCGGGGCCGACGGGGACGCAAAGGCCGTGAGTTGGAATGTCGCCTGCACCGATACGCGATCTTTTTCCACCGGCCCCGCCGCCCCTTTCGCCATTTTTATTTTACTGACATTAATAATGCGCGGCATCTTGCTGATGCGATCAAAAAACAGCGCCAAGGTGTGATAGCCTCCGATCATCTCGACATCCGCCGGGAGCTTCACGAAAAGCTTGGAAGAATCCTCCTGGCGCGGACCAGGCCGCCAGAGTTTCAAGGTGAGGCCAATACGTGTCCCCAGATCAGAAAGCTGCTTGAGAACCGTCGCCGCCTCTGATTCAGGCGGAAGATGTTCTTGGACTTTAGCAAGCTGTAATCCCAGTTCACCGGTTAACCTTTTGAGCGTTTCAAGGTTTTTCACTTTCTCTTTATTTGCACTGATCTCCGTGTCGAGTTTCGAGACGGCTGCCGTCAATGTCTGGATTTCCCTTGATTGAGGATCTTCAACAAGATAATAAAACCCGGCCCCGATACCAGCCAGCAAGAGAACCAGGAGGGTAAGCTTCTGGTTTGCAGGGATGGCCTTGAATGCCGACATATTGGGCATCTGCATCGCCATATATTAGCTCTTGACCGTCATGGTGAGTTTAAACGAATACACCGTCACACCCTCATCCAACGTCTGCACGCTCTCCTGGAGAGTGACTGATGAAAAATACTTCGACTGCTGCAGGTTCTTAATGAACTCAACGATATCATCATTCGTTAGAGCCTTCCCCGTCACCGTGACTTGCGCATCACCCTCCACGTTTGACAACCAGACTTTCACGGGGTCGAGGCTCTGGCTTAGATAATCGAGCAATCGGACCGGACCGCCTTGATTTTTTCTGAGTTGCTCAATGATCCGGACCTGGTTTTCCAAGGAGAGTTTCTTTTTCTCGTAGTCTTCGACTTCCTGAACCTTCTTTTTCAGCGCCTCAACCTCTTTCGTCTTGCTCTCCTTCAATTGAGTTTGCAAGATAATTTCATCCGCATTCGATTGCCAGCGATATCCGCACGCCCCCAAAAAGATCAAGACGACACCCAGCCCTATTCCGAGCTGCATCAACGCCTCATCAACCGGCGCCTTGGTTTTCTTACCGGCGCGCTTGACCGGAAGAAGATTGATCTTAATCAACGGTCGCCCTCCCAACGGAGCGCCAGCCCTACTACGACAGCCATGTCAGGCGCCACCTCCGCCAGTTCCTCTGGACTCATCTTGAGACCTGTGGCGTCCAACTTGGCAAAAGGATTCGCCACTGACGTTTCAATGCCAACTTGCTCCGAAATCCGCGCCGGCAAACTTTTGATCTTTGCACACCCCCCACACAAGACAACTCGCGTGATTTCGTCATCCGGCGACGTCGTGCGAAAATAATCAAAGGAGCGACCGATTTCAGTTGCCACTTCCATGTCCACAGCAGTAATCGCCTCACTTAACGCGGCCTCATTTACGCCCGGATACCGCCCCTTTTTGGCCGCCTCCGCATCGTCAGGACTTAACCCAAGGTCTTGCTGAATACGCTCCGAGTAACGGTTCCCCCCGATCGTGATATCGCGCGTAAACAC
>Ga0209343_10010654_pt1 | contig 10434 bp, 6 predicted proteins | sample RifCSPlowO2_02_FD_184026 | JGI IMG/M metagenome (GOLD analysis project Ga0209343, IMG submission 184026) | Groundwater microbial communities from Rifle, Colorado - Rifle CSP2_plank lowO2_0.2 (SPAdes) (version 2) | ecosystem: Environmental > Aquatic > Deep subsurface > Groundwater | place: Rifle...
ACTCCCAATCAGCCCGGCCAGACCCGGCTGAATACGCCCAGCGAAGGAATAATTGAACGCTGGCCACTGAACCGTGGCCCAATCCTGCGGGTACTGATATTCAGGGACAGCAACCGACAATCACCCAAGGCGCCAGCCATACTCGAATAGTGGCACAATGCCACTTAGACCCGCACAACCACGCGACGGAAAAGCCATGAGCAATGAGCCAGAAGAAAGTAGCGGCGAACCCATCAGCGCAGAGCAACGCCTGGAGCTGCTGGAGAAAGGCCGCCGACTCGACCGCATCCTGCTGTTCATCCTTGCCGCCGTGCTGGCCATGACGCTCGCTAGCTGGCTGACCATCGGCCTGCTCGGCCAGTCCGGCGAGCAGGCGGAAAACAGCGGCGCCGAGCAGATCCAGAGCTTGCAAGAACAGGCAACCGCCCTGCAAAAACAGGTCGCCGAGCTCGAACAGCAAGTGGACCAGCAGGGTCATCAGCTGAGCACCCTGCAAAGCAGCAAACCGGCAGTGCCGCTGAGCAGCGGCGACAATCGAGCCGTGCAGCAACAAGTCGCCCAAACCCTGATCGGCCAGGAACAGAGTTTCCAGCACAGCCTCGGGGCCCTGAAAAACGGCATGCGCGACCTCGCCGGCATGATCGCGGGGTCACGCAGCTGGCTGAGCGACTACCAGGAGGCACTGGACAAACAAGTGGGCGAAAGCCAGGCGCGCGCGCAACGCCTGCAGCAGTGGGCCAGCGACCCGAGCGACTCGCCAGCAGTGCCCTAGCAGCAGCTTCACCGCTGCATGAGCCAAGCATTGCAGCGACGCGAGAACCATCAGACAGTTAGCCACCCGCAAACTGCCGCGCAGCAACGACTGCCGGGTGCCCGGCACATTTGCGCAACAGCGCTTCTCCCGTACACTGCGCAAATTCAGATTGCAGGGAGCGCAGCATGCGACGAACACTCGGCTGGACAAGTGCGGTGGTGTGCCTGCTCTGCGCTGGCTCTGGACAGGCGACAACGCTGGATGATGACCCGCTGCTCGAGAGCGCGGCAAGCTCCTCCGCCGTGGCCGAACGCAAGGCACGCGGCGTGCTGCGCGCCCGCGATCAGGCCGTGCTGTCCAGCGAGCTGGCGGGGCGCATCGTCGAAATGCCCTACACCGACGGCCAGGACTTCAACAAAGGCGACGTACTGGTACGTTTCGACTGCAGTGCTTATCAGGCCCAACTGAACGCCGCGCAGGCAGCGGTGCGGGCGGCACGCGAAGAACTCAACCACAACAAGCAACTCGCGGCACTCAACTCGGTTGGCCGCTTCCAGGTGGCCCTGGCCGAGGCCCGTCAGGCCCAAGCCCAGGCCGAGGCCCAGGTCTACCAGGTGCAGGTCAAGCGCTGCAGTGTCGCTGCGCCGTTCAATGGCCGGGTGGTGCAACGCAAGGTGCAACCGCACGAAAGCGTGGCCGGCGGCACGCCACTGCTGGAGATCGTCGACAACCGCACCCTGGAAGTACATCTGCTGGTGCCTTCGAGCTGGCTGGCAGAGCTCAAGCCCGGCCAGCGCTTCGAGTTCGTCCCGGATGAAACCGGCCAACCCTTGCAGATTGAAATCAAGCGCCTGGGTGCCCGCATCGATGAAGGCAGCCAGACCCTGCTGCTGATCGGCGCCCTGCCCCGGGACGCCCCCGGCCTGTTGGCCGGCATGAGCGGCAGCGCACGTTTCCTGGAGGCGCCATGACGGCTCAGGTACCGGGTCCTGCCGAACGCGTGTTCGCCCAGTTTCTCGCCCTGCAAAAGCAGGCGCGGGCCGCGGTGGATATCGACAACCTGGCCTACGTGCTGGTCAACGACGCGCAACCGCTGTTTGGCTACCGCCACGCCGCCTTGCTGATCGCCGGCCGGGTGCAGGCAGTGACTGGCATCAGCCAGGTCGAGCCCCACGCGCCCTTCGTCGCCTTTGTCGAGCGCGCGGCCAGCCAGCTGCTGAGCCAAGGTGCATCGGCCAAACCCCAGGTCGTGAACGCCAGCACATTGACCGAGCAGACTCGCGCCGACTGGCAGAGCCTGTCCGCCGGAGCGGTTTTCTGGCTGCCATTGCTCGATCGCCGATACCAACTCTTCGGCGGCTTATGGATCGCCCGCGAGCAACCCTGGAGCGAGGCCGAACAGGCTCTGCTGATCCAGCTCGGCGACTGCTACAGCCATGCCTGGCTGGCACTGCAGCCACACAAGCCCTGGCGCCTGCGCTGGCCACGCAAGAAAATTATCGGCGTTGCGCTTGCCGCCTCGCTGCTGATGCTGCTGCCGGTGCGCCAATCGGTGCTGGCTCCGGCCGAAGTTGTTGCGCTAAACGGCCAGGTGGTGGCCGCGCCGCTGGATGGGGTGATCGCCGAGTTCCTGGTCAAGCCCAATCAGCTGGTGAGCAAAGGCGACATCCTGCTGCGCTTCGATGCCACCAGCATCAAGGCCCAGGCCGATGTCGCCGAGCGCAGCCTGAATGTGGCCGAGGCCGAACTCAAGGCCAACGCCCAACGCGCCTTCGCCGATGCCGATTCCAGTGCGCGAATCGATCTGTTCGCCGCCCGCGTCGAGCAGAAGCGTGCCGAGCGCGACTACGCTCGCGAATTGCTGGCGCGCAGCGAAGTGCGCGCCGAACGCGATGGCATCGCGGTGTTTGCCGATGCCCAGCGCTGGACCGGCAAACCGGTGCAAACCGGCGAGCGGCTGATGGAAATCGCCGACCCAAACCAGGCCGAATTGCGCATCGAGCTGGCGGTGGGCGATGCTCTGGACTTCAAAACTGGCAGCGAAGTGGCGCTGTTCCTCGACAGCGACCCGCTGCACCGCCACGCTGCGCGCCTGCAACGCAGCGCTTATGAAGCCCAGCAGACCGCCAGCGGCCAACTGGCCTATCGCCTGGATGCCGAGTTCGCCGGAGCGCCACCGCGTATCGGCCTGCGCGGCACCGCAAAACTCTTCGGTGATCGCGGCCCGCTGGCCCTCTATTTATTAAGGCGCCCCCTCGCTGCCTTGCGCCAGACGGTAGGCCTGTAAATGCAACTGCCCGCCCTGCGTGCTGACCTGCAACTGTCCGCTGCCGGCCCAGCACTGGACGGTTCCCCGCAGTGGACATTAGCCGACCCGCTGCGCGGACGTTATTTCAAACTCGGCGCAGCCGCCATGCGCCTGCTCCGTCACTGGCAGCTGGGCGATGCCGAACGTGTGCTGCAGGCCGCCAACCGCGAGCCCGGCATACCGCTCGCCAGCACCGAACTGGAGGAACTGCTGGGTTTTCTCCGCGGGCACGATCTGATCACGGCCCTGGATGCCGAACAACGTGCCAGCTATGCGCCAAAGGCCGCGCAACAACGCCAAGGCCTGTGGCAGCGCCTGCTGCATCAATACCTGTTCTTCCGCATTCCACTGTGGCGCCCGGATGGCTTTCTCGATCGCACTTGGCCCTTGCTTGAGCGCCATGGCGCAAAGCTGCTGCGCGTTGGCCTGCCCCTGTTGCTCGGCCTCGGCGTGTTTCTCGCCGCCCGCGACTGGGAACGTTTTATCGCTACCTTCCCCCATCTATTCAGCCTGGGAGGGGCGCTGGCCTTCGCCATAGCGCTGACCTTCGCCAAGCTCTGCCACGAATTCGGCCATGCCTACATGGCCAAACGCGCCGGCTGCCGGGTGCAAAGCATGGGCCTGGCCTTCATGGTGCTGTTCCCGCTGTTCTACACCGATGTCAGCGATGCCTGGCGGGTCAATGATCGCCGTTCACGCCTGCTGATCGGGGCCGGCGGCATCCTCGCCGAGCTGCTGCTGGCATGCATCGCCCTACTCGCCTGGTCTCTCCTGCCGGACGGCCCCGCGCGCACCGCCGCCTTCATGCTGGCCAGTGCCACCTGGATCACCACCCTGATCATCAACCTCAATCCCTTTCTGCGTTTCGATGGCTACTTTCTGCTCAGCGACCTGTGGGGCGTGGACAATCTGCAGTCACGCGCCTTCGCCCTGTGCCGCTGGCGCATGCGCGAGGTGCTGTTCCGTTATGGCGAGGCCGCACCCGAGCCGCTTTCGCCCGGGCTGCAACGACGCTTGCTCCTTTGGGGCTACAGCGCCTGGGTCTGGCGTGCGCTGCTGTTTCTCGGCATCGCCCTGGTCGTCTATCACCTGTTCTTCAAGCTGCTCGGCATCTTTCTGATGCTGGTCGAACTGGTGTGGTTTATTGCCCTGCCAGTGGTGCGCGAGATGCGCCAGTGGTGGCAGCACCGAGCCCAGGCCCACCCAGCACGACTGCTGCTCGGTGCGTTGCTGCTGATCCTGCCGCTGGCCGTACTGATCCTGCCCTGGCGTGGCGCGGTGCAGGTGCCTGCTCTAATTGAGGCCAGCCGGGTCGCGGCGCTACATGCACCCACCGCCGCCCGCCTCAAGCAGGTGCAGGTCGAAGAGGGGCAGGCGGTGGAAGCCGGGCAGGTGCTACTGGAGTTGGAGTCGCCGGACCTGGATTACCGCCAAGCGATTGCACGGCGCGAAATAGAGATCCTGCAGTTACAGCTCAAGCGTCAGGCCGGGCGCAGCGAGACCGCGGCGGATGTCGGCATTCTCGAACAGCGCCTGGCCCAGGCCCTGGCCGAATACCGCGGCCTGGCCGCCCAGCGCGAACGCCTGCTGTTGCGTGCGCCGTTTGCCGGGGTGGTGCGCGACCTTGCGAACAACCTGCACCCAGGCCGCTGGCTGGCCATGGAGCCGGCCCTGGTGCGGGTGATCGCCGCGGGCGCGCGGCTGCGCGGCTACCTGCCGGAAGGCGATCTGTGGCGGGTCGGGCCCGGCGCGCCGGGCCACTTTATCGCCGACGACCCGGTTCGCGAGCGCCGCGCGGTGCAGTTGCAGAGTATCGCCGCCACCGGTGCGGCCTATCTGGAGCAGGAGGCCCTGGCCTCCGACCGCGGCGGCCCGCTGGCGGTGCGCCGCGACGAAGAGCAGCGCGCGCGGCCGTTGCAGGGGCAATACGCCGTGCACCTGAGCTTGGACGAGCCCTTGGCGGTCACGCAGCCCCTGCGTGGGGTAGTCGAGTTGCAGGGGCGGCGCGAGTCGATGCTCGCCGCGGCCTGGCGACGTCTGGCGGCGCTGGGGGTCAGGGAGAGCGGGTTCTAGCCGGCCGCTGAATCGAGCACGGGCTGACCAGGGCTGTGCGGTTCAGTGCGAGCTTAATGCGCGCTGCAAGCTCGGGCCCAACAACCTTTCTGTGGCCATCCACTGCAGCAACCGTTTGACATTCTGCGCCACACTCCGGGTGTCGCAGTCGAGTATCAGGGCCGGCGTCTGCGGTGGCTCGTAAGGGGCCGAAACCCCGGTGAAATCAGCGAGTTTCCCGGCCCTGGCCAAGGCGTAGTGGCCCTTGGGGTCGCGTCGCTCGCAGGTGTGTAGCGCGGCCCGACACCACACCTCGCGGTAATCGGCGCCCAGGCGTTCGGCCAGCAACTGCCGGTGACTGGCCAGGGGCGCAATCATGGCCATGGGCACCACCATGCCGGCCTCAACCAGCAGAGCGGCCACTTCGGCGGCGCGGCGCAGATTTTCCTGGCGTTCGCTTTCGGTAAAACCAAGGTCTTGGTTGAGCCCCGCGCGTAGCCGGTCGCCATCGAGCACCAGGCATTGACCACCCAGAGCCAAGAGCCGTGCCTCCAGAGCGTGGGCCAGTGTCGATTTGCCGGCGGCCGGCAAACCGGTCAACAGCAGTGCGACTCCGCGATGATCCTGGCGCGCCTCGCGCTGCTGGCGATCGGGGGGAGTAAGCAATTCATCCAGCGGCATAATCAAGACCTCGAGGGACAGTTGTTCGATGAGTCGATGCTGCCGGGGGCGCTTCTGGTAACACCTATCAATGGCCGGCCCCCGGCGCCCAGCACATTTCTCCCTGTGCACTGGCAGGCGTCGCAGGCCCCAGCAGGATCGAACGATAAAAGAACCGGGCGAGCAGAGACAAGGCGGTGCCAAGATTGCACATGATCTCGACTGTGTCCCGCTCAGGCTTCGCCTGCCCTTCTGTGCTGCTGCAGCGTTCAGGCGATGATAGCGGCATGGTCCTCCGAGGGGCGACGCTTTGCTTGATGGATGCCAAGGCCGTTCAGTGCCGGCCAAGCGCTCGGCCCGAGGACCGGCCTGGCTCAGTATGGTGAACTGCCACCAGTGCTTTTCGACAGCTGCGCCGCGCCTTGCGCCGTGTTGCAGCGACCCGTCAAGAGGCGCGGCTATCTCGCTCTGCACTTCTTGACATTAAGGTCCCGCTCAGTCGCGTGCGGGGAAGATGATTGCCTGGTACCCCAGGGCTGGTTGTCACCACTGGCGCCCGCCTGGGGGCCAGCCATGGCCACCGGGTTGGCCAATCCGCCGGATCAGACCAGCGCAGAAGGCGGGTCGCTCACAGGCGAAGCGCCCCGATAATCGAAGGTCTCTCTGGGCATGGGCGTGAGCGACGTGGCTGCACCCGCTACTGGAGAAGTAAAGCCCTGTAGGGGTAGGGATTAGAGTGTTTGGGCACAGCCGCCGGATTTTTAGCGGTGAAAAGGACGCTTTGGAATGATGGCGCTAGGCTAAATACCGATTGCATGGTTTAAATGGTCACTCAGGTGCTTTAACGCTATCGCTCACACAACCGATGCGGAATGAGTACGCATTGCCAAGGCAAGTGCGAGAAGGAGTTTGCATTGTCATCGTTTCATTTTATTTCCGGCCTGCCCCGTGCCGGTTCGACCTTACTCTCGGCGATGCTGCTGCAGAACCCGCGCTTTCATGCCGGCATGAGCAGTCCGGTGGGGGCGCTGTTTTCCAGCATGCTGGGGCAGTTCAGTGCCGGTAGCGAGTTCGGCCCGGTGATCGATCAGGGCACGCGCCGGCGTCTGTTACGGGGGCTGTTCGACAGTTACTACGCCGAGCACCTCGACAACGCGCTGGTGTTCGACACCAACCGCATGTGGAGCGCCAAGCTGCCGGCGCTGCTCGACCTGTTTCCCCAAGCCAAGGTCATCGCCTGCGTGCGCAATGTGGCCTGGGTGATGGACAGTCTCGAACGCCTGTACCGGGCCAATCCCTACGAAAACACCAAACTGTTCAACGACGATGCCGAGCGCAACACCGTCTACAGCCGGGTCGAAACCCTGGCCCAGCGCAATCGCCTGGTAGGTTTTGCCTGGGCGGCGCTGAAAGAAGCCTATTACGGCGAGCATGCCGGCTCCCTGCTGCTGGTGGACTATGATCTGCTAGTCCAGGCGCCGGAGAAGGTGCTGCGTCTGGTCTACGATTTTATCGACGAACCTTGGCATCCCCACGATTTCGATAGCCTGAGCTACGACGCCCCCGAGTTCGACCAGGCCTTGGGATTGTCCGGCTTGCACCGCGTACGACCCAAGGTCGGTGCAGAGTTCCGACGAACCATCTTGCCTCCGGACCTGTTTGCGCAGTACAGCGACCTGTCGTTCTGGAACGATGGCGCCGGCAGCATGGCCCATGTGATCCGGGCCAGTAACAACTAGCCTGTCAGCGCGCTGCGCTGAAACAACCCAAGAACAACCGTTTCTGCGCCTCGCGCGCGAGCAGTGAGGCAATTCTCATGTGGTGGAGCAAGCGCACTAACCCGTCCCTCTATTCGACCGACAAGGCCCGGTTGTCTCTTCGCTCCCCGCTGATCCAGGTTCTCGAGCCGCGCATGATGTTCGACGGCGCGCTGGCGGTCGAGGCCGCCGCCGCAGCTCAGGCCAGCGATGCGCAGACGCCCAGCCCGACCGAGGCGAGCCAGACTGCGGTCGATACCCCTGCGGAGTCGACCGGTCAGGTCAACACCGGGGATGCCCAGTCGCCAGGCGACGGGGCCGGTGAGGATGCGGCCATGGCTCCGCCTGCTGGCGTCACCGTCATTTTTGTCGACTCGCGCGTACGTGACCCCGACGCGCTCCTGGCGGGACGCGCGGCGAACACCGAACTGGTGATGCTGCAAGCCGGCCAGGACGGTTTGCAGCAAATGGCCGACTACCTGAGCGAGCGCTCGGACATCGCCGCTGTCGTGATAGTGGGTGAAGGCCATGAGGCCAACCTGTGGCTGGGCAGTACCTTTCTTAGCAATGACAGCCTGAGCGGGCATGCCGAACAACTGGCGCAGATTGGCCAGTCGCTGCGGCCCGATGGCGACATCCTGATTTACTCCTGCAATCTGGCGCAAGGCGGCGCGGGGGAGCAGTTCGTCAACGCGTTCGCGCAATTGACCGGCGCCGACATCGCCGCGTCGAGCAACCGCACTGGCGCCGGTGGCGATTGGCAACTGGAAACCCGCACCGGCACTATCGAAACCGCCGTGCCTTTTGCCAGCGCGGCCCTGGCCGGCTACGACTTCAGCCTGGCCACCTTGACCGTTACCAACAATTTCGACTCGGGTGTAGGCAGTCTGCGCAATGCCATAAGTTCGGCAACCAGCGGCGACACCATTACCTTTAACGCCGACATGACCGTTACCCTGACCAGCGGGCAGCTGGTGCTCAACAAAAACCTGACGATTGACGGCGATCGGGATGACAACGGCACAGCCGATGTCACCATCGATGCCAATCACAACAGCCGCGTATTTACCATGACCAGCGGCACCGTGACCCTGGACGGTCTGGTCATCACCAAGGGCCTGGTTTACGGCAATGGCGGCGCCTACAACAGCCTCAATGGTGGGGATGCATTGGGTGCGGGTATCAATATCACCGGCGGTACGCTCACCCTGAAAAACTCAGCCATTACCGCCAACAAGGCTGCTGCTGGCGGGGGCAACGGCGGTGGCACTGGTTACGGTTACGGCGGCGGCGGCGGCGGCGGGTTTGGCGGCAAGGGCGGCGGCAATGGCGGCGCCTATTCCGGCAGTTACGCCGGCACCGCAGGCGGCGGCGGTACCGGGGGAAATGGCGGTTTCTACAATATATCTGCTCAAGCAGGCACGGGTGGCAGCACAGCCGGCGGTGCGGGCGGCACTTCAGGAGGGGGATTTTCGTCCGGCGGTGCGGGTGGTGGCGCGGGCAGTGCAGGCACCGGATTTATTGGCGGAGGCGGCGCCGGTGCGGCGGCATCGGCAGCGCCCGCTCCCGGCGCCGGCGGCAATGCCGTGGGCGGCATTTATATTGGCGCTGGCGCAACGGTGTTTATGTCTTCGACCACGGTCACCAACAACCTGGGCGCGGGGGGCGGTGGCTCGGGAAGTGCCAATGTGGCCGATAATGCCAATGGTGGCATTGGCGTAGGGGGCATCTGGAACAAGGGAACCCTGCACTACAACAGCGGCAGTGTCGATCTCAGCGGAACCGACAATGCCAACTATGGCGCGGGTGGCTCCAAGGGTGGCAACCAGAATGCGGGCGGAGACACTGCCAGTAACGGTGCCGGCGCTAACACCGGGGGTGAGAACGTAACCACCACCGGCGGTACGACGGACTCGGCCTGGTCGCCCACCGCCATCACCTCGGCCACCTACGACGCCAGCACCGGCGTGCTGTCCGTCACTGGGGCCGATATGGTCACCGGCGATACCATCGATGTCAGCAAGCTGACGCTGACCGGCCAGGGCGGTGGTACCTATACCCTGACCTCGGGAAGCGTGACGGCCAGCGGCGACACGGCCTTTTCGGTGACCTTGAACGCCGCCGACAAGCTCGCGATCAACGGCCTGCTGAACAAGGCGGGCACCACTGCGGTGGGCGGCACCACGTTCAACCTGGCCGGCGCGGCGGGCTGGGATGCCACCGCCGGTTCGGCCGCCGACCTGACCAGCAATGGGATCACGGTCAGCAACGTTACTTCGCCGACCATCACCTCGGCCACCTACGACGCCAGTACCAATGTCTTGACCGTGACCGGTACTAACCTGGTCGGCACCGTGGGCGCGAGCAATGACATCACGGTTGCCAACCTGACCCTGACGGGCGAGGGCGGTACGACCCATACCCTGACCAGCAGCAATGTAGAGGTTAGCAGTGCGACCTCGTTTTCGATCACCCTGAACGTCAGTGATCAAAACGCTGTTGAAATGATTCTCAACAAAAACGGCACCAGCTCCACCGGAGGCACCACCTTCAACCTGGCTGCGTCCGATGACTGGAACAGCGTTATCAATGCCGCAGATACCTCCGATGCCAGCAACGGGGTCACGGTATCCAATGTCGCGGTCCCCACCATCACCAGCGCCACTTACAACGCCTCGACCGGCACCTTGGTGGTGACCGGCAGCGGGTTGCTGTCTAGTAGCGGTGCCAGCAACGATATCGACGCCAGCAAGTTCACCCTCACCGGTGAGGGCGGCGCGGCCTACACCCTGACCGACACGGCCGATGTCGAGATCACCTCCGGCACCAGCTTCAGCCTAACCCTGAGTGCGACCGACAAAGCCGCGCTCAACCAGATCGTCAACAAGAACGGCACCAGTTCC
>Ga0209343_10010656_pt1 | contig 10432 bp, 12 predicted proteins | sample RifCSPlowO2_02_FD_184026 | JGI IMG/M metagenome (GOLD analysis project Ga0209343, IMG submission 184026) | Groundwater microbial communities from Rifle, Colorado - Rifle CSP2_plank lowO2_0.2 (SPAdes) (version 2) | ecosystem: Environmental > Aquatic > Deep subsurface > Groundwater | place...
AGAAACTTATCATTAAAAGAACAGGAAAACCTTTTGTTTAAGCTAATAATTAAATCTTCTTAGGTTCAAAAATTGAACTTTACCCTATGATATCAACCGAACAAATTAAATCTCTTCGGGAAAAAACAGGCTTTTCCGTGATAGAATGTAAAAATGCTTTAGAACAAGCTAAAGGAAACGAGATTGAGGCCATGGAGATCTTGGGTATAAAAGGGCAGGAAGCGGCTCAAAAGAAAAAGGAACGGGAAACAAAAGAAGGGCTGATTGAGACCTATGTCCATAATAACGGAAAAATCGGCGCGATTTTAGAATTAAACTGCGAAACGGATTTTGTGGCCCGAAATCCGGAATTTAAAGAATTGGCCCATAATTTAACAATGCATCTCGCGGCCATGAACCCCAAAGGATTAGACGAATTTTTATCCCAGCCGTTTATCAAAGATCAAGAAAAAACTATAAAGGATCTAATCAATGAAGCTATTGCCAAATTGGGAGAAAATATTAAAATAGGGGAGTTCGCGATAATTAAAATATAACCATCATGAATGTTATCTTCTACCTTCTCATCATTTTTAGTTCTATTGGGATTTTTGTCGTTTTGGGCCGAAAAATTCCCAGATTAGCTCGTTTATCGGAGGAAGAAATGTTTTTTTTGGACAGAAGAAAAAGCTTGGAACAAAAAAACCGGGAAATAAACAACCACCAGCATCAGGTTAATTTAATGGCTAATCTGGAAAAATTTTTGCGCCGAATTAAAATTTGGGTTTTAAAAATAGAAAATCTGCTTAGCGAGTGGATTAAAAAGTCAAAAGAAAAGTCATGGCAGATCAGTCAAAAATCAAAACAACTGATAGAGCAAAGAAAGATAGAAGTAAAAAGCAAAAAATTGCCGGAATTTATCCGAAGAATTAAAATATGGCAAAAGAACCAAAAACAAACAACTGACGGCTTGATAAAAACAGAAAAAGAAACAATTTCTCTTGAGAAATTAGAAGGAAATTTAATTGATGCTTCTTCAATAAACAGCCAGATTTCCATCGCTGATTTGGAAAAACCGATTAAAGAAGAACAGCAATGGATAGACCTAATTATTCAAAATCCGAAAAATATGATTGCTTATAAATCTTTGGGACTTTTATACTTTAAACAGCATAATTATTCTGACGCTAAGGCTTCTTTGGAAATGGCCGTAAAGCTCGGTTCCGGGGATAAAAAAGTAAAAGAAATTTTGGAGGAACTAAAAGGAATAGAAATTAAAAGCAAGCCACTCTAGCTCAACGGCAGAGCAATTGTTTTGTAAACAATAGGTTCGCGGTTCGAATCCGCGGGGTGGCTTTGGATAGACCTGACCGCTGGCTTTTGGGCAGGTGGCAGAGCGGCCAAACGCACCAGACTGTAAATCTGGCGTCTTCGGACTTCGGGGGTTCGAATCCCTCCCTGCCCACGCGCCGATGTAGCTCAGTTGGCAGAGCACCTCCATGGTAAGGAGTAGGTCGTCGGTTCGAGTCCGACCATCGGCTCTTAAATAAATTTCAAGACTATGCCTCAAGAAAATTTAATTAAACTGCAATGCGGCCAGTGCAAACGAATCAATTACTGGTCGCGAAGAAATAAGAAAAAAGTTCAGGGCCCGTCCGGCAAAAAGACGGAGAAATTAGAACTGAAAAAATTCTGCAAGTGGTGCCGAAAGCATACGGCGCATAAGGAAATGAAGAAATAGGCGCGTCCGTTAATTGGCAAACGGTTCGCCTCCAAAGCGAATCCTGCAGGTTCGAGTCCTGCCGCGCCTGCCACATAAATATGGAAAAAATTGAAAATTTTCCACAACATATCGCCGTCATTCCGGACGGCAACCGGCGCTGGGCAAAAAAACGAGGGTTTTATTCTTGGCAAGGACACCAAAAAGGGGTAAAAGCCTTAGAAAAAGTTTTAAAGGCGGCCTTTGATTTGGGCATTCCGTATTTTTCTTTTTGGGGCAGTTCTTTAGACAATATAACCAAAAGATCAAAATTGGAAGTTAAGTTTCTCCTGAACCTTTTTGCTAAAAAATTTAACGAATTAGCCAAAGATAAAAATATTCATCAAAATAAAGTCAGGGTTAACGCCTTTGGCCGCTGGAAAGAAATTTTTCCCGAAAAAGTCAACCAAGCCATCCAAAAAGCTCTTGAAGCGACAAAAGATTATAATCAGTATCATCTGAATTTCTTCTTGGCTTATAACGGAACCGATGAAATGCTTGAAACGGTCAGGCAAATTATTCAAAACGCTAAAAGAGACAATTATTTAAAAATTGAAGAGGGATTAATTAAAAGCCACCTCTGGACCAAAGACCTGCCGCCAGTTGATTTAGTTATCAGAACCGGCGCTCAAAATGACCCTCATAACAGCGCCGGCTTTATGATGTGGGACTCGGCTAACAGTCAATTGCATTTTACCAAAACTCTTTGGCCGAATTTTAATGAGAGAGAATTTATAAAAATTATTAAAGATTATGCCAAAAGAGAAAAGCGGTTCGGCGCTTAAATCTAAAACATTTTATTCAGTTCTTTTGAAATACCAAAAAAAGATTAATTCCCAATTTAATTTTTTTTTCAACGAGAAAATAAAAGAAAGTTTTTTAATTTCTCAAGAAGCGGTAAAAACCATTAAAATATTAAAGGATTACGCTCTTGGGGAAGGCAAGAGACTGCGGCCCATTTTAATTATCATCGGCTATCTTTTAGCCGGAGGTAAAAATAAAAAAGAAATTTTAAAAACTTCTTTATCCGTAGAATTAATTCATAATTTTTTTTTAATTCACGATGATATTATTGATGAAGATAAATTAAGGCGAGGCCAGCCGTCTCTTCATTATTTTTATCAAAAAAAATTTGGGGATAACCATCACACGGGAATTTCCCTGGCGATGGTCGGCGGTGACATTACTAACGCCTTGGGCTATGAAATTCTGATTAAGAGCCGGTTTCTTGAAAAGCATAAAATAAAAGCAATTAAGATTTTAAATGAAACCGTTGAAAAAACCTGTCATGGCGAAATGGGGGAATTGCTTTTAAAAAAAAGAGAATTCAGCGAAAGGGATATATTAAAGATATACGAACATAAAACCGCTTATTATACTTTTGTTAATCCGCTTAAAATAGGAGCGGTTTTAGCTGGTCAGAGTGAAAAATTTTTAGATAAATTGGAAAAATTCGCCCTGCCTATGGGCATTGCCTTTCAGATTCAAGACGACATTTTAGGGCTTTTCGGCTCTCAAAAAGAAATCGGGAAACCAATTGGTTCGGACATAAAAGAGAATCAGCCCAATCTTTTAATTTTTAAAACTTTAGCCCTGGCTGATTATAAAAATAAACGAAAATTTAGAAAATATCTGGGCCAATCAAAAACAACCAAGAAAGATATTAATAAAATAAGAGAAATAGTCAAAGAAAGCGGCGCCTTAAAATACTCTAGAGAAAAATCCGAAAATTTAATAAAAAAGGCTAAATATTCCTTAGAAGAAATGGAAATGCCCGGAAAAGAAAAACATTTTCTTTTGGATTTGTCGGATTATATAATTATTAGGAATTATTAATGAACGGCTCTTTAGTCAACCAACTCATTGAACAAAAATATTTAAAATCTCCAAGAATAATCCGGGCTTTTAAAAAAATCAAAAGGGCGGATTTTGTCCATCTTGAATTACGAGAGAAAGAAGGAGATAATTTTATCGCTGAATATAACGCTCCTTTATCAATCGGCTATGGCCAGACGATTTCCCAGCCCCTAACCGTGGCTTTTATGCTGGAATTATTGGAACCGAAAAAAGGAGATAAAATTTTAGACATTGGTTCCGGCTCGGGCTGGCAAACAACCATGCTTTGCGAAATAGTGGGAGAAAAAGGTTTCGTCTTTGCCATTGAACGGATAGGGGAATTAAAAAATTTTGGCGAGGAAAATGTCAGAAAATACGGCTTTAAAAATGTTGAATTTATCGCCCGCGACGGCTCTTTGGGATTAGCCCAAGAAGCCCCTTTTAACAGAATCATTGCCGCGGCCGCAGCTGAAAAAGTCCCTGAAATATGGAAAGAGCAATTAAAAATAAACGGCCGCTTGGTAACGCCGATAAACGGCAGTATCTGGCTGTTTGTCAAAAAAGATAAAAATCAATTTGAAGAAAAAGAATATCCGGGCTTTAGTTTTGTTCCCCTTATAACTAAAAATGAATAAATACATAAAAATTCTTTTATTTCTGATTATTTTTTCCGGCCTTCTTACGGGCGGTTATTTTTTTATTCTTAATCAAATAAACACGCCTGTCAGCGGCCAATTTAAGGAACAAAGTTTTGTTATTGAAAAAGGCGAAAGCTTAAAGGAAATCAGCGAACATTTAGAAAAAGAGGGGTTGATTAATCAGGATTATTGGTTTAAATTTTATGTCTTAGGCAAAGGCTGGGCCGGCCGGCTTCAAGCCGGAGAATATACTCTAAGCCCCTCAATGAGTATTTTAGAAATCGCCGAAAATCTGGCGGAGGGTAAAACCATTTCAGATATTTCAATAACTATTCCCGAAGGATTCACTCTTAAACAGATTGACAGTCGTCTAACTCAAGTCGGTTTAATTGATAAAGGCGGGCTTCTTAATTTCAATCAAAAAGAATTTTTAATTCTCAATTCTCAATTTTCAATTTCTAATTTAGAAGGATTTTTATTTCCCGATACTTATAAATTCAGAAAAGACAACTCTCTTGAAGAAATTATCAGAAAAATACTGAATAATTTTGATAAAAAATTGAGCGAAGATTTAAGAGCTGAAATCCAAAAACAAAGAAAAAACATTTTTGAAATTATCACTCTGGCTTCCATTGTCCAAAATGAAGCCCTGACCAATGAAGAAATGCCTGTCATAGCCGGGGTATTTTCTAATCGGTTGACTATCGGGCTGCCGCTTCAATCCGACGCCACAATAAATTACATAACAGGCAAAAATCTCCGTCAGCCGAGCATAAAAGACACGGAAGTTAATTCTCTTTATAATACTTATCTTCATAAAGGTCTGCCGCCCGGGCCGATTTCCAACCCCGGTTTAGATGCCATAAAAGCCGCTATTTATCCCCAAAAAACCGATTATTTTTATTTTCTTCATCCTCTTAATGGCCCAACGGTTTTTAGTAAAACTCTTAAAGAGCATAACTCAAATAAAGCGAAGTATTTGCCGTAAAGCTTGACATTTAAAATTAGATAAAATATGATTAAATTAACCAGCCGTAGACAATGGGCAGAACAAAGTCCCATCGAGGCAAAGCAAGGAAAACGCTTTTTAGTCTATGGCTTAAACCATAGATTTTTATTTTTATGATTACAAGACAAGAGAAACAAAAAATTATAGAAGACCTGGCTCTAAAATTATCCCGCCAAAAAGCAGTTGTTTTTTCCGATTTTACCGGTTTAAAAGTCAATCAAATGCAGAATTTAAGAAAAAAACTAAGAAAAGAAGGAATAGATTTTCAGGTAGCTAAAAAAACCTTAATTGACTTGGCCCTGGAAAAAGCTGGCCTAAAAAATATTAAGACAAAAAATCTTAAAGGACAAATCGCCGTGGCTTTTGGCTATAAAGACGAAATAGAACCGGCTAAAATTATTTACAACTTTTCAAAGGAGCTTGTCTTTGCTAAAAATGAATCCTTAAAAATTTTAGCCGGCCTGGTCAATAAAGAATATTTTGAAACAGGCGATATGGAACGGCTGGCAAAAATTCCTTCCCGGGAGCAATTATTGGCAAAATTAACAGGCGCTATTTCTTCTCCTTTAAGCGAACTCATAAATGTTTTAGAAGGAAATTTAAGAAATTTTATTTATTTGTTAAAAAACCTGAAACCTGAAACGTAAAGTTTGAAACATAAACAAGGTTCCAAGTTTTAAGTTTCAAGTTCCAAGAATCTATGTCAGAAGAAAAAAAAGAAACTTCAAAAAAAGAAGTAAAAATTCCGGAAAAATTTAAAGACTTAGTCAAGCAAATTGAAGAACTGTCCGTTTTGGATTTGGCTGATTTGGTCAAAATTTTAGAAGAAAAATTCGGAGTAAGCGCGGCTATGCCAATGGCTATGGCCCCGGCTGCCGGAGCCGCTCCAACAGCCGAAGCTGGAGCAAGTGAAGAGAAAACCGCTTTTAATATAGAATTAAAATCAGCCGGCGGCCAAAAAATTAATGTCATAAAGGTAGTCAAAGAAATCACCGGCAAAGGATTAAAAGAAGCCAAAGATTTGGTTGACGCCGCGCCTAAAGTAATTAAAGAAGCCGTGGCTAAGTCAGAAGCGGAAGAAATCAAAAAGAAGCTGGAAGAAGCTGGCGCGACCGTGGAATTAAAATAAATAAACTTCACATCTGAACTTAATAGTGGTAATATAAAAAGGGAGGGATCAAACTATGTCTGAACAAATCTTAGAACAACTTTTTGATTCGCCCCTTAAAGTTAAATTACTGAAACTTTTTCTTAGAAATCCAAATCAGGGATTTACCTTTAAAGAAGCGGCTAAAAAAATCAAAGGCGATTCGCGGTCTTCCCGCCGTCAAATTGAAAAATTAAAAAGCATTAATTTCCTTACTTCCAAATATCGGGCGAAAAAAATAATTTATTCAATCAATCCGCGATTTGTTTTTTATAACGAGTTAAGGACTCTGGTTCTAAAATCAAGCCCGGCTTCTAAAGAAAAAATCATGCGGCGTCTAAAAGGTTTGGGCCGGATTAAACTGGCAATTATTTCCGGCGTTTTTATAAACGCGGAAAACCCCCGCGTTGATCTTTTAGTGGTGGGCGATAATCTTAAGAAAAAACGGCTGGATAATTTTTTAAAAGATTTGGAAGCCGAAGTGGGCAAAGAAATTGATTATGTGATTTTAACCACTGAAAATTTCAAATACCGCTATGATATGTTTGACCGCTTTATCCGCGATGTCTTGGAAAAACCGCACGAGAAATTGATTAATAAATTGAGGATATAGGGCGCATAGCTCAGTGGTTAGAGCGCTGTCCTCACACGGCAGAAGTCTCTGGTTCGAATCCAGATGCGCCCACATTTTAATCAATGGGGATAAGTTGTGGATAGAATTGTGGATAGAAACACGGCTAAATTGATAAAAATGGCTTAATAAAGCCGTTTTTTTGTTTTTAAGGAAGAAATTTTAGGATGAAAATATTGTGTTTGACAGGGGTGGTTAAGTGGCTTAAAATAAGATTGAAGTAGTTAATTGTGGATAAAAGTGGGGATAAGTGAATAAAATTGTGGATAACTATGTTTATCGGCGAATACGCTCATTCTATTGATAATAAAAAAAGATTGGCTATTCCGTCTAAATTTAGAAAAGAATTAGGCCCAAAAGCAGTTATTACGAGAGGTTTAGACCAATGTTTAGTAATTTATCCATTAAAAGAATGGAATCTTTTAGCCGATAAAATCGGTAAACTGCCAATCAGCCAAATGGAAGCCAGGGGATTTACAAGAATAATGCTGGCCGGCGCCATGGACGCGGAATTAGATAAATTAGGCCGGATTCTTATTCCTGATTATTTAAAAAAATACGCTAATTTAAAAAAAAATGTCATTATCACCGGTCTCTATAATCGTTTAGAAATTTGGGATAAAGACAAATGGAATGCTTACCGGGTTAAAATGGAAAAAGAAATGGGGGATTCAGTTTCTAAATTAGGTGAATTAGGAATTTAGCATATTATGCACCAGCCGGTTCTTCTAAAAGAAGTTTTAAAATATTTAGACCCAAAGCCAAACGAAAATTTTATTGACTGCACATTTGGTTTTGGCGGACATAGCTTGGCCGTCTTAGAACGAAATAAGCCCAAAGGAAAAGTTTTGGGAATTGAATTAGATAAAAAAGAATTACTTCAAAGCAAACTCCAAGAAAGACTTACTCTTGTCCAAGGAAATTTCTCTGATCTAAAAGAAATTGTTGAGAAAAATAATTTTCATTCTGTTTCCGGCATTCTCTTTGACTTAGGAATGTCTTTGTGGCAGATAGAAAAAAGCGAAAGGGGATTCACGTTTCAAAAAAACGAACCGCTGGATATGAGATTTGGCGACACTCGATTAAGAGCCGAAGAAATTATCAATAACTGGCCGAAGGAAAAATTAGAAAATATTTTTAGAGAATACGGTGGGGAAAGATACGCTCAAAGAATCGCTAAAAATATCTGCCAAAAAAGACAAAGACAAAAAATAAGAACGACGGGGGAGTTGGTAAAAATTATCCAGGAGGCAGTGCCGCGGCAGTATCTTTACGCGCGAATCCATTTTGCCACCAGAGTTTTTCAGGCCTTAAGAATAGCGGTTAACGATGAGCTGAATAATCTTAAAAAAGCCCTGCCGCAAGCTCTCAATATTCTTGAACCAAAAGGCAGAATAGTCGTTGTCTCTTTTCATTCTTTAGAAGATAAAATCGTTAAAAATTTTTTCCGCGATAAAGCCAAGGAAAATGTTTTAAAAATATTAACCAAAAAACCAATTAGGCCAAACTTGGAAGAAATAAAATTTAATCCGAGAAGTCGAAGCGCCGGATTAAGAGCGGCGGCAAAATCCTGAAACTGAAATTGGAATATGACCTACATCAAACCCCAGCAAATTAACAGACGAAAATCAAACCGGGGAACGGCTATTTTAAGCTTGCTGATTATTGTTTCTCTCTTTATAACGGGCTCAATCTATCTTCTACAAACCAACGGAGTGGTCAGCGAGACCTACAAACTCCGCGAAGAGAAAAATCGCCTAAAAGAACTTCGAGCGGAAAGCCAAACTCTTCAAATTCAAGCGGCCAATCTCCAATCTCCGGCTAACCTTGAAACAATAGCCAAGGAATTAGGAATGACGGAATCGGGAAAAATTATTTATCTCAAGGAAGAGGGAACAATGGCAATGAAAAAATGAAGCGTTCTTGTAAATGGCGCGCGCAAACACTCTTTATTTTTGTATTAACCATAGGCGGGATAATAATAGCCCGCTTATTTTTGCTCCAAATCATCGGATATAATCATTATAACGACTTAGCCGAAAATCAGCACCAATTCTCCCAAAAATTATTTCCCCAGCGGGGCGAAATTTTTATTCAGGATTTAAAAAGCAAAGAATATCTGCCTTTGGCCGTTAATAAAGAATTTCAGCAGGTTTACGCGATTCCCAAACTGATTCCGGAAGAAAAAAGAGAAGAGATAGCCGAGCAATTATCTTCTATTCTTGACATAGATAAAGAAGTTATCTTAAATAGAATCAATAAACCAGACGACCCTTACGAGCCGTTAAAACATAAATTAGACAAAGAAAAAACTGAACAAATTGAAAATCTGAAAATTGAAGGCGTTAAATCAGCCAAAGAATCATGGCGATATTATCCGGCCGGTTCTCTGGCCAGTCATTTAGTCGGTTTTGTCGGTTTAAAAGACGAACAAAAAATAGGCCAATACGGCCTGGAGGGTTATTATGAAAATGAATTAAAAGGCCAGAGTGGTTTTTTAAAAGGAGGAAAGGACACTTTCGGCTATTGGGTTCCGACCGCGGCCCAGGAAATTCAGCCGGCTCAAGACGGAGCCAAGCTGATTTTAACCATTGACCGAAATATCCAGTTTAAAGCTGAAAAAGAACTGGAAGAAGTAATGAAGAAATGGTCGGCTGACACAGGAACGATTATTGTGATGGAGCCAAAAAGCGGGGCCCTTCGAGCCATGGTTAATCTGCCGAATTTCAATCCGAATGAATACTCTGATATAGAAGATATTGATATTTTTTTAAATCCCTCAATTCAAAAAATCTATGAACCGGGCTCGGTCTTTAAACCGATTACCATGGCTATCGGCCTAAATGAACATCAAATTACGCCTGAAACCGCTTACGAAGATTTGGGATATGTTCAGATTAAAAACAGCGTTATCAGAAACGCCAATAACAGAAGTTACGGCCGATCAACCATGACTAATGTTTTGGAAAATTCCATAAATACCGGCGCTGTTTTTGTCCAGCAAAAAATCAATCATGAAATTTTCCGCCGATATGTAAAAGATTTTGGCTTTGACCGGCCCACTGGCATAGACTTAACCGGAGAGATTGGCGGCGATATTTCCAATTTATCGAAAAACCGGGACATCAATTTTGCCACTGCTTCCTTTGGACAAGGAGTGGCGATTACGCCCATAGAACTGATTACGGCGCTCGCGGCCGTGGCTAATCAAGGAAAAGCGATGCGGCCGTTTGTGGTTGAAAAAATCATTAAAGCAAACAACGAAGAAATCATTATTGAGCCCCAAATAGTTAAAGAAGCGATCTCCAAAGAAACAACCGAACAACTGACAAGAATGATGATTAGCACAATAGAAAACAGTTATGACCGAAAAGCCCAGGTCAAGGGCTATGATGTGGCCGGAAAAACCGGCACAGCCCAAGTGCCGGATCCG
>Ga0209343_10010659_pt1 | contig 10432 bp, 10 predicted proteins | sample RifCSPlowO2_02_FD_184026 | JGI IMG/M metagenome (GOLD analysis project Ga0209343, IMG submission 184026) | Groundwater microbial communities from Rifle, Colorado - Rifle CSP2_plank lowO2_0.2 (SPAdes) (version 2) | ecosystem: Environmental > Aquatic > Deep subsurface > Groundwater | place...
GGCAAAGTGGAAGGTTGGCCGAGCGGTTTAAGGCACCGGTCTTGAAAACCGGCAGGGGCGCAAGTTCCTCGTGGGTTCGAATCCCACACCTTCCGCCAAGTTCATGTCTTTTGGCGTCCAACGTTGTCCAGAAGTTCCCGCCTCAACCTGATTCTCCCTCTGTAAAGTTGTTCAGCAGCGTCCAGACCCGTTTTATTGCATCCGGGCAGGCACCGTGGTAACTTACGTGGTAACAAGTTAGGGGCCGGAAAATGTTACCACGGGGGCTCAATGCTGACCGATGCGAAGTGCAAGAACGCCACGAGCAAGGATCTGACGATTCGCAAACTCGCCGATAGCGGCGGCCTCTATCTCTGGGTCTACGCTGACGGTCGCAAGTACTGGCGCCTGCGCTATTGGTTGGTCGGTAGTGAGAAGTCACTCAGCCTCGGGGTGTACCCCGAGATCAGTCTGAAACAGGCCCGCAAGCGCCGCGACGATGAACGCAGTCGCCTAGGCAACAACCTCGATCCTTCTATCGAGCGGCGCGCGGCGAAGGCGCGGCGTACGTTGGCTGCGGGAAACTCGTTCGAGGCGGTCGCCCGTGAGTGGCACACCAAGCAGGTCAAGAACTGGGTTCCCGGGCACGCTGACGACGTGTTGCGCCGGCTCGAAATGAACGCCTTCCCGGCGCTTGGACGACGGCCCATATCCGCGATCGACGCACCCGAGTTATTGGCAGCAATGAGGCCGATGGAAGACCGCGGGGCTCATGATCTGGCGCACCGGGTGCTGCAAGTCTGTGGGCAGGTGTTCCGGTACGGGATCGCCACCGGGCGGTGCTCGCGCAATCTCACGGCCGACCTTCGCGGCGCACTGACACCGCACAAGAAGAAGCACCAGGCCGCAGTCCGTCCCGAAGAATTCCCGAATCTTCTGCGCGCGATCGCTGGCTATGAGCAGATCGGTGACAGGCAGACGCGACTTGCGCTCGAACTGCTGACGCTGACTTTCACCCGGACCAATGAACTGATCGGCGCTACCTGGGCAGAATTCGATACGGAAGCCGGGATATGGGCGGTGCCGGCGGAACGCATGAAGATGAAGGCAGAGCACCTTGTACCGCTTGCGAAGCCGGCCCTCGCCATTCTGGAGGAACTGAAGGCCCTTGGAGGCGGAAGTCGTTTCGTGTTTCCTGGACGCAACCGGGACAAACCGATCAGCAACAACACGTTGTTGTTTGCGCTCTACCGCCTTGGGTACAAAGGCAAGATGACCGGACACGGATTCCGCGCCGTGGCGAGCACCATGCTCAACGAAATGGGATTTCGTGCCGACGTGATCGAGCGTCAGCTTGCGCACTCCGAGCAGGACGAAGTGCGCGGAGCGTATAACCGCGCCGAGTATTTGCCAGAGCGTAGAAAGATGATGCTGGCTTGGGCGAAGCACGTCGAGGCATTGCGCCAAGGCGCAAAGGTAATCCCCTTCAAGGCCGCATAGGATTTCACCGTGCCCGGTGCGGCTCATCGGGAAGCGGTGGTATGACGCTCTGTCGCGCCTAGCCCGACGAGACGAACACCGGGAACCCTTGCCCGACTGGCGCGTAGCACCTGGTGAATAACACGCCGACACGACTTCGTGTCGCACTTGATTTTCCTATCAGTCGAGCGTATGCTCGCGCAGCTTTAGGCAGTTCGGAGGGGCCGTGTCCGGATTTCCGTTTCACTCCCTGCGGGAGTTCATCGCCTACCTCGACAGCCAGGGCCGGCTCGTCCGTAACTCCGTCGAGGTCGACCTCCGGGGCGAAGTGGCGGCCATCTCGCGGAAGATCGGCCTAACCGACGGGCCCGCCGTCCTCCACGAGAGCATCAAAGGCTACCCGGGCTGGCAGCTCTTCACCGACGGCCTGACGACGCGCGAGCGTCAGGCCTGGGCGCTCGGCGTCGAGCCGGGCGAGATCGGCGGTCGCGTGTCGAGATTCCTCGCCGACGGCCACAAGATGAAGCCTCGAATCGTCGACGACGGGCCCTGCAAAGAGATCAAGCTGCTCGGCCACCATGTCGACCTCATCCGACTGCCGGTCGCCTACACCGGCGAGTTCGACGTGCCGCCGTTCATCAGCGCCGGCATCAGCAACGCCAAGGATCCCGAGACGGGCTGGCAGAACACGGCGGTCCGGCGGTTCCAGCTCAAGGGACGGCAGCTCCTGAACCACCTGCTGTTGCCGTTCCAGCAGGAGGGGATGATCTTCCAGAAGTGGCGAAAGCTGGGCAAGCCGATGCCGCTCTCGATCGTCGTCGGCACCGATCCGCTCTACTACCTGGCGAGCCAACTGCCGGCCCCGCCGCAGGTCGACGAGCAGGACTACTGGGGCGCCCTGACCGGCGAGCCGCTCGAGGTCGTCCGCTCGGAGACGAACGACATCCTCGTCCCGGCGACGGCCGAGATCGTGATCGAAGGCGAAGTCGATCTCGACGAGCGCCGGCTCGAGGGACCCTACTCCGAGTTCACCGGCTACTACTCCGGCGTCCGCTATTTCCCCGTCATCCGTGTCAAGGCCGTTACGATGCGCCGGGACTGCATCTACCAGAACATCTACAACGCCCAGGAGCCGGCCGAGGGCGGCAACATCGGCTATCTGATGACCGAGATCGAGCTGCACCGCCAGGTCAAGGCGATCATTCCCGAGCTGCGGGAGATTCGGATCCTGTCCTGCTGGGGGCTGGTCCTCGCCGTGTCGATCGACAAGCAGGCGGTCCGCCAGAAGGCCGGCATCGTCAAGAAGCTCTTCATGGCGATCAAGTCGGCGCCCGCCAGTCAGTTCGTCAAGACAGTCATCGTCGTCGACGACGACATCGACCTCCGCAACGTCCAGCACATCCTCTGGGCGATGGGCACGAAGTTCCAGGGGTCGAAGGACATCACGGTGATCGACGGCGCGCCGGGCTGCATCCTCGACCCCTCCGAGCCGTGGATCCAGCGCGGGGTCGGGTACACCTCGATCACGCTCCTGGATTGCACGGAGAAGCCCCCGCCTTACGACGAGCCGTACAAGCGGGGCCTCTCGATCCCGCCGCTCGACGCGATCCGCCGGGTCGACGAGCGCTGGAGGGACTATGGATTCGCATAGTCCGGCCGTCGACCGGTCGCGTTCTCAGGTCGGCGACGAAGGAGGCGGATTGGTTACCACTGTCCACTGGCTGACCGGCGACCTGACGCCGTTGCAGCAGGCGCGGGTGCGGATGCTCGAGAACCGGGAGTGGCTCGACGACAACATCGCGGACGTGCAGCGGGACTACGCCAACAAGTGGGTCGCCGTCCTCGACCGGCAGATCTGCGCGTCGGCCGACCAGTACCCGCGGGTACTTGAGGCGGTCGGCGACCGGCTGGAGGAGGCGGTCTTCCTCCGGGTGCCGGAAGGGGAGATCGCGCGGCCGATCTGAGCCGGCCGCGGCTAGGCGCTGCGCACGTCGCGGGAGGAGGTAAGAGTGCCGGAGTACGAGACTTTCTACGGCCGTGAGCTTCGGGAGGGCGAGCCGTTCGACGTCGAGCTTATCGACCGGGACACCCGGGAGGTTTTTATGGCTCGCGTGCGAACGTCGCGCGACCCGGACGAGCTACCGGGCAGCACCCGGCTCATCGTCCGCGATCACCTGCAGGGCAACGTCGCGCCGCGCGAAACGTGGCTCGTCACGGTCCTGAAGCGGCTCGACGAGGACGAGGTCGCCGCGCCGATCCAGAAAGCCGAGATTCCGCTCGAGGAGCGGCAGGGATTTTTGCTGCGGTCGCTGCTCGAGGAGCGGCTGAAAAGGGAAGAGCGGAACTGAGCAGCCACGCAGGGACGTCGAAAAACCTGGCCAGTCAGAGAGGAGGGGTAAAACTATGCCGATGGATCTTCGGGACTATCTCAACAAGATCGACGAGCTGGGCGAGCTGAAGGTCGTCGACCAGGAAGTCGATTGGAACCTCGAAGCCGCGGCGATCGCGACGCAGCTCAACCGGACGGCCGGCCCGGTGGCGCTGTTCCGGAACCTCCGCGGCTACCCGGCGGGGCACGGGCTGCTCGCGGAGCCCTTCTCCGGGACGTGGGAGCGCCCATGGCGCCGGTTCGCCGTCGCGATGGACATGGACGCGGACATCAATTGGAAGGACTTCCTGGGCAACTTCGGGAAGCGGCTCAATCCGATCAAGCCGACGGTCGTTTCGCCCGCCGACGCGCCCTGCAAGGAAGTCATCAAGATCGGCGACAAGGTGAACCTCTTCGACCTGCCCTGGCCCTACGTCCACGAGGGTGACGGCGGCCGGTACGCCACGATGCACTGCATCATCGCGAAGGACCCCGACAGCGATTGGGTTAACTGGGCGAACTACCGGTTCATGGTCCACACCCGGAACAAGCTGGGCATGCCGCTCCAGTACGGTCAGCAGACGGCGAACCTGTACTTCTACAAGTACGAGGCCCGCAAGCAGCCGATGCCGGTCTGCATCGCGATCGGCGGCGACCCGACGATCTTCCTCGCGTCGGGTATGCCGTTTCCGCCCGGCGTCAGCGAGATCGACTTCGCCGGTGGCTTCCGCGGCGAGCCGATCGCGCTCACGCGTGCCGAGACGAACAGCCTGTACGTGCCGGCCGACGCCGAGATCGTCATCGAGGGCGAAGTCAGACCATACGAGCGGGCCGACGAAGGACCGTTCGGCGAATATGTCGGGTACATCCATGGGCCCCGCGAGCCCCGGCCGGTGATGCGGGTCCACGCCATCACCCACCGGCGCAATCCGATGATCCCGTTCACGAACGAGGGCACGCGCGACTCGGTGAGCACGTCGACGAGCGTCATCGCGAGCATCATCCCGGCGGCGATGTACTTCGACCTAGCCTACGGCGCCGGGCTGCCCGTCACCGGTGTCGCGGTGCCGACGATCTGGCCGTGGTCGATGATCGTGATCTCGACCGCGATCCCGTTCCCCGGCTATATCCACGCCGTCGCCCGGAAGATCTTCAGCGTCGGCGTGACCGTCTATCCGGACTTCCTCTGCTTCGTCGACGCCGACGTCGACCCGACAAACGCCGCCGACGTGCTGGAGGAGATCGTCCTCAAGGCGCACCCGCTGAACGACTTTCACGGCCTTGGCCGGTACGAGGGGCCGAAGGCCAGCCTGAACGTCTACATGAACAACGACGAGCGCAAGCGGCTGCTGACGTCGAAGGTGTACATCGACGCAACGACGAAGAAGTGGGACAGCGGACGTGGCCCGCGCCGCATGAACTATGAGAGCGTCTACCCGCAGGAGGTCCGCCAGCGCGCCGAGCAGATCATCGAGAACCTGACGGCGGCGAAGGCGTTGGTGTGACCACGCGCCCGAGCCGCCAACGGCGCGCCCGCCATCGACCGCGAACAAGGAACGGAGGCATAGAATGGCGACTGTAAACCTCATCGAGCAGATCGACCGGGACAAGGCGAAAGGCTCGATGACACCCCGCGAGATCGTGGCGCTCAACGTCGACTTCACCTGCACGTTGCAGTGCGAGTCATGCGAGCACTTCTTCGAGTGCAACGCCGACTACAAGTGGGAGACCTATCAGCGGCGCCGGATGTCGCGGGCGCGGCAGGTGATGTCGAAGATCAAGCACAAGATCGCCGTCGTCGGCGGCAAGGGCGGTGTCGGAAAGTCGATCACGACGGCGAACTTGGCCACCGCGATGGCGATGAAGGGCAAGCAGGTCAGCATTCTCGACCACGACTTCGACGGCCCGTGCATCCCGAAGATGATGGGGCTCTCCGGCCGCATGAAGCTGGGCCGTGAGGGCATCATCCCGGCTGAGGGCGTGCTCGGGATCCAGGTCGTCTCGATGGGCCTGATCCTCGCCAATGACGAGGTGCTGACGTGGTTCCACGACATGCGGCGGAACGCGACCGAGGAGTTCCTCGCCCACGTCGAGTACGGCGAGCGGGATTACCTTTTCGTCGACCTGCCGCCGGGAACCAGCTCGGATTCGGTCAACCTGATGCAATACATCCCGGAGATCGCGGGCGCCGTCGTCGTCACCATCCCCTCCGAGGTGTCACAGGGTGTCGCGCGGAAGGCCGCGCTGCTCTGCCAGAAGGCCAAGGTGCCGGTCTTCGGCGTGATCGAGAACATGAGCGGCTACGTCTGCCCCCAATGCGGCGAGGAGTCGTTCATCCTGCAGAAAGGCGGTGGTGAGCGCCTCGCCGAGGAGATGGGCTTTCGGTTCTTCGGGCGGATCCCGCTCGACCCGCGTCTGAGCCGGGCGTCCGACGAGGGAATTCCGTTCGTCTATCAGCACCCGGACAGTCCCGCCTCGGTGGCGGTGCGCCGCATCGTCGACGAGCTCGAGGAGATGATCGAGGGCACGACGACACCCTATCAGCAGCCGGCTCGAATGTAGACCTCGCGCCGACGACACCCTACGGAGGAAACGATGGTCAAGTACGAGATCTGGGAACAGGAGATCGAGCGCAATCGCCGGGCGATCGAGCGCGGCGAGCCGTTCGTCACGACGCTGCGCGACGAGAACCTGATGTGGAAGAAAGCCGAGGCGATCGTCTCTCAGCAACCGTTTGAGGGCGGCGAGCCGGCCGCCATCCTCGGCGACCGCAGCGGGATCCGGGACAAGGGCAAGTGGTTCGTCAAGATCCTGAACGAGCTGCCGGACGAGGAGTTCGTCACGACGGTGTCGTAGTTTCTCGTTTCTCGTTCGGGACCTGGAGGCGTCAGTCGATTTCCAGTCCCGAACGCGAAGCAATGACCCATCAACGACGAACTCAGAACCAGAAACTAGAAACCAGAATAGGAGGTAGCAATGGCCCTGTGCGACACACGTTCCTTCCTCGAGAAGCTAAAGGAGGCCGGGGAGCTGCTGGTCGTCGATCAGGAAGTCGACGCCGACGCCGAGGCCGCCGCGATCGTCGCGAAGCTGAACGAAGATGGCGGCCAGGCCGTCTGGTTTCGCAACGTCAAGGGGACGACGTCGGGCGCCTCGCTGGCCGGCGGACTGTATGCCGGCCCCGGCCTGCTCTACTACCGGACACGAAAGCCTTGGACGCGGATCGCGCTCGCCCTCAACATCGACCCGGACGTGACGTACGAGGACTTCCTCTTCACGATCAACGACCGTTCCCAGCGCGGCCAGATCAAGCCGCTACGGCTGGGCGCGGGACGGTGCAAGGACATCACGAGTTCCGGCGACGACGTCGATCTGACCCGCTATCCGTTCCCGCAGGTGCATCCGACCGATGGCGGGCGCTACGGTGTCGGAACGACGTTCGTCCAGGACCCTGATACGCGGGCGATCCACGCCGGCGCCTACCGCTGGATGGTCCTCGGGAAGGACCGGATCGTCTGCAACCTCCCGCCCGACCGGCCGATCTCGGCGATCTTCAAGAAGTACCAGGAGCGCGGGGAGGCGATGCCGTTCGCGATCGCCTTCGGCGGCAGCCCGGCGCTTCAGGTGGCCGCGCACATGGGCCTGCCCGCGACGGCGGACATCCTCGGGATCGCCGGTGGGCTCTGCCAGGACCCGATCGAGCTGGTCGGCGCGGAGAACGACGGCCTGCTCGTGCCGGCCGACGCCGATCTCGTGCTCGAGGGGACGTTCTCGCTCACCGAGACGGCGAGCGAGGGGCCCTATGCGACGTTCATCGATATCGGGACGGTCAGCCAGCAGCCGGTCGGCACTGTTCGGGTCATCACCCAGCAGGAGCACCCGATCATCACCTTCGGCGTCGACTCGGCCCGCGGCGGCGACCTGATGAACCTGACGTCCCTGCTGCACGCGGCGGAGCTGATGACGATCGCGAAGACGGCGACCTTGCCGGTGCGCTGGATCGCGCTCCCGACCGAGACCCGGCTCGGCCTCTGCGTCATCTCGAGCAAGGTGCCGTACAACGGCTTCGCGTTTCAGATGACGGGGCTGATCTTCGGGTCGAGCGCCTGGTTCGACAAGCTCCTGATCGTCGATTACGACGTCAATCCGGAGCAGCTCAATCTCGCGGTGAACGACATGCTCAACAAGGCCAATCCGGCGCGGGCGTGGTACCGCTCCGACGCCGACGCGCCAGCGACGAAGGTCGCGAAGTATCCGACCGAAAACGGAATGACGGCGCAGGTCTACATCCTGGCGACGTGGGACGCGCAGGCGAAGCGCGAGGAGATCGGACAGAAGATCGCCTTCGAGAGCTGCTATCCGCCCGAGATCCAGGAACGGGTCCTGTCCCGCTGGAAAAAGGACTACGGCTTCACCCACGCCGAACCGATCGTCTATCGCATCGTGTCCGGCTAGCGGGTACCGGAAGTTGCCGCTGGGACAGCGTAAGGGCAAGAAGCTCGCGGACATGATCAAGGAAAGACAGGAAAAGAAGGAGAAGAAGAAGTAGTCGGCAGTGTGGGCTCGAGCCGGCAGGATTCCGGGGAAAGCATGAAACTGAAGGGGGTCATCCAAAAAGGGGTCGGAAAGGGGGCCTTTTTTACGAGCCTGGATTGGGTGGTTGCCCAGTTGCAGAACGCCATGGGGTTTGCACCCTATCCGGGAACCGTGAATGTGCGCATCGCGGAAGAAGACCTTTCCCGGTTGGCCGATTTTTTCTCCAAGAAAGACTTTGCCATCGTTCCCACAGACCCCAGATTCTGCGCGGGTTCTTTCAAGAAGGTGAAGATCAACGGAATCGCGGGTGCGGCCGTGTTCCCGAGCGAAGAGGTCCGGGTCCACGGAAAGGACGTCATTGAGATCATCTGCGGCTGCCATATCAAGGATACCCTGGGTTTAAAGGACGGGGACCCGGTGCTGATAACGGACTTTCATGATCCCTCTTATCCCTTTTAGAATGGATTAGACGACCATGGCCCTGGAAAAGGAAAAACCTTTTGGGTACGACGATCTGAACCGCTTTCTGGCGGCCCTCCGGGAAACCGGAGACTTAATCGAAATAACGGAGGAGGTAGACCCCAACTTCGAGATCGGTGCCGTATTGAAGCTGCTGGGCGAAAGAGAAGGGCCGGCCGCTCTGTTTCCCAAGGTTACGGGCCATCCGGGGAAGACCATCGCCGGGAATGTTGTCGGCCATCGAAGACGGATTGCCCTGGCCTTCGGGGTCCAGGAGGATGAACTCGCGGCCGCCTACCTGGAGCGGAAAAACAACCGAATCCCGCCGGTCCTGGTCAAAGAGGGCCCGGTGAAGGAGACCTCCCTCCGGCCCCATGAAATCGATCTATTCCAGGTCTTGCCCGCTTTAACCCATCATGAGAAAGATGCCTCCCCCTATCTTACTTGCGCCGTGACCTTTGCCCGGGATCCGCAATCCGGCGGCCAGAGCATGGGCATGCATCGGATACAGGTTCAATCGGAAAGAACTTTAGGAATCTGCCTGGGCACCCCTCCCCTTTCGCACTTCCTGCAAAGAGCCTGGCAACAAAACCGCCCCCTCGAGGTCGCCGTGGTCATCGGGCTGGACCCGGCGGTGCTGACCGCTTCCGTCACGCGCTGTCCGGGCGGGGTTGATAAAATCGAGATCGCCGGCGGGTTTAAGCGGAAAGCCGTCGAGATGGTCCCGAGTAACACAGTGGATCTGCGGGTTCCGGGATCTGCTCAGTACTCGATCGAAGGGACCATCCATCCCGGTCATTTGGCAAACGAGGGTATCTTTGGAGACAGCTCGGGGACGTATGTGGAGGCCCAGAGCCCGGTGATCCAGGTGACCTCGGTCAGCCGCCGGAAAGATCCGATCTATCAAGCTCTCCAGACCTGGTCGAGCGAGGATGACGCGCTGCTGAATCTCTGTTTCGGGTCCGACCTCCTGGAAGACGTGCGCCGGGACCATCCTTTTGTCTGTGATCTGCACCTGGTTACGGGGACCGTTTGCGGGCAGGTCGTCGCCGCTCTGTCCCCCTGTTCCGCACCCCTGCGCCGCTCGGCGATGGTCGCCCTGCTCACACGCAATCCTTTCGTAAAGACCGCGATCGTGGTCGATGAGGATATTGATATACGCAATCCCCGAGAAGTGACCTGGGCGCTGACCACCCGTTTCCAGGCGGACCGGGACCTTCTCCTTCTTCCGGGGGTCCCAGGCTCGTTGATTGACCCTTCCGCCTCTCCGGACGGATCCTCTTGCAAGGTGGGGATGGATGCGACCTTCGCCCGTGATCGGGCGAGCCTTTTCCAAAAAATCAGAGTGCCGGCCGAAGGCCAGCGGCGCGCGGAGGAGATCTTGGAGCAAGTACTCAACCGCACCCGTGCGGCCCAATCCATGAAATAGGATCCGGAGAGAGGTTTTGAGCAAAGATCCCGAAGTCGAAGTCCACCTGGTAGTACTGGACCGATTGAAGGAACGGGGATCCAGATGGGGGCGGTGACCTCTTCCTGGGCCTGCGCCGTTCGTCCCCTCCATGATCATGCGCTGGTCCATTATTTCAAGGCGGTGGTCACGCGGGAAGACGG
>Ga0209343_10010664_pt1 | contig 10431 bp, 14 predicted proteins | sample RifCSPlowO2_02_FD_184026 | JGI IMG/M metagenome (GOLD analysis project Ga0209343, IMG submission 184026) | Groundwater microbial communities from Rifle, Colorado - Rifle CSP2_plank lowO2_0.2 (SPAdes) (version 2) | ecosystem: Environmental > Aquatic > Deep subsurface > Groundwater | place...
ATTCGCATTCCAAAAACTCTTGTGAGTCGGATCTTGAAATGCTCCCCTCCCATCTGTCGTCGGTATTCTCATCTCAACTATCGCCCCATCTTTACAAATTCGCCATATCTCGTTCATCGTGTTTATCGGATTAGATAAATGTTCAATTATATCGTTCGCAATTATGTGATCTATACTGTTATCTTCAAATTCCCAGTTACTACCCTCTAAATCTACTAAACGATCTACGGACTCAGATAACCTGTTATCAATACCAACATACCCCTCTATACTAACAGTTCCACACCCTAAATTTAATTTTGTAACTCTATCAGTATCAATCATCTAAACTTCCCTCTTTTTTTATGCAAACCATCTCCATTAGAATTGTTGTCATGCACAGCTATATCTTCTAACTTTTTCCACTCGTTTTTCTCATCCAGAAAATATCCGTTACTATTGTTTATTAAACTAACAACATACTCACCAGAATATTTTTGTTGCTTGATGTGATATGTGTCTGACCTATATAATATCGTCGGAAATATAACTCTGCCATTAGCATCCACAATTTCATAATCGCTCGTAAATCTTATAGGCAAAATAAATGGCATGTCTATCATATCAGTCCACTCGTTTTTTTATCTTTTTTTTCACTCACAATTAAACACAGCTCCGTCAACACCTTCTCTATCCTCTCCAACTTCTCTTCAATTTTTTCTAAATATTCTTTTTTAGGCGTAGGCATATTTTTCACTCCTGTATTCGGGCGGTATATAAACTTTAGGTTTTGTTTCGTATCTCGGTTGGATAACATTTAACTGCATGGCTAAAGCGTCACAATTACCAACTAAAATACCATTAGCAAAATAGCAATGATCTTTTTCTACCGTTAGGTTATAAACTTGCTTTAGATTTTCTTCTGAGGAATCCTGCGCAAAGGAAGGAACAACTTTTTGATTTTCTATACCTGATAGTTTTGAAATCTTTTCCGCAAACAACACATCGCCTGATAATTTTACGCAATTCATATTCACACTTTGTAGAGCATATTCTTGAGTCGGAATTAAACGCTGAAAATTGTTTACCGCAACTTTTGCAGAGACACTCAAATTTCCTAGGATTTTTCCATTGCTTTCTACACTTTTCAATATGCCATTTCTTACCTTCTGGACTTCGATGCCATTTTGCAGCAAGAGGACGAATCCTTTCCAAGTTTGCTCTGACTTTTTCCATATCTCTTTTACTAGGAATCCTGTGATGGTCATGAGATGATAAGCACTCAAGATTGCTAATGTCGTTATTGAAAGTATTGCTGTCTTTATGGTGAACATGAAAGCCTTTAGGAACTTCCTTTTTGTTATGAAATTCCCAAACTGAAACATGAAGTCCTTTAGGATTCTTTCTTCCTTGATTTGTTGTTGACTGACTAAGGTAATACCTTCCTTTCCCCATAAGTCGGTATTTGATTCTATTGAACTCAATAATTTTTTGTATTTCCATCTTAAAACCTCAGGTATACAGAGGTTACTATAATTTAATTGCATTGTCAATGAATCAATAGATACAAAACCATGCTCATAAGTAAAAACTGGATGGTTTTTTGTTCCGATTAAATTATTGAAGTTAATAATTTCCTTTTTCCCTGTCATCCCACAGGATATAACACTTCTTAATCCAAACGGCGTTATTACTTTGTCACCAACTTTTATATCTTCAATGTTTTTATTGCCTAAAATAGTGGCTATTTTTGTTCCTGATGCCAAACACAAATCGTCGTGCTCACCAACTGGAAACCGCGAAAACTCGTCTTCCAGTTCGTGCATTCCTTGCTTTAGCAATAAATTACCACTCTCGTATCTCGGTTGAAGAGCCATGATCCTAGAGAATTTGTCACGATGGGGAACAATCGGTATCACTTTGAAAAATACGTTCCGTTTTCTACACTCCTCTTCAATAATATTAGCAAATATCCGCTGGTACGCAACTGATTCAATCCCAACTTTCTTAACCCTACTCCTAATCGCCATCGCAAATAGTTTTTCTATCAAATCAAAAACTCCGCACTTAGAACGGAAATAATCAAACACACACATCTGGTTAGACCCTGTAACGCACGCATCCATTATCACATTATAGTCCGATGACGCATTGCTAGTTGACGCTAGATCAACTGTTATTGTGTGCTCGCAATTATCGCCTAACTCACTCCAGTACCTGAACGGCGGTTTGAAATGCTGCGTTTCAACCATGATTGGTTTGTTAAAATATTGGCAGAAAAAAGAGTAGCTTCCCTTCTCTTTTAATAACTGTTTCAAAATATTTGTAGTAAACTTGTTCGGAAATATCACTGCTCCGTCTATAGTTCCGTCTTCCGTCGCTCCCTTCTCATAAATCGTATACTCCTCTTTTAAATTTTTTATGATGTGACCATATAAATCCCTATCATGCCATCGTGTACCAACTACTGTAAGTTTCCCGTCTGGACGTTTTAACAAATCTAAAATCTTTCTGTAAAAATTCATAGTTTTCTCAACTTGTTCTGGTGTGCCCAAAACCGAATCATCCAAAATATCGTCTAGAAAAATATAGTCGTAGTGCTGACTAGTTACTACACTATCAGGTGATCCGATTGATATGCTTGGCGTTTTGTCAGCAGACGTCCGCTGCTTGATTATAATCTCATTTGTGTTCCATTTATCTCCTACAAAATTCCCGTACAAATTTCTAAGCGTGCTCTTCGACGATAAATAGTCCTTTATCTCAAACAACATTTTTTCCGCATTAGACAAAACTAAATTACAAATCAAAATAGAAGCGTTCGGATTTTTTAAAAGTATTTGGATTGTCTGAGCGATTGTTACAACGGAAGTTTTGAGGTGCTCTCTAGGAATCAGTATTAGTTTGCGGTTACTATCGTAATTTGTTTTTAAAAACTTATTTAAATCATCATGGCAGGTCGCCCAATCTTTGAACTTTAAAATCTTTTTGCACAGATACGCTAAATCCGTCTCACAGAGATATTTTTCAAATTCCATGCAATCGTCGTCGGATAACGCGTTAGGCAACATTTTTATATTCTATCAGCTCTAATATTCTTTTCCTACGTTCTGATTTTTCTTCTATTGATTCTGGCTCAATTATATCAATTTCTTGGACGGACTTACCATAACCCCTATCTAGTAAAATTTCTACCGCTCTCAGCCTGTCTCTGATATCGGGATACACTGGACGACTTTCAAAGCGCCCACCGCGTGTTTCAAAAATTTGTTCTGTAAAAAATTTTCCTACAGCAACTTCACACAAAAAATTTAGCAGTTCGTATTGATCCACAAAATTTCTGCATTTTGTGGATAACCACTTTTTGTCATAACTTTTTATAACTTTGGATTCCATTACAATATATATAACAGTATTATTAATTATTGTCAAGTGGAACTATTAGTATTTCAATTAGAGTGGTCTAGTAAAGATAGAGGGATTGAATCAGCTAAATGTGTTCTATCCAAAAAAGCGCCGCACATCATATCATACAAAAGGTTTCCTGCTTTTTTTTAAAACACAAAAAATATCAAATCAAAAATGTAACGAAAATGTAACAAAAACAAGGTCCACTGAAATACTGAAATTACAAAAGGGTAAATTGCTATTGCTATATATACACATTATATATATATATATATATATATGTATATATTATTTCATATGTTCAGTAGCAATTTTTATGCCAATCTATTTTATTGTCAATGATTGGAAAAAAAAGTCAAACTGAAATTAAACTGAAATTAAATTGAAATTACGGATTGAAATTACAAAGTGTAGCAATTTTTATGCCAAAAGTTATCCACAATTTATCAAAGTTATCCACAATTTATCAAATTGTTGATTATTTTGCACATTTCAAAAATCCTGAAATTACCCCCCCCCTCCAGTTTTTAAGCTAATTTCTGTTGTATTTTCAGCCAAAAAAAATCAAAACTTTTCAAAAATGTAACGAAATGTAACGCAAAAATCTTTTTTACCGTCGAGAAATATAAAAGTTATCCAAAACTCTTAATCTATAGGCATTTTGGTCATAAAATATATTTTAAAAATCTTTTACTGTCGAGGATGAGTTGAAAAGCCTTATATTTTAGGCATTTTGGATACATTTTATGGGCTTGACAAAAAGATTATATCTGCTATACTATATATGTGAACAGAGAGACAGCAAAAATTTTTTTTAATTTTACCCTCGGAGAAACTGGAAAGTTTTTGCTTTTCTGTTCACGCTCCGAGGGGATTTTTTTTAAAATTGGGGGAATAAAAAATGAGCGCATTTATAGTTAAAGATTCGACAATAAATAAGGTAGTTACATTTATCTCGATTGATCGGGATAATTGGTACAAACACTATTTGACCGAGTTGGGGTATGATATGGACAAACATTTTTCAAAAGAAAAACTAGCAAAGGATATGTTTTTCTTGAACTGCGAGTCAGTAGATGCTCGTTACAAAGAAGGCGCTGCGGAGGAATTTAGAAAGCTAGATTTTAGGTATCTAGTGGATATAAACGTCAATCCGATTACAGCTCTGAAAAATTTGTCCTGCTGGCTATACCAGTGTACCGAAGGAGATATTGATAAAAATCCGTTGTATTTAGCCATGCAAAAAATAGAAGGATGTATTGCAAAAAATATTGTTAGAAATTTGAGAGAGTACGATATGGCAGAAAGGGGATAATAGGAGAGTGAACTAAAATGAAAAATATTGAAAAAACCCAAAAATGGTGGGACTCGTTATCCTATGAGGAGCAAAAAGAAATAAAAAAAGAGACCAAAATAATCCAAAAAAACCAAATATGTCTGCGGACAATAGGAGGAGTCATGGATAAAAACTGGGTATGGATGGGTCACGCAGGGCATTTAATCGTTGGGAACGAATGCCAGTTTCGTTTAAATACGAACGTTGGTAAATATATTGTTTCAACCGTAGGAGAATATGTTCCAGATTCTAATGTTCGAGAAATTTTGGCAGAAAGTAGGGGTATAAAACTTGAAGGTAAAGGAGACTTCCGTCTTGCCGATTGGATGAAAAAAAATGGGTACGAAAATATTGGATTTAATAGAAAATATGAAACAATGGTTTTTAAGTCTGTGGAAACAGATTCAAAATGTTGTCCTTACCGAGCCTTAGATTTTAACGAACTTGACTTTTGCGGTTACAATTTAGCAAGAGACGCTTATTTTGGACACATAAAAATGTGTGATAAATGGAATAAAAAATAAATTGACGATAATCTAAAAATGTTTGACAAATTTTCAAATGGTATGGAGTGTTTAACTAAAATGGGGAAGAGAAAACCAATGATGCCAAAACGTAAGATAAAAAAGCGTAGAAACATTATCAAAGAATTTATTTATTTATATTTCGCAAAAACCAGAGACTCTTCGGAACGTAATTTTTACGCTTGGCTGGAAGATCTTTGTGTTGACCCGAACATTAAAGCGTGGGAATATATTTTAGATCACCCTGAGGAATATGGGTTGAAATAAAATGTTTGACGATTTTAATTTATACTACGTTAAATTCGTGAGAGGGCGAAAATGGTTAAAAACATTTGGTAAACAGACCGATCATGAGCGATTTAAAAAAACTATATCCAGCAAAATTTATTCATTGTGGGGTAGGTTGTCCGATGCAGAAAAAAAAGAATTTTTAGAGATAAAAGAAATCATAAATAAAAATAAATTAGAGATACTTGACTACACGCCAAAAAAAATAGTATAAAAATTATATGAGACAACCACAAACAAATCAAACACAAATTGCAGGGAATAATCTGCTCTCCCCAACTGGTTGTCTCATACCCTCCTTTGCGGGGGGAGCAGACTGCTTCTTGTACTCTCACCAAAAAGAGGCGATTTTAACTTGCCAAAAAAATATAGCCCTATTCCACGACTGTGGACTTGGAAAAACACGAACAGCTCTTGAGATTTTTACAAAACATAGAAAAACTAACCCGCTATTAAAGATGCTGGTAGTGTGCCCTCTCTCCTTAATATATAGTGCGTGGCGGGATGATGTACTTAAGTTTACGGATTTTACGTTTGCTAACTACAAAAATCTGAAAGAGTATGATCCCACTCCCGATATTATTGCGATCAATTATGAGAGTTTAATTAGCAAAAAATATTTAAAAAGGATTGAAACGCAATTAAAAGAGTGGCCGTTTTTGATGGTAATAGATGAGGCCAGCCGTATGAAGTCGAACAAATCTATCACTACAAAAACTCTGCTTGATCTAGCTATTTACCCAAAATACAAAATTGTAATGAGTGGAACGCCGTGCCCAAACTCCGAGCTGGAGTTGTGGGGTCAGATCAGTTTTCTGGACGATACAATTTTGCCTAGAAATTTTTATGCGTTCAGGAATCTATATTTCCAATTTGAACGAAACGGAAAAACGATATCGGGGCATACTTACTCAAGGCAGGCGTTAAGAGAATTACTAATGCGTGGATGGAAATACACTATAACGCCAGCTAACCGCGAAAAGTTGATGAAACAAATTGCTCCGATTTGCCATTGGGTACGAAAAGAGGATGCGCTTGACCTGCCAGAAAAAATTGATGAAGTGAGAGAAGTGACTTTATCGTCGGAGGAAGCGAGATCGTACAAAGAAATGCGCACGCAACTAATCACAGAAATCGGGAACTCGGAAATTGTGGCGCAGGTTGCGTTAGCGAAAATTATGAAACTCCGCCAAATAACAAGCGGATTTGCGTATGATCCCGATGGCGCGGTTTGCAAAATCGCGGAGAGATCATCTAAAATCCGAGAGCTAGAAAGTGTGCTGGAAGAACTTGGGCAGAAACAGGTAATAATCTGGGTTCAATTTAAAGAAGAGGTTGAGCAGATAAAAAATTTGTTAGAGGAGAAATCCGTAACTCTGTATAGTGGAACATACGATAGGGAAGATTCTATAAAACTATTTAAAAATGGAAGCGTACAATATTTAATAGCGCATCCATTATCGGCGGCTCATGGACTTACTTTTGAAAAGTGTGACACACAAATTTTCTACAGCTTAGATTACAGTTATGAGCACTACGAGCAAGCAAGAAACAGAATTCATAGGATAGGCCAAAAAAATAGGTGTCTCTATATTCATTTAATTGCAAAAGGTACGATTGACGAGGTTTTGCTAAACGTTTTGCGGAAAAAGCAGAATTTGCAGGAAGCATTGATAAAAATATTATGAAAGCTCCGTTTCCCTATTTTGGAGGTAAATCAAGTATTGCTAATATCGTTTGGGAGTTATTAGGTCAACCTAACCATTATATCGAACCTTTTTTCGGGAGTGGAGCGGTATTATTGAATAGATTAAATTATGACGCGCATAAACACGTTGAGACGGTTTGCGATATGGATGGATATCTAGCAAACGTTTGGCGATCGTTGAAATTTAGTCCAGATGAAACGGCAAAGTGGTGCGATTGGCCTGTAAATCATGCGGATTTGTCTGCCAGAAAAAAAGGAATAATAAAAAATAAAGATAGATTATTAGAAAATTTAATTAAAGACGATATGTGGCACGATCCAAAAATTGCTGGGTACTGGATATGGGCGGCATCATGTTGGATAGGTTCGGGATTAACTATGATAGGCCAGATACCGCATATTGGCGATGGCGGGCAAGGCATTCATGCGATAGGCCAGATACCTCATATTAGCAATGGTGGGCAAGGGATTCATGCGATAGGCCAGATACCTCATATTAGCAATGGTGGGCAAGGGATTCATACGATAGGCCAGATACCTCATGTTGGCAACGGAGGGGAGGGCATTCATGCGATAGGCAAGATACCGCATGTTGGCGGTGGCGGTGTTAATCCAAATATATATGGTTGGTTTAACGAACTATCCGAGAGGTTACGTTATGTGCGTGTAGTTTGCGGGGATTGGACAAGAGTTTGTGGTGGAAATTGGCAAGACGGTATGGGGGATGTTGGAATTTTTTTCGATCCGCCGTATGGATTTGAAGACAGATGCAAAACAATATATGAAGAAGAAAGCCTGACTGTTGCTGGAGATGTTAGAAAGTGGTGCATAGAACGCGGCAAAATAAAAACGTACAAAATTGTTTTGGCGGGATACTTTGAGGAACACCAAGAATTGCTAAAACATAGTTGGAAACATTACAAATGGAAAGCTAATGGCGGATATGCGAATATAGGTGAATCTCAAGGAAAGAAAAATGCAAATAGAGAAACGCTATTTTACAGTCCGTTTTGCAACGAAATTGAACTAAACTTGCTATAAAAGGAGAACCCATGAAACTGATAACCGCGTTATTGTTTGCGCTAACTTTATACATAGCTGTACATTTTATTTTAGGTAAAGATTATGTTGAAGTACGAACACAAGCAGCGTATATTAACAGAAAATGAATAACTTAGATTTATGAAAATACTTTCACTTTTTGACGGAATATCCATAGCACAACAAGCCTTTAAGGAATTGGGGGAAGTGGAGTATTATGCTTCTGAAATTGATAAAAACGCTATTCAAATTACGCAAAAAAATCATCCTAACACCATACAATTAGGGGATATAAAAGATATTGATTGTACTGGCGGAAAATTGCATTACGGAAAAGGAAAGTTAGCTGAAACTGATATTTATTTTCTTTGTGGTGGTTCGCCTTGCCAAGATTTGAGTATTGCTAAAAAGAACAGAGAGGGGTTGGACGGAAAGAGAAGTGGTTTATTTTGGGAGTATGTTCGTATCTTAAAAGAATTAAAACCAAAATACTTCGTGCTTGAAAATGTTGCGAGTATGTCAAAAGAATCCAAGCAGACCATTACCGATACCTTGTGGGGGATTGAACCTGTAATGATAAACGCCGCATTTGTATCAGCACAGAATAGGAAAAGATTATTTTGGATTGGAGAACTGGTGGACAAAAGACATATTGGACATTGGGATAGTGCTGATTATATAAAAGTAGAAATATCACAGCCAGAGGATAAGGGGATTTTGTTGAGGGATGTTTTAGAGGGCAATAATGAAAATGTTAAAGCGTGTTCTTTGCGAGGCAGATACACGATAGAGGGAAAAAGAAAAGATATTAAAGGTGCGAAAACGCAACAGAGATTGGAAATTGGAGGAGATAAGGCGAACACAATAACCAGCGTAACAAAAGACAGTTTAGTTTTTATTGGTGGTATTGGAAAAAAAGATTGGGTTGGAGATGGTAAATACTTTTCAAGGAATTACCCACAAGGACAAAGAGTGTATTCGCCCGAAGGGAAAACGCCAACATTGTCAGCGAATGGTGGAGGACTTGGTGCCAAAACTGGTCTATATGAGATTGACGGTGATATAAGAAAACTAACCCCGATTGAATGCGAACGATTGCAATGCCTACCCGATAATTACACCGAGGGGATTTCAAACACACAAAGGTACAAGACGCTGGGAAATGGTTTTAATTGTGCCGTAATCAAACATATACTTGAGAATATTTTATGAAAATATAAAAAATTGTTACGCAAAATAAATGCAATACGAAACCATCTTGGAATGAAAAAAATGGAGGTATCATGGACGAAAAAGAGTTGCTGATCTATTAAAAGAATATTAACATAAAATGAGCGAAACAAAACTAAAAATCTCTGTACTGAAATATTTGAAATCTTTGCCATATGTTTGGGTTTACAAAGCTAATGACAAATTTACTTCTGGAGTTCCAGACATACTAGTCTGTTTTTATGGAACATTTGTTGCGATCGAACTAAAATTTGGAAACAACAAAGTAACAAAACTTCAAAACTACGTTTTGTGGCGGATTCGGAATGCTGGCGGAAAAGTACTAGTAGCGCGAAGTCTTAAAGAAGTTAAACAGGAGGTAGAAAAATGGACGAAAAAGAGTTGCTGCTCCAACTAAAAGAAGCAAGACGGAAATGCGAAGATCTAAAAACGCAATCCGTGGAGGCTAACAGAGAGCTGGACGGAATAGAGACCCAAATAGTTGACTACTTAGAATCGAAACAGGCTAGTTCGACCGCTAAGTATGACGGAATTGGGTATGTGACAATAGAAAAACCTAAACTACACGCATCGTGCAACAAAGAGAGCAGAGATACGCTGGTAAATTATCTGCGTAGCAATGGGTATGCTGAAATGGTGATAGAAACTGTTGGGAACAAATCGCTCAATACGTTTGTTAAGGAGTGTATTGAAAAAGGGATGGAAATACCTGAATATGTAAACCACTACTTTGAACGAGTAGTGAAACTGTACGAATAAAAAGGGGGAATACAATGAAAAATATAGAAAAGGATGTAAATAATTTAATGGAAGGGTTCAGATTAACAACTCCTACTAATACTAAAATATCTGTAACCGCTCCGCGGGGTTTTGAAGGTGGGGTAGAGAAGGAAGACCTGATAATTCCCAGAGCCAAG
>Ga0209343_10010665_pt1 | contig 10430 bp, 8 predicted proteins | sample RifCSPlowO2_02_FD_184026 | JGI IMG/M metagenome (GOLD analysis project Ga0209343, IMG submission 184026) | Groundwater microbial communities from Rifle, Colorado - Rifle CSP2_plank lowO2_0.2 (SPAdes) (version 2) | ecosystem: Environmental > Aquatic > Deep subsurface > Groundwater | place: Rifle...
CGCCCCGCTCTCGGGATCGAGCTGATGGATCTTCCTGTCCCGGTACTGCCCCACCCAGAGCGTCCCTTCGGCCCAGGCCAGCCCCGAGTTACCGCCGCCAGGCGCTGGAATGCTGGAAAGCACCTGGCCGGTCTGCGGATCGATCTTGAGGATGCGCTCCTCGGCGATCTGGAACAGGTGCTGGCCGTCGAAGGCCGTCCCGGCGTGGGCGGCGACATCGAGCGAGCGCAGCGTCTCGCCGCTCGCCGGGTCGAGGGCGTTGAGTTTGTTGCCGGATGCGAACCAGACGTGCCGACCGTCGTAGGTGACGCCATGCACGCCGTCGATACCGGCAAGGGGCCCGTATTCACGGATGATTTCGGCTGTTGAGCGTTTCATGTTTGCCTCCTCGTCACTGGGTAGTGAAATGCATCCTAGCCACCCGGCAGTGGCGCGGGGAGTAACAAGGTCGTCGTGAATCCCGGCACTGCTGGGGTCAGCCAACGCCGCGCGCGCCCACGACCAAAAGACTGCACCTTGCCCGCCGCCGCCAACGTGTCGAGCGCCCGCTGCACGCTGCGCTGGCTGCTGCCGAGCGCAAGCGCCAGGGCCGAGCTCGACCAGGACTCACCGTCGGCGAGCAAGGCCAGCAGCGCCCCATGCCGCTCCTCGATGGGCCGCGCCAGCACCACCACCCTGCCTGCGCGCCGCGGCGCCAGGGCAAAGCCGCGCGTGGTCGCGACCAGCTCGCTCAACGGCCGCAGCAGCGCGCGCAGCCGGCCGATTTCGACGCGCAAGCGCGCGCGGTGGGTTTCATCGGCGAACCTGGTGCGAAATGCCTGGGCGATAAGCACGCCTCTCGGCACGTCCGCGGGCCAGGCTTCGCCCAGCGCCCGCGCCAGGGCGAACAGCAGCGGGCGCCTGGCGAGCGAGACCTGGGTATCCGCGTCGCCGACGACATGCCGGCAGGCATCGATGACCAGCGCCCCGGACGCACGTAACGCCTCGACCTCATCGAGCAGCAATAGACGCTGTTCGCCACCGGCGATCAGACGCGCCGCCGGGGTGTTGAGGATCAGCAGTGCATTGTCGACTTCCGCCGTCAGCGCGGGGATGCCGGCCTGCTGCGCGGCGCGCTCGGCCATAGCGAGCGCAGCGCGTGCGGTGCTGGTGCGCAGGCGGCGCAGCGCGATCCCCGCCACCACCAGTTCATAGGCCGCCCGCAACGCCGGCGGGAGGGCCGCGGGGTCGAGCCTGGCGAGCGCCGCCTCGGCCTCGTCGAGGCGGCCGATCAGCAGCAGGCGCCGGGTTTCGAGCAAGCGCGCATGGGCGGCATTGAGCCAATCGCCATGGGCTTCGAGGGTCTTGCGCGCGGCATCCAGCGCCTGCGCCGGCCAACCCAGATCACGTGAAGCGAGCGCCACCTCGGCCTCGGCGACCACGCAGCGCGCGCGGGCCAGCGCCTCTTTCGCACCGAAGGCACGCGCCGCACGGCGCAGCAGCGCCTTGGCCCGAAGCAGATCGCCGAGCTGCGCCATGGCGATGCCGCGAAGCGCGAGCGCGGGTGCATCATCGCGCAAGGCCACCCGATTCAGCGCGCCCAGCGGATCACCCGCCGCCAGCGCCCGCGCCGCAGCGGTGATCAGCGAATCCATGTGCGTTGCGTCACGGCTGTCACTCCCGGCGTCCGATGTTCGCTGCTTAGTCTATCCCACGGCCAGCGAGCGGCAGGTGGTCGCGAGAAGACAACCAAGGGAAGGATGACGAGGACATCCGTTGCCATCTTTTCAGCGCATATGCGAAGAAAACTGGCTCCTGTGAAGTGGACTTAGAGCCCGACAGTCACCTCATGCAGCTCATCGCCCTTTCGCGCGACAAAGATGACACTCAAGCCGTGGGACTTGGCCAGCCGGGTACCCCGCTCCAGCCCCAGCACCATCAACGCCGTGGCCCAGGCGTCGGCGTACATGCAGCTGGTGCAGAGGACCGATACCGACGTGAGCCCTGATATCGAGGGCACGCCGATGCATGGATCCATGGTGTGCGAAAAGACCGTACCCTCACGCTCACGCCAATGGCGGTAGTCACCGGATGTGGCGATGGAGGTGTTGCTCAACTCCAGCGTACCGAGCACCTCGCGCCGGCCCTTGCTGGGTTTTTCCAGGGCAACACACCAATCACTGCCATCCGCTTTCACTCCGCAGGCGCGCATTTCGCCGTCGATGCCAACCAGGTAAGACTGGACGCCATACCGGTCCAGACAGCGTGCCAGCTGATCCACGGCAAAGCCCTTGGCGATGCCGTTGAGATCCAGGGTGACCGGTGCATGCTTGCGTACGCGGAGGTTTCCGGGGTCGATTTCCAGTGCTGCACGTGCACTGGTCTGCCGGCCAGGCAAGGCTCTGGCAGCCGGTTGCGGTCCAAAGCCGCATGCGTTGACCAGAGCACCGACACCGATGTCGAAGGCACCTGCCGATTCTTCACCTATACGCAATGCGGTACTCAGCACCCAAAGCAGCTCCCTGGGGACGCCAAGCCACTTGCCGCAGGCAGCGGCGTTAAGTTGCATCAGGTCGGACTCGGGCTTCCAGGTCGACATTTGCTGGTCGACCTGGTCTACCGCCCGTTGCAGATCCGCAGCAATAGCCGCCTGATCGAGCCCCGCCGAGGCATACAGCACTGCGCTGTAGCGCGTGCCCATGGTCGCGCCATTGAAGTTGTAGCGCTGCAACGGCCGGTGTTCAGTAGACATCTTCGCGGTACCGCCCTTGCAGTCGGAGCTTTTCGACACTGGAACCCAGTTGTTGCAGCAGCGGCTCGAGCACGCCCCGGACACCGGCCGCCATGCCCCTGGAACCACACACCAGCACCTGCGCACCGTCTTGCAACAGTGCCGCCAGCGCACCGGCGTCCCGGCGCAGGCGATCTTGCACATACATCGGCGTGGCCGCTTGCGAGAAGGCCAGACCAAGCTGCGTCAGTCGTCCGTCAGCCAGGTACTCGCTCAATTCCGTCTCATAGAGAAACTCCGATTGTTCACTGCGCCCACCCCAGTACAGGTGAATCGGACGCCGATGGGCATTCTTGCGCGCGAAGCCAATCAGCGGAGCCAGCCCGGTGCCTGCGCCGACCAGAATCACCGGATGCTGACCTGCCGTCGGGCGAAAATTCGGGTGTGGCTGGATGAAGCCCTCGATACTGTCGCCCACCTGCAGCGCATGCAGGCGCGACGAGCAAAGTCCGCCCGCTTGTTTACGCACACAGATTTCCAGGGCGTCGTCGTCATCGCTGCTGGCAATCGAGTAGAAGCGTGGCGTCGCCCCAATGCCTGGACTGATTGCCAACAGGTCGCCTGGAGCAAAGCGAGTGGCGCGGCGCCGGCGGCAGAGGAGGCCCCTCGACTGCTGTGTATCCGTGAGTGCAAAGCGCAGGATGGCGGCCGGCGACTCGCTGTGCTCGCCATAGACTTCCCTGCTCAGCAGCTGCAACCGCTGCATGGTCACTCGGGGCTGCACCTGGGTGAAGTGCAGATCGAGGCCCAGTTGTTCACCCAGTTGCCGGGCCCACAGGTTCAGCTCGCTCAGCGAACCGCGGTCGATGCAACGCAAGGGCAATAGCAAACTCAGGCCGCGTTGCTGCAGGTTTTGCTCGACTTGCCGGGCATAGCCGCAGAAATGCTGGAACTGGGAGTCGCCAAAACCGAGCACCGCGACTTGAAGGTCCTTGTGCAGATGGCTCCGATTCAGGAGGCCGAGGAACTCATCGGCCGAACCGGGTGCCTGGCCATCGCCATAGGTCGAGGTAAGCAGCAACAGGCATTTGGCGCCTGGATAGCGCGGCTGCAGCTGATTCATGCTGGCGCAATGCACGCGCCGGCCGCCGGCCAGCAATTGCTCGTGCAACTGACGGGCGTAGCTCCAGGTAGTCCCCCCCTGACTGCCGACCAGCAGGATGATTTCCGCCTGGTCGGGCGGCGCATTGCCGGGCAGCGCGCCGGCCAGGTGCTTGCGCTGCCACCAGGCGAACAGACCGGAGCCACTGAGGAACAGCACGCAAAGACTGACCCCGCCGAGGATCAGTGCCCACAGTGGCGAGTGGGCGCCCGTATGCAGTTCGTAGACGGTTTCGTAAAGACGGCGGGCGAAACCATGCCGCTGATAGCTGATCCACTGGCCGCTGCTGGGATTGACAAAGCCGTCACCCGATGCGGTGCGCAGGGTGAAGAAATTGGCGTCCTGACTGTCGCTGGGGAACTCCAGTTCGCGCAGGTCCTGCAGGTCGAGGGTGCGCAATGCGGACAGGCTGCCGAGCTTGGCGGCAGGGGCGGAATAGCGGGCCTGCGGGTACGAGGGCTCGGATTCCTGGCCGTCGCTGATCAGGCCCTGGCTGCTGGCCGAAAGATAGAGCCCGCTCAGGGCAAGAATGGCCAGGGCTGGCAGCGTCCAGCGAGCCACCACCGTATGCCAGTGAGAGAGTCCCTTGCCCGGGGGGATCGGCAGCAATAGCCGGCGCCAACCACCAAGCCGGCGCGCCAACAGCCAGGCCCCCGTCGTGACAAGTACCAGCAGCGCCAGCGCCGCGAGACCGCTCAGCCAGCGCCCGGCCGAACCGAGCAGCAGCTCGCGATGCAGGTCGCGGATCCAGGAAAGCGCTGCAGATGGCCGGTAGGGCGCAATCACCTCGCCAGTGCTCGGAGCGACCAGCACTGCATCGCTGTCGCTGGCATTGCTGAAGGTGACGCGCAGCTCACCGCTGGGCGCACGTTCGATGCGCTCGATGCCCTGCACGTGGCCTGCGATGCGTTCCGCGACTGCCGCCACGTTCTCGCCAAGCGCTGGCGCTGATTGCAGATGCTCGACGAGGGTGCTGGTGGACAACAGCAAGCCGGTGGCGGCCGAAGCCATGAGCATGGCGCCAAGGACCAGGCTGACTACGATATGAGTGCGCTGCAGCATGAGCCTGTACCGGGTCAGAATTGGTAGCGGAAGCTGTCGACATAACCTTGCGTGCCACCGCTGATCTCGGTCGCCTGCTGGGTCAGCGGCACTTTGATCTCTGCACGGTTGTCGCGTTTGTCCTCGACGGCGCTATCGATACGAATTTCGTAGCCGGCATCGATCAGGGCATCCTCCAGCTCGACGGACACTTCCAAGGTTTCGCCGCTGCCGACGCTGGCGCCGGTGAGCCCATCGAACTCGGCGGGTTGGTTGCCGGCATGGGCCCAGTCACGCAGATGTTTGTAGTACTTGGCTTTCTTGCCGGAGACCCACAGGGTCCGCTGGTAGTTACCCTGGGCATCGGTGACGTAGATGGCCAGGTAGGCCTCGTTGCCGCGGTACTCTTTCAGCGTGGTTTGCAGCGTGATCTCGCGGGCCTGGCCAAGGGCCGGAAGCGCGGCAGCGCCAGCCAGGGCGAGGGTGAAGGCAGTCTTGTTCATGGCGAACCTCTCCAGAAGGAATGGCTCAACCTTAACCCTCGACCCTGAAGCCAAGCTGAACGGCGGAAGATTCGGGCTTAAGGGTTATTTAAGAATGCTCTGGAACAGCATGCCCCGATGTTAATTCGGCGTTATCGGCGCACGGCTACACCAGGCGTTCGCCGATCACTCTACGGGTAGTGGCAGTAGGCGCCGACTTGATCCAAGAGTCAGGCATCAACAATGATGCGGTCGCCAGGTAAGTCTTGATTGGATGTTTCGCAACTACTTGGGACACGCTTGCAAGCGTCCGCTTGGGGTCCACCCGTTAGTAGCCGCGCTGATTCCACAGGCAATCTTCGCGACTCTCAGTTTTCGACGTATTTAGCGCGTTTTCACACAGCCTGGGTCGTTATACCGGACATTTACGTTGGCCTATCGCGCCGTCCCGTCATGGGGCCTATAGAACAGAAAGTTCCGGGTTTCGGTGGTCTTGATGTATTCCTTCGCCCAGGCAGGCTCAACACTCCTGTCGTGAAAATACAGAGCGCCATGGGTTCGGTCCTTGAGCTGCCTGTTGAGTGCCTTTCGCGCGACTTCCTTGGCAAGGGCATACTGGTCGTCTTCCTTTACCTGATCCGCACGCCCGTCACACCACCACGAAAACTGACAGGCATGCATTTCAGAACCTTGCTTGACCACCGCGCACACCGTCTCTGGAAAGCCTTCATGGCCCAACCGGTTCATGACCACGCTGGCGACGGCTTCCATCTCGACAGCTGCGCCGCCCTTGGTTTCCCAGTAGATGCTGCGTGCAAGGCAGGTGATCGCATCGTCCAGAGGCGCTGCGCCTGCGGGATCGACCGCCTGCGCCTCGGAGGCGGTGATGGCCTCGGACTTGGGAGCAGGTGTCTCGCTGCCCGTCTCTGCCGCTTTCTGTTCCAGGACCTGCGCCTTGTCTTCGGCGGCTTCCTTTTTTTGCTCCTGCTCAGTCGCCAACACCTGAGCGCACAGAAGGGTGATTGCGAAACAGGTGGCTACCCATTGAAATCGCATGGTCGACCCTTCTGCCGAAACTGGCTTGAGCAAGGAAACGGCGACGTTGTAGCGCTGACTCGACTTGATTGTAGTCGCCAGGCGTCGTTCCAGACGGCCACACCGGGAGCACGCACAGCGGGCTCGGTCGCTACCGACCAGCAGGGTTTTCGTTGACCGGGTTGGCTCGTAGATGCGGGCAGGTTTTACTCGCCTGTCCATCAGCCATATCGGTCCCTGCGCACTGCTATTCACTTGGCGGTGCGCGTCCGGCTGTTTCCAGCCATGCAGCCCTCAGAGGTTGTGAAAATATCGAGCGCCGTAGCGCAACGTCAGCAGCGGGCGTCTGGAGGCGGTCGCAGTAGGCGAGAGTTTTTTCACAAACTCTCAAACATCCCTGAACAGGTCATGGGCATCGAGCAGTCGGTAGGCGATCTCCGGGTGTTTCTCCAGGCCGCGGCGGATGGCGGTCGGCAGCGCCTGGCGGGTTTTGCGGCAGAGGCCTGGCTGCTCGTCGATCTGGATGGCGATGCCGCGCATGCTGCGCACTTCGTTGAAGCCCGGGGCGACGGCCAGGCGGATGCCGAGTTGCTCGTACATGCGTTGTTGCAGCTTCTCCAGGTCGCCCAGGCTCTCGATGTTTTCCAGGCGCTCGAGCAGGCGTTTTTCCTCCTGGCGGGTCAGGCGCAGGATGCGCAGGTCGCTGCCGGCTGTTTCCAGCAGTTGTTCGCGACCGCAGTCGCAGGCACCGGGCGGGCAGGGTTGGCGGAGCAGGGGAGAGGCTGTCATGGGCTGCAAGCATAGCGAGCCGGGATCGCTTTTGCCTATCTGGTTTGTGGTGACAGTGATCTGCGGACAGTGCGGTCTGTAGGGTGTCACTCGCCGCAGGCAGTGCACCAGGGATCATCGGCGTGGCACAGAACTGGCGGGCTGTCGCTGCGCTCCGAGGCCGCCCTACGGAGCGCTCGCGACGCCGATCGATGGTTGCATCCCCGGAGGCCTCAATCAAACAGGCCGATTTCGACCGCATCGCCATTCAGCCGCACCGGCCAGACGCGCAGGCTCTGCTCGGGGTATTCCAGGCAGCTGCCGTCTTCCAGGCGGAAGTGCTGCTTGTACAGCGGCGAGGCGATCACCAGGTCGCCCTTGAGCTGGCCGACGATGCCGCGGCCAATGACGTTGGCCCCGGACTTGGGGTCGCGGTTGTCGATGGCAAACAGCTTTTCACCCTCGAGCGTATGCGGCAGATGGAACAGCGCGACCTGGGCGCCCTCGTGCCAGGCGACCACGCCGGAGTTGGCGACCAGGTCGCTGCGGCTGCACAGCGCGCGCCAGACGGCTGGGCTTGGCGCGGCATGGCGGAATTCGGCACGTACGACATTCGACTGGCTCATCAGAGCACCTCCTCGGTAACGGGAATCAGGTGAAGTTCAGAGGCATGCACCGGACGGCGCTGGCCACGTTCCTTGACGAAATGGATATCCGGATCGCCGCGCTCGTCGTTGACGAAGGTGCGGAAGCGCTTGAGCTTCTCCGGGTCTTTCAGGGCGTTGGCCCATTCGCATTCATAACGGTCGATCACCAGCTGCATCTGCGCTTCCAGCTCGGCGGCGAGATTCAGGCTGTCGTCGATGATCACCTCCTTGAGGTAATCCAGGCCGCCGTCCAGGCTCTCGCGCCAGACCGAGGTGCGCTGCAGCTTGTCGGCGGTGCGGATGTAGAACATCAGGAAGCGGTCGATGTAGCGGATCAGGGTGGCGTCGTCGAGGTCGGTGGCGAACAGCTCGGCATGTCGTGGGCGCATGCCGCCGTTGCCGGCGACGTAGAGATTCCAGCCGTTCTCGGTGGCGATCACGCCGATGTCCTTGCTCTGCGCCTCGGCGCATTCGCGGGTGCAGCCGGAGACGCCGAACTTGATCTTGTGCGGCGAACGCAGGCCCTTGTAGCGGTCTTCCAGGCGCAGGGCCATGCCGACGCTGTCCTGCACGCCGTAACGGCACCAGGTGCTGCCGACGCAGGATTTCACCGTGCGCAGCGACTTGCCGTAGGCGTGGCCGGTTTCGAAGCCGGCCTCGATCAGCTCGCCCCAGATGTCCGGCAGCTGGTGCAGCTGGGCGCCGAACAGGTCGATGCGCTGGCCGCCGGTGATCTTGGTGTAGAGGTCGTATTTCTTCGCCACCGCGCCCAGGGCGATCAGCTTGTCCGGGGTGATCTCGCCGCCGGCGATGCGCGGCACCACCGAGTAGGTGCCGTTCTTCTGCATGTTGGCCATGAAGGTGTCGTTGGTGTCCTGCAGCGGCACCAGCAGCGGATCGGTGATCGGCTGGTTCCAGCACGAGGCGAGAATCGAGCCGACCGCCGGTTTGCAGATATCGCAACCGGTGTGGCCGCGGCCGTGCTTGGCCAGCAGCTCCTCGAAGCTGATGATGCCCTCGACCCGGACGATGGCGTAGAGCTCCTGGCGGGTGTGGGCGAAGTGCTCGCAGAGGCTCTTGTCGACCGCGACGCCACGGGCGGACAGCTCGCTGTCGAACACCAGCTTGAGCAGCGCGCTGCAGCCGCCGCAACCGGTGGCCGCCTTGGTCTGTGCCTTGAGCTCGCCGAGGTCGGTGACGCCGGCCTCGACCTTGCAGCACACCGCGCCCTTGCTGACGTTGTGGCAGGAACAGATGGTCGCGCTGTCCGGCAAAGCATCGGCGCCCAGGGTCGGCGCGCCTTCGGATTGCGGCAGGATCAGGCCGGACGGATCTTTCGGCAGAGCGATGCCGTTCTGCGCGTATTGCAGCAGGGTGTCGTAGTAGCTGTTGTCGCCGACCAGTACCGCGCCGAGTACGTTCTTGCCGTCGGCGGAAACGACCAAGCGGCGGTAGCTGGCGCTGGCTTCGTCGATAAAGCGGTAGCTCTTGGCGCCGGGGGTGGCGGCGTGGGCATCGCCGATCGAGCCGACGTCGACGCCAAGCAGCTTGAGCTTGGTCGACATGTCGGCGCCGGTGAAGGGTTCGTAGGCGGCGCCGGCCAGTTGTGCGGCGACGCTGCGTGCCATGCTGTAGCCCGGCGCGACCAGGCCGAAGATGCTGCCGTTCCAGGAGGCACATTCGCCGATGGCGAAGATGTCCGGGTCATTGCTGCGGCAATCGTTGTCGACCACGACGCCGCCGCGCGCGGCGATCTCCAGCCCGGCGCTGCGGCCGAGGGCATCCTGCGGGCGGATGCCGGCGGAGAACACGATCAGGTCGGTCTCGAGGAATTCGCCGTCGTTGAAGTTCATCCGGTAGGCATATTCCTCGCCCGCGACGATGTCCTGGGTGGCGCGCGACAGGTGTACGCCGACGCCGAGGGCTTCGATGCGCGCCTTGAGTGCGGCGCCGCCTTCGCCATCCAGCTGCACCGGCATCAGCCGTGGCGCGAACTCGACCACGTGGGCTTCCAGGCCCAGGGACTTCAGCGCGTTGGCTGCTTCCAGGCCGAGCAGGCCGCCGCCGACCACTACGCCACGCTTGGCGTTGGCCGCGGCATCACGGATCGCGTCGAGGTCGTCGAGGGTGCGGTAGACCAGACGCGAATTGCCCTCGGCGCCGGGGATCGGCGGCACGAAGGGGTAGGAGCCGGTGGCCAGGACCAGACGGTCGTAGGCCTGGCGCCCGGCGCTGGTGACCACTTGCTTATTCTCGCGGTCGATCTCCAACACCTGCACGCCGAGGTGCAGCTGCACGCCGTGGCGCGCATAGAGGTCGGGCTCGCCCAGGGCCAGGGACTCGGCATCGCGACCGCCGAAATATTCGGAGAGGTGCACGCGGTCGTAGGCGCGCTGGCGCTCTTCACCGAACACATGCACTTCATACTGATCGAGTGCGCCCTGCTCGATCAGCTGCTCGACGCAATGATGGCCGACCATGCCGTTGCCGATGACGATCAAGGTGTCGCGCTTGATCGGAGTGACGAGAGAGTTCATAGCCGTTCCTCAGTCGAAGCCGTTGCCCGGGGCACGGCCAGCACAAAA
>Ga0209343_10010666_pt1 | contig 10430 bp, 10 predicted proteins | sample RifCSPlowO2_02_FD_184026 | JGI IMG/M metagenome (GOLD analysis project Ga0209343, IMG submission 184026) | Groundwater microbial communities from Rifle, Colorado - Rifle CSP2_plank lowO2_0.2 (SPAdes) (version 2) | ecosystem: Environmental > Aquatic > Deep subsurface > Groundwater | place...
CCGATCCCCGCCATTGCCTGGGTGCCCATGTCCATCATGCTGTGGCCGAGCAACGAGGTCAGCATCGTGTTCATCACCTTCCTCGGCGCCTTCTTCCCCATCTTGCTCAACAGCATCCATGGTGTGGAAGCGATCGACCCGGTGCTGCTGCGCGCCGCCCGCTCGCTCGGAGCGCGCGAACCCACGCTGCTGTTCGAGGTGGTGTTGCCCGCCGCCTTGCCCCACATCTTCACCGGCTTGGCCGTGGGCATGGGGGTGGCCTGGGTGTCGTTGATTGCGGCGGAAATGATCTCGGGCCAGTTCGGCATCGGCTACTTCACCTGGGAGGCGTATTCGCTCATCTCCTACCCCGAAATTGCGCTGGGCATGATCACCATCGGCATTCTGGGGCTGCTGTGCAGCAGCGCGATCCGCCTGACCTCTCGCCTCGCGATGCCCTGGCAGGCGTCGGCTTCACCGGGAGAGCGTTCATGAGCGCGGTGATGTCCCCACCCGAAGTGGCGGTGCGCGGCCTGGTGGAAATGCAGGACGTGTCCATCCAGTTCAAGGTCAAGGGATCGGCGGTCCAGGCAGTGGACTCGGTCTCCATCCACGTGCAACCGGGCGAATTCGTCTCGCTCATCGGCCCTTCGGGCTGCGGCAAGTCGAGTCTTCTCAACGTGGCGGCGGGGTTCGTGCGTCCCAGTGCGGGCGAGGCACGGCTCGATGGCGTGCGCATTGAGCAGCCCGGCGCCGACCGCGGCGTGGTGTTTCAGCAGTACTCGCTGTTTCCCTGGCTGACGGTGCGCAAGAACGTCGAGTTCGGCATGAAGATCCAGGGCGTGTCGCGCACGGCGCGCGAAACCCGTGCGCGCACCTTGCTCGGGTTGGCGGGCCTGCTCCATTTCGAGAATCATTACCCCGACCAGCTCTCGGGCGGCATGAAGCAGCGCGTGGGGATCGTGCGGGCCCTGTCCACGAGTCCGCAGGTTCTGTTGATGGACGAGCCCTTCGGTGCGCTGGATTCACAGACCCGGGTGGTGATGCAGGAAATCCTCACCAACATGTGGCAGCGCCTGCGCATCTCGGTGCTGTTCATCACCCACGACATCGACGAAGCGATCTTCCTGTCGGACCGTATCTACGTGATGACGGCGCGCCCGGGCCGCGTAAAGTCCGAGATCGCGGTGCCGCTGCCCCGGCCGCGCACGCCGGAGATGACGGCCACGCCCGAGTTCGCCGCCATGGTGAAGACCATCAAGGGGCTGATTCGCGAAGAGAGCCTGGCCGCCATGGGCGGTGAGCTCAAGGAGGGTGGCCTGGCTGGTCTCAGCGTCGAGATGGGGCCGCAGGGTGTGGAAGGAGCCATCGAATGAGCGCTGAAAGCGTGCACCCGGTGGACATCGTTCACCACCAGACGTCGGGCCAGCTCGACATTGGCTGGAGCGACGGCCTGCAGGCTTCCATAAGCTCACACACCTTGCGCGGGGCCTGCCGTTGCGCGGCGTGCGTGAAGCTGCGGCGCGACGGCCTTGGCCCCACGTCGCCAGACACCACACGCATGACCGAACTGAACCCAGTAGGCGAGTTCGGCCTGCAACTCTGCTTTGATGATGGCCACGACCGCGGCATCTACCCCTGGCCCTACCTGCGCGAACTTTCTTCCACCCATGCATCGGAAGCCTGACCATGAGCAATCTGTTTGAAGCCCAGGTGCTGACGGTTCACCACTGGACCGACCGCCTGTTTTCCTTCACCACCACCCGCGACCCGGGCTTTCGCTACCAGAGCGGCCAGTTCGCCATGATCGGCCTCATGGTCGACGGCAGGCCCTTGCTGCGCGCGTACAGCATGGTCAGCCCGCACTACGAGGAGACGCTAGAGTTCCTGAGCATCAAGGTGCCAGATGGTCCGCTCACTTCACGGCTGCAGCACATCCAGGTGGGCGACACGGTGCTGGTCGGCCGCAAGGCCTCGGGCACGCTGCTCACGCAGAACCTTACTCCCGGGCGCCACCTGTACCTGCTGTCCACCGGCACGGGCCTGGCGCCGTTCATGAGCGTGGTCCGTGACCCCGACGTGTACGAGCTGTTTGACAAGATCGTGCTGGTGCACGGCTGCCGGCAGGTGAACGAGCTCGCCTACGAGCACCTGATCACCCACGAACTGCCCCGCAACGAGTGGTTTGGCGAGCAGGCGCGCGCCCAGCTGCTGTATTACCCCACGGTCACGCGCGAGGCGTTTCGTCACCAGGGGCGCATCCCCACGCTGCTGGAAACCGGGCGCCTTCCACACGACCTGGGCCTGCCGCCGCTCAGCACCTCGGACGACCGGTTCATGCTGTGCGGCAGCCCCGAAATGCTGCGCGACACGCGCGACCTGCTCGATAAGCTGGGCCTGCGCGAAGGCAATATGAGCCAGCCCGGGCAGTACGTGATCGAACGCGCCTTCGTGGACAAGTGAGGCAATGGCCATGCGCGCGCTGATGCTTCGCTTGAGTCAGGTAAGTTACTGGCACGCGCGGTCTGGCCACCTCGTCAGCCTGTGGCCCGGTGTGGCGCTGTGCGCCGTGATCGCGCTGGCCGCTGTGTTCGTCTCGGGCATGCACGGTGGCCCGCCCATGCTGTACGGCCTGCTCATGGGCGCGGCCTTCCACTACCAGAGCCACGACCCGCGCACGGCACCGGGCGTCGACGCGTGCATGCGCGTGGTGCTGCGGTTGGGTATCGGTTTGCTGGGCGCCCGCATCACGGTCGGGCAGATTCAAAGCCTGGGCTGGGCCACCGGCCTCATCGTGGCCCTGGCGGTGGTCAGCACGGTGTTGTGTGGTGTGCTGGTGGCACGCTGGCTGCGACTGTCGTGGACCATGGGCTTGCTCGCCGGAGGCGCCACCGCCATTTGCGGGGCCGCCGCTGCGCTGGCCATTGCGGCCGTGTTGCCGAAATATGAACACCGTGAGCGCAACACCTTGAGCACGGTGGTGCTGGCGACCGTGCTGTCCACGGTGGCCATGTTGCTCTACCCGCTGGTGGCCAGCGCGCTGGCGCTGCCGCCCCTGTGGGCCGGTGTCTTTCTGGGCGGCACCATCCATGACGTGGCGCAGGTGGTGGTGGCCGGCTATTCGCTGGGCCAGGAAGCCGGGGACACGGCGTCCATCGTCAAGCTGCTGCGGGTGAGTCTGCTGGTGGTCGTGGTCATGGTCATCTCGGTGATGGTTCGCAGGCTCCCTTCACGGACCACCGTCGCGCCACCCAAGCGCAAGTTCAACCTGCCGGTGCCGGGCTTTCTGGTGCTGTTTGTTTGTCTGGTGGGCGTTTACTCGGCCGGCTGGATGTCAGCTAGTCTGCAACTTAGTCTGGGCGAAAGCTCGCGCGCCTGTCTGATGGTGGGGGTAACCGCACTGGGTATGAAAACCTCGCTGGGCGGTCTGGCCAGAACCGGGTGGCGCCCCACGGTGCTGATGCTCGCTACAAGCCTGTGGATCGCTCTGTTCGTGTTGGTTGCTATCGAGGTGGCGATGTAACTCCAGGACCGCAACATGCCTGTCTCGAAGGGGGATTCAAGTTTGAAATTTAGGACCCTGGCTTCTCCCAGTTTTTATGAGCACATCCCGTGCCGGAGGTGAGGTGCAGAACTTTCCTTGCGGAGGAGCCTTTGCATACTTGATCCGGATCAGAAACAGAGCATCCCATTCGCAAGTTGGTTGAATAAGTTGGTTGTTTTTGTAAGTGTTTGATTTATATATATTTTATAGTCCTTTACACGGCGTAGGTCGGCGGTTCGACCCCGTCAGCACCCACCAAAAAATCTCAGATAGAAAAAAGGGCTTGGAGAAATCCAAGCCCTTTTTTCTTGTCCGAGAGCCCGCCGAACAGGGGTTCCTGTGAGTTCAATGCGGCACCATGAAGGTGGACGATGTCTCGGCGCGCTCGATGGCATGGCCGCCGGTCTCGGCGATGCCGATGCGGATCGGCAGCACCTGGCCGGCCAGCACCCGGGCCTGTTCGGGGGGCAAGCGCAGCGTCACCGTCTGCACGTGGGCGCCTGCCGCCGCGAGGTGCACGTGCGCCGGGGCGGTGAGGCGCAGACCGTCCGCGCCGGTCACGTCCACCTGCACATCGTGCGGCCGTTCGCTCGCGTTCATCATCTGCAGCCGGTACACGTTCTCGACCGCGCCGTTCTCGACCTGGCGCGCCAGCACCGCGCGGTCGCGCACCGCGTTCAGGCGCAGGGTGGGGCGGTGGATGAAGCTGAGCGCCATCAGCGTGGAGGCCAGGGCGATCAGCCCGCCGTAGACGAGGACCCTGCGCCGCCCCAGGTGCGCGCGCAGCGTCAGGGCCGGCGTGCCTGCGTGGGACAGCTCGCGCTCTGACGCCAGACGGATCAGTCCCCGCGGCGCGCGCAGCTTGTCCATCACCTGGTTGCAGGCGTCGATGCACAGGCCACAGCTGATGCAGGCCGCCTGCAGGCCCTGGCGGATGTCGATGCCCACCGGGCACACCTGCACGCAAAGGGTGCAGTCCACACAGGCGCCGCTGCCGCGCTGCACCGGGTCGCTGCCGCGGGGGCGCGGGGCGCGGGGCTCGCCCCGGCGTTCGTCGTAGGCCACGTACAGGGTGCTGGCGTCCATCAGCGAGCCCTGGAAGCGGCCATACGGACACATGTGCTGCCACACGCTCTCGCGCAGGAAGCCCGCGTTGCCGTAGGTGGCCAGTCCATAGATGCCGATCCAGAAGCTTTCCCAGGGGCCGAGCTGGTGTGGCACCGCCTGGGCCAGTTCGCGGATGGGGGTGAAGTAGCCCACCAGTGTGAAGTCGGTCCAGAGCGCCAGCAGCGCCCAGGCCAGGTGTTTGCTGCCGCGCCGCAGCAGCTTCTGGCCGTTCCAGGGGCTGCGGTCGAGCCGCAGACGGACCTGGCGGTCGCCTTCGGTGCGGTGCTCTATCCACTGGAACAACTCGGTGTACCCCGTCTGCGGGCAGGCTAAGCCGCACCAGACCAGGCAGTCGCCTGAACCCGGGCGTGAGCACCCCGAAGACATCCGTTGGCTGACCGAACATCACCGCCTGAATTTTGCGATGCTCCCGGTCCCTCACGGGCCAGGGCTACGGGCCCGATCGCGCCGCCGTTGAGGTCCAGGTGTCGACGTCCCATCCCTCACCGAGCAGCAACATGCGGGTCTGGAGGCTTTCTTCGGTCTGCCGGTCGATCTGTGCTCCCAGGCAATGGATGCGCTTGTTGCGAATGTCGACGTGTTCGAGTCGATGACGGTTCGCCAGTGATTGCCACAGCGCGTTGGCACCCGGGGACAGGCGGGCTCCGCTGATCAGGCAGAACCCTTGCGCCAACGCCCATTCGTACACCGCCGTTGCAATGCCCCGTCGCTGGTAGGCGGTCGCGTATTTGGAGTGCGGGGCGCGGACGAATCGATCCAGCTGGCGGTTGACTTTCACCAGTCGATTGAACACGGTGTAGCCGGCAAGACCGCCCCGGGCCGTGTCTTCCACATACACGTAGTGCTCGCCATCGGCCTCGCGGTGACGAAAGATCAGATGAGGTGCGTGTGTCTTGATGATTGCGGTGCCGTGTTCCAGGAGCCCCGAATGCTCAAGGCGGGCATGAAGCGCCTTCAAGTCTTCTTCGACGACGGTGGGTTGCAGCTGGACGTCCACGCGCAGTTCCATGACCGGTCGGCATCCAGCGGCGCGCCTGGCCATCGGGGTCGCAGAGATCCTGTCCAGCAGCGCGGGCGCACAGACGGGAAGGGGCCATGCCAGCACGGCCCACAGCCAGGGCTCAAACATCGCGGGCTCCCGCCCACCAGCCGCTCATCAGGCCCTCGGGCCTCCCGCTGGCACGCACCCGGGCACTGGATTCCCAGGCCTCCATCTGCACATTCAGTCCGGCAAAGACGCCATACCCGGCACCGGCGCGGATGGTCTCGAACGCGCTCAGGCTCTCGCCAGAGCGTATCGCTCCCCGCGCATGGATGGATTCGCCGTCCCTGATGCCCCAGCCCGCCTCCAGGTGCATGGCGCAATTGATCTGCGCACCGGCCGAGATGCCGCTGCTGGCACGGACGCTGTCGGCCGCCACCGCAACGAACCCGCGAACACGATGGCGGCGGGCGAGATGGTCGAGCGTCAGGGTCTCGTTGGTGGGGCCGAACTGATCGAGCAGCCAGCAGGCGTCGTTGACACGGCCCGCATCGACCAGGGCGTCCAGCAGGTCCTGGTCGTTGCTGCCGTCCTTGTGGTGGCGCAGGAACCAGCGAAAGCCGTCAGCGCACGGTTGTTTGGTCTTGATGAAATGTTGGGTCAGGTCCATGGCGTTCTCAGCGGCTGTTGCCTGTGGTCGTGGGGGAGGCCAGTCGATCCAGCGGGGCGATCAGCACATCGCTGTCGGCCCACCTGGCCAGGCGCTGCGCCACGCTGCCGGTGAGAAACCGCGCCAGCGAAGAGCTGCGCCGTTTACCCACCACGACCAGATCGGCCTGGGTGGCCCGCAGGTGCAGGGCGGTGGAGTAGGCGGGGTCGCCGTGTTCAACGTCTAAGGCCAGCGGGGGCCGGGTCGCGTCCAGCGTGCCGATGAGCTGAGCCAGGCGGTCCCTGGCCAGCAGGCGCGAGCCGAACCGGTTGGCCCGTATCGCTTCAGAGGATACGTCGATTGAGCGCAGCTTGCCGTCATCGATGGTGTCGATGGCATGAAACAGCGTCAGCACGGGCGGCCTTGAAAACCGGCCGGCGAAGTCGATCAAGGGCTTCGACCGTGGCGACAGGTCGACCGCCACGAGCACCCGCGCGTACGGCGTGCCCGGTGCCTGCTTGACGACCAGAAGCGGGCAGACGCTGCCGTGCGCGGCCTGGTCGAGTGCCGTGCCCAGGTAAAACCGCTTCCAGCTGCGCTGCGACAGCGGCCCCATGACCAGCAGGCTGGAGGCGCCGGCCTCGGCCAGCACCTCATCCAGCGAAGCCGACCGCTCAAGCGCGTGCACGGCGATCTCATGGCGCCTGGCCAGCTGGCGCGCACGCTGGCCCAGGCGCGCGATCGGGTCGGCCAGATAGGTCTTCGGGCTGTCGGCGAAATGGACCAGCCGCAGCGTGGTCTGGTGTTGTCTGGCCAGCAGGGCTGCGCGCTCCAGCGCGTGCGCGGACAGCGCCGTGAAATCGGAGACGGCGAGGATGGAGTCGAAGTACATGGGAATTCCTGGACGAACGAAGGCCCGCCCCGCGGCACAAGGCACGCGGAGCGTGAGATCGGTGGTGATGAACCGCTAGGTGGTGTAGTCGCCGCTGGCTTCAGGCTGAAACAGCAGCGTGACGATCTCGGCCGCGCACCCGTCCCCATTGGGGGTCCGCCAGCGGGCGATGGCACCTACGCGCTGGCCAAGCAGGCTGGCGCCCACCGGCGAGAGCACGGAGATGAAACCCTGGTGCGGTTCGGCGTCGTTCGGGTAGCACAGCGTGAGCTTCTGCCGCTTCTTCGACGCCAGGTCTTCAACGATGACCTGCGAGTACATCGTGACGATGTCGGGCGGGATCTCGCGCGAGGGGACGAGGTCCAGCGAATCGAGGGTGTCAACCAGCTCGGGCGGAAGTTGTTCGCTGTGCAGGTTGTTCAGGCGTGCGAAATCGATCTCGGTGAGCAGCCGCTCACCATCCTGGGGCTTGTGCATGTTGCACTCCAACTGGTGCAGGCGCGCCGCAAAAAGGCGACGCCCGCTATCGCGCTGGGCTGGGGCCCGGCGATAGATGGATTGCGCAAAAAGGAGGAAGGGGTATCGCCGGGCTTAAGAATGTGCGGCCGGCTGGCGCAGTCCAGCCGATCCCATCAGCTTGCGACCGGCCACGGCGCCGCCTGCCGCGAGGCACAAGCGGGCTGCCGGGTGGGCAGTGATGGTTGGATGGAGAGCCATGCGGGCATTGTAGGACGTCGTGTCATACAACGTGGCAACCCGATGCTGGGTCCACTCTCAGACAGCGCCCGGGTGCGACAGCGCTGGACGGTTCCTCCACTATGAGGAGGACAGGTCGCGCAGAACCTCCGCGCTGCAGGCGGGATTCCGTGTTCCCCTGCATGAGTGGGGCCAAGGGACAACAGAGAACGGATGGGTCAGAATCCGGTTGTCCGGGACGCTGTTTCTGGCCGAGGAGCGTTCGCTTGCGTGATCCGAGTAAAATTCGAGGCCACTTCCTTTCGCGAGTTGGTAAGCCAAGCGGGTTGTTTTTGTAAGTTATTGATTTTTAAGGGTTTTGTAACCCCTTACAAGGCGTAGGTCGGCGGTTTGACCCGTCAGCACCCACCACCATCGAAAAGGCGAACCCGGGTTCGCCTTTTTTGTTGCCGGCGCAGGCAGAGCAGAGTCTGTTGCCGTTTGTTGTTTCAGGAATTCAAGGCATGTTCGAATCCATCCGCAATCACAAGAAGTACCTCATGGGCTTTTTGCTGATCCTGATCGTTCCCGGGTTCGTCCTGTTCGGTGTCCAGGGCTTTTCCGATCCCAACCCGGGCGGTGAAGCGGTGGCGTCGGTCGACGGCAAGGACATCACCCAGGCCGAATGGGACCAGGCTCATCGCGCGGAGTCGCAGCGCCTGCGCGATGCCAATCCGACCCTAGACGCCAAGCTGCTCGACAGCGAAGAGTTTCGCTATGCTGCGCTGGAGCGTCTGGTGCGTGACCGTCTGCTGGTGACAGCGGCCGAAAAATTCAAGCTCTACACCAGCGACCAGCACCTGGCCCGCGCGCTGCAGCAAGACCCGACCATTGCCGCCCTGCGCCGCGCCGACGGCACGCTCGATGTCGAGGCCTACAAGCAGCTCGTGGGTCGCCAGGGCATGACGCCCGAGATGTACGAGGCCAGCGTGCGGGCCGACCTGTCAAAACAGCAGGTGGGGCAGGGCGTGACGGGTTCCGGTTTCGTCCCGGCCGACCTGGCCCAACTGACGCTCAATGCCTTCTTCGAACGCCGCGAAGTGCGCGTGCAGCGCTTTGCCGCTGCCGATCAGGCCAGCCGCGTTCAGCCCGCCGATGCCGACATCGAGCGCTTCTACCAGGAGAACCCGGCCCTGTTCCAGGCCCCCGAGCAGGCCGATGTGGAATACCTGGTGCTGGACGCAGCGGCCCTGCAGCAGTCTGTGACCCTCAACGAAGCCGATGTGCGTTCGTACTACGAGCAGAACGTGTCCCGCCTGTCGGGCAACGAAGAGCGCCGTGCCAGCCACATCCTCCTGAGTGTGCCCGCGGGCGCGCCCGCGCCAGAAAAAGATGCCCTGCGCCAGCGTGCGCAGGCGCTGCTCGAACAGGTTCGAAAAGCCCCGCAAACCTTCGCAGCCGTGGCCAAGGCCGAGTCGAAAGATCCGGGCTCTGCGGCCAATGGCGGCGACCTGGACTACTTCGGGCGTGGCGCCATGGTCAAGCCCTTTGAAGATGCGGTGTTTGCGCTGGAAAAAGGCGCGATCTCCGACGTGGTCGAGACCGACTTCGGTTTTCACATCATCCAGCTGACCGATATCAAGGCGCCCAAACCGCGCAGTTTTGACGAAATGCGCGCGCAGATCGAAACCGATCTGAAACAGCAACAGGCGCAAAAGCTGTTCGCCGAAACCGCAGACACGTTCGGCAACCTGGTCTACGAGCAGGCAGACAGCCTCCAACCCGCGGCCGAGCGCCTGAAGCTTGAAGTGAAGACATTCAAGGGGCTGACGCGTCAGCCCGGTGCGGACGCCGGCGTGCTGGCGAATCCGCGGATGCTCGATGCCATCTTCGCGCCCGAGGCGGTTCAAAGCAAGCGCAACACCGAAGCGGTGGAAACCGGATCCGGTCAGCTGGCCGCAGCACGTGTGGTGAGTCACACCCCCGCCCGCACCAAGCCCCTGGCCGAAGTGCGCGACAGCGTGCGCGCTCGCCTGGTGGCCCAGCGCGCGGCCGAACTCGCCAGCGAAGAAGGCGCCAAACAACTGGCCGCCTGGAAGGCTGGCGCGGACGCCTCGGGCATGCCGGCTTCGGTGATCATTTCGCGCGAAGACCCCAAAGGAATGCCTGCGGCGCTGCTCAAGGTGGCCCTGAGCACCAACCCTGCGCAATTGCCGGCCTGGGCCGGCGTGAGCCTGGGTGATCAGGGTTACGCGGTGGTGAAGGTCGAAAAAGTCCTGCCGCGGGCCAAGCGCGATGCGGCAGTGCCCAACCAAGAGGTGGCGCAATACACACAGTGGTGGACCGCTGCCGAGAGCCAGGCCTACTACGAGATGCTCAAGGAGCAGTTCCGCGTCAAGCTCATGGTGCCAGCGCCGCAACGCTGAAGTTGGTCTTCAATCGCGTAAACCGCTCAGGAACACGCTATAATGCATGGCTTGCGGTGGCTGTAGCTCAGTTGGTAGAGTCCAGGATTGTGATTCCTGTTGTCGTGGGTTCGAGCCCCATCAGCCACCCCAACATCACATTTTGATTCGCTAAG
>Ga0209343_10010673_pt1 | contig 10427 bp, 7 predicted proteins | sample RifCSPlowO2_02_FD_184026 | JGI IMG/M metagenome (GOLD analysis project Ga0209343, IMG submission 184026) | Groundwater microbial communities from Rifle, Colorado - Rifle CSP2_plank lowO2_0.2 (SPAdes) (version 2) | ecosystem: Environmental > Aquatic > Deep subsurface > Groundwater | place: Rifle...
GCGTACGCGATGCCCGGACGATCCGGCACGCCCATGACGGTGATTTTCGCCTCGTCGCGGTTGAACGCGATCCCGGAAATGACGGCCTTTTCCATTTTTTCGTCTTCCTCGAAAGTGATCAGCGTGCCCTCGCCTTCGTCCTCGAAGCTGGAAAGCACGCGCAAACGGACTTTATACTTGCCGGCGAACTCCACCGAGCGGATCTGCAGCACCTTGGAGCCGAGACTCGCCATCTCCAGCATTTCCTCGAAGGTAACGGTATTCAGGCGCCGCGCCTCGGGCACGACCCGCGGGTCCGTGGTGTATACGCCGTCGACGTCGGTGTAAATCTGGCACTCGTCGGCCTTCAGCGCTGCGGCGACCGCGACCGCCGAGGTGTCCGATCCGCCCCGCCCCAGCGTGGTGATGTTGCCTTCCTCGTCCACGCCCTGGAAACCCGCGACGACCACAACGGTGTCGTTGGCCAGGTCTTCGCGAATCGGCGCTTCGTCTATGCTGACGATGCGCGCCTTGGTGAACGCGGCGTCGGTGAGAACCTTGACCTGTGCCCCGGTATAGCTCCTCGCCTTCAATCCCAACTCCATCAGCGCCATTGCAAGCAGGCCGATGGTGACCTGCTCCCCGGTGGAGGCCACGACATCAAGCTCGCGCGGGTCGGGGTTCGCCTGGATCTCCCTGGCCAGGGCGAGCAGCCTGTTGGTTTCCCCACTCATCGCCGAAACGACGACAACGAGTTGGTGTCCCGCCGCCCTCCATCTGGCGACCCGTTTGGCGACATTCTTGATGCGCTCGGCGGTACCGACCGACGTGCCGCCATATTTCTGTACGATCAATGCCATACCGGCTCCAGAAAAGCTTTGAATCTTATCGCAAATCACCGGAAAAATTAAGGGGTATCGAGAACTGCCGCCGCACCAGGGAACATTTGCCAAAGCGGTAATTCGTCACTGGGCACGGTCCATGCTATTTGCATACGCATCTGCTTAACCGAAACGTGAGCGCACCGATGAGAATGCTTGACATGATCTTCAATCCGAGGGAAATCCGCCAGCGCCTCGGACTCAATCAGCAGGAGTTCTGGGCCCGGATCGGCGTCACGCAGAGCGGTGGTTCGCGCTATGAGAGCGGGCGCAGCATGCCCAAGCCCGTTCGCGAGTTGCTGCGGCTGGTGCATATTGAACAGATCGATCTGACCAGGGTGAGGAAGGAGGATTTCGAGATTCTCGCTCGTCTCAAGGCCCACCACCCGGATCTCTATCAAAGCCTGCGGCGTGCCGTGCGCGCAACGCGCAAGAAGGGCGATGCGAAGGACTGAAATATCGCAGACCCCGCATCATGCCCGGTAGCGGGATTGGCATCTATCCCCTTCTACGTTCATGGGTTAACCGATTCACTGAACGCCGTTGGTGCCGATCGGTGACGCGGCAAGACACCCACTTTGGTAGAATATTCCTGTTTCGAAGCAGGTCACCGATCTAGGTCACCGATCTCAGACAGGAAGAGGCGAAGTGATTTCGTCGATGCGCTTGACGCAAGCGGCTCAAGCCGCGCTCGCGTCAAGCGCACGATGGACAAGGTCATGAAACAGGACCTTCGCCGTGCCCACGGTAGCAGTACACCGGCCGCCGAAAATCAGAAAGGAGCAAGCAGATGAAACCCGGATTGACCAGCGGTATGTCGCATTCTCAGCGCTACGCAGTGGAAGAGGAGAGCACCATCGGCTTCATGGGCGAGGGCCTGCGCGTCTATGCCACCCCTTTCATGGTTCGCGACATCGAGAGAGCCTGTCGCGATTTCCTCGGCCACTACCTCAGCTCGGAGGAGAACTCGGTCGGCGCGCGCATGGAAATAGACCATCTCGGACCGACGCTGAAAGGCATGTGGGTAGACGTCACCGCGAAGGTGACCGGCGTGGAGGGGCGCAAGGTCAGCTTCGAAGTCGAGGTCAAGGACGCGCTCGACCTGGTCGGCAAGGCGAAACACGTGCGCTTCGTGGTCGATCTCGCCAAGCAGAAAGAGCGGCTCGAGGCCAAGGCGGCGAAGCTGGCGCAACTGAAACCATGATCCGGGAGGCCGTTTCGGAAATTCGAAACGACCCCTGACTTCGGCGAGCAGGAGGGGAACTATTCCCTCATTCATGTAATAAACGCTTAGGACACCCGCGATGAGCACGGACACGACTGCAAAACCGGACGAGCGCAAGATGGTCCCGGTCTATTGTAACCAGTGCGTCTGCGGCCCCGACCTGTTGAAGGTCGAGGTCAAGGACGGCGTCGCGCTGCGCATCGAGCCGAACTTCGACATCGGCGACGCGCACCCGGCGCAGGGCCGCATCTGCGTCAAGGCCTACGGGCTGGTGCAGAAAATCTACAACCCGAACCGTATCACGCGGCCGATGAAGCGCACCAACCCGAAGAAGGGGCGCGACCACGACCCGGGGTTCGTGCCGGTTTCGTGGGACGAGGCGCTGGACATCGTCGCCGCGAAAATGAACGAGATCCGCGCCAAGGGACTGACCGGCGAGGAGGGCTACCCGCGCCTTGCCGTGAGCTTCGGCGGCGGCGGCACGCCGACCCGCTACATGGGATCGTTTCCCGCGTTTCTCTCCGCCTGGGGCCCGGCTGACCTCGGTTTTGGCAGCGGCCAGGGCGCCAAGTGCTACCACTCCGAACACTTGTACGGCGAGTTCTGGCACCGCGCGTTCACCGTCACGGTCGACTCGCCCAACTGCGACTACATCATCAATTGCGGCGCAAACCAGGAGGCATCATCCGGGGTCACCGGTGTCTGGCGTCAGGCCGACGCACGCGTGAGAGGTCTCAAGCGGGTGCAGATCGAGCCGCATCTTTCGGTCACCGGCGCGCTCTCGGCCGAATGGGTCCCGATCCGGCCCAAGACCGATGCCGCCTTCCTCTACGCGGTGATTCATCGCATCCTGCACGAGCGCGACTGGCGCGCGCTGTGCGACGTGCGCTTTCTCACCGAGGACACCAATTCGCCGTATCTGGTCGGCCCGAACGGTTATTTCCTGCGTGATCCGGCAACCTCGAAGCCTCTGATATGGGACCTGGCCGAAGGCAAGGCCAAACCATTCGACCAGTTCACGAACCAGCCGGGTGCTCAACCTGCGCTGGAAGGCAGCTTCACGGTCGCCGGGATCGAAGAGGGGCCGGACGGCGAGCGCTGGCAGCACGAAGCCGCTGAGGCGCGGCCCTCGTTCCAGATGTTGCGCGAACATCTTGCGAGCTGCACGCCCGAATGGGCGGCCGAGGAATGCGACGTGCCCGCGGCATCGATCCGGCGCGTCGCCGACGAATTCGTCGCACATGCCAGGGTCGGCGCGACCATCGAGATCGAGGGCCAGACGTTGCCGCACCGTCCGGTGGGCATCATGCTCGGCAAGGGCATAAACAACGGCTGGGGTGGGTACCAGACGGTCTGGGCGCGCACTCTGCTCGCCTGCCTCGTCGGTGCGCTGGAAGTACCCGGCGGAATCATCGGCACCAAGGTCCGCCTCAATCGCCCGGCGGACAACCGGCTGAAGAGCGTCAAGCCCGGTCCCGACGGGTTCATGAGTTATCCGTTCAACGCCACGACCAAGCAGGACTGGCAGGCGAAGCCCCACATCCGCAACGCCTACAAAATGCTGGTGCCGCTGGTGGGCAATTCGCCATGGTCCGCAGCGCTTGGGCCGGCGCATCTTCCCTGGCTGTTCCAGAAGGATCCGCCCAAACCGTGGCCGAAGCAGACGCTGCCCGACATGTGGATCTGCTACCGCACGAACCCCGCAATTTCGTCCTGGGACGCCCCCTCCGTGGCGGAACGGATCGCCGAATTCCCGTTCACGCTGGCGTTCGCCTATACGCTGGACGAGTCCAATTACATGGCCGACATACTGCTGCCCGATGCGACCGACATCGAGAGCGTTCAGCTCTCCCGCATCGGCGGCACCGGCTCCGGCGAGCAGTTCTGGCACCACCAGGGTTGGGCGATCCGGCAGCCGGTGGTGCCGCCTGCGGGCGAATGCATGGACATGACCGATATCGCCACCGAGCTGGCGAAGCGAGCCGGCATCCTGCGCCGGTACAACGAGGCGATCAACCGCGGTGCGGCCGCGACGGCGCTCAAGACCGAGGCCTACGATTACTCCCTGGATCCGGAGGTGCCGCACAAGGCCGAGAAGATATGGGACGCCGTGGCCAAGGCGGCCAGCCACCAGTTGTCCGACGGCAAGGAGGTGCACGGCATTGATTGGTTCCGCGAGCACGGATTCATGCTGCGGGATTTCTCGCAGTTGGACTGGTACCTGTATCCGGAGATGAAGAAGCAGGGACTGCGTTTCGAGCTGCCCTACCAGGAGCGCATCAAGCGTCACGGCGCCCAGCTCGCACGCCGGATGCATGAAATCGGCATCGAATGGTGGGACAAGCAGCTCGAGGAATACGAGGCGCTGCCGAGCTACGCGCGCTTTCCGGATATCTGGACCAACTACGCGCGCGAGGTCGGGCGCGATCCGGCGGAATTTCCGTTCTGGGCGCTCACCGCGCGCAGCATGCAGTACGCATGGGGCGCCAACGTCGGCCTGCCGCTGATCCATGAAGTGGCGCAGAACGTCGTCGGCCACGACGGCATCATCATTAACCGGACCACCGCCCGCCGACTCGGTATAGCCAATGGCGACCCGGTCGTCCTCGAGTCGGCGAGCGGAGAAACGCGCGGCCGCGCCACGCTGCGCGAGGGCATACGGCCCGACACCGTGCTGCTCGTAGGGCAGTTCGATCACTGGGCGACGCCCTACGCCAAGGACCTCGGCCTGGGCAGCCTGAACTCGGTAACGCCGCTGGCGCTGTCGGTCACCGATGCCACCGGCAGCGGCGCAGACCTGATCCGGGTATCGCTGCGCAAGGACGGGCCGGGCGAGGCGGCGGCGCGAAGGAGCGTGCGATGACGCGCTACGGCATGGTGGTCGACCTCAACCGCTGCGTCGGGTGCCAGACCTGCACCATCGCCTGCAAGCATGCCAACGATACGCCGCCCGGCGTGCAGTGGCGCCGCGTGCTGGACGTCGAGTACGGCAGCTTCCCGGACGTCGAGCGCGTGTTCCTGGTCACCGGCTGCCAGCATTGTGCCGAGCCACCCTGCGTGCCGGTCTGCCCGACCGGTGCCACCCGCCAGCGCGCCGACGGCCTGGTGACCATGAACTATGACACCTGCATCGGTTGCGCCTCGTGTGCCGTGGCGTGCCCCTATCAGGCGCGCACCATCGTGCATGAAAAGACCGGCTACTACGGCGAGCAGACTGTTCAGGAGAAGAAAACATCGCACGACGACCGCATCGGCGTGGCCAACAAATGCACTTTCTGCGTCGAACGCATCGATGACGCAGTGACGCTCGGCCTCACGCCGGGCGTTGATCCGGAGGTCACGCCGGCCTGTTCGGTGTCCTGCATCGCGAAGGCGATCCGATTCGGAAATTTCGCCGACCCGGCGAGCGAGGTGTCCAGGCTCGCGAAGGACAACCGGTCATTTCAGATGCACGCCGAGCTCGGCACCGATCCTCAGATCCGGTATCTCTACGAGATTCCCGCGAGCACGCCGGGGCGCAAGCCGGATCCTGCGGACACCGACGATGAAGCGATGTCAGACCCGTCCAATCCGCTGGTCGGCGCGCGCCAGAGTTTCTGGGACTACCGCGCGGCGATGAATTTCTTCCTCGGCGCCATGGCCTCGGGCCTCGCAATCGTGGCCTGGCTCGCGCACCTTGCGGGCGCCATGGACGCAGGCACCTTGCGTTCCGTCAATCTGATTGCAGCGGCGGTCATGGCGGTCGGATTGTTCTTTGTGTTCCTCAAGATCGGACGCAAGGCGCGTTTCATCCGCGTGCTGATGCGGCCGCAGTCGTCCTGGATGACGCGAGAGACCTGGTGCGTCGGCGTGTTCTATCCGGCGGTTGCGGCGGGCACCCTGTGGCCGCATCCTGCGCTTGACCTGCTCGCGGCGCTCGCAGCGCTCGGGTTCCTCATTTGTCAGGGGCGCATGGTCTATGCCTCAAAAGGCATTGCGACCTGGCGCACACCGCTCGTTCCCTGGATGCTTGTTGCGACCGGCTTGTTCGAGGGCCTGGGCCTGCTCTCGCTTGCCGCGGCACTCGGCGCCGGGCAAGGCGTCGCGCCATGGGTATCAGTGGCGGCGCTGGCGCCGGCGGGGCTGGTGCTCGCCGCGGTTAACGCCGCGCTTTGGCGGCGCTATCGCACGACGGCAAAGGCGATGGGCATCGGCCCGCTGTCGCGACGTGATCTCGCGGCGATCTCCCCGACGCTGCATGTTCTGGGTCATGCAGCGCCGGCGCTGCTGTTCGCACTCGGGCTCATGACCGGGACGGCGGCGCCGATGCTGGCCGGTCTTGCCGGGGCGGCTGCTATCGCCGGCGGCGCGCTGTGGAAGTTCACGCTGATCACCCGGGCGTGCCACCAGCAGGGGTTCGCTCTGCCGATGATGCCGCAGCGCGGTTCCGGCAGGCGGGCCGCGCCGGAGCGTATGGCGCTCGGCTAGTTGCCAGGAGGCCGATTCGGAATAACCGAAGCGGCCCCTGACTTATGGGGGGATTTGGGGACGCGTTCCGTGTGACGCGCTCTCAGCCAAATTGGTATGATATAGCGTGGTTCCTGTACCAGTTTCGCAACGGAGAACTGATGATGATGATGCGTCGCCTGCTGCCTGTCACCCTGTTAGCCGCGTTCGTATGCACCCTGTCTGCCCTTCCGGCGCTCGCGCAACAATTCCCGTCGAAGACGGTACGCCTGCTGATCCCGTGGCCGGCTGGCGGCAGCACGGACACCCTCGGGCGCGCGCTTGCACGCGAACTCGGCGAAGTCTGGAAGCAGCCGGTGGTGGTCGAGAACCCCGCCGGCGCGGGCTCCATCGTCGGCGCCGAAAAAGTCGCCACGGCGGCACCCGACGGCTACACGCTGATGCTCACCATCGACACGACCACGGTGCATAACAGGTTTCTCTACAAGAAGCTCCCCTACGACCCGGACAAGAGTTTCGCCCCGATCACGATGATCGCCCGGAGCGGACAATTCGTCATCGCGAATCCATCGTTTCCCGCAAAGAACCTGCGCGAGATGGTGGAAGAAGCTCGCCGCAATCCCGGCAAGGTCGCCTATGCTTCCTACGGCCTGGGCTCACAGCCGCATCTGCTGTTCGAGACGATCGCCAAGCGCGAAGGCGTGCAATTCCTGCACGTGCCCTATAAGGGAGTCGCGCCGGCGACGACGGCGACGGTCGCGGGCGAGGTGCAAATGACGGTGGCGAGCCCGGCGGCCTCCGGCGCGCAGGTAAGGGCCGGCAGGGCCAAAGCGCTGGCGATCGGCGGCGGGCAACGCGCGAGCCGCTTTCCCGATGTCCCGACCATAGCCGAGTCGGGCTACCCCTATGGCGCAGCGATCATCTGGTTCGGGCTCTTCGCGCCGGGCGGCACCGACCCGCAACTGGTGGATCGCATTTACCGCGACGCAGCAACCATCGCAAAGCGGCCGGAATTCGTCGAGAAGTACATCTCCGCGTTCAGCCTCGATCTGGTCGCCAACACCCCGGCCGAATTCGCCGCGGCGATCCGCGCCGACACTGAAATCACGGCCGAGATGGTGAAAGCAGCCGGCGTGAAGCAGCAGGAGTAGACCCCGGGTCGGCGCTTGTCGCCCGGCCAGACCCGAAGGCATTCCTTGACCGAATCGCACGACCGCGGCGAGGATGCCGCCGCCCCGCATCAATCTTTCGCCGCGCTGCGCCACCCCGGCTTCCGCGCGTATTTCATCGCCGGCGCGCTGGCGATGATGGCCGACAGCATCGAACACGTGATCAGCTACTGGATCATGTTCCAGAAATTCCACTCTCCGGCGCTGGGCGGGTTCGCCGTGCTCTCGCACTGGCTGCCGTTCCTGTTGTTCTCGGTGTACTCCGGCGCGCTCGCCGACCGCTTCGACCCGCGGCGGATCATCCAGATCGGCATGCTCATATTCATGGCCGTGTCCGTCGGCTGGGGCCTGCTATTCCTCACCGATGCGCTCGAAATGTGGCACGCTGCTGCGTTGCTCGTCTTGCATGGGGTCGCCGGCGTGCTGTGGACGCCGGCGGGGCAGCTGCTGCTCCACGACATTGTCGGGCCGGCGCAGTTGCAGAGCGCGGTGCGCCTGAACGCCACGTCGCGCTGGCTTGGCCTGCTGATGGGCCCGGCGGTGGGCGGCGGGATACTGCTCGCGCTCGGGCCGGCCTACGGCATTCTGCTGAATGCGCTGATCTACCTGCCCCTGGTTCTGTGGCTCTGGAAGGCGCCCTACGGGCCGCGATTCCGCAAGGGCGAACCTGCCGCCGCCGGTCCGGCCGGAAAGGCGGCATTGCGCGGCTTGGCGGACATCATCTCGACCCTGCGCAGTATCGCGGGCAACCGCACCATCGTGTCGATGACCCTGCTCGCGGGCAGCGCTGCGGTGTTCATCGGCGGCGCCTACCAGGCGCAGATGCCGGAGTTTGCCCACGACCTGGGACACGTCGACGCCGACATGTCATACAGCATGCTGCTCGCGGCCGACGCGGCCGGGGCGCTGATTGCCGGCCTTGTGCTGGAAAGCAGGGGCCTGCTGCCGCCGCATCCGCGCACCGCGTTCGTGCTCGCGATGCTGTGGTGCTGCGCGATCGGCGGCTTCGCCGCGGCGGCGGCCTATCCGCTCGCTCTCGCGCTCCTGTTCGCCGCGGGGTTTCTGGAACTCTCGTTCAACGCCATGGCGCAGACGCTGGTGCAGGTGCACGCGCCCGTGCTTCTGCGCGGCCGCGTGATCGGGCTGTTCAACATGTTCAGTTACGGCCTGCGCGCCTTCAGCGGCATCACGGTCGGCATCGCCGGCAGCCTGATCGGAATCCACTGGTCGCTCGCCCTCTCCGCCATGGCGCTGCTCGCGATCACCACCTGCCTGCTTGCATTCACGATGCGGCATGCCGGCCCCAAGTAGCCGACGTCATGTGCAACCGATGAGGACAGAACGAGGCTTCGTCGTCGCTCTATGAGTTCAGGCCGCTCGTTATTTCGCGTCCGCTTCGGGCTCGGTGTAAATGCCCCTCTCGACGAGGGCCCGATACACCTGGCCTTCAAGCGCCCATTTCTCGTCGAGGTCCCGCAGCCCGCGCTCCCTGTCTGTCTGAGGGCCGCTCGGAAAGCAGGGACGCGCCGCATAGACCCTTGCGTAAAGTTCAGTGCGGAGCTGCGCCAGGAAGTTGTTGCGTTCGTTTCGGCGGCGGCGACGCAGCCGCTCAATGTCGATCGGGGCGACGACGAAGTGCTCGCGCGCACCGTCGGACTCGGTGAGGATCTGGCCATTGAAGTCGACAATCATGGAATGGCCTTCGGCCACCAGTGACTCCGTCTGGGGCGAGTCCGCCCAATGCGGGCCGATCAGGTAGACGTTGTTTTCGAAAGCGCGCATCCGGTTTGCCGTGCGCCAGGTATCGACATACTCGATGCCGCTGGTCGGCTGCGGGCCCATCGGGCGAATCAGGATTTCTGCGCCCATCAGCGCCAGGCAGCGGGGCATTTCCGGGAACAGTCCGTCAAAGCAGATGTAGACGGCGAGGTTGCCGACAGGCGTGCGCAGCACCGGAAACAGCGTCTCCAGGTCCTGGCTGAAGCGGGCCATGATGTCGCCCGGGCTGGTGGACAGCTCGACCGCGCTGTTGGAGCAATTGATTTTGCGGTACTTCAGCGCGACCTTCCCGCCCGGGTCGATGATGAAGCCGGTATTGAAGAAATGACCCGGGTAGTCGGCATGGACCTCGAACATGCTGCCGGCGATGTAGGTGCCATGCTCCCGCGCCTTCTGGCCCAGCCGCTCGGTTTCCTCACCGGGGATGGTGCGTGCCATGCGCGAGTTGGTTTGAAACGTGCGCTTGCGGGCGGGGCCGAAGCCGTGCAGGAAACTCTCCGGGAAGCCGATGATCTTCGGCGTCTGGCCTTTCATGGTCTGGGCTGTCCCGTCGACGGCGCGGTCGATGAGTTCGCAGGAGTGAGCCAGGTTCTTGGCCACGGCGTTCTCGTCCATACAGCCACCGATCACCCTGGGCTGCATTGCCACTGCATAGTACGGCTTCATCGCGTGCTCCTTCATGCTGAGGGAGTTATTTTAATACATCAGCGATGGTCCACGGAAAGGACTTCGGCGCGCGCGTTGCCTGACGCGCTTGGTTGCAGATATATACCGGGTCGTGAACGCTGTCGCATGCCGCTAGTGGCCTTGCGCGCTGCGCGCGCGAACCGTGTTTTCTGCACGGATATAAGACATCCGTGCAGAAAACACGGTTTTGATTAACAACAGGAACGGTCCTGGGGTTTTATACAAGATCGCCGATTGCGTACGGATGGCTTTTTCATCATC